>Ga0081540_1000023_pt1 | contig 159665 bp, 142 predicted proteins | sample TabmetS2T1R1_FD_71024 | JGI IMG/M metagenome (GOLD analysis project Ga0081540, IMG submission 71024) | Tabebuia heterophylla rhizosphere microbial communities from the University of Puerto Rico - S2T1R1 | ecosystem: Host-associated > Plants > Roots > Rhizosphere ... | reverse complement strand
TGGTGCGCCGAAGTTCGTGAAGAGGCCGAGACCCAAGCGGATATTCTTCCACGGGGCGAAGCTGGCGAAGGCGCCAGGAGCGGGAACCAGGCCCACTGCATTCCCGCCGTCGTTCGTTCCGAGGCGTGCGTCCGTCTGAGAATCGGGCGCGAACTTGAGGTGGCCGTAGACCAGGTTGGCTCCCACCTGGACCTGTGTCCCCTCCAGCCGCGTCATCCCGGCGGGGTTGTTCAGCAGCGTGGACGGGCTGGCGGCGCGCGAGGCGGTGCCGGCGGAGGCGAGGCCGATCTCCGACGTACCCACCTCGTAGAAGAGGAAGCCGGCAGCACGGGCGGCCCCGGGGAGGAGGACAATCCCTGCACTCGACAGCGCGATGACGAGCGAAACCTCCCGTGTGGAGAGCATTGCGGTCCCCTCCCCGCCTCGGCCAGAGGCGAGGGGATCCTTCCCCGTGACCCTCGGCCGGGACCATCGGACCAAAGGCCCATGGAGGCGCCGATGGCCCAGGCCAGGGATCGGCGAAGAGCTTCACCTTCTTCGCCCCGGTGCCGGGCCTGAAGACGGACGTCAGCCGTCTCGATCTCGAGCACATGTACCAGCCGGCGGAGGTCGTCCGACTGCAGACCGAGGCCGAGCTCCGCGCGGCGGTGGAGCAGCTTCCCGGATTCACGACGAACAGGGGAGGGACCGCCCGGGGTGATCCGCTCAACCTGGTGCTGATCGGCAAGCGGGACGACCTGTTCCCGGCCTTCCTCCGCCGCGGCTGGCATCCCACGGAGCTGATCTATCTGGGCTCGTCGTGGAAGACGCTGAAGTCGTTCTTCCTCGGATCGCGGTACCGCTACTCGCCGGTGAGCCCGCTGTACGCCCTGGGGCGTTTCCAGGACCTCGCCGGGCAGAAGGCGCGGCGGTCGATCCATCAGCGGAACCACCTCCGGATGTGGCTCAGTCCTCTGGAGTACCAGGGCAAGTCGGTCTGGCTGGGGCAGATCAGCCGCGACATCGGCGTCCGGTTCACGCTGAAGACGTGGAGTCTCACCACCCACAAGATCGACCCCGACGTGGATGAGGCTCGCATGGGGCTGATCCAGGACCTGCTCTACTCGCAGTCGCTCATCCGATTCGGATTCGCCAGGGGAATCCAGCCGGCGACCGAGACTCAGCCTCACCGAAACCTGACCGGCGACCCGTTCTTCACCGATGGGCTCCGCGCGGTCCTGGTGTTCGAGCGGCGGCCCGTGTCGCTCGACGAGGTCGAGGTGTTCGAGTGGGAGCGCCCGGGCACCTCGGCGGGCGCAACACCGCCGACGACGAGCATTCGCCTCGCCTCGGGCACCTAATCACGGCGGATGCCGAGGCGCTTGCATGGCGGTGGCCGTCGCGGGGCGTCGGCGCATTCTCAGAGCCCACCAGGCGAGGAGAAGCAGCACGAGGCCATCCAGCGGCGGAAGCGCGGTACCGCTACTGCTGCTACAGCCCACGGACTTCGCCGACGGCGTCGTGGAGGAGACGGCGGCCGGCTGCCGCAGAACGTTCACGGTCGCGGTCGACGAATTGGCAAACGAATCCACCACCTGGATGACGTCGGTCACGCCGCCCATCGAACCGGCCTCATAGCCCCCCGAGGCAGTCAGTGTTCCTCCCGACTCGTTGTGCACGAAGGACCAGACATACCCAAGACCGCTGCCCCCTTTGGCCGCGAAGGTCTGCTTGGCCCCGGTTGCGAGATTCACTTGCGGGGGCGAAATGACGATCCCGTAGAGCTCCGCGCTGGAGTCGGGGCCACCCGCGATCAGAACCGCGCCCGACTGCAGGAGCGTGGCCGTGTGATCAACTCTGGGCGTGAGAGTGCACCCCGCGTCGCTCCAGGTCTCCGACTCCGGGTCGAACAGCTCCGAGTTGGCCAGGAGCGGGCCGAGAGAGCCGCCACCTCCACCGACGACGAGGACCTTCCCCGAGGAGAGTTGGGTCGCGGTGTGTCCAGCGTGCGGGGCGAAGAGCGAGCCGGTCGGCTGCCAGATCCCGGAGGCTGGGTCGTAGATCTCTGCTCCCATCGCGACAGTGGGGGACGGACCCCCTCCGGCGACCAGCACGGCACCGGAAGAAGCGAGTGTCGCTGTGTGCCTGAATCTCGCAGCCAGCATCGGTGCGGCCGGTGTCCAGGTCCCGGTCGCCGGGTCGTAGAGCTCGGCAGAAGCAGATGGCCTTGCGTCGAAGTCGACGCCCCCGAGCACCAGGACCTTTCCGGAAGCGAGAAGAGTCGCCGTATGGAGGAATCGTCGAGTCGAGAGTGCCTCGGTAGCATGCCACTCACCGGTCCCCGGATCGTAGAGTTCCGCAGTTCCCGAGGGGCCGAACAGGCCCATGCCGCCGGCCACCAATACGTTGCCTGTCGGTAGCAAGGTCGCAGTGAGCTGTTCGCGCGCCTCGAGCAGTGCTCCGGTCGTGGTCCACTGACCCGTATCGGGGTCGTAGAGCTCGGCAGGCCCTGTGTCCGGTCCCTCGCGGTTGCCCCCGCCCGCCACCAGGACCTTGCCCGTCGGGAGCAGCGTCATGGTGTGGTTGCGGCGTGGAATGCTCATCGAAGCGGTCGCTGACCACGTGCCCGTGACCGGATCGTAGAGCTCGGCCGTTGCGAGCTCGACTGCTCCTCCAAGAACGCCTCCCGTCACCAGCACCTTTCCGGAGGGAAGGAGCGTCGCCGCATGCTCATTGCGCGGAGTGGTCATGCTCCCCGTGCCAACAAAGGAGACACTGCGACAGGGCGGACCATTGTTGCCGGCGGCCAGGGTTGCGCCGCTTGCCAGGAGCAGGAGAGCAACCCCAAGCCTGATTGGTTGACGCATCGCCGACCTCCCCGCCGATTAGCCCAGGCACGACGCGGGCAGGAATCTGGTGACGTGACCTCCGCAGGGCAACGCAGGAGTGCCCACCAGAGCTTCGAGTGCGAAGCACCCGTGCTCCAGTCCTGAGGTCCGTGCTTCTAGACGGCGCGCTCCATCGTCGGGCTTCGAGCGGTGCTGATGTTCGAGCGGCGGCCCGTGTCGCCCGACGAACTCAGGTATTCGAGCGGGCGCGCCCCGGCAGCGCCGTGAGCGCACCCCCGCCGACGAGCGCTCGCCGCGTCGCGGGCACGTGGCGGCTCGCTCCGGCCTTTCGCTCGGGCCCGGTCGGGAAGTTCACACAACGTTCACGCGTATCCCGGGGCGGCCGTGTCGCCTCCTCCCTCAGGCTGCGCCTCATGCCGAAGCTTCGCGTCGTCTCTGCAAATCTGGAGTGGATGAACCGGTGGTTCACGCCGGATCCCCAACCGCCTACCTGGCGCCAGCCGTATCAGAGTGAGGGGGAGTGGCTGGACCCACAAGAGGCTGCGGGGCGAGCCGCCCGGATGCTCCAGGCGATCGATGGGGACGTGATCGCGATCCAGGAGGGCCCGAGCCGCCCCGCCGAGCTGCAGCTCTTCCTGGAAGACCACCTTCCTGGGTATCAGCCGTTCCTGAGCGCGTCTGGGGGACAGCAGAAGCTCGGGGTGCTCGTCAGGGAGGGGCTCGGTGCCGCGGTGGCTGCGCCCGAGCCGATCTTCTCTTCCCCCTGGTCAGCGGCGATCCTCGGCGGACCGATTCTCGCGCCGTACAGCTTCACCCGGCCGCCCTTCGTCGTCGACGTCACGGTGGCGGGGAGGACGCTGAAGATCATCGCGCTTCATCTCAAGTCGAACTTCATCAACAACGGCCAGCACCTCTGGAACACGAACCGCGAGGAATACGTCGTCGAGGCGCTGAAGGACCGCCGCCGCATCTCGACCGAGGCGATGAGGGTTCGGCGGTACCTGGACACGCTCGTGACTGCCGACCCGCAGGCAAAGTGCCTCGTGCTGGGCGACCTGAACGACGGACCGGGGCGGGACTATTTCGAGGAGAACTACCTCAGCCACAACGTCACCGACATCCTGCTCGGCTCTGGATACGAGCCGGAGCTCAACTTCACCCACGCTCAGCACGACGTCGCGAAGGACGATCGCTACACAGCCGTGTTCGACGACTTCGTGGAAGGAGTGAAGAACGCGCGCCTTCTGCTGGACCACATCCTGGTGTCACCCGGACTCGCGACGGGAACGGTGCGGAAGGTCCCGAAGAGCGGATCGATTCACCATGCCGAATGGGCGTCACAGGTCCAGGGGAACGGGGAGCGACGTATGGACCGGCCGAGTGACCACCGGCCCGTCTCGGTGCAAATCACCCAAGGCCAAGGCTGAAGGCGTGGCCAGGTAGCTCGCCGCTACGAAGTGGGCTGCATCCGTTGCTGAGAACGCAGCGCCGAGAGCTCCGATGAATAGAGCGACCAACACGCCAACGCAGCTTGCCTTCCTCATGACGTGTGAGGACCACGCGGGCTCAGCCTGTTACTGACGAACTTCGCCGCGACCGCTTCCTCGGACTGTCTCGCGATGCGGTTGCAGTCGAGCGCGCACGAATTCGAAGAGGAGCGTGCGACTCTCGCAATGCATCTCGGCTGTGACTTGCTCGAAGCGTGACGACATGCGTCGGCAGAGACGTCGTGACGACACGAAGACCTCCCTTGGACACGCGCGGGACCCGAGGGCGCGGGCATCGAGGGTTGGTCTCGGACGTGCACTGACCCGGCTGGAAATGCAACCTGCCCACGTCCGAGATGGTGATGATGAGTGAACTGTGGCGCCTGTCAGCAAGTGAAGTCGCTCGGCTCGTCAGGGCGCGCAAGGTGTCGGCGCGTGAGGTAGCGGACGCAGCGCTGCAACGGCTCGACTCCGTCAACCCACGCATCGACGCGATCGTCGACTGCCGTCCGGATCTGGTGCGAGAGCAGGCCGATCGGGTGGACAGTGCTCTGACCCGCGGAAATGACCCGGGTCCGCTGGCCGGCGTACCGGTCACCGTCAAGATAAACCTGGACCAGGCAGGGTTCGCCACGACCGACGGCAGCAGGCGCTGGTGAGGCAATCGAGGCTCGAGGAACGCCGCCCGCTCCAATCGAACCCCGCACCTGACATTTCTGGACGTGCGTCCAAGGGGTCTTCGTAACTGCCTGTGGGCCCTGGTGGTTTCGAACCACCGACCCCTACCGTGTCAAGGTAGTGCTCTACCACTGAGCTAAGGGCCCCGAAGAGGCAGGGGAATACCCGCCTGCCCCCCGGGGGTGTCAAGCACGCTCGACGCGCGCCGCGTAGCAGCCTCGCCCAGCGTTGTGCACGTGCAGATACGCCGACCCGGGCACCCCGAGCAGACGCTCGAACGTCGGTCCGGCCTCGCGACCGTTCACCACCGCCGCGTCGAGCATCTGCCCGACCTCGTCGAACGCCCGGACCGACAGCGTCCGGCTCGCGAGCACCTCCGGCACCTCGTTCACCCCGGGATGGGCCTCCTCGGCCCCGTCCTCCACGAAGATCGCGTGCCGGGACCGGTACGGCGTGTTCGCCGGCTGGTGCTCGAAGTTCATGAGCAGCATCCGTGCACCCACCGGGGCGTCGCGGAGGGACACTCGACACGGGAATCCCGGGGCGTCGGCGACCCTCACCTCGACCCCGCGCTCGGCCAGCTCCTTCTCCGAGAGCCCGTACAGCGAACGGAACAGCGACGACGGTAGAGCCACCACGCGGAACGCCACGACTGACCTCCTGATCCAGTTGAGGCCTGAAGCGTGCTCTTGGAGCGCGTCGCTCGCGTCCCGCTTCCTGCGCCCGAATCACGGGAGTCCCCCGCTCAGCGACCGAGCTCGATCGCCCGGCGGAGGACCGTGTCGAACATCGCCGGCGTCAGGCGGCCGGTCTGCGTGTTCTGCTGGCTCACGTGGTAGGCGCCGACCAGCCACGGCACCCCGGGCAGCGACACCTCCGCCCCGTGAGAGAACCGCGGCGCGGGCCTCGGGACGGCGACGCCCCAGGTCCGGAACACGCGCAGCACCGCGGCCCAGGCGATCGCCCCGAGCCCCAGCACAACCCGTGGCCCGAGCAGCTCCAGCTCCCGGGCGAGCCAGGGTGAACAGCGGCGGAGCTCGTCGGGACGCGGCGCGTTTCCCGGCGGCGCACAGCGGGCGGACAGCGTCACCCAGACTCCCCGGAGCACCAGCCCGTCGTCACGGGACACGCTTCGCGCCTGATTCGCCAGACCCGCCCGGTGGAGCGCGGCGTACAGGAAGTCCCCGGAGCGATCACCCGTGAAGACCCGGCCTGTCCGGTTCCCCCCGTGTGCAGCCGGCGCGAGCCCCACGATCGCCAGCCTCGCCTTCGGATCGCCCCACCCGGGGACCGGACGTGCCCAGTACGTCCAGTCACGGAAGGCCCGCCGCTTCACCCGGCCCACCTCCTCGCGCCAGCGCACGAGCCGCGGGCAGGCCGCGCACGTCGGGATGCACGCCTCGAGCTCCTCGAGCGTTCCGAGCCGTGGCGCGAGCACCACCGGTTGGCTCGCCCCGCGAGCCGGTCGCCGGATCCGCCTCACTGGGCTCATCGAGAGGTCCCCAGGGCGAGGGGGGTCACGCGCTCAGAGGCAATAGCAAGAACCCTCAACGCGAGTGTATCGCGGCGACCACGACTCAAGGAGTTGAAGAGCAGGCTCACGCACCCCGCGTCCAAGTCGCTGCTATAGCCTCTCGAGGCGCGACCCCCTCCGCCTCCCTCCGCCTGCAGCAGACCCCCAAGCCCTCGGTCGCCCGAGGGCGATGATTCCTTCCCCTTCCGGGGGTCCTAGATCGCAGGCGCCGCCCCAACCTTTGGGGCGACCGAGGAGCCCACACCATGTTGAAGACATCCAAGGCGTTCAGCGGCTTCGCCGTGAAGGACATCCTGAAGGCAAGACAGTTCTACGCCGAGACGCTCGGCCTGGACGTGAAGACCAACGAGGACATGCTCGCCATCGATCTCGGCTCGGGCGCGAAGGTCCTCATCTACCCCAAGCCCGATCACACACCGGCGACCTACACGATCCTCAACTTCCCGGTCGAAAACGTCGAGCGCACCGTTCGCGCGCTGAAGGAGCGCGGCGTCCGCTTCGAGATCTACAAGAACGCGGACTACGGCACAGACGACGAGGGAATCCACCGCGGTCCGAACGAGCCGACCGTCGCCTGGTTCACCGATCCGTCGGGGAACATCCTCTCCGTCGTCGAGGGCACCGGGCTGCGCTGACCCTGCGTCTCACCGCGTTCCTCTCGCACGGCCCTGCGGCGTCGCCGCCTCGAGCCCATCGAGGAGCCTGCCGACGCTCACCGCACGCCCCGCGTCCTCGCCGACCTCCACCACGAGGTCCGCATCGGCGTGCCCGAGCAGCGCCTGCTGCACCTCGGTGAGCGGCGCGTCCGCCGCCAGCGCGATCCGCACCGGCAACCCGCAGACCTCGTCCGAGCTGCGGGGCCGGGCCAGGCGCATCCGGACTCGCGTCTTCGGTGGCACGACGCTGCAATCCGCCGCGTCGCCAGGCCCGGACAGCTCCACTCCCGAGAACCGCTGCACGCGGCTCCACTCCTCTCGCTCCGGCCACCCGCCCCTCCTCCACCGGATCGCCACCGGCCTGAGGACGCGAAGGCGCGACGCGAGCTCGGCGGTGAACGGCCCCTCCACGTCCACCGCCAGCCGCCCCGGCGACCACCGGCGCACCCGCGCCACGTCCAGCCCCCGCTCCTCCACCCACGGGCCCACTCGCCCCACGAACGGCGCCAGCGCCGGAGCCCCCAGAGGCGGACGCACCTGGACGAACGACGACCCCGCGAGCCGCACCGTCTCCGCCGTCGACCGCCGCAAGCCGTTCGTCCGCGTGCGCAGCCAGAGCACCACGTCCGGACGCGCGAGCGCCCGGAGCCGGTCCGGATCCAGCTCCTCGGAAGCTTCCACGTGCACTCGCACGCCGGGGAGCGGCCAGTCCGCCGGCCCCACGGCCAGCACCAGCGCCAGCGCCGCCCAGCTCACGGCACCCGCCGCGCCGGCGCCACCCACAGATGCCCCCAGCGCAGGAAGTACTGCGCCGTGCTGATCGCGACACAGAGCCCGGTGAAGTACCCCGCCACCAGGAGCCAGGCGCGGAGCAGCGGCGAGCCGACGAACGCCTCGTCGGCGAGCCCGAGCACGATGAAGCAGGTCAGGGAAAACGCCGCGTACTTGCCCACCCGGGAGGGCGCGGCCGGCACGTCCAGTCCCTTGCGCTTCACCACCACCGTCCCGAGCGCCATCGCCCCATCACGGAAGGCCACCAGGAGCACCATCCACAGCGGCGCCTGCTGCTCGAGAAAGAGCATGATCAGCGCCGCTCCCATCAGCAGCTTGTCGGCCAGGGGATCCATGAACGCGCCCAGCTTCGTCCGCTGATCGAGGAGCCGCGCCAGGAATCCGTCCAGCGAGTCGGTCAGCGCCGCGGCCACGAACACCCCCAATGCCCATCCGGGTCTGCCGCCGAGATGCAGCAACACGAACACCGGCACGGCCAGGAGGCGCACGTAGCTCAGGACATTCGGGACGGTCCACGCGTCGGTCGGCACGGGCAGCACGGATCAGAGTCGATCCGGTGAACCCCGGCAACGGGCCGCAGTGACCGACGAGCGTCGAGGGACGGTCCACCCCGGGCAGGCACCCTGTTCAGGGGTGCTTCTGCAGGAACTTGTCGAGGGCGTCCTTGGTCTGGGTCGCCTTGCCAGACTGGAACTGGGTGTCGGTGATGCGGACCTGGCGGCCGGCCTGAAGCTCCACGAACCGCTTCTCCCACTCCTCTGCGGTCACCTCGGTGGGCCCGGGCACCTCATGCCGTGGGCCCGGTGGAGGCTTCTTCGCCGCCTTCTTCACCTGGGCGTTCACCGCCACCCTCCCCTCGCTGACCCGCACCACCGTCTCGCGGATCTTCGGCGGCCGCGTGCCGGCGATCAGCGGCGTCGCGTCCACCCGGAAGATCGTGCCGCGCACGCCGGCCACTGCCCGCGCCGCGCTCACCTCGAACGTCGAGTCGCTCCCGGCGATGGCCTTCTTCACCTTCGCCCAGACCCCGCCCACCAGGAGCTTCAGCGACACCCGGCTCCGCTCCTGCGCCTCGAACTCCGCGCGCTCCACCACCAGCTCGCTGTCCGGGCCGAGCACGACCACGCTCTGGTCGGTGAGCGAGAGCTTCAGGCTCCCGTCGGCCCCGGTGCGCAGGGTGTCGTCGAGCTCGACGTCCGCGCCCTGCTTCAGCGGTTGTTCAGCCCCGCCCTTCGGCGTCCGGAATGCAGCACCCTCGACCACGGTCACGCGTCCCACGGCGGCCAGCGCCGAGGACGCGGACAGGAGAGCCAGGACGAGCGCGGCGCGCATCACTTCCCGAGCTTGACCTCGAGCGCGTTGCCCGAGACCCCGGTCACCGAGACCTTCTTCTTTCCGAGCGCCTTGCCGTCGATCTGCTCCGCCAGCCGCTCCGCCGTCCCCAGGTAGGTCACCTCCAGCTTTCCGGTTCCACCGGCCAGCTGTGGCGATCCCACCTCGCGCACCCCCGCGCTCCACACCGCGAGCTGCGTGCGGAAGGACTGAAGGGTCGAGAAGTCACCAGCGTTCTGAACCTGCACCACGATGCGGGCCCCGCTCTGCTCGGAGGCCCGGAGCGACTCGATGACCGCCTTCCGGACCTGGCCGGTGATCTCGCCTTCCTTCGCCTTCACCAGGTTGTAGGCGCTCTCGCCGCGCGAGTTGATGCTCATGTTGGACATCTCGCTGCGGAGCTTCCCGGACACCTTCGCCAGCTGGCCGCCGGCCGAGGTCTCGAAGACCCCGAAGTCGTACTCGCCCGTGAGCGGGAACGCGGTGCGCGGCTGTCCGGCCTGAACGAGCACCCCGTCCGCCGGCACGTCGCGGAACGCCACCGTGCCGTAGAGGATGTAGTCGGCCTTGCTCAGGTTGCCGATCTCCTTCGCCTCGGTGGCACCGAGCGCCACCGCCGACGCCACCTTCACCTTCCCCGCGGCGAACGAGGGGTCGATCATCGTCCACCCGTCGCGCTTGAACGCGTCGGTCAGCACGGTGGAGGTCACCCCCGAGGTGGAAGCGACGCCCTTGTCGTCGATGGTCTGCTCCTGGAGCAGCACCACCAGCTTCCGCCCCTGAAGGCGCCTCACCAGCGCCTGCACCGCCTGGAGGTCTCGATCCAGCTCCGCGGTTCCCACCTGCGCGCGGACCTTCACCTTCACCACGCCCTTCTCGGTGGTCTGCGAGAGCACGTCGTAGCTGCGGACGTAGCCCGAGCTGTGCGAGTACACCTGGTCCGAGACCAGCTGGCTGTTCACCGCGAGCGAGTGCGAGCTCACCAGCACCCCGGCCACCTGCTCCACCGCGCTCCGCAGGGCCGCTTCCTTCGCCTCGCGGATCGCGCGATCGACGTTGCCGCCGACGATGGCCGCCTCGCCCTCGGCCTCCTTGGTCACCACCGCCGGCACCTTCTCCGCCGCCCACGCGGGCGACAGAGCCAGGGTCAGGAGAAGCGCCGCGCCTCGACGTGAATGCCTCATGGGACGATCGCCACCCGGCCCTCCACCAGGGCCTTCGACGAGAGCTGGTCCAGCGCCCGGGCCTCGGCGTCCGCGAGGATCAGGTCCGACCCCTGCGCCTTCTGCGCCTTGACCAGCAAGGGCGAGCCGCCCAGGGCCGGGGCGTGAGTCGCCTGCTCCAGGCTCTTGAAGTACCGCGCGGGCACGGCGTCCTTCCGCGCCTCCGCGCCCATCGTCTCCGCGGAGTAGAGGACCTTGCCGGAGCCGTCGAGCAGTCGCGGGGCGAGCACCGGCTGCGCCCCCAGGCCGCGAGCGTCGACCAGGAGCCCGGTGTAGCGACCCTCGGTGGCCTTGGCCACGACGGTCTGTGGCGGCGCCGAGCCCGGATCGATGACCGCCTGGGCGATGCCCGACAGCGGAACCTCGACGTCCATCTCCACGCCCTGGTCGCTGTAGTACCGCTTCTTCACGACCTTGAAGCCCTTCACCACGCCTTCGACGCGGCCCTTCACCTCGTCCTTGGCCATCGCCTCGCCCACCGTCTTGTCGGACGAGATGCGGACGCCCTTGGCCTGGGCGATGAGGTTCCGGAAGGCGTCGAGCTGCGCTGCCTTCTCCGCTCCGAGCCTCGCCTGGGCGGGGCTGAGCGAGCGCATGTCGGGCGCACCCGCGCCGGTGGCCTTGATGACCTGACCCTGCCAGTCGACCGTGCCCTCGCGCTTGGCAGGATCGGTCTTCGGCGGATCGGCCTTCGCCGGCTCGGCGGCGAGGATGGACAGCGTCAGGACGACGGGATGCAACAGCATCGTGTCGGAGTACCTCCACCTGCCCCCTGGGACGCCGCGCGCATCCGCGAGCGCCCGCCAGTCGCGGGAAAGGTTCCGAAATCAGACGTGAGCGGTCTGCAGCGTGTCAAGGATGGCCGCCGCGACCTGGGCGCGCGTCTGGGGCAAACACACCCCGGACGTGTGCACGCCTGGGCACAGCACCACCCTCACGTGTGGGAGCTACTCCTCCGCCTCCGCCGCATCCTCCGCGTCTTCCACGAATCGGCGGATGAGCTGGCGGTGCCGCTCGGTGAGCAGCGTGAAGCGGACGCCATCGGTCTGCGCGTTCTCCGCCTCCACCCACTCCCGAACCACCTCGCCCTCGGCGTAGATGACCTCGTTCGAGCCCGGGAGCTGGAACTGCAGCCCCACCCGCTTGCCGGCGTGCTCGGGCTCGAGGAGCCTGGCCAGTCGCACCCCGCCCGGGCTGATGTCACGCGCACGGGCCGTGTAGGGAACGCCGCCGACATACTTGTTGAGCAGGATGTCGATCTGCGCCCGCCCCGTCCTGCGTTGCTCGGCCATCGGTGAGGTGACCTCCTCCCTGGCTCCGGGGGAAGCATGCCTCCCGGGAATGACAGGCCGCTGCAGACCTGTTCACTCGCCCCGAACGGTAGGCCAGGGTGTCGATCGGTCAAGAAAACGCTCGGACTTCCTGGTAAGCCGCCCCGCCAATCACGAATCCCGAAGGGAAAGCACCCCACATGCAACGACTGTCCTGGCTCCTCCTCGCGTTCACCGTACCGGCGCTCGCCGTCGCGGCCGACGGAGGCGTGAGCGCCACCCCCAGCAAGCCGGACGCCGGCGTGGCCGCGCCCGAGAAGCCGGTCGGTTACCTCAAGACGGCGGAGGACAAGGAGCTCTACGCGCTGGGCTACAGCTTCGGGCGGAACCTCCAGGTCTTCGATCTCAGCCCTGCCGAGCTGGAGATCGTCCGCAAGGCGCTCGCCGAGGGAGCGACGGACAAGAAGCCCCTGATCCCTCTCGAGACGTACGGTCCGAAGATCCAGGAGCTCGCGGCGGCACGCCACACCCGCGCCGCGCAGAAGAAGGAGGCGCGTGACAAGCCGTACCTCGACGCGGCGGCGAAGCAGAAGGGCGCGCAGGTGCTGACCTCCGGCGTGGTCTACATCCCCGAGAAGGAGGGCACCGGCCCCGCGCCCAAGTCCACCGACGAGGTGACCGTCAACTACGCGGGCAAGCTCACCAACGGCACCGAGTTCGACTCCAGCTACAAGCGGAACCAGCCGCTCAAGTTCCAGCTGGACAAGGTCATCCCCTGCTGGACCGAGGGCGTGCAGAAGATGAAGGTCGGTGGCAAGGCCCGCCTGGTCTGCCCGGCCAAGGCAGGCTACGGCGAGAACGGACAGCCCCGCGCGGGCATCCCCGGCGGCTCGGTGCTCGACTTCAACGTGGAGCTCCTCGACGCCAAGGCGCCGCCCCCGCCTCCGGTTCCCACCCCGGGCTCCAGCCCCGGCTTCACGCCGCCGCCCACGGGCAAGTGAGACAGGAGCGCCGGTCCGGCAAGATGAGTCCGGCTCGGCGCTCGCCGGCCGGGGCCCGCCCGGCCTCGACGTCGGAGAAGCCGCAAGCGCGCGCGGAGGCCGTCCCGGACACCTCCGCGCTGCGCGACGCGCTCCGCCGCTGGACCCGGGAGTGCATCCGCCCGGCGCACCTCCGGTTCCGCCACCCCTGGCTCGCGCCGATGCCGCTCTCCGCGGCGGCCGCCCGGGTCCTCGCCGGGAAGCCCTCACCGGGCCAGCGCACGCCGGTCTCGGGCGACGGCTTCACCTCCGGCGACTACTCACTCGGGCTCTTCCATCACGACGCCAGCGAGGCCTCCATCGCCCTGCTCGAGGACGAGGAGTTCCGGGGCGCCGCGGCGGGTAGCCTCCTCTGCCTCCTCGACTGCGCCGATCCCGACGGGCGCGTGCACCGCGTCGAGCTTCCCCACAAGGCCCGCGAGTCCGAGCCCTCCAAGCCGGTCATCGCCCAGTACGCCCTCCGGTGTGCTCGCGCCCTCGGCGCGGACTGGGCCGACCGCCACCGCGTCTACCCGCGGGCAGTGGCCTTCCAGCGCTGGCAGGAGCGTCACCTGGCAGGGCTTCACGGCTTGTTCCTGACGTGGAGCTCGCTCCAGTCCGGCTTCGACACCGACGTGCTCTCCGCCGGATTCCCCGACCGCACCATCGAGGGCCCGGACACCAGCGCCTTCATGGTCCTCGAGTACGAGGCGCTGGCCGACCTCGCCCGGCTGGTGGGCCGCGAGGACGAGTCCGAGCAGTGGCTCGAGTCCGCCGCGCTGCTCCGCAGCCGTGTCGAGGATCTCCTGTGGAGCGACACCCTCGGCCACTACGTCGCGCTCCGCTGGGAGCACGGGGCGGGCGCGCCCGACGCGGAGGTCGTCGGGACCCGTGACGTGGACGGACTGGTACGCCCCTTCGTCAGCTGGACGGGCCTCCTCCCGCTCTACGCAGGGATCCCCTCCCGGGAGCGGGCGCGCCGGATGGTCGAGGTGCTGCTCCGTCCCGACGGCTTCTGGGGTCCTGCGGGCGCGCGCACCTGCCCCGCCGACGACCTCTACTTCCAGCAGTCCCCTCGCGTCCTGCTCTACGATTTCAAGAAGGGGCGCCGCGGGCCGGTCTCCAACTGGAGCGGCCCGGTCTGGGTGCTGTCCAGCTACTACCTGGCGGAGGGACTCGCCCGGTACGGGTTCCACGACCAGGCGCGCGAGCTGGCGGTGAAGACGGCCCGCCTGCTCGCCGGCGATCTCCAGCGCACCGGCGCGTTGCACGAATGCTGGAATGACTCCGGTCTCGGGCTCTGGCCTCCGAGCGGGACCTTCGTCTCCTGGAACGTCCTGGCGCCCCGGATGCTGGACCGCTTCGCCTGAAGAGACCGGAGCCTGCCCGGACGTGCGAAGGCCCGGGACTCCTGCGACGGAGTACCCGGGCCTGTCGTGAAGGTGCGTTCAGTGCGGCGTCAGATCAGATGGCGCGAACGTTCTGCGCCTGCAGACCCTTCGGGCCGCGGGTGATGTCGAAGGTCACCTTCTGCCCCTCGGCGAGGGTGCGGAAGCCATCCGCCTGGATGGCGGTGTGGTGGCAGAACACGTCCTCGCCACCCCCATCCTGAGTGATGAACCCAAAGCCCTTCGCATCGTTGAACCACTTCACTGTACCAGTTGCCATTTCGTTGCTTCCTTCATGAACGGCCGGGACTGCGTCCCGAGCCAGCGACCCCGGCCGTCATGGCTCGAGCGTCGGCGCGCAACATAAGAGCTTCTTCCTCCACTGTCCACGCGCTTTTCCAGGAAGAACGGCTGAAACCGGTTGACGCGGCGCCTCACCACCCACACGCGCGACCTCGGTTCGCATCTCGGAGGTAGTCTCGGAGCGGGGCGAAGTACTCGAGCAGCGCCCCGCCATCGATGCGCCGCTCGCCGGTGAGCGCCTCCAGCGCGTCCGGCCACGGCTTGCTCGCCCCGAGGGCGAGCATGGCCTGCAGCCGGCGTCCGGCCTCCTTGCTCCCTGCGAAGCTACAGCCATGGAGCGGCCCGGTCTGGCCGGCCGCCCGGCACATGCCCCGATAGAACTGGAACTGGAGCACCCGGGCCAGAAAGTAGCGTGTGTACGAGACGTTGGCGGGCACGTGGTACTTCGCCCCGGGGTCGAAGTCGGCCTCGGTCCGCGGCACCGGCGGCGCCACACCCTGCTCCTTCGTGCGCAGGTCCCACCAGGCCGCCTGGTAGCTCGCCGGGGTCACCTTCCCGGCGAAGACCTGCCATCGCCACCGGTCGACCCCCTTCGCGAAGGGCAGGAAGGACACCTTCTCCAGCGCGCTCTTCATCTGCACGTTGATCAGCGCCTTCTGGTTCTCGGGCGGGACCCGATCGAGGAGGCCGGCCTTCACCAGGTACCCCGGGGTGACGGACAGCGCGAGCGCGTCCCCCACCGCCTCGTGGAAGGCCTCGTTGGCGCCGGTCATGTAGAGGAACGGCTGCTTCACGTACGCGCGCTGGTAGTAGTTGTGCCCCAGCTCGTGGTGGATGGTGATGAGATCCTCCTCCTCCGGCCGGATACACATCTTGATGCGCAGGTCGCCGGAGTAGGTCACGTCCCAGGCCGAGGCGTGACACACCACCTCGCGATCCCGGGGCTTGGTGAACTGCGACCGAGTCCAGAACGTGGCCGGCAGCGGATCGAGCCCGAGCCCGGTGAAGAAGCTCTCGCCGAGCTTCACCATCCGGAGGGCGTCCCAGCGCTGCGCCTCGAGCTTCCGGGTGACGTCGAGGCTGCTCACGCCCGGGTAGGGCTCCACCAGCGGATAGATGTTGGTCCACTCCTGCGCCCACATGTTCCCGAGCAGATGGGCGGGAATGGGCTTTCCGTCCGCGACGAGCGCCTTGCCGTACTTCCGCTGCAGGCCCGCCCGGACGTAGCAATGGAGGTCGTCGTACAGCGGCTTGAGCTGGGCCCAGATGCGCTCGGTCTCCGCCTCGAACTCCTCCGGGGTCATGTCGTACGCGCTCCGCCAGAGCGCACCGAGATCGGCGAATCCGTTGTCCCGCGCGCCCTCGTCGGCCAGCACCACGAAGCGCTCGTAGAGCGGACGGATCTGCCTCCCCACCGCGTGCCACCCGGTCCAGGCGTCGAGGAGCGCCTTCGGGTCGCGGCTCCGGTCGATCACCTTCTCGAGGTCCTCGAGGTCCCGGCACTTCCCCTTCCCGTCGGGGCCGCAGTACTTGCCCGCGCCGTAGATCCCCTCCATGCGGGCCAGGATGGAGGTGAGCTCGGCGCGGTGGGCCGCGTCGGCCGGGGCGAGCACCGCGTTGTTGACCCGGAGCAGGCGGATCATCCGGGCGGTGTCCGGATCGAGCGCCACCCCATCGAACCGCTTCGCCTGCTCGAGGGAGACCCGGGTCGCGGCCAGCAAGTCGTCGTTCGCCCAGGCCGAGGCGCGCTCGGTGTCCCCGGTGATGAAGGTGGACTTGATCCAGTCCGCCGTGGACTGCTTGACCGTGAGGCCCTTGAGGTCCTCGTTCACCTTCCCGATGAAGGCCCGCGCATCGTCCGGCGTCGGAGCGGGGGGCGCGGCGTGGGCCAGCAGCGGCAGGAGCAGCAGGGCGAGCGTCGGGTTTCGCATGAGGAGCGGCGCACGCTAGGGCAGGCTGGCAAGCGGATGAAGCAGGAACGCAGCCAACGGGTCCTGGTGTTCGTGAGGGGCGGCATCGGCGATGTGGTGTTCGCCCTTCCCCTCCTCGGCGACCTGCGCGCAGGGTTTCCCGACGCCGAGCTGGTGGCGCTCACCCACGACCAGGGTGCCGACGTGCTCCGCCACGCGCCGGCCGTGGACACGGTGCGGTCCACCGGTGCCATGTCCGCCCGCACCTCGGTGAGCGAGGCGCTCCAGGCGCTCGGGCCTGCGCGCTTCGACGTGGCCGTCACCCCGGTCCGCTCCGCGCGGGCGGCCTGGCTCCTTCTCCGGTCGGGAGCGAAGGTCCGCGCGGGCTTCGGCGGCGGCCCGGAGCGGCTGCTCCTCACCCACGTCGCGCCGGTGAGGCCGTTCGAGGTCGTCTTCTCCCGCCGCTTCGAGCGGCTGGCGACCGCGCTGGGGCTCCCCACCGGTGCTCCCGCGCGTCTGTCCATCGCCGGCACCGCGCAGAACGAAGCCCGGAACCGGCTGCGCGCCGCCGGCCGGGAGGAACCCCGTCCGCTGGTGGCCCTCCATGTCGGAGGTGGATGGCCCACGAAGCGCTGGCCGGTGGTTCACGCGCGGGGACTGGTGGAGCGGCTCGCCCGGGCGGGCGCGCGGGTGCTGCTGATCGGCGGAGTCGAGGACCGACCGCGGGCGCGAGAGATTGCCGCGGCCGCGCCCACCGCGGTGCTCGACCGGACCGGCGCGAGCGTGGCCGACACCCTCGCCGAGCTCTCGCTGGCCGGCGCCGCGGTGGGCCTCGACTCGGGGCTCTCCCACGCCGGGGTCGCCCTGGGCATCCCCACGGTGCTGCTCTTCGGCCCGAACGATCCGGCCTCGGTGGAGCCGGTCGCGCACGCCAGGCTCGTCACCCAACCCCTTCCCTGTCGTCCGTGCAACCGCGCGGGCAAGGTGAGGTGCCCGGAGGGTCACCACCGCTGCATGCAGGACACGACGCCCGAGCAGGTGCTCGCGGCGCTCGAGGTGCTCGCCGGGCCTGCGCTGCTCAGCGGGGCGCGCCACCGATGAGGCTCAGCGTCCGCTGACCGACTGCAGCGCGTCGAACCACTGCTGGGCCATCCGCCCGTAGGCCGGCTGGGAGGGGTGGATCCCGTCGGGGAGGTTGTCGACCCCTCCGTCGATCGCGTCGGTCATCCCCGCGACCCAGGTGATGTGGAAGCCCGCGTCGCCGTACCGGTCCACGATGGCGGCCACCCGCTCGTTGAAGGCAGACACCTGGTCGGACGGAACCGACGTCTTCCAGGGGACCGGCGAGGCAACGACCCCGATCGTGGGGGAGAGGCTGAAGATCTGCGCCAGCAGCCGGTCGTACATCGCCGACGTCTTGTCCGGATACAGCGTGTCCGGAAAGTTGAGGTTGTTGGTACCGGCGAGCAGCAGGATGACGTCCGGTTGGTACGTCCTCAGCGCCGAGTCCACCACCGCTCCGGCGAGCTGGTTCCCGCCGTCCACCGACTCGATCTGGTAGCCGCCGTGCCCCTCGTGCCACGGGCGGGGCATCGCCGCCGGCGAGCCCTTCCGGACGCTCCCGACGTAATCGAACGCGTAGCCCGCATCGACCAGGAGGTCCTCCAGTGGCCAGCGATATCCGCCGAGGTCGGCCTGCGCGCCCTCGGTGATGGAATCGCCGAGCGGCATGATCTTCACCCCGGCGTCACGCCGGAACCACACGCGGGGCCCGGCGTCCGCTCCGGCATCGCCGCTACCACTGTCGACGAGGACTCCCGAATCGGAGCCTCCTGGGGCCGGTCCGGTGCCGCCACAGCCTGCGAGCAGCGCGCAAGCCAGGGCCGACCTGACCCAGCACCCCCTCCATCCCTCACCCATGGACACGCCGCGCCAAGCTGCGAACGAGTCCGCTCGCATGCAAGCCCGGGCTGGCAGCGAGCATGCCTGGACGGTCGAATGGCCTATGCTCGGGTAGACAGTGGACGTGGACCTCGAGACCGCCAGGGCGGGGGTCGTTCCCGCGCCGTTGCTGGGCGACGGGTGGGAGCTCCGTGTGCACACCGGTCGCGGAGCTGGCACGGTCCTGCTGGTGCCGCGGAAGGGTGCCGTCCTCGGAAGCTCGCGCGATTGCGAGCTCGTTCTCTCCGACGATGGCGTGGCGCCCCGGCAACTCCGCCTGGTCGCGGCCGGTCGTGGCCTCGAGTTCGTGCACCTCGGTGGCCGCTGGCCCACGCTGCTCGACGGCGAGCCGCGCACGTCCGGGGCGCTTCCCGAGGGCAGCTTGCTTCAGGTCGGCGCGGTGCTGCTGTCCGTCGCTCGCCGCTCGATGACTGCGCCACCGGGCGGCCCGGCGACCGAGGACGACGAGCCGCCGCTCACGCCGGGCACCGTGCTCGCCGAGCGATACCGGATCCACGACCTCGTGGGCAGCGGCGGAATGGGCTCGGTGTACCGCGCAGAGCACCTCGCGCTCGGCAACACCGTCGCGGTCAAGGTGCTGCGGACATCGCACTGCGCCCGAGCCGACATCGTCCGCCGCTTCCAGCGTGAGGCGGTGGCCGCGAGCCAGATTCGCCATCCGGGCATCGTCGAGGTCACCGACTTCGGGCGCACGCCGGACGGACGGTTCTACCTGGCGATGGAGCTGGTGGAGGGCGAGACCCTGGCGCGCAAGCTGGCCAGGCTCGGCCCGCTCCCGCCTGCCGAGGCGATGTCGCTGGTGCGTGAGCTCGCCCGCGCGCTCGCCGCAGCGCACGCCCGCGGCATCTACCACCGCGACATCAAGCCGGAGAACGTGCTCCTCAGCCGCGACGGGACCGCCAAGCTGGCCGACTTCGGCATCGCGCGCCTCGCCGAAGGACCGCGGGACGCGCGCGAGACCGCTGCCGGGCTCATCTTCGGGACGCCGCACTACATGTCGCCGGAGCAGGCCGCCGGTCAGCGGCAGGACGGCCGCAGCGACGTCTACGCGCTGGGAGTGCTCCTCTTCGAGCTGCTCGCCGGCGCACCTCCTTACCTCGGCGCCAGCGCCACCCACGTCCTCGCCGCGCACCTGCTCTCGCCCGTCCCCCGACTCCCGGCGCAGGGACCACACGGGCCCATCCCACCGGCGCTCGCCGATCTGGTTGCGCGGATGATGGCCAAGACCGCGGCCGAACGCCCCGCGACCATGGAGGAGGTCGACGCTGCGCTCGAGGCCGTCCTCACCGGCCACGAGCTCCCACCGCCGCGGCCACACACCACCGGGCGGCGGTGGAAGCGGCTCGCGGTGTTCGTGCTCGCCGCCGGGGCGTGCCTGGCGGTCGGCCTCGTTCTTCGAAGCGTGTCGGCTCACTCGCCGCTTTCCCCGCCCGCGCTGCCGGAACCGGCCGTGGCCACCGGCGCGCCGCCGGCGGCGGCGATCCTCCCCGTGACGCCACCGGCCCCGTCGCTCGCGCCGACAGCCTCCCCCGAGCCCGGCGAGGCTGCGCCACCGACCCTCTCCGCGACGCCCCCGGCGCGCTCCGAGCGCCCCGCGCCGGTGGCGGTCCAGCTGCGATCCACTCCCTCGGGCGCCCGGGTGACGCTGCACGGCCGGCTACTCGGCCACACCCCGCTCTCGGTCCGTCTTCCCCCCGACCGCACGGTGCTCCTGGTCTTCGAGGCGCAGGGGCGTCTGTCCATCGCCGAGCGGGTGCGGGCGCGCGACCGCCTGGTGGTCACGGCGCACCTCCCGCCGGCAGCGGTCGCTCCCGGGCTCGACGACCTCAAGGCCTCGCCCTACTGAGGCCGCCGGGACCTGGCGGAGGCCTCTGGCCTACCGAACGCCGCGTCCATGACCTAACGTCGCCGCCCGAGATGCTGGCGGTGGTGATCGCCGGCCTGCTGCTCTCCACTCTTCCCAGCGACGTGGAGCAGGCCCGGGCCGACTTCGAGCGGGGTGCGGCGCTGTACCGCGCGGGAGATTTTCGCGCTGCGCTCGCTGCCTTCGAGGCCGCCCAGGCCCGGGCCCCGGCCCCCCAGGGGCTGTTCAACATCGCTCGGTGCCAGGAGCGGCTCGGGCAGCTGGCCGACGCCGTCGACTCGTACACCGCGTACCTCGCCGCAGCGCCGGACGCGCCTGACCGCGCCGCGGTGACCGCGCGGATCGACGAGCTGCGCGCACGACTCCCGCTCGAGGCATCGTTGCGCATCGCGGTCGAGCCGCCCTCCACGGTGTCGGTGGACGGAGAGCCCGCGGGTCTCTCCCCGGTCGCCGTCCGGCTCAGCCCCGGGGTGCACAGGGTCCGCGCCACGCAGGAGGGGTACCACCCGCTGGAGCGGGACGTGGAGCTCTCGCCCGGCGGCCGTGTCCAGCTCGAGCTGTCGCTCGTTCCCCTCGTTGCGGTCGCGGTGGGGAACGAGCGCGCACCCGACGCGGCCGTGCACGACGCGGTGGCGCCGGCTCCGAAGGGGCAGCCCCGGCGCTGGACCTGGGTCGCCACGGGTCTCGCCGCGGCCAGCCTCGCCGCGGGCATCGCCTTCGGGGTGAGCGCGCACCAGGCACAGGACACGCTCAAGGACGGAACGCCCCGGAGCCCGGAGCAGGTCCAGCAGGTCTACGACACGGCCGTCGCACGCAGCAACGCGGCGAACGGCTTCTACGCAGCAGCGGGCATCGCCGGGGCCGCGGCCATCACCCTCTTCTTCCTCGAGCCGCACTTCGGCGGGCAGACGGAGGCACGCTAAGTGCTCCGACCGGAGTGCGCCGCCGCAGGAGCGCTTGCCCTGGGCCTGCTCGCGGGTTGCAACCTCGACCTCACCGGCGCGACGTGCAACACCAACGAGAATTGCCCCGTGCGGCAGTTCTGTTCCGTTTCCTCGGGCGAAAGGCGGGGGACCTGTCAGCTCGGAGATCGGGTCAACGCCGCTCTGGCGCTGGGCGCCGACCCGTCGCTCATCCCGGCCGGCAGCTCGACCCAGGCCTTCGCCACCCTCACCTCCCAGGGAGGACCTCCGGTGCCCGACGGCGGGATGGTGACGGATCTCGTCTCCTGGAGCGTGGACCCGGGCAGCGTGAACGTCATCTCGGTGGGAAACGACGCGGGGACGCGCGGGCTGGTTCAGGGGCTCCGGCCGGGCCAGGGGCTCCTGGTGGGGACGATGAGCTTCGCCGGGCAGCAGCTCCAGGCCACCACCACCGTCGTCGTGAGCGATGCCCAGCTCCAGCGGGTGGTGGTCGTGCCGGACCGGGTGCAGTACGCCGCGGGCACGGCAGGCAACGCCACGGCCATCGGTTTCTTCAGTGACGGCTCGCACGCCGACCTCACCTCGCTGGTGAAGTGGACGAGCAACCCACCCACGGTGCTCGCGGTCTCCACGAGCTCCGGAAGCTGGGGACGGCTCAGCGCGCTGCTGCCGGGCCAGGCGATGGTCCAGGCCAGCTACCTCGACGTCGGCGGGGCGACCTCGGTGAAGGTCAGCAACGCCACGCTGACCGGCCTCACCATCTCCCCGCTCGAGCCTCACGGGGTCCAGGGAACGGACCTCGCAGTGGCGGCGACCGGCGTGTTCTCCGACGGGTCGGCGCAGCCCATGACCCGCTCGGTCCAGTGGAGCGTGGACGATCAGACCCTCGGGTACTTCAGCTCGCCCGGAATCGTCACCCTGATCAGCGAGGGAACCACCAGCGTCCGCGCCCTCGCGTCCAGCCAGCAGGCCGAGGCGGAGCTCACCGTCGCGCCGGTGGCGCCGTACCAGCTGGAGATCTCCCCCGCGCTTCCCGATGCCATCGAGGTCAACGGCACCGCCCGACTCTCGGCCTGGCTCACCCACCAGGACGGGACGGTGGCACCCGCCACTCCGAGCTGGAGCAGCATCGACCGGACCCTGGACGTCACCCCCATCGGCGAGGTGACGGCCGACCGGGACGCAGGTGTGGGCACGGTCATCGTCTCTCAGGACGGACTCGGCGCACGCGCCTCCATCGAGGCGAGCTCCGATGAGATCGCCGCATGGCACGTGTGGCCGCCGGACCTGGTGGTGCCGGTCGGGGCCGAGGGCTCGCTCGCCTTCGAGCGCATCCTGTCCGGCGGCATCGTCCAGGATCTGACCCGGGTCGCCGGCTGGAGGCCGCAAGCCGTCGACGCAGGCATCGACGTGGACACCGGAGACCGCGGCGGCACGGTGCGCACCCGGGACCCTGGCAGCCGGCTGGCCGTGGTCGGAGTCATCCCCGGCGCGACCGCGCGGGCCTGGGTCCGGGCTCCGGCGGGTACCCCCACCCTGGAGATCGTCCCCCCCTCGACCACGATCCCGCTCGGAGGCCGCACCCGCGTCGCGGCAGTGGGCCACTGGCCCGACGGCACCGTGGTGGACGTGACCTCCGCGACGAGCTGGAGCGCGAGCCCCGACGGCATCCTCACCCCCGGCGACGGGCCCAGCGCGGGCCTGGTGCTGGGAGCGGATGCCGGGGTCGCCTCGCTGCGCGCACGCTTCGGGTCCGCCACCGCGCAGGCACAGCTCGAGGTGGAGACCGACACACCGGCGCTGGAAGTCTGGCCGCCGGCGGCCACGCTCGCCGCAGGCACTGCGCTCCCCGTCTCGGTGACCCTCCTCACCGCCTCCGGCGACGCGACCGACGTCACCGCGGATGCCGTGTGGCGCTCGAGCGACACGAGCGTGGCGATGGTCACCAACGCGCCGGAACAGGGCGGCACCCTCCTCGCGCAGGCGCCGGGGGGCGCTCTCCCTGTCGTCAGGCTCGACCAGGTCTCGAGGATCATGCCGGTGCAGGTGACGGAAGCCAGCCTCCAGGAAATCGCGCTCGAGGCTCCGGCGACGTTCGTGACCTGGGCTCCATCCAGCTTCGGGGCGACCGGTACTTTCTCCGACGGGACGGTGCAGGACCTCACGCGCTGGGTCACGTGGGCTCCGCAGGATCCATCCCTCCTCAGGATCCGGGGCACCGGGCCGGAGCGCGGCATTGCCCGTGGCGTCGACGCGGGCACGGTCCAGGTCTTCGCCCGTCCTCGGGGTGGCGAGGCGGTCACCGTCTCGGTGACGGTCACCGCCGCGCCGCCCTCCTCGCTCGTCCTGGAGCTCCCCGCCGGGCCGATCGCGGTGGGAACCCGGCCGCGGGTCCGAGCGTTCGCGCGAACGGCGGAGGGAACGACGGTCGACGTCACCTCGCAGGTGGAGTGGACCAGCTCGGATCCGTCTCTCGCCACCGTGTCCAGCGTCGTCCGGCCGGGCTCGGTCCGTGCCCTCCGCGCCGGAACGCCGACGCTCACCGCCCGCTTCGCCGGGCTGACGGCCGGCGCCCCTCTGGAGATCTCCGGTGGTGCGCTCACGAAGCTGTCGGTGACTGCACCGGGGAGCCTCGGCGTGGGCGCATCCGGGAACGCGACCGCCACCGCGACCCTGGCGGGCGGTGAAACGCAAACGCTCGTGGACGACGTGGTGTGGTCGTCGGACCGCCCGGACGTCGTCGGCGTCTCCAACGCCCCTGACGGACGGGGACGGCTGCTCGCCATCGGCCCCGGAACGGCCACGCTCCGTGCCCGGACCCGCTCGGGGCTGCCCTTCTTGCAGGCAACAGCGCCGGTGTCGGTGTCCGCTCCCGCGCTGCGGGGCCCACACGCTCCGGCCCTTCGAGACGTGAACGTAGGCGGTGGGTGGTGACGCGGTACCGCTCGGCGCTCGAGCGGCTGGATCGGCTCGGAGTTCGCCCGGCCATCGCGCTGAGAGAGACTCTCGCTGCCGGCTATGGCCGCCGCGAGCTGGCCCGGGACGCGCTCGCCGGGCTGGTGGTGGGCGTGGTGGCGCTGCCGCTGTCGATGGCGCTGGCCATCGCCTCCGGGGTGGCGCCCCAGCACGGGCTCTACACCGCCATCGTCGCCGGCGCGGTGGTGGCGCTGCTCGGCGGGTCGATGACCCAGGTGACCGGTCCCACCGCCGCCTTCGTGGTGGTGCTCGCGCCCATCGCCTCGCGCCTCGGCGTGGCCGGATTGCTCCTCGCCTCGGTGATGGCCGGGCTCATCCTCCTGGCCATGGGCGCATTCCGGGCCGGGCGCCTCATCGAGTTCATTCCTCACCCGGTGACCACGGGGTTCACCGCGGGCATCGCGGTGGTGATCGCGACGCTGCAGCTGAAGGATTTCCTGGGGCTCCGCCCCACCACGAACCCCGAGCACTACATCGAGCGCGTCGGCGCGTTGCTCCGCGCCGCTCCGACCGTCCAGCCGGCGGAGCTGTGTACCGGCCTCGCCACCCTGACCCTGCTCATCCTCTGGCCCAGGCTGACCGGCGGACGGATCCCCGCGGCGCTGGTGGCGCTCGGCTCGGTCGCGCTGGTGACCGCGCTGCTCTCGAAGCTCGTTCCGGGGTTTCACGTCGAGACCATCGCCTCGCGCTTCGGTGGAATTCCCGCCACGCCGCCGAGCTTCGCCTGGCCGTGGAGCGTGACCGAGGCAGGTCAGCCGTCGCTCCATCTGGACTTCGAGACCATCCGGATGCTGGTCCCCAGCGCCTTCGCCATCGCCCTGCTGGGGGCCATCGAGTCGCTGCTCTGCGCGGTGGTGGCGGATGGCATGACCGGCACTCGCCACGATCCGGACGCGGAGCTGCTCGCGCTCGGGACGGGGAACGTCATCGCTCCGTTCTTCGGTGGCTTCGCCGCGACCGGTGCGATTGCCCGGACCACGGTGAACATCCGCAGTGGAGGGCGCTCGCCGCTGGCGAGCGTCTTTCATTCCCTGACCCTTCTACTGGCGATGCTGCTCGTCGCCCCGCTCCTCGGCTGGCTCCCCCTCGCCTCGATGGCCGCGCTGCTCCTCACCGTCGCCTGGCGCATGGCCGAGGTGAAGCACTTCGGTCACATCCTCCGCGTCGCCCCCAAGAGCGACGTGGCGGTGCTCCTGGCCTGCTTCATCCTCACCGTGGTCTTCGACATGGTGGTCGGCGTCACCGTGGGGGTGATGCTCGCCGCGCTGCTGCTGATGCGGCGGATGCAGGAGATCTTCCAGGCTCGCACCGTCGCCCACGGCGAGGCAGGCAGGCATCCGAACATGCCGCGCGGCGCGGTGGTGTACGAGATCGCCGGTCCGCTCTTCTTCGGCGCCGCGCAGAAGGCCATCCACGCGCTGCAGTTCGTCGGCGACCACAGCAAGGTGGTGGTGCTCGACGTGGGCTCCGTTCCCGTGCTCGACGTGACCGGCCTGGTGGCACTCGAGTCGGCCATCTCCAAGCTCCAGTCGCGGAAGGCGCTGGTCATCCTCTCCGGCGTCCAGGCGCAGCCCCGGCGGGTGCTGGACCGGGCCGGGCTCACCTCGAAGCCGGGCAAGCTGCAGTTTGCCGCCTCGATGCAGGAGGCGGCGCAGCAGGCCCGCACAGTCCTCTCGCCGACCTCGGAGACTCCGGTGGTGGAACCGGCGAGCGCCGCCGGCGGACCGACGACCCGTCCCGCGCGCCCCTGACGCGCCGCTCCTGCAGCTCGGCATCGGCCATCGCCACCGGAGGAGCCACACCCTCCGAAACACTCGCAGCGACCCAGGCCGGAACGAGCGGGCAGGCGGGCAAGGGTGAGCGGGACGTGTGTTTACTCGGTGGGCGCTTCTGGGCATACGCGACCGCCGAGGTGGAAGGGGGAACACATGAGACGCCTCGACTTCGTGCTGGCATTCGCTGGCCTCGCGCTCACGGGTACGCCAAGCGCCGAGACCAAGAAACCACCACCCAAGACACCACCCAACATCCTGCTCTTCATCCTCGACGACGTCGGCATCGACCAGATGGCCGTCTTCGGCTACGGCGGCCTGACCGCACCGCAAACGCCCAACATCGACGCGATCGCGAAGGTAGGCGTGGCCTTCCGGAACTTCTGGACGATGCCGGAATGCTCGCCCAGCCGCGCGATGATCTTCGAGGGGCGCTACCCGCTGCGCACGAACGTCTTCTCGGCGATTCTGTCGCAAGACCTCGCCAATTCACAGGTGCCGCCATACGAGACGACGACACCTCAGATCCTGCGCCACGCTGGCTACACCAGCGGGCTCTTCGGCAAGTTCCACCTCACCGGGTCCGACCTCAATCCTGCCAACAATCCCCTCGGGTACACCGCGGTGTTCCAGCTTGGCTGGGACTACTTCGCCGGTTGGCAGGACGGCGCGCCGCATCCGATCGATCCAACGGCTGGCGGCGTAGGACCCGCTTGCCGTCACGGACCGACTCCAGGAGCGCCGTGCACGAAGAGCAGCGACTGTGGGAAGGACGGTACTTGCGGCCTCTATCCTTGTGGCTTCGTTCCCAATACCACCGAGGACCCAAACTTCGGCGCTGACAAGGGAGCATGCTGGTTCGTGGACCAAAAACCGTGCTCGCCCATGTCGCGCACCCTGCTCGCCCCGACGCCAGGGCGGAGCTGCATGGAGCAAGGGGGCATCTTCGTACCCAAGGGGGATTGTGCGAGCGCTCCTACTCCTCCCGGCAACGTCAAGTTCAACAGGCAGAACGCGTACTACGCGGGCCAGCTCATCATCAACCAGCCGGACGGCGGTTTCGAGGTGCTGCCTCCGCAGCATCCCTCCGGAGCAAGCCGTGGCTATCGCTCCATCCTCGAGAGCAAGGCCGCGATCGAGTGGATCAACACGCGCTCGCCTGCCGTGCCCTGGATGGCGACCGTTTCGTATTCGTCCGCGCACACGCCCTATCAGCAGCCCCCGACCGCGCTGCTCCCGGCCTTGTCGGTGCCCACGGGCGCGTTCGACTGCAGCGAGATCGTTCCTCAGCGCGTGCTCAGCAACCAGATGATCGAGTCGATGGACAAGGCGATCGGCCGCGTCCTCGTGGAGACAGGTATTGCCACGAGCAACCTCGACGGGTCGCTCAACTACAATCCCGCGGCGACCAACACGATGGTCGTCGTCCTGGGCGACAACGGGACTTTCGCGCCAGGGGTGAAGCTGCCGTTCAACTTCGAGCGGGCCAAAGGAAGCGTGTACCAGACCGGCGTGTGGACACCGCTGATCGTGGCCGGCCCATTGGTTCAGTCGCCGGGACGTCAGGTCTCTGCGATGGTCAATGTGGCGGACGTGTACGAGCTCTTCGGTGAGATCGCCGGGCTCGACGTGCACAAGCTCGTGCCCAAGGCGCGGCCGCTCGACTCGGTGTCCATCCTGCCCTACCTCACCAATCCCGAGCAGAAGAGCCTGCGCTCGACCAGTTTCACGCAGACGGCGCTCAACATCCGGCAGGCGGGATACATCACGCCGCCATGTGTGCTCACCAGCTTCAATGCGTGCATCCAGCTCGTCGGGGACCAGCCCACCTGCGGAGTGGAGGGAGGCACCTGGTGGGGGGAGGGCGACGACGGGACAGCTCCCGTTGGTGAGGGGGCGCCTCAGAAAACCTGCTGCGGGGTGAACCAGTACCTCCTCAGCCAGACACCGCCGAAGCGGCCGACCAGCGTGTTGCCGAACTTTCAGATGGCGATCCGCGACGAGACATACAAGCTCGTGCGAAAGGAGATCACCGACTGGGACGTCGCCGCGCAGAACTGCGTGACGACTGAGTACACCGAGTTCTACGCGATCGATGAAGCCGTGCCGCCGCAGCTCGACAATGCGCGGGACGACCTGCTCGACGGAGGATCTCCGCTGACCAAGCAGCAGAAGAAGGCGTTCGAGAAGCTCAGCGCCGAGCTCCAGGACCTGCTTGCTTCCGAGAAGCCGTGCCCCGGAGATGGCAACCGCGACGGCGTCGTCGACGAGCTGGACGTCGACCAGTACAACTACTGGGCCAGTATCACGGGTGGCAAATCGAGCTGGTACGACTTCAACCTGGACGCCTTAACCACGACGGTTGACCTCAAGGTCATCACTACGGGCAAGTTCCCGCGCAAGTGCCGGCAATAGCCTCGAGCGGCGCCAGCGTCCAACCGCAACCCATGCGCGTGCTCGAGCGTGTCGGGCTCGTCGCCAGCAGCGGACCGTTTTCACGCGGACCTCGGTGACTCCGGTGGTGAAACCGTTGAGCCTTCCTGCGAGCGCCGGCACCGAGCCGACGGCTCGCCCCGCGGGCTCGTGACCCGCGCACGGCAGGAACCTCGCGTTCCTTCGCGGGAATGGCTCCATTCCGGGCTTCGGCGCCCGGTGGGACGTAGCGCGGCACCGGGGCCGGTGCTACCTCGCTGTCACCGCATGGACGCTCCCTCCCAGGACGCCGCGCCCCACCCCAGCCCGGACCGGGTGCTGGTGGTCGACGACGAGCGAAACATCCGAGCGATGCTCCGGGTCTGCCTGGAGGAAGAGGGGTGTGAGGTCCGCGAGGCCGGTTCCACCGAGGCCGCGCTGGCCGCGCTCGCTTCCGGACCGGCGGACCTCGCCTTCGTCGACCTCCGGCTGGGCGGCGGCAGCGGCCTCGACCTCCTCCCCGCCCTCCTGGCCGAGGACCCGGACCTCGACGTGGTGGTGGTCACCGCCTACGCATCGCTCGACACGGCGATGGAGGCGGTCCGCCGCGGCGCTCGCGACTACCTTCCGAAGCCCTTCACCCCGGCGCAGATCCGCGCGGTCGTGGAGCGGCTCCGCGAGCGTCGCCGGCTCCGGGCACGCGTGGCGTCGCTCGAGAACCGGCTGGCGGGGGTGGATCCGGACGCCCTGCTCGAGACCCGGTCCGCGGCGATGCAGGCAGTGCTCTCCCTTCTGCGGCGGGCGGCCGCCTCGGACGCGGCCGTGCTCCTCCGGGGCGAGAACGGAACCGGCAAGAGCGTTCTGGCCCGCGCGCTTCACCGCCTCTCGCCTCGCGCGGAGAAGCCGTTCGTCACCGTGAGCGCGCCCACGCTCTCGGACCAGCTCCTGGTCTCCGAGCTGTTCGGCCATGCCCGCGGCTCCTTCACCGGGGCGATCCGCGACACGCCGGGCAAGGTGGAGGCGGCAGAGGAAGGAACGCTCTTCCTCGACGAGATCGGCGAGCTCGGTCCCACCACCCAGGCACAGCTCCTGCGCTTCCTCCAGGAGAAGGCCTTCGAGCGCGTGGGCGAGACTCGCACTCGCCACGCCGACGTCCGGATCGTCTCGGCGACCAACCGCGAGCTGGAGGCCGACGTCCGTGCCGGCAGGTTCCGGGAGGACCTGCTCTACCGCCTCAACGTGGTGGAGATCCGGGTGCCGCCCCTGCGCGAGCGGCGCGAGGACATCCTCCCGATGGCGCGGCGGATGCTCCGCGGGTTCGCGGCCTCGCTCCACCGGCCCGGGTTGGACTTCGCGCCGGAGACGGTTCCGGTCCTCGAGTCCTATTCCTGGCCGGGCAACGTCCGCGAGCTGCGGAACGCGATCGAGCGCGCAGCCATCGTCTGGCCCGCGGACAGCCTTCCTCCGGCCGCGTTTCCCGAGCGGATCGCGGCGACCGAGGGCTCGGCGCCGGTCCTCGGTGGGGCATTCACCCTCGACCAGATCGAGCGCGAGCACATCTTGAGAGTGATGGCCGCTGCTCCGACGCTCGACGAGGCCGCGCACATCCTGGGGATCGACGCATCGACGCTGTGGAGAAAGCGGAAGAAGTTCGAGGGAGGCTGATCAGCCCCCCGCACCAGAGGGACGCCGGCGGAAGCGCGCGGAGGCGCGCCAGCGACCAGGCTCAGGCCGAGGCCTTCGCGCCGCCCACGCTCGCCTGCTCATCGGGGAGCTCGATCCAGAACACCGTGCCCGAGCCCGGGGCGCTCTTCACGCCCACCTTCCCCCCGTGGGCCTCGACCACGTCCCTGACGATGGACAGGCCGAGGCCGGCTCCTCCCGGCGACGACCCGGGGACCCGGTAGAACTTCTCGAAGAGGCGGGGCTGGTACTCGGCGGCGATGCCCGGACCGTCGTCCTGCACCTCGATGCGGACTGCGCCGTCGCCACGGAGCGCGCGGACGCGCACCGGACGCCCGGGCGGCCCGTGACGGACGGCATTGGTGAGGAGGTTGTTCAGGGCGAGGTCGATGCGGTCGGGGTCTGCCGTCACCACCTCGGCCCCGGGGTCGACCTCCAGATCCACCGGGACGTGGCGCTGCTCGCTCCCGTCGCGCGCGGCTTGACGCGCCTGCTCCAGCATCAGCTCGGTGGAGATCTGCCGCGGGTGCAGCTCGAGGCGGCCCGAGCGGATCCGGGCGAGGTCCAGCAGGTCGTCCACGATTCCCTGGAGCCGTTCGGATTCCTCGCGGGCGGCGCCCACCAGGTCGAGCTGCTTCTCGTTCAGCGGTCCCACCGACTGCTCGGCCAGGAGGTGAATCGCCATCCGCAGGCTGGTGAGCGGGGTTCGGAACTCGTGGGCGACGGTGGCCACCAGGTCGTCCTTGAGCTCGTCGAATCTCCGGACCCGGGTGATGTCCTGCAGAACCACCGTGACGCCCAGGAGCTGCCCCTCGTCGCTGGAGACCGGGCTGGCCCGAGGCAGCAGAGCGCGATTGCCGTCGGTCGCCTCCACCACCAGCGCATCCTCGAAACCGCGCGGCTGGACCGCGGGAGCGCCGGCGAGCACCTCCCTCCGCATCCGGTCCACCCGCTCCCGGACCGCCGGAGGAGCGGCGGCGAGGTTCCCGTCCGAGGCGCGGAGACCGAGGATCTGCTCCGCCGCGCGGTTGGCGTTGGTCACTCTCTCCCCCGCGTCGAAGACGATCACCGGGTCGGGCAAGCTGTCGATGGTGGCCTGCGCCGCCAGCTGCGCCTCGAGGAGCTCACCCAGGCTCGAGTCCCGGTAGCGCTGGAGACTCTCGGCCATGGCATTGAAGTCGCTGGCCAGCTGCGCGATCTCCGAGCCTCCACCTTCGGCGATCCGCACCCGCGCGGCGTAGTCGCCCTGGCCCAGCCGGCGGACGGACTGCCCGAGCACCGAGATCGGCCTGAGTGCCCGTGAGCTCAGCGCCGCCGAGGCCAGCAGCCCCAGCACCAGCGCAGCGAGGACGCCCACCACCAGCACCGTCTGCACCAGCTCGCCGCGCCGCTGGAGTCGGGTGCTCTTCAGGACCATTGCATCCTGGTTCAGGGACAGGATCTCGTCCGCCGCGGCCTTCACCCGCACGAACCCCGGCTGGAGCTGGTCCAGGTAGCGCGAGCGGAGATCATCCCCGGCAGACAGGAAGGCCTCGTAGTCGGCCTCGTATTGGGTCCAGGCCTGACGGAGGGCCGAGGCCGCCTCCCTCTCGCCGGGCTCGGTGATGTTCTGCTCCTCCACCTGAAGCTCGCGCTCGAAGGCCGGGCGATGCTCGGCCGCCAGGGCCAGCCCGCGCTCGCGTTCACCGATGACCACGAAGAGCGCGCCGCTGTCGAGCCGCTCGATGGACTCCTTCATCCGCTGGGCAGCCAGGACGCTCCGGTAGTTGTCGGCCAGGATGCGCACGCCGGCGCCCCCGAGGGCGCTGGTGGTGAGCACGGTGATCACCGCCACCACCGCCAGCGCGATGGCGAGGGGAGCCTGGGCAATCAGCAGCCGGGTCCGCAGCGTCATCCCCGCGTCTCTCCCAGAGCGACCACCTGCACGTCCAGATCCTCGGCCTCCCGCACCAGGCGGATGTCCGGGGTGCGCCCGAGCAGCCGCCGCCAGCCGCGCTGGTGCGAGCGACCGATGAGCATGAGACCCACGCTGTGGCTACGCGCGAAGTCGATGAGCGCCGGGACCGGATCCGAGGCCCGGAGCCGGACCACCTCTGCCCCGAGCGCGCTGGCCCGATCGATGTTGTCCAGCAGGTGCCGCTGGGCCTCGGCGTCGATCCGGTCCGGCGCCTCCTCCGGCGTCTCCACGTACACCACGAACCAGTCGGTGTTCAGCCGCCCGGCGACGCGCGATCCGCGGCGGAGGAGCTCGGCGGCCCGGGGCGGATAGGAGGACATGCACACCATCACCCGTCCCCCGGTGGGACGGGGGGTCTCCGGGGTCGTCGCGCGCCGCAGGGTGTCCCGCTCCAGCGATTCGGCCACTTCCCGGAGCGCCAGCTCACGGAGGGTGGCGAGATTCCCCCGCTGGAAGAAGCGCTCCAGCGCCTGGGGGACCTTGTCGCTGGCGTAGATCTTCCCGGTCCGGAGACGTTCCTCGAGGTCCTCCACCGCCAGGTCCAGGTTCACCACCTGGTCCGCGGTCTTGAGCCACGCGTCGGGGATGGTCTCCCGCACCCGGACACCGGTGGCGCGCGCCACCAGGTCGTTCAGCGACTCGAGGTGCTGGACGTTGAACGCGCCGATGACGTTGATCCCCGCGGCGATCAGCTGCTCCACGTCCTGCCAGCGCTTGCGGTTGCGGCTTCCCGGGGCGTTGGTGTGCGCCAGCTCGTCCACCACCGCGATCTCCGGGTTCCGGGTCAGGACCGCGTCGAGGTCCATCTCCTCGACCTCCACGCCGCGGTACTCGACCCTCTTCCGGGGGATCACCTCCAGGCCGTCGATGAGGGCGGCGGTCTCCGCCCGCCCGTGTGTCTCGACGAAGCCCACCACCACGTCCACGCCGCGCTCGCGGAGCGCGTGCGCCTCCTCCAGCATGCGGTAGGTCTTCCCGACGCCGGCGGCAAAGCCGATGTAGAGCTTGAGTCGTCCGCGCTTTCCCTGGCGCACCAGCGCCAGGAAGTCCTCCGCCCTCTTCTCCGGGCGGTCGCGGACGGAGGTCATGGGACCCGGGTGGCCGCCGTCCCGCCAGCCCGGGGAGCCCCGAACTGCCGGTCGAGAGCGAGGTTGAGGGCCAGCACGTTCACCCTGGGCTCACCGAGGACGAGCAGGTCCCGCCGCTCGGTCGACGACTCGACCAGCATCCGCACCCGCTCCTCGCTCACCTGCCGCGCTCGCGCCACGCGAGGAACCTGCCACAGTGCCGCCGCGGGCGACAGGTGCGGGTCGAGACCGCTTCCCGACGAGGTCACCAGCTCCACCGGAGCCGGACCACGCGCACCCGGGTTCTCCGCCGCCAGCTTCTGCTGCGCCTCGGTCGCCGAGTCACGGAGCTTCTTGCTGGTCGGGCCGAGGTTCGTCGCGGAAGAGCTGGTGGGGTCCCAGCCGTCCTTCCCCGCCGCCGATGGCCGGGGATGGAAGTAGCTCGGGCTGGTGAAGCCCTGGCCGAGCAGCTCCGATCCCACGACGCGGCCGCGCTCGTCCTTGACGAAGCTCCCATCTGCCCGCCAGGGGAACAGCACCTGGGCCAGGCCGGTGGTGACCAGGGGGTAGACGAGCCCGGTGAGGACCAGGGTGACCGCGGTGACCCGGAGAGCGATGACCAGTTCCTTGCGCATGACGTTCCTCAGACCAGACCGATCGCGGAGACCACGAGGTCAATGAGCTTGATTCCGACGAAGGGCACGATGATTCCCCCCACTCCGTAGATGAGCAGGCTCCGCTTCAGCAGCGCCGCGGCGCCCAGCGGACGATAGCGCACACCCCGGAGCGCGAGCGGAATGAGGGCAATGATGATCAGCGCGTTGAAGATGACCGCGGAGAGCACCGCCGAATAGGGCGAGGCGAGCTGCATCACGTTCAGGGGAGCAATGTCCGGGTACACCCCCACGAAGAGCGCGGGGAGGATGGCGAAGTACTTCGCGACGTCGTTGGCGATGCTGAAGGTGGTCAGGGTCCCGCGGGTCATCAGCAGCTGCTTCCCCACCTCCACCACCTCGAGGAGCTTGGTGGGGTTGGAGTCCAGGTCCACCATGTTCCCGGCCTCCTTCGCCGCCTGGGTGCCGGTGTTCATCGCCACCCCCACGTCGGCCTGGGCGAGCGCCGGAGCGTCGTTGGTCCCGTCCCCGGTCATGGCCACCAGCTTCCCCTTGGACTGTTCCTCCCGGATGAGGCGCATCTTCGCCTCGGGAGTCGCCTCGGCGAGGAAGTCGTCCACCCCTGCCTCCCGGGCGATGGCGGCGGCGGTGCGCGGGTTGTCGCCGGTGATCATCACCGTCCGGATGCCCATGGCCCGGAACCGGTCGAAGCGCTCCTTGATGCCGCCCTTGACCACGTCCTTCAGGTGGATGATCCCGAGGATGCGCGCGCCCTCGGAGACCGCGAGCGGGGTGCCGCCCGAGTCACCGATCCGCGAGGCGACGTCCCGGGCCTCCTGCGAAACGGTCCCGCCGAGGGACTCGACGTGCCGGGCCACCGCGTCCACCGCACCCTTCCGGATGACCCGGCTTCCCAGGTCCACTCCGCTCATCCGCGTCTGGGCGGTGAAGGGCACGAAGTGGGCGTCGTGGCCAACCTCACGGCCCCGCAGCCGGTAGCGCTCCTTCGCCAGCACCACGATGCTGCGCCCCTCCGGCGTCTCGTCGGCGAGGCTGCTGAGCTGGGCGGCGTCGGCCAGGTCCTCGATCCGGACGCCGGCCAGGGGCAGGAGCTCGGTGGCCATCCGGTTGCCCAGGGTGATGGTGCCGGTCTTGTCGAGGAGCAGCGTGTCCACGTCGCCGGCCGCCTCCACCGCCCGTCCGCTGAGGGCGATGACGTTCTTCCGGAGCAGCCGGTCCATCCCGGCGATGCCGATGGCGGAAAGCAGCCCGCCGATGGTCGTCGGGATGAGGCACACCAGCAGCGCCACCACCGCAGTGGTGGAGAGCTTCACTCCGCTGTAGACCGCCAGCGGGACGAGGCTCACGCAGGCGAAGAGGAAGACCGCGGTGAGGCCCACCAGCAGGATGTGCAGGGCGATCTCGTTGGGCGTCCGCTGGCGAGCCGCGCCCTCGACCAGGGAGATCATCCGGTCGAGGAAGGACTCGCCGGGGTTGGCGGTGATCCGGACGACGATCCGGTCGGAGAGGACCTTCGTCCCGCCGGTCACCGCGCTGCGGTCTCCCCCGCTCTCCCGGATGACCGGCGCGGACTCGCCCGTGATGGCGCTCTCGTCCACCGAGGCGATGCCCTCGGTGACCTCGCCGTCGCCAGGGATGTACTGCCCCGCCTCCACCACCACCACGTCGCCCTTGCGGAGAGTGGAGGCGGAGACCTTCTCCTCTCTCCCCTCCACCAGCTTCCGGGCCTCCACGTCCTTCCGCATCTTGCGCAGCGAGGCGGCCTGAGCCTTCCCGCGGCCCTCGGCCACTGCCTCGGCGAAGTTGGCGAAGACCACCGTGAACCACAGCCACAGCGAGACCAGCGCGGTGAACCACAGCGGCGCCGAGCGCTGCACCTGGAAGAGGTCGTGGAGGAACTGGACGGTGGTGAGCAGCGCGCCCACCTCCACCACGAACATCACCGGATTGCGGATCACCTGGCGGGGGGAGAGCTTGCGGAAGCTGTCCCAGATCGCCGGGCGGACGATCGACGGATCGAAGAGCGAGAGCTCTCGGGTCGGAGCGGACATGGCTCAGTAGACCTTTCCGGCCAGGCCGGCGAAGTGCTCGACGATGGGCCCCAGCGACAGCGCGGGGAAGAAGGTCAGCGCGCCGACGATCAGGACCACCGAGACGAGGAGGAAGGTGAACAGCGGGCCGTTGGTCGGGAACGTGCCCGGTCCGGGCGGGACGACCTTCTTGCCCACCATGGACCCAGCGATTCCCAGCGCGGGGATGATCATCAGGAAGCGGCCGATGAGCATCGCCAGACCGAGCAAGGTGTTGTACCAGGGAGTGTTCCCGCTCAATCCGGCGAAGGCCGAGCCGTTGTTCCCGGTGCCGCTGGTGAAGGCGTAGAGGATCTCGGTGAGCCCGTGCGGTCCGGCGTTGGTGAGCGCGGACGTGCCCCACTGGGTCACCGAGCCCCAGGCGGTGAAGCCGAGGATGATCAGCGGGAAGATGAGCACGTACAGCATCGCCAGCTTCATCTCCCGGCTCTCGATCTTCTTTCCCAGGTACTCGGGGGTGCGGCCCACCATCAGCCCGGCGATGAACACCGAGAGCACGACGAAGATCAGCATCCCGTAGAGACCCGCGCCGACCCCGCCGAAGATGACCTCGCCGAGCTGGATGTTCACCAGCGGGACCAGCCCGCCCAGCGGATTGAAGCTGTCGTGCATGGAGTTCACCGCGCCGCACGAGGCATCGGTGGTCACGGTGGCGAAGAGCGCGGAGGCGGCGGTCCCGAACCGGACCTCCTTCCCTTCCATGTTCCCCGAACGATGGTCGAGGGACAGCGAGGCCAGCGCCTGGTTCGGCCGGGACTCGGCCCAGTGCGCGGTGAGGGCTCCGCCCAGGAAGAGGACCGCCATCGCGGCGAGGATCGCCCAGCCCTGGCGCGCGTCCCGTGCCATGCGTCCGTAGGTGTAGGTGAGACCGGCGGGAATGGCGAAGATCAGCCAGAGCTCCACCAGATTGGTGAACGGGCTCGGATTCTCGAAGGGGTGGGCGCTGTTGACGTTGAAGAAGCCGCCGCCGTTGGTGCCCAGCTCCTTGATCGCCTCCTGGGACGCGACCGGCCCGAGCGCGACCAGCTGCTTGCCACCCTCGAGGGTCGTCACCTCGCGGTAGGCGGAGAAGTTCTGGATCACCCCCTGGCTGACCAGGAGCAGCGCGAAGAGGAGGCTGAGCGGAAGCAGCACGTACAGCGTGGCCCGGATGAGGTCCGCCCAGAAGTTGCCGAGGGTCCGGGGTGCGTCGGGCGCCCGGCGCCGGGTGAGCCCGCGAGCCAGGGCAATGGCGATGCCGATGCCCGCCGCGGCGGAGATGAAGTTGTGCCAGGCGAGCCCTGCCATCTGCGACAGGTAGCTCATCGTCGCCTCGCCGCCGTAGTTCTGCCAGTTGGTGTTGGTGGTGAAGCTGGCGGAGGTGTTGAAGGCCAGCGCCGGGTCCACCGCGGCGAGCTTCTGCGGGTTCAGCGGCAACAGCGCCTGCAGCCGGAGGATGGCGTAGGTCACCACCATGCTGAACAGGCTGAAGGCGAGCACCGAACCGGTGTAGCGGACCCAGGTCTGCTCGGCGGATGGGTCCACGCCCGAGAGGCGAAACAGGAATCGCTCGACCGGGCCGAGGATGCGAGGGAGGGGTCGATGCTCGCCCTCGAAGACCCGGGCCATGTACGCGCCCAGAGGCTTGGTGGTGAGCAGCACGAGTCCGGAGAACAGGGCCAGCTGGCCCCACGCGGCGGCGGTCATGGATGGATCCTCAGAAGCGTTCCGCGCGAACCAGCGCGTAGACGAGGTAGATGGTCAGGCCCAGCGCCACGAGCGCGCCGAGAGAGTCCTCGAGGCTCATGGCTGGCGGTCCTCCAGCAGGCGGTCACAGCCGCGGACGTAGGCCCAGGCCACGCCGAAGAAGACCACCGTGGCCAGGATGAAGATGGCATCGAGCATGTTGGACGTGCTCCTCCGTCCCTCGGACAGAGCACGCGCCGTGCCGTTACCGTGGGCCCCCGTCCCTGGGGGACACGTCGCGCCCCGGCGTGCAGCTCGCAATGCCGCGGCGTGGCGAGGTTGCAAGCTGCACGAGCGCTCGTCCCGCCCGCCGCGGAGAGCGCGGTTCACGGGCTCGGCACGCCTGATGCCTTCGAACGGGTGTCAATCCCGTGGCAGTGTCAGATCCATCGTTGTCGCTGAGCGAGGCCGCCCAGATCCTCGGCACCGAGGACATCGCGGAGGCGCGTCGGGTCGCCCGGCTCGAGCTGTCTCTGGCCAGAGCCTGCCCCGTGTGTCGCGTTCTGATGCGGCGCGTGGCACTGCTGGGGGTGGAGCTCCGCGCCCGCGAGCTGGTCGAACGGCTCGCCCCCTGGGAACGCGATGAACACTCCGTGCGACTCGTCGCGGCATTGATCGTCCTGCATGGCTGGTGAGCAGGCACACCACGTGCAAACTTGCTGCGCATGAACACTCATGCGTGCTTCCGACGCCGCGCGCCGGTCCTGCGCCCGTTCGTCGCTGCGCTCGGCCTCGCGCTCTCGCTGGCCGCACACGCCGCCGACGAGGACAATCGCGAGAAGCAGGAGGAGAAGAAGCCGGAGCCGTTCGCCTTCGCCGACTTCACCTGGCTCACCGGCAATCCGCGAACCACCACCTCACCACTGGATACGTCGGTCTTCACCTTCGAGTTCCGGGTAGACACCAGCTTTCACTACGATTTCCACCATCCCGCGGACAACACCATCTCCGGCTCGTCCGAGGTGTTTCGCTCCGGCGAGGTGCAGCTCACCATGATCGGCGTCGGCGGCGACCTGCACTGGAAGAACGTCCGCGGGCGCGTGATGACTCAGATCGGGATGTACTCCCAGACCACTCCACGGAACGACGCCAGTCCGGCACGAGGCCAGTGGAACCTGGACAACGCGTACCGCTACGTCTCCGAGGCGTACGGCGGCTACCACTTCGATGCGCTGAACGGGATCAATGTCGACGCCGGAATCTTCCTGTCGTACGTGGGCCTCTTCAGCTACTACCAGTTCGACAACTGGGCGTATCAGCCGTCCTACGTGTCGTCGAACACGCCGTGGTTCTTCAACGGCGTGCGGATCCAGATCTTCACCAGCGACAAGCTGAAGATCGAGCCATGGATCGTGAACGGCTGGCAGTCCTACGGCCGCTTCAACCAGGCTCCCGGGTTCGGCCTGCAGATCGCCTGGCGTCCCAACGGGAACCTGTCGTTCGTCTTCAACCAGTACATCGGCACCGACACGCTGGGCAACAAGGACCGGATCCGCATCCACACCGACGACAGCGTGCAGGTGAAGTACCTGGACACCCCGAAGAACTTCATCAGCAAGGCCGCCTTCACAGTCACCTTTGACGCAGGCTGCGAGTTCGGTGGCGGGGTGAGCTGCACCGGCGGCGACAACCCGGCGCAGTACTTCCTCGGCGCGATGGCCTACCACCGGCTGTGGTTCGACCACGACCTCTTCGGCCTCACGCTCGGACTGGGCGGAATCATCAATCCGGGCCGCTATCTGGTGCTCCTCCCCCCGATCAACGGCGCCACCGCGTTCACCGGGACGCCGTACTTCAGCGCCGCGCCGGGCACGGACTTCAAGGCCTGGGATACGTCCATCACCTTCGACTGGATGCCCATCCAGTTCTTCACCTTCCGCGTGGAGTACAACCACCGGCACGCAAACATCGCGTACTTCGCCGGGTCTGGAGGAGTCACCCCTCCCGGTGGGAACACCGGCTCGCCCGGGTCGGTGGTGCCCGGCTGGGCTCCTGACCTCCGTCACTCCGAGGACCGCATCACGGCGGCGATCCTGGTGAAGATCTAGGCGACGATCTGGAGGCGTCCCTGACATGGCAAAGCTGAACCTCGGCGCCTTCGAGCGGCAGATCCGCGTTCGTCAGGTGCGGCTGGAAGACTGGGAGGCGTTCCGCCGCCTCCAGGAACGCTGCTTCCCGGGCATGGAGGTCACCACCCGGGAGCAGTTCAACAGCCAGATCACCCGGTTCGCCGAAGGGCAGCTCTGTGTGGAGTACCAGGGGAGGTTGGTGGCCTGCTCCAGCAGCCTCATCCTGGACTTCGAGCTCTACAAGGACTGGAGCAGCTGGGACGAGATCGCCGACCGGGGCTTCATCCGGAACCACAAGCCCACCGGGACGACGCTGTACGGGCTCGAGATGATGGTCGACCCCGAGTACCGGGGCCGGGGCCTGGCGCGCCGGCTCTACGACGCGCGCAAGAAGCTCGCCCGGGAGCAGAACCTCATGCGGATCGTGGTCGGGGGCCGCATCCCGGGATACCGGCCCCACGCCGGCGCAATGACCCCACGTGAGTACGTGGAGAAGGTGGTGGCGCGAGAGATCAGCGATCCGGTGCTGACCGTCCAGCTCTCGAACGGCTTCGTCGTCAAGCGGATCATCCCCGCCTATCTCATTGACGCCCAGAGCGGCGGCTTTGCCGCGTTCCTCGAGTGGACGAACCTCGACTACGTGCCGGCGCAGAACACCCGGTTCGTCCCGGCGGCACCGGTCAGGGTCTGCGCAGTCCAGTACCAGCTGCGGCGCCTGGGCTCGTTCGAGGAGTTCGCGGGGCGCGTGGAGGACTTCGTCTCCGTGGCCTCGGATTACCGGTGCGACTTCATCCTCTTCCCGGAGATCTTCACCGCGGAGCTCCTCTCGCTGGTCCGCGTCTCGGATCCGTCCATGGCCATGCGCGCGCTGGACGAGTTCACCCCACGGTTCCTGGACCTCTGCACCGGGCTGGCGGTGAAGCACGACATCAACATCGTCGGGGGGACGCACCTCACCGTGGAGGATGGGAAGCTCTTCAACATCGCCTATCTCTTCCGGCGGGATGGGACCATCGCCAAGCAGTACAAGCTCCACGTCACCTCGACCGAGCGGATGGACTGGGGCGTCACCGGCGGTCGACGGCTGGAGGTGTTCGACACCGACCGGGGGAAGATCTCCATCCAGATCTGCTACGACGTGGAGTTCCCGGAGCTGTCCCGGCTGGCGGTGGAAGCCGGAGCGCAGCTGGTGTTCGTCCCCTTCTGCACCGACGAGCGCCACGCCTACCTCCGCGTCCGCTACTGCGCCCAGGCGCGCTGCATCGAGAACCAGATCTACGTGGTGACCGCGGGGCTGGTCGGCTCGCTCCCGGGGGTCAGCGCCCTGGGGCTCCAGTACGCACAGTCGGGGATGTTCACCCCTTCGGACATGCCGTTCGTCCGGGACGCGGTCGCCGCCGAGGCCACGCCGAACGTGGAGATGGTCATCTTCGAGGACCTGGATCTGGAGCTGCTGCGGCGCCAGCGGCAATCCGGCTCGGTGCTCAACTGGAACGATCGGAGGAAGGACCTCTATCAGCTCAGCTACACGCCGCCGGCCGACTCCGCCGAGGAGCAGCAAGCGGGAGACGAGCTCTCGTCCTTGCTGAGCGAGGAGCACGTGAACCTGCACCTCGCCTCCGCCGACAGGCCCTCGGCCCTCCGGGAAATGGCCGAGCTGACCTTCGGGCGGGGAACGGAGGCGGCGGAACGCGCCACCGGGCTCCTGACCGCGCGGGAGCGGATCTCGACCACCGCCGTGGGGCGGGGAGTGGCCATCCCGCACTGCCGCAGCCCGGACGTCCAGCAGATCCGCCTGGCGATCGGGATCAGCGAGCGGGGGATCGACTTCCAGGCCTCCGACGGAGCGCCGGTCCGGATCGTCGTGAGCGTGGTCTCACCGGCGCAGGCCAGCAGCCACCACCTCGGCGTCCTGGCCCGGCTGGCGAGCCTCCTCCGCTCCGACGAGGTGGTCACCGAGCTGCTCGCGGCGCGGGACCCACGTGACGTGGTGGCGCTCCTCCGCAGGGAGGATGATCGCTACCAGCGGGAGATGGACGAGCGCCGGGCCGCCGGTGGTCGGGCTCGCCCCCTGCGACCCGACCGCATTGCCCCTGCGCACGGGGGCGTCCAGGGCTGAAGCCCGCCTCGCCAGGTGGCGAGCGGGCGTCGACGCGAAGCAGCTTGCCGCCGGGACGCATCTGATGCTCCCGGCCTGCGTCCCGGCATTGCAGGTCGCACGACGCGCTGTCGGGTTCTCATGCAGATCGCATGCTCACGGCGGCCACGGCACCGAACTTCCGAGTGGGCGGCGATGGCACGTCCGATGCTCGCTCCTGGGACGGCAGATGCAGATGCCTCTCAAGCCGCTCCGAGATGCCTCCGAGGACGCCTCCGCCAGACCGTCGCGCGGCTGGCGCGCCGGACTCGTCCTCGTCGTCGCGTTCGTCGCCGTCCTGCTGTTCTGGGGCTGGAGCCGAGGCTCCGATGCCCGCAGCCTCGCGCGGATGCCGCCCGCCGAGCGCGCCCGCCTGTTCCAGCTCACCCGCGACAAGGCCGAGGCGCTCTGCGGGGATCGGGATCTCGAGGACCGCTGCCGCGAGGAGGTGGAGCTCCTGTCGAAGTTTCCGGAGTGCGACGCCGAGTGCCGGACCTTCGTCGCCCGAAATCTTCCCTCCGCCTCGCGCTAGCCGACCGCGCCGGGCTCCGGTCGACGTCCCACGTAGCGGGATTCGGGGCGGATGAGCCGTCCGGTGCGCCGCTGCTCGTCCACGTGAGCCAGCCAGCCCACCACCCGCCCGCAGGCGAAGAGCGGGCTGAACGCCTCACGCGGCATGCCCAGCGCGTCGAGGAGCACCGCGGTGTAGAACTCGACGTTGGCCCGGAGCGGCCGGTCCGGGTGCTTGCGGCGGAGCACGTCCTCCGCGGCGCCCTCCACCGCTCGGGCCAGCTCCAGCCGCGGAGTGCGGTGTCCCTCCTTCTCCAGCCGCTCCACTGCCCGCTCGAGCACCGCCGCGCGCGGATCCCGCGTCCGGTAGATGCGGTGTCCCATCCCCATGATGCGCCGGCCGGCCAGGAGCTCTCGCTCCAGCCACTCCGCCGCCGTCTCCGGGCGCCCGATGGCGTCGAGCATGTCCAGCACCGGCCCCGGTGCCCCGCCGTGCAGCGGCCCCTTCAGCGCGCCGATGGCCCCCACCACCGCCGAGACCAAGTCCGATCCGGTCGAGGCGATGACCCGCGCGGTGAAGGTGGAGGCGTTCATCCCGTGGTCGCTCACCGTCACCAGATACGTCTCGAGGCCCGAGGCGCGGTGGGTGGTGGCCTTCCCGCGCAGCATCCGGACGAGGTCCTCGGCGTGCCCGGCCTCCGGGTCCGGCGCGAGCGCGGCGAGCTTCTCCCGGCCGCGCCACCAGGCCGCGGTGAAGACCGCGGTGGCCGCGGTGAGCCGGACGGAGAGCTCCCACGCGCTCCCCTCGGCCGGAAGCTGCGCCAGGGCGCCCCGGAGCGCGTCCATCCCGTCCCGGGCGGCCAGCGCGCGCCCTAGCTCCTCGAGCTGCTCGAAGGCCCAGACTCGCTCCCGGCCCAGCGCCCGGCGGAGCTCGGCGGCGGAGGTCGCCCCGGGCACGGAGGCCCACAGCTCGGCACACAGCTCCTCGAAGGAGACGCGGCCGCCCAGGTCCTCCACGTCGTGGCCGGCGATGACCAGTCGGCCCCGCTCGCCGTCCACCTCGCTGAGCGCCGTGTCCGCGACCACCACGCCCTCGAGCCCCGATGCCACCGAATCCGCCATGCGTGCACCTCCGGTGGCACCTGTCCTAGCGTGAGTCTCATATGGATCCATCTGGATTCGACAATCCACATGAAGCTCTCGTCGATGCGCAGGAGGCAGCGCGCATCCTGGGGGTCAAGGTGGCCACCCTCTACTCGTACGCGAGCCGCCGGCGGGTGCGCTCCTTCCCCTCCGGCCTCCACCGGGAGAAGCGCTACCTTCGAGACGATATCGAGCGGCTCCGTCACCGCGCCGACGCTCGCCTCGGTCACGAGGCGGTGGCCGCGGGCGCGCTCCGCTGGGGCGAGCCGGTCCTCAGCTCGGCGCTGACCGACATCCGCCCCGATGGTCCGTGGTACCGGGGCCACTCGGTGCTGGAGCTTGCGCGGAGCGCCCGCTTCGAGGCGGTGGCGGAGCTCCTCTGGACCGGCACCCTCCCCGCCACGCTCCCGCGGTGGACCCGGCCCCGGGCGCTGGCCGCCGGACGCCTCCGTGCTCCGAGCAACCCCATCGATGGGCTTCTCGTCGGTCTCTCCGCTGCACGTCTCGCGCGGTACCGGGGCCACGAGGCGAGTCGCGTGTCGAGACCCGTGACCGAGCCCTCGGGCCCCGAGCTGGTGTGGACCCTGATCGCCCTCGTGGCCGCCGCCCTCGGGCGCCGACCGGCCGATGCTCTCGCCGCACCCGACGTGGTCTCCGGCATCCAGCGAGCGCTCGGCGCACCGGCCAACGGCGTCACGCTCCTCGAGTCGACGCTGGTGACCTGCGCCGACCACGAGCTGAACGCCTCGTCGTTCGCGGCCCGGGTCGCGGCCTCGACCGGGGCCGACCTCGAGGCCTGCCTCCTCGCCGCGCTCGCCACCTTCAGCGGCCCGAGGCACGGAGCGGAGAGCGTGCGCGTCCAGGCGCTGGTCTCCGAGACCGGCCGGCCGGGGCGAGCCCGGTCGACCTTGCTCGCACGGGTGCGCCGCGGCGAGGGGCTGCCGGGCTTCGGGCACCGGCTCTATCCCTCGGGAGATCCCCGGGGCGCGCTCCTCCTCTCCCTCGCTTCCCGCGAGCGACGCCCGGGGCCGGGACTCGCCGTGTTGCAATCGCTGGTGGCCGAGGCCGAGCGGCTGGACCTCGGCGCCCCCAACGTCGACGTGGGGCTCCTCGCGGTCGCGCACGCTTTGCACCTGCCACCGCTGGCAGGGCAGGTTCTCTTCTGCATCGGGCGGAGCGCGGGCTGGATCGCCCACGTCACCGAGCAAAGGAGCTCCGGCGAGCTGCTTCGTCCGCGCGCCCGCTACGTCGGCCCACGCGCGCCGGGAGCGCGGTGATAGGGTCCGACCGAAACATGCGCACCCTTCAGGGAAAGACGCTCTTCATCACCGGCGGAAGCCGCGGCATCGGGCTGGCCATCGCGCTCCGCGCGGCGCGCGACGGCGCGAACGTGGCCATCGCCGCCAAGACCACCGAGCCCCACCCGAAGCTGCCGGGCACGCTCTACACCGCGGCCGAGGAGATCCAGAAGGCCGGCGGTCGCGCCCTCCCCTGCGTGGTGGACATCCGCTTCGAGGACCAGGTCCACGCGGCGGTGGAGATGACGGTCCAGACGTTCGGGGGCATCGACATCCTCGTGAACAACGCCAGCGCCATCCACCTCTCGGGGACGGAGAATACCCCGATGAAGAAGTGGGACCTCATGCACGGCATCAATGCGCGCGGCACGTTCCTCTGCTCCCAGGTCTGCATCCCCCATCTGAAGAAGGCGAAGAACCCTCACATCCTCAACAACGCACCGCCTCCGAGCACCGATCCGCGGTGGTTCGCGCCCCACGTGGCCTACTCCCTGGCCAAGTTCGGGATGAGCTTCTGCGCCCTGGCGATGGCCGAGGAGTTCCGTGACGAGGGCATCGCGGTCAACACGCTCTGGCCGAAGACGATGATTGCCACCGCCGCGGTCCAGAACCTGCTCGGGGGGGACGACTCCCTCCGGGGCAGCCGCACGCCGGAGATCATGGCCGATGCCGCACAGGCGATCCTCACCAGGCCGAGCCGGGAGTTCACCGGCCAGTTCTGTGTGGACGAGGACGTGCTGCGTGCCGAGGGCGTGACCGATTTCTCGAAGTACGCGACCGTGCCCGGCGCGGAGCTCATCCCCGACTTCTTCCTCTAGGCACTCCGGTCATGGACTTCAGCACCCCGAGCCGTATCGTCGATCTGCTTCCCGCGATCCGCTCCTTCGTGACCGAGCGCATCCAGCCGCTGGAGAAGCGGATGCCGGAGGGATGGAGCGCCCTCGAGCCCGAGCTGGAGCGGGTACGCGCCGAGGTGAAGCAGCGCGGGTGGTGGGCGCCGTTCTTCCACCGCGAGCAGGGAGGCATGGGGCTGTCGCTGATGGAGTTTGCCTTCGTCAGCGAGGAGCTCGGTCGGACCCCGCTGGGTCACTACGCCTTTCATTGCCAGGCGCCGGACGTGGGGAACATGGAGATCCTCAACGAGTTCGGCACCGCGGAGCAACGCCGCACCTGGCTCGAGCCCCTGGCCGCAGGACGGATCCGCAGCTGCTTCTCCATGACCGAGCCCGCGATGCCGGGCTCCAACCCGGCCTGGATGGCCACCCGGGCGCGGCTTGACGGCGAGAGCTGGATCATCGATGGGCGGAAATGGTTCACGACCGCCGCCGACGGCGCGACCTTCGCCATCCTCATGGCCGTGACCGACCCCGAGCAGTCCAACGTCTATACCCGCGCAAGCCAGATCATCGTTCCGATGAACACGCCGGGGGTCCGCCTGGTCCGGAACATCCCGGTGATGGGCGAGGCCGGCGGCGGGTGGGCATCCCACGGGGAGATCGCCTACGAGAACGTGCGCGTGCCCCGGACGAACCTGCTCGGCGAGCGAGGTGCGGGCTTCGTCATCGCCCAGGCCCGGCTGGGCCCGGGACGGATTCACCACTGCATGCGGTGGATCGGCATCTGCCAGCGAGCCTTCGATCTGCTCTGCGACCGGGCCGTCTCTCGCGAGATGTCCCCCGGACGCCCGCTGGGCCTGAAGGGGACCATCCAGCAGTGGATCGCCGAGAGCCGTGCGGAGATCGACGCCGCGCGCCTCCTGGTGCTCCACGCGGCCTGGCGCATCGATCGCGACGGCACGTATGCCGCCCGCGACGACATCTCGATGATCAAGTTCGTCGTGGCCAACACGCTCTTCCGCGTGCTCGACCGCGCCATCCAGGCTCACGGGGCGCTGGGCATCACCGACGACACGCCGCTGGCCTGGTGGTTCCGGCACGAGCGCGGGGCCCGCATCTACGACGGCCCGGACGAGGTGCACCAGGCCTCGGTGGCCCGGCACATCCTCCGGGCCCGTGGCCTGCCCGATCGGCGTGGCGGGACCTGAGCGGTGTCCGATCTCGATCCCACCCGGCCGGTGCGCACGGGCGAGGAGCTCGATCCCGCCGCCCTCCGCCGCCTCTTCGACCGCCTCGCTCCCGAGCTCGGCGGACCGGTGGAGGTGGAGCAGTTTCCGAAGGGCCACTCCAACCTGACGTACCTCCTACGGGTCGGCGGCAAGGAGCTCGTGCTCCGGCGGCCGCCGAAGGGAGCGAAGCAGATCAAGGCCGGGCACGACATGCGCCGCGAGTACACGGTGCTGACCCGGCTCCGTCCGGTGTGGCCGAAGGTGCCTCGCACCCTGTTCTACGTCTCCGAGGAAGAATCCCCCTTCGGGATGCAGCTCTACCTGATGGAGCGCGTCCCGGGCCTCATCCTCCGCGGAACGAGGCTCCCCCCGGGCGTGGACCTCGACGCGGTCGGAATGCGCGCGGTCTCCGAGACCGTGGTGGATACCCTGGTGGAGCTACACGGTGTGGACCCGGCCGCCGCCGGCCTCGCCGATTTCGGGAAGCCGCAGGGCTACGTGCAGCGGCAGGTCGCCGGCTGGACCGAGCGCTACGCCCGCGCTCGCACCGACGACGTGCCCGACATGGAGCGCCTTGCCGGCTGGCTCGCCGCGCACCTCCCGCCGGAGCGACCGGGAGCGATCATCCACAACGACTTCAAGTACGACAACGTGGTGCTCGACCCCGCCGACCTCACGAAGGTCCGCGCGGTGCTGGACTGGGAGATGGCCACGCTCGGGGACCCGGTCTCGGACCTGGGGATGACGCTGGCCTACTGGTTCGAGCCGGGCGAGACGGAGATGGTCGGTCCGGCCGCCTTCGGGCCGACGGCGCTGCCCGGCAACCTGACCCGCGAGGAGATCGTCCAGCGTTACGCCGCCCGAAGCGGACGCACCGTGGACGACGTGGTCTTCCACTACGTCCTCGGACTCTTCAAGGTCGCGGTCATCGCTCAGCAGATCTACTTCCGCTACCGGCAAGGCCTGACCCAGGACGAGCGCTTCGCCGGGCTCGGATTCGCGGTGGCGCTCCTCGCCCAGGTGGCGGTCCGCGCGGTGGACCGCAACCGGATCAGCGGGCTCCTCGACTGATCCGGTTCAGCCCAGGGCGTCGCCTGCTCAGCTTCGAAGGAAGTCCAGCAAGTCGGCGTTGACCCGCTCCTGATGCGTCGCGGTGAGCCCGTGTGGCGCGCCGGGGTAGTAGATCTCCTTCGCTCCCTTGATGAGCCGGGCCGACTTCCTCGCCGAGTCCTTCACCGGGACGATCTGGTCGTCCTCCCCGTGCAGGACCAGGGTCGGGACATCGAACTTCTCGAGGTCCTCGGTGAAATCGGTCTCGGAGAAGGCCTTGATGCTGTCGTAGGCGTTCTTGAGCCCGGCCTGCATGCTCCAGAGCCAGAATTGATCGAGCGTGCCCTGAGCAACCTTGGCCCCCGATCGGTTGGCGCCGTAGAACGGAATCGCCAGGTCCTTGTAGAACTGCGATGGGTTCTCGGTCAGGCCCTTCCGGAGGTTGTCGAAGACCTCGATGGGCAGCCCTTCGGGGTTTGCCGCGGTCTTCAGCATGAGCGGCGGCACGGCGGCCACGAGCACGGCCTTGGCCACCCGCTTCGTCCCGTGGCGCCCAATGTAGCGCGCAACCTCCCCACCTCCGGTGGAGTGCCCCACCAGCGTGGCATCCTTGAGGTCGAGGGCCTCGATGACGGCCGCGAGGTCGTCGGCGTAGCCGTTCATGTCGTTCCCGGAGGAGGTCTGGGTCGAGCGCCCATGGCCACGCCTGTCGACCGCAACGACGCGAAACCCGTTCTGCGCGAGGAAGAACAGCTGGCCATCCCACGCGTCGGCGTTCAGGGGCCAGCCGTGTGAGAACGTGACCACCGGCCCTTTGCCCCAGTCCTTGTAGAAGATCTCCGTGCCATCCTCTGTCCTGACCGTGCTCATGGCGCGCCTGCCTTTGCGGGTGAGGGGGAGCTTGCGACGCCGAGCGATGTACGCCCCCTCTCGACGCGAGTCACGGGCCGCCCAACCTCTCGATGCTCTCGAGTCGCAACGACGAGGCTTCACTCGAAGGGCGATTTCACGGTGACTCGCTGGCCCACGCGCTCGCAGTGTACCTCGTGACGGGCTACGCAGCCCGATGGTCGCGACACGACGACACCCTCGAGCCCGCGACGCTGCCAGGGCCTCACCTGCCACCAGGCCACGATGATGACCGTGAGCGGCCGGGACATCTCGGGCTGACCTCCGTGGGCCGCGCGGCCCGTGCCCGGGGACGTCGGGCCTAGGCGCTTTCCCTTTCCTGAAGGGCCTGACCGGCCGCGGGACCGGGAGTCTGGACGAAGAGCTGCTCCACCCGGAAGCGGACGGCGTGTGCCGGCCAGTGCTGCATGCGGACCACGAAGAACTTCGGCACGCCGAATGGCTCCAACGTGCGGCCGAGACACGCCCGGTGGCGCTCGATCAGGCTCCGCTCCTCGTCAACCGCGGGGCGGATCTCCACCACCGTGCCCTTGAGCTGGATCGAGCGGTGGTCCGCCGGCGCCGTCGCCACCACGGCGATGCGGCGGCTGTCCTGGAGGTTGGCGATGAGCTCCGCCGCGGTCGCGACGGGGAGGAAAACAGTGACCTCCTCGCTCCCGTCCTCGACCCGGATCCCCACCGGCCACACCGACCGGGGCACGAGGCGCGCGTCCCGGCTCGCACAGCCGAGGACCACTCCTGAGGACAGGAACTCGACGAGGGCAGGATCGAGCGAGGTCACGCGGACGCAGCGGTTCTACCCTCCGCATCCCGCGGCTGTCACCCGCGCCGCGCGGCTCACCCGGCAGGGTCGAGGCCGACACGCCGTGCGGTCTGCTCCCAGCGCTCGGCGCCGGCCCGGATCCGGGCGTCCATCATGTCGAGCTCCTCTTCGCCGAGGTGCGCCCAGAGGATGAGCATGGCCTCGTTCTCCTCCCGGTCCATGTGACGGAGGTGGTCGGCCACGAGCAGGTTGAGCGCCCGGCCGAGCAGCTGTCCGGCGGCTTCCCTCTCCGGGGTCACGTCCGAGCAGGTCCGTGGCAGCAGTGCTCGCAGCTCGGCCTGGAGCCCTTCGAGTCGACCGTGGTCGTTCTGCAGTGCGGCCGCGAGCGCCGGGGCATGGCGACCCACCTCGGGCATGACGAACGCGTCCTCGTGCTCGGCGTGTGAATCGAGCAGGTCGATCAGCACCGCGTGATGCGACGCCTAGGGATAGAGGACGTCGAGCGCCTCGGGCTTCTCCTCGTGGTCGGCGATGATGTCGTGGCAGGCGCCGCTGCACTTCTGCGGGATGGCCTCGCCCTTGGCGTTGACGTGCTTCTTGTCGTGGCAGCGGTAGCAACCGTCGTGCTGGAAGAAGTTCACGTAGGTCCCCCAGGTGACGCTCATCCGGGGGAAGTTGTTCCGGGCCCACTCCTCGCCCAGGAGCTTCCCCACGGCGGCGACCTTCGCCTTGCCGGAGTCGTCCAGCGACGGCGCCAGCTTCGCGTAGGAGGCGGTGAGCGCGGCAGGGATGGCCTTCCTCGCCTCGTCGTGCGACGGGTAGGTGGCCTTGAGCACCGCGACCGACTCGCGCCTGATGAAGGGAAGCTCTCGGTCGATCGCGCCGCGGGCGATGGCCGCGTCCACGAGCACCTCGGCCTTCGAGAACGTGTGCGCCGGCCGGCTGTGACAGTCGGTGCAGCCCATCTCCGACCAGTGCGCGCCCGTGGGGGCGGGACTCTCCTTGGAGACGAACTTGTCGGTCGTCCCATCGGGGCGAGTCACCTCGACCTCGGAGATCATCCTCCGCCGCGGATCGCCCAGGTACCGGATCTTGAGGCCGTTGTGGGTGTGCGCGCCCCGCCACTTCCCGTCCTGGAATCCGCCGATGAGGGTCCGGAAGATGGTGACCTTCTCCACCGGCTTCTCCGAGTCGTCGAAGGAGCGCCAGATGTGCAGCCGGTCTGGAACCGCGCGTTCCGCATCGTGGCAGTGAGTGCAGATCTCGCTCGCCATCGGAACTGGCTGCGGCACCGGGCGGGAGTAGCTGCCGAAGATGAACTCCACGGCCTGCCGGGCGCCGTTCATCTTGGCCTTCGCGAAGTGAGCGGCTCCCTCGCCGATGTGGCAGTTCACGCAGCCGACGTTGGCGTGGGTCGTCACCTGGTGAGCGACCGCTTCCGGCTGCATGACCCTGTGGCAGGTCCCGCCACAGAACGCGTCGGTCTCCATGACCTGAAGACCTTTGTAGGTCGCCATGGAGACGATCATCAGATTGAGGACCGTCAGCCCGAAGAGCGCCACTGCCACGGTCCGCAGGCGTGGGTTGTTGAAGTCGAGGACCGGGAACGCGCCCGCCTGCCCTGCCTTCTCGCGCATCCGGCGCAGCCGAAGCCCGATGGGGATCAGCACCAGCCCGACGACGAAGATCAACGGAAGGATCAGGTAGCTGATGAGCCCGGCGTAGTTTCCAACCTGCATCCCGGCGAGCTCGAGCGCCAGGATCACCAGGAAGGAGATCGCGGAGAAGGTGACCAGCGCCACTCCGGTCGCGGAGACCCAGTGGCGAGTCGCCAGGAAGACGAAGTCTCGAAGCGCAGCGAAAACTCTCTCCAGGAATTTCATGAGGGGGTCACCATCGGTTCATCCGCTGCCATCGCGCGCGCCCCTTTTCGCTCCCGACCGTTCTCAAAAATCGACCCGACCATTCAGGTGGGTGGAGTTCCCCGAGGCGTCCACGATGATGTTCCCTTCGGGGGTGACGGTGCTCCGATGGCAGTTGTGGCAGCCGGTGATGGTCGATCCGGAAGGATGACCCGGAGTCTTCGGCGGGATCCCGTGACAGCTGCCGCAGGCCGCCTGGTCCGTGCCGCCGTTGAACTTCGGGGTGCGATTCACGGTCGGAGCAGTGTCCTGAGACAGGCTCGCTCCCGAGCCGTGACAGTACGAAGTGCAGGTCGCGGTGGCCGGATCGTAGGTCGGCACGGCACCGTCCGCCCTCGCCAGCATCCCGGCATCGGGCGGGAAGACCACCGCCGGCGGGACGTGGTCGACGTGTCCCGGGCTGTACAGCTCCGCCGGCACGACGTGGCACTCGTTGCAGGCGACGGGCGCGGCCAGCTTGTGCTGGGCCTCGAGGTGCGGTCGATGCGCTCCGACCGTCTGCAGGCTCGGGTCCGAACGGCCGAGCACGTCCACCGGAGGCGCGGGGCTGTTGCCGCTTCCGTGGCAGCCGATGCAGCTGCCCTCCGGCGCCGCCAGGTTCACCTCGCCGTTGGCGTGGAGCGGAGAACGCGGCTGGTCACCCACGAAGCTCGTCCGGTGGCAGGTGTTGCAGCGCGTGTCCGGCCCGTGCCCCGCCGGAGGGACTCCGTGACAGCTGCCGCAGGGCGCCTGGCCCTGTCCGACGGCGGTCCACACCGGGGTGATGAAGTGGGCGTTCGCGTCCTCGAAGGGCGCGTGGCAGTAGCTGTTGGTGCAGGTGGCCGCCTCGCGATCCCAGGAGAACGGTCCGGCGAAGCCGCTGCGGGCGATCACCGGCGAGGGACCGGTGAGCAGCTTTCCTCCGGACTGATAGTGGCCTTCGTCCCCGGGGTTGGTGGGCGTGGTGTGGCAGACCTCGCACGAGTACGCGGCGTGCATCTGCCCATCGGTGAGGTGCGACTGGTGCGCTCCGACCGTCACCAGTGAGGTGGCGGAGAGGTACTCGAGGTCCCGGGGCGGCCCAGCATTCGCCGCGTTCCCGTGGCATGTGTTGCATGCCGTCACGCCCGAGGCGTGACAGCTCTGACAGGAGACGTTCACGCTGCCCCCGCTCAGGTCCTGGCCGTGGCAGGCCTGACAGCCGCTCAGGTCGTAGACGGCCCGGCGCAGCACCCGTCCGTGGAACTGATCGGTGTTTCCAGGATCCATCCAGCCGTTGATGTGCACCGTGTACGGCTTGGGCTTGAGCGCGCACTCCACCACCCAGCTCTGGAGCTCGGTGAGCTCGGCCTGAGGAATCGCCACGTGCCCGCCTGGCAGCGTCCCTCGCGCGGCCTGGAGCAGGAGCGAGCTGTCGTCTCCGGCGCGGGCCCGATAGGTCCCGTCGGGCCGACGAGCGACTGCGGCCAGATAGCTGTCCACCCGGTAGTCGGCCTCGGCCACCGACGCCCCGTGACAGGAGGCGCAGCGCGTCTGCAGCACCGGCCCCACGCCCTGGGCGTAGCTGTCGTCGCACCTGGCCTGTCCCAGCTGCTGGGGACGCCCTTCGCATCCGGCCAGCGCCATGAGGGCGGCGAGCACTGCGAGCTGCGTTCGCCCGGGTCGGTCTACGGGTGGCATGACAGGCACATGGTGTTGCGGTTGATTTCCGAGGGCGGGTGCTTGCCGGTGAAGCCCGGCGGATGGGGGTTGCCGCCCGGACCGCCCACGCGATGACAGCTCACGCAGTTGGAGGCCGCTCCCTGGTCGTGACAGCCGGCGCAGCTCACGATGTCCTTCCGCGCGGCCGAGCCGTGGAAGCTCGGGCTACCGGGCGTGAGCCAGCCCGAGGGGTGCGGATTGATCGGGTTGCTCGAGTCGGGCGTCAGCCGCTCGATGCGGTGGCAGTCGTTGCAGAACTTGGCGTTGTGGCACTTCTGGCAGGCCGCCTCGTTGCCCCGCGCCTCGATGGAGTGACGGGTGAGGAAGTCACCCCAGTGAATCCAGTTCCGGTCCGGACGATCGGGGTAGATCTCCTCCGGCTTCATCGGACGGGTCCTCGCCGCGTGGCAGTCCGCGCAGAAGGTCTGCTGGTGACAGGTGTCACACGCCGCGGAGGTCGACCGGGCGATGGGAGGATGCGCGCGGGTGAAGTTCCCCTGGTGGCTGAAGACGGTGGTCGGTCGGAGCGGGAACCGGGTCAGGTCGAGGTGGCAGGCGTAGCATTGGCCCCGGGTGAACTCGTCCTGGTGGTTGTGACAAGAGAGGCAGGTCTTCATCGGAGGGACGGGCTTGTCCAGCTGACCCTTCGCCGGAAGCTCCAGGTGGCACACCTCGCACTTCTCATCCTTCTCGAGGTGCTTCGAGTGGTTCATGATCAGGTACGGCGGTTTCCTCACGTACGTTCCTGGCTTGGCGGTCAGGTGGCAGGTGCCGCACTTCCCTTCTTTCTTCCAGTCCGCGTGGCACTGGAGGCACTTGCTCTCCTTCGGCAGCACGCCCCCCTTGCCCAGCTCCGTCTGGTCGAAGATCGCCTCGTGGCAGGTGAGGCAGTCCACCTCTGCCTTGGCGTGGCCGGCATGGTTGGGATTGATCGTCAGTCCCCCGGCGCGCGCCGACCAGAGCGGGGCGAGCAGCAGAAGCACGAGCAGGGGCCCGCGAGCACGAGAGAGTCGCCGGCTCACTTGGCGGCTCCCTTCTGCTGGCTCGCGTAGTTCGAGAAGTTGTACCCAATGCGGGCGGTTGCCGTGAACACGTGCTCGAAGAAGGGCGTGACGCCCGCCGATCCGCTGAGCATGGCGCTCCATCCCGAGCCGATGGCCCAGGTGGCGCTGCCGGTCGCGACCACCGAGCCCGTCTTGGCGTTGATGGAGTTCGCCAGGATCGCTCCCTCCAAGTCGCCGCTCAGCCGGATCCGCTCGGTGAGCACGTAAACGACCCAGGCTCGCAGGTCGGTCACCCCGTTGACCGGAACGAAGAGGAACCGGCCATTCACGCCGACGGTCGACTTGCGGGTGAGGCGGTAGGTGAACGACAGGTCGGCCTCGTCGCCCTTCTCCCCCCCATCCACCCAGAGACGGTGGTACTCGCCGTAGAGGCCAATGCGCGGGGTCGCCTGCCAGAACACTCCGCCTCCCACTGCGTCGCGGTTCGTGTTGGCGAACACGCTGAAGATCGAGGTCAGGGGGAGGAACAGGTTCGGCGAGGTGTGCTCACCCTTGGCGAAGACCTGCACCGTGGGGAGGATCTGCCAGGTCACGGTTGCGTCGGCATCGGAGAAGCTGGCGTTCTGCACGTTCAGGATGCCGGAGGCCGTCACCGAGAGATTGGGCAGGATGACCCAGCGTCCATCCAGTCCCACGTCCTGCCTGGACAGCACGCTGCCACTGATGATCTCCAGGAAGGAGAATCCGACCTCGGTCCCGTACCACGGTCGCCAGAAGGCTCTTCCCCCGAAGGCGAATTCGCCGACCGGATAGTGGAACTGGGAGACCACGGGTGCACCGGCGTAGGCCGTGACCCCGAAGCCCTTGCCGATGATGACCGTGGCGGTCGCTCCGTCGAGCTGGAGTACCCGTGCCGCCCCGCCGGAGATGAGCTGTCTTCCGAGCGTCAGCTGGAGCCGGCGATTCAACAGCGAACCCTGGACGTAGAGGAGATCGATGTCGGCGGTCGTGCCGGTGTAGATCGAGTTCTGGATCGACGACAGCTGTCCCCAGGCGGAGAACTGGACGTTGAGGTCGTCCACTCCTGAAAGCTCGATGTCTCGCACGGACAGGCCGACCAGCTCCGTGCCCCAGAAGCCAGTCCGGGTGTCCCCGGCCCTCCACTCGGGCTTGAGGCGCAGCAGCGTCGTCGAGTTCACGTCCACGACCTGCGCCGTCGCGGGGAAGGCCCAGAGCGCCATGGCGAGCGCGAGACCCGCCCACCGCGGACCAGCCCCAGCGATGTGACCGAAGAGGTTCATGCTCGGTGGCGGTCCTCGCTACTCCTTCTCGCGTGGATAGGGCGGAACGAAGGGTGAGGTGATGTTGTGAGCCGCGGCGACCGAGAGTGTCGCCCCGGGCCCGTGACACACGGCGCAGCTCTCCACCGTGGGCCCGCTCGGCGGGATGAAGGTGTTCTGTTCCGCGTGGCTCGCAGCCTGCGCCGAGTCGTGACAGGTGACGCAGGCCCGTGCAGTCGGATTCTGCCAGGCGGTGTTCACGCACTTGCTGGACTGGCAGGACTGGCCGTAGCCGCAGGGTGCGGTATCCGAGCAGGAGGCGTTGGTGCTCCGGTGGCAGTTGGTGCAGGCGCGCACGTCCACCGGCGCGAGGATCTCCTGCAAGTCGATCAGGCTGTTGTTGAAGCCGAGGTAGTTCAGCGTCTTCGGCGGGATGCTCGGCGGAAGCCCGAGGTTGTTGCGCTCCGCGAAGCCCTCGCGCAGCCGCGCGAAGTGGATGTTGTGCACCAGCTGCTGGTAGTCGACGACCACGCCGGGGGTGGGGTCCACGGTCACGGTGCAGACGCTGCCGCTGCACGCTTCCCAGCCTCCGAGGAAGCCTGCGCAATCGGAGTTGGTGCTGCAGCTCACTCCGGTCGAACCCACCACGCGGTCGAACGCGTTCTGGGTGTGGCAGGTGCTGCAGGTCTCGCCGTTCTTCCGCTGTCCGCCGTGGAGCGCCAGGTGCGGGAAGCCCGACTCGGTCATGCCGTGGCACGAGCCGCAACCGGTCTGGGTCACGACCTGGCGTCCCGCGGCCGGCTGGCTCACCCCGAAGGCGACGGCCACCTGGGCATCGACCGCGTCACGCACGCCGCTGGTGGTCTTCGCCCAGTAGAACCAGACGGTGTAGTTGCCGGCGGGGTTGGTCTGCGTTCCGGCGCCGGGGTTGTTGACCGGCGGGATCGAGCTCGCTGGCCAGGTGGCGGCCGGAACGTAGGTGTAGGTCTGCGAGGCCGCGTCGTAGGTCAGCGCCCCCTGCCCCGCGCTCTTCATGTTGAGGCCGCCGGATCCGGCTCCGTACACGCGCTGGGGGTTGCTGGTCGGACCGGCGACGAGGAAAGTGCCCGCCCATGCCCCGTTGGTGACGAGATCCGCGACCGGCGCAGGCGTGGCCTGGTTGTCGAAGAGCTGGAACTTCAGGGTCAGGGCGTCGCCCACCTGGAAGCTTCCGCCCGCGCCGCTACCGCCGGTCACGGCCACGTTCTTGAAGGTGAAGCCCTCGAGGCTGATGGGCGCGTTCCACGGCGAGATGGTGTGCCGGCCGGCGATGGGAGAGAGACCGGTGGTCGGCCCATGGCAGGTGCCGCACTGCGCGTCGTCGGTCTGGAGCGCGTGGGTGGTCAGCTCGCAGTTCTTCGTGGTGGTGTTACATGTGGCGAGCGTGCTGAAGCTGCTGCAGCTCGCAGCGTCGGTGCATCCGTTGGTCCCGCTCGGGAAACCGAGCACCGTCGGCGGGTCGATGACCGCGGCGGTCACGTTCGGGTCGACTCCCCCGTCGGGCAACAGGGCCGCGAAGAAGACGTTGTCGTGGCAGGTGCCGCACGCCGCCCGGGAGGGCCTGGTCATCCACACGTCGTCGAGGTGGCAACTGGTGCAGTCCTTCTCCATCGCCACGGAGGCGGGCAGCGCGACGCCGGGCGTTCCGCCGGTCGGCATCGACGGGAATCCCACGTTGGTGAAGAGGCGCAGGGTCGGGTCGATTCCATACCCGTACTCGGGATGAGCAGCACCAGGCGCGAGCTGATGCTCGCCACGGTGGGCCGCGTGCACCTTGCGCAGGATGGTGTTGGGGCTGTAGCCGGCGTTGTTGTGGCAGGCTTTGCAGCTCCCGACAGGTAGCGAGTCGAGCGCCCAGTCGCCGAGTGTCGAGCCCGGGACCGAGCCTGGGATGATGTGCATCAGGTACGTCTTGCCACCAGGGGCCTGGTTCTCGTGGCAGCGCGTGCAGGTCGAGTCATCCGGGCTGCCGCTCACGTAGGGCTCGACCGCCGCCGTCCCGAGCTGGAAGTCCTGGAGCACGAACATCTGGTTGAGCTCGTCGCGGCCCTTTGCCCAGACCGAGGCGGTGTACGTCCCCGGCGCCTCGTTCGTGATCGGGTTCAGCGTGTAGACGACCGTCCCGTCCGGCTGGAACGTCATGTTCGGGTTCGGAACGCCCCCGTCCTCGAGCGGCTTGAGGCCCTGGGCCCTGAAGAGCCCCGGAGTGAGGCCCATGAGGTCGTAGGCGGTGACCGTCTGGAGGGGTGACCGAGGCCCCACGACGAAGACGTCGTCGACGGAGCCGAGGCTGGAGGTCGGCACGGTCTGCCCGCAGGAATCGGTGAACGTGATGGTCACCACCGGGCGTTCCCCGGCGACGAAGAAGCTGCCGTTGGCCGGATTCGAGACCGCCACCGCGGCGCTGAGGCCGGGGGGCTGGAGACAGAATGCACCGCCATCGCCGCCAGAGCCCGGCGGTCCCGCGTCGCCGGGAGACCCCTCCGGGCCCCGGTCGCCGAGACACCCTAGCTCCAAGGCGACGACCATCGCTCCCACCAGCGACAGCGCACACCGCATCGGCGTCCCCTCCCCTGGACACGGGAGGCCCTCCGGGGACGCGAGACTGTCCCCAAGTCATCCCACGGGGAAGAGCGCTCCATATGGGCCGAAGGTCTTATCCGGGAGGGCCAAGCCTCGCGCACAAGTGGGGACGCCCGCTCGGAGCAGCGTGTCGTGCGCGCAATTTCTGCGCGGTCGACCCGCTGGCTCCTCTCCGGGTCCGGAGCAGGAAACAAGCTCGTGTCGACGTCACGTTCAGCGCGAAAAGCGAGGGGGTCTCGATTGTCGGTGCCCCGGTTTCCGCGCGTGAACACTGTTGCGACCCGCCCGTCGATCCGCTAGGCGTCGATCCACCCGGAGGGCACGCATGAAGAACGTTCGCCTTTTTGCCTCGATCGTAGCGGGTTCAGTTCTCCTCAGTGCCGCGGCGTTCGCCCAGGCCGACAAGAAGGCCGATCGTGCCTGGAAGGCCAAGTGCGCCTCCTGCCACGGTCAGACCGGCAAGGGCGACACCGACAAGGGCAAGGAGCTGAAGGTCGAGGACATGACCGCGGCCAAGTATCAGTCGAAGAAGGACGACGAACTCAAGAAGGCCATCCTCGACGGCGTCAAGATGGACGGCAAGGAGGTCATGCCGGCCTTCAAGGATGAGGTGACGCCCGAGCAGGCCGACGCCCTCGTCAAGTACACCCGCACGTTCAAGAAGTAGCCCTCCAGAGGGTGGGCGTGACGGTGGCGCGGTCGCCCGTGCGACCGCGCTTGCCTCGCGCGACCGCTTGAACGTGCTGGTCCAGCCCGGAGGGTCCTGCGACGGCGATTGTTCCGAGGTGCTGTCGCGCCCCGCGTGTGAGCATTCCGCGCTCGGCCAGAGCGCTGGCCTTACGACCTAAGTCGTACTTCCCAAGAATTCACTTGCGAATAGCCTCCGCTGGGGAAGGTTCACGCCTTCCGCCGGAGACGTCTCGATGATGATCGTGAGGCTGGTCTCGCGGGGCGTTCGGAGCCCACCGCCAGGTCGCGCTTCCCGCGAATCCTGCAGGCCTCACAGGCCGAGGTGCAGGGCTTGCGCCGCCGCACGGCGCGCCGCTCAGAGTCTTCCGACGCACCGCCGAAATCGCGAAGGGGTCCGGTTCTTGCTGACCCGAGAGGCGCCCGACCATGCCCGGGCTGCAGCTGCCCCACACGGGGGAACGATGAAGCCGAACCCACGCTTCGAGACTCGGCGGCATGGCCTCGAGGGGGTCGTATGAAGGTGCGCGTACCGCTGGCAGCCGTTCTGACCGCCGCTCTCGCCCTGCTCTCTGGCTGCAAGGGCGACCAGGGTCCGGTGGGTCCCCCTGGCCCGTCCGGCGATGCGGGCCCTCCCGGCAGTGGGGGGGCGACGGTCATCGTCCTGCCCAGCAACTCCGAGCCGCCCAGCGATGGCGCCTCCGCTGCGTGGGCAGCGCTCGAGCCGCAGATGACCGTCCAGAGCGTCACCATCTCGAGCCCGCCCAGAGTGGCCTTCAAGGTCACGGACGCGGCGGGACGCGGTCTCGTGGGCCTGGGCAACACCTCGCAGAGCAGCACGGCCACCGTGCCGGGCCTCACGAACCTCGCCTTCTCCATGGCCAAGCTGGTGCCGGGCGTCAACGGCTCCCCGAGCAAGTGGGTCAGCTACATCGTGACGACGGTTCCGACGACGACCGCCGCCGCTGCGCCGTCGCGGCCATCGACCGACAATACTGGAACGCTGGAGGACCACGGCGACGGGACCTACACCTACACGTTCTACCGCGACGTGACCCAGATCAAAGCCCAGTTGGAGGGGATGACGGTCTCGGGAAACAACAACAAGGACGACCTGGGCGACCTCACCTATGACCCGACCCTGGTACACCGGCTGACCATCCAGCTGTCGGGCAGCGCGCCCGGCACCGGCAGCAACACTCCAAACGGGGCCACGAGCGTACCGGGCGTCTCGCTCGAGCACCCGGTGGACCTCATCTACGACTTCGACGCTCGCACGGGCCAGGCGGTGGCGAGCTCGGGTCGCGACATGGTCGTGACCTCGAACTGCAACACCTGTCACCAGGTCCTTGGCGGGATCCCGGGGGATAACCCCGAGGCCTCGGGGGCGGGCTTCCACGGCGGGAGTCGCAACGAGGTCCGCTACTGCGTCGTCTGCCACACCGAGCAGCGGAAGTACGGCAGGACCGAGGCGACGCACGACGCGTCTCTGACCTTCACCTCACAGACATATCGCTTCTATGACCGCGCGATCGGCAACCTGCCCAACGAGATCCACAAGATCCATGGTGGCGGGGTACTCGCCTACAAGAAGTACAACTACGCCGATGTCGAGTTCAACGAGGTCGAGTACCCGCAGGACATCCGGAACTGCAACAAGTGCCACGATGCGACGAATGCGGCGACCCCCGATGCCAAGAACTGGATGGAACGTCCGAGCCGGCTGGCCTGCGGCGCGTGCCACGACGGAATTGACTTCGCGACCGGGCAGGGCGTGACCCTCGCCGACGCCGCCAAGGGATTGACCGTTTCCCCCGGAGGTCACATCGGCGGGATACAGCCCGACGACCGCCAGTGCGCAGAGTGTCACTCCGACCCGAACCGTCCCGACATCAACGTCAACGCTGTCCACATCCCGGTGACGCCTCCGAATCCGAGCAACGCCCTGGTCAGCGGTGGGACGAATGCCAACACCAACGCGGCCTGGATTCTCTCCAATCCGGCCCGGAAGCCGGCAGGCGCGATCGTCGTCACCTACGACATCAAGAGCGTCTCGGTGAACGCGCAGCGGCAGCCGGTGATGGTGTTCCGGATGTTGCAGGACGGTCAGCCGAAGAACCTCAACGACTTCGCGACCGCGACACCCAACCCGGCGACCGGACAGAAGGAGATCTGGAACGACTTCATGGGGGCGCCCAGCCTCTACTTCGTCTTCGCGGTGCCGCAGGATGGGTTCACGACCCCGGCCGACTTCAACGCCACGGTCAGCGGCTATCTGAGGACCATCTGGAACGGCAGCGCGACCGGTGCTGGAGCCGGCACCCTGAGCCCGCCCGATGGAGACGGCTACTACACGGGGACGCTCACCGGGGTGACCATTCCCACGAGCGCGGTCATGCTCACGGGCGGCATGGGGTACTCCTACAACTGCACCAGCACCCTCCCGCTAACCCAGACCAACGTTGTGACTCCTGGATGTGAGGGCGGGAAGCCGGGTTGCTACCCGGTGACGGCGCCCACGGCGAGCCCAGCCCCTGCCTGCGCTTCGTCCGCCACGAACGTCTGCAAGCAGGGCGGCCTGATCGTCATCGCCCCCAACGTGAACAAGGTTGCCACCGGGTTCACCGGCCGGCGGGCGATCGTCGAGGACAAGCGCTGCAACGCCTGCCACCAGGAGCTCGGCACCTTTACCGAGGACGCCTTCCACGCCGGGCAGCGGAACGACGGGACGACCTGCTCGTGGTGCCACACGCCGAACAAGGCGAGCAGCGGTTGGTCCGCCGACTCCGTCTACTTCGTCCACGCCATCCACGGTGGTAACAAGCGGAGCACCGAGTTCACCTGGCACGCCGAGACCGCGACCTCGTCGTTCGCCGAGGTGAAGTACCCCGGAGTCCTCAACTTCTGCGAGGGCTGCCACGTCCCCGGGGCCTACAACTTCGCCAACGCCGACTCTGAGGCCGCACTGCCGAACCGGCTCTACCGGACGGCCGCCACCGGCTCCTTCAGCGGCAACGTGGGCGACACCTTCACCAGCTATTCCGGAGCCGGCTGCACCACTCAGACCCAATCGTCGCCGGCGACCGCAACGACCGTGCACGCGCTCGCTCCGTACTTCACCGCCACCGCGAACGGGACGTCGACGCCCAACTATGGCCCGTCCTTCTCCTTCAACGCGGCCGCGACCCCGTCGAACGGATGCACGCCAGGTGGAACGCCGTTCACGATCAACCCCGGGCAGAGCACCGAGGACTCGGCGGCGAGCGCGGCCTATGACACCAACCTGGTGCTCTCACCCATCGCCTCGGTTTGCTTCGCTTGCCATGACACTTCGCCCGCGATGGCGCACTACGAGATCAACGGCGGTTCGATCTACAAGGCTCGGAGCGCGGCCCTGACCACGGTCGAGACCTGCATGGTGTGCCACGGCCCTGGCCGGACCGCGGACATCAAGGAAGTGCACTCGCACTAGCCGACTCGCCTCGGGTCGCTCGTCAGATCCCGGCGCCGCCTCTCCTTCGGTGAGCGCCGGCACCGGGGCGCGCAGTTCTTGCGCGGAGCTGCGCGCCGCCGGCAGTTCTCGCGCGAGCGCTTGACGCCCTGCCTCGGGCTCGTCGGTCTCCCGTTTGCAGTGCTGTCGCCCGATGCGTTTCCCTTCTCAGCCGGCGCAAACTTCTCGTCCCGAGCGCATCGATCACGCCCTCCTCCAGCGCTACGCCGCCGTCCCCGTTCCTCGGTACACCAGCTACCCTCCGGCGAACCACTGGGAGTCGAGGTTCGGCGAGGCGGAGGCGCGCGAGGCCTTCCAGCGCTCCGGTACGCGCCCGGCGTCGCTTTACGTGCACGTCCCGTTCTGCAGGAAGCTTTGCTACTACTGTGGCTGCAACATGCTCGTGACCCGGAGTGAGTCGCTCGTCGAGCGCTACCTCCGGGCGCTGGAGCTGGAGCTCGATCGCGTCGCCGCCCTGCTCCCCGTTCGCCCCGAGGTGGTCCAGGTCCACCTCGGCGGTGGCACCCCGACGTACCTCGACCCGGACCAGCTCACTCGCCTCGCCGGCGCCCTGCAGCATCGCTTTCCGTGGAAACACGGCATCGAGGCGTCGATCGAGATCCACCCGGCCGTCACCAGCATCGAGCAGATCCGCACCCTCGGCCGACTCGGCTTCAACCGGGTCAGCATGGGCATCCAGGACTTCGACCCCGCCGTCCAGCGGCGGATCAACCGGCGCCAGAGCTTCGAGGAGACCCGGGGCCTGATCGACGAGAGCCGCGCCGCGGGCTTCGTCAGCGTCAACGTCGATCTGATGTACGGCCTGCCGCTCCAGACGGTGGAGCGCTTTCAGCACACGCTCGATCGGGTCGAGGAGCTGCGCCCAGATCGCATCGCGCTCTTCGGCTACGCCCACCTCCCGTCGATGAAGCGGCACCAGGGCCTCTTCCAACCAGGGGAGCTGCCGGGGCCGGACGAGCGTCTGGCGCTTCTGGAGTTCTCGATCGAGCGACTGCTCTCCGCAGGCTACGTGCACGTGGGCCTCGATCACTTCGCGCTGGAGGACGACGAGCTCTGCCGGGCCCGGGCGGCCGGCACGCTGCGGCGCAACTTTATGGGCTACACCACCTGCGCGGACAGCGACGTGCTGGCCTTCGGCCCCTCTGCCATCTCCGAGGTGTCCGGCACCTACGTCCAGAATGCGCGCGAGGTCCACGACTGGGCGAAGCGCCTCGAGCAGGGGGGACTCCCTGCCGTCCGCGGGCACCGGCCGACCGTGGAGGACCGGGCCCGCAGCGCGCTCATCATGCAGCTGTTCTGTAGCCTGGAGGTCGACCTCGATGCCCTCCGCGCCCGCCACCCGGGGACGCTCGGACACCTGGTCGAGGAGGAGCGCGCGCTCACCAGACTCGAGCGGGACGGACTGGTCACCCGGTCCGGGTCCCGGATACGGGTCACCCCGAGAGGCCAGCTCCTGCTCCGGCCCGTCGCCGCCGCATTCGACACCTACCATCGGATGGAGGCGCGGCTGCACGCTCCCGCGCTTTGAGCAAGGAGAGCTGATGACCATCGTCTACGGATACGACTTCTCCGAGGCCTCGATCGAGGCGCTTCCCGCGGCCGCGGCGATCGCTTCGGTCCTCGGCACGAAGCTCCTGGTGGTGCAGGTCGGCGACCCGCGGCTGAGAACCCTCTCCAGCGAGCTGGAACGAGCGCTGGATCTGGGGACGCGGCAGAACGAGCCCACCCGGGTGTCGCGGGCCAGGCCGGCCGCCCCCGCAAGCGCTGCGCAATCCCGCTCCACGTTCGCATCCCTTGCGAACCGGCCTGCCGTATCGCGCAGCGAGAATCTGGCCAAGTTCTTGCGTCCCTCCAGGGCATGACGAATCCGACAATCGAACGGTTCATGACCCGGGCGCCGCACACCATCGGCTTCCAGCAGACGCTCTCGGCCGCCCACCGGCTCATGAGCGAGCACGGTATCCGGCATCTCCCCGTCCTCGAATCCGGAAAGCTCGTGGGCATCGTCTCGCAACGGGACCTGCATCTCATCGAGACGCTGCGCGGGGTGGATCCCGAGGAGGTCGAGGTGAGCGAGGCGATGACCCCCGTGCCCTACACCGTGACTACCCGTTCCTCGCTGAGCAAGGTCGCCTCGGAGATGGCCGCGAACAAGTACGGCTCCGCTGTGGTGCTCGAGAAGAACCGGGTCGTGGGGGTCTTCACCACCGTCGACGCGCTCCGGGCGCTGTTCACGCTTCTCGGCGAAGGGGGCCGATACTCACGAGCAAAGCGGACGACCGAAGTCAGGTAGCCCATCGACGAACCGGGGACCCCACCAGGATCGCTGCAAATCGCCCGAGGTCGAGCTTCTTCGACAGGCCTTCGGCGTTCATGAGCTCCACGGCGACCTTCGCGAGTGGCGTAGACAATCAAGACGCGGGGCATCGCACGCCTCCTCGAGGTTTCGCGCTTGCCATGGCTTCCCGAACGCCAGCAAGTCGCGCACCAGCTCACGCCTTCGCCGGCATCTTCTGTGAGCGCACGTCATGCGTGAGAACAGTACGAGGCACGCAACCGCTGCGGCGGTCACTGGCACAGCAAGCTCAACGAGGGCGCCCGCATGGGTCGCCACCGAGGCAGAACCTCGCCGTTGGCTCCGCCAGCAACCGCTGGTTTCCCAGGGCACGCCCGCAATCTTCACAGCGGCCGAACGTTCCCTCCGAGAGCCGGCCCAGTGCCGCGTCGATCTCTGCGATCTCGGCCCGGACACGCTCGAGACCGCCCCCCGCGAGCTCGGTCCGACCGAGAGTTTCTCGGAGCGCCATCAGGCGGATTCGAATGCTCTGTTCAAAGGAGGTCAGGGAACTCACCGTCCGCCACGGAGAACAGCAAGGGTCGGACCACGTTGCCTCAGGCGCCGGGCAGGCGAACGCGAAATGCCGCGCCGCCTTTCTCGGTGGCCTCGAGGCGGATCGACCCGCGGTGCTGAGTCACGACGGAGTGCACGATCGCCAACCCGAGGCCTGTCCCCTGGGCCTTGGTGGTGAAGAAAGGCTGGAAGACCTTCTCACGCTGCTCCGGCGCGACGCCCGGACCGTCGTCCTCGACGGCGAGCTCCACCTCGGCCGGACCCTTCTTCGTCCCCTTGATCCGGATCTCCCCTCCCCGCTTGCTCGCGTCGAGGGCGTTGAGAACCAGGTTGATGACCACCTCTCTGAGCCGGACGGAATCTCCGCGGGCGGTGAGGCCTTTGTCGATGGCGATGGAAACCCGGATTCCTCGCGCGTCGGCATCGGAGGCGAGTAGCTGACACGCTTGCCCGACGAGTTGCGCCACATCGACCGGCATCTGCTCGAGCTGCCGGGGGCGAGCGTACTGAAGCAGATCCTCGAGAAGATGGTCGAGCCGGCGAATCTCGTCGCGCACCAGGACCAGGGGTTCGAGCGCTCCGGCCTGTTGCTGCTCCGGGAGTCTCCGGACCCTTCGCTCCAGGACCGCAAGCTGGAGCGCCGCCGCATTGAGGGGATTTCGAATCTCGTGAGAAAGACCGGCGGTCAGCGTTCCCACAGCGGCCATGCGCTGGGCCTCGAGATCCTCCCGATAGGTGTGCAGCATGATCGCCAGCTCGATGTCGAGGATTCGCCCAAGCGCCCTGCGGGTTTGCGGCGCCTGAGCGGGTAGCTCGTCGGCGAGGCTCTCCAGCTCGCGCCGGACCACGTTCATCGCTCCGAACATGTAGTGCTGCGGAAGGCCGATCTTCACGTGAACCCGGCCGATGCGGCAGCGGAGCTCGAAGTAGCCTTCGTCCCACGGGCCGTTCAAGACGCCGTCCATCCACTGGACGAGCGTCCGCTTCAGCTGTCCGACCCGACTCTCACCGCCCTGCAGGACCTGCCGGGCTTCGGGGTGAGCGAGGATCCGATCGTAGAAGATCTCGGCGATTTGCTCGAAGTGCGGACGCGCGGTCGGATGAAACGCGCGCAAGGCCTGAACGTCGTCGGGCCCGAAGCCGACGTAGCCTTTCAGCTCCTCGATGATGGAGTCGCCCACGCCGACGCCGGACCATAGCGCGTCAGTGCCGCACGAGGATTGCCATCCCAGCGCACGATCTGCGTGGGTCCGGAGTGCGACGCAAATCCTGCGCACCTTCGAGCTGGCCGACGCGGGTTCCTGCCGGCGCGCCAAGTGCATCGACTCGTCTGCATGCTGGCAGGCGATCGAAAGGAGATTGACACCGGTGCCCGCCGGAGGCTGGTACCCTCGACGCCGATGGCCAGGGCGCACATCCTGGTGGTGGATGACGAGGCCAATGCCCGCAACGCTTTGCGGACGATCCTCGAGGAGGAGGGGTTCACCGTCTCCGAGGCGCCGGACGGTTTGGCAGCGCTCGAGCTGCTCCGGGAGTGGAGCGCGGATGTCGTCCTGGCGGACATCCGGATGCCCCGCCTGGACGGCATCGAGCTGCTACGGCGGGCTCGTTCCGAAGGAACTACCGCGCTCTTCGTGATGATGACCGCGTTTGCCACGATCGAGACCGCCGTCGAGGCGATGCGGGCCGGTGCCGAGAATTTCCTGGTCAAGCCGCTCGAACCGGGCACCGTTCTCATCGTTCTCGACAAGGTTCTCGAGAAGCAGCAGCTCACCCGCGAGACCGAGAGCCTCAAGGAGCGGGTACGCCAGCGGTACCGCTTCGAATCCATCGTCGGAGAGGCCCCGGCGCTCCAGAACGTCTTCGACGTGGTGAAGCGCGCCGCGCCCAGCAAGGCGACCGTTCTTCTGCTCGGCGAATCCGGGACGGGAAAGGAGCTGGTCGCCCAGGCCATTCACCAGGAGTCGGATCGCCGCGAACGGCCGTTCGTCAAGGTGGCGTGCGCCGCGCTCTCCGAGAGCCTGCTCGAGTCGGAGCTGTTCGGCCACGAACGGGGCGCCTTCACCGGAGCGGTGGGACGCCGGGAAGGACGTTTCGAGCTGGCCGATGGCGGGACGCTCTTCCTCGACGAGATCGGGGACATCCCGCCTTCGGTGCAGGTGAAGCTCCTCCGCGCTATCCAGCAACGCGAGTTCGAGCGCGTCGGAGGAACGGAGACTCTCAAGGTGGACGTGCGCATCGTCGCGGCGACCAATCGCAATCTGGCGACGGAGGTCGCTGCCGGGAGATTTCGGGAAGATCTCTACTACCGCCTGAACGTGGTGGCCGTGACCCTGCCTCCCTTGCGTGAGCGCAAGAGCGACATCCCCGCGCTCGTCTCGCACTTCATTCAGAAGTTCGCCAAGGACTACGGAAAGCCGGTACGGGGGCTGCTCCCCGGGACGCTGAACGTCCTGCTCCGCTACGACTGGCCGGGCAACGTGCGGGAGCTGGAGAACGTGATCGAGCGCGCGGTGGTCCTGGCGCGCGGCCCGGACCTCACGACGGACGAGCTACCCCCCGCCCTGAGCGGGCCGAGGCCGAAGGGAACGCGGCCCGGAGGCCTCATTCCCGGGGCATCCTGGCGAGAGATCGAGCGTGAGGCGATCCTCCGGACCCTCGAGATGGTCGACGGGAGCACGTCCCGGGCGGCCGCGATGCTCGGCATCAGCACGAGGAAGATCCAGTACCGACTGAAGGAGTACTCGGAGGAGCCGCAGGAAGAAGCGCAGCCGGCGGGAGAGGACGCGGCGCAACCGGCCCAGCCGCGCGGGCCGACCACCTAGACCCGACGGGCTAGAAGCGTGCCCTGAACCCGAGCGCCACCCGGCCCGAGAGGATCTGCGTCGTCGCCGGCGTCTCGCCCGACGGGTCGTCGAGGAGGTCCCACTGCGCGCTGCCCGAGACCCAGACCGTCCAGATCGGGTCGATGCGCCAGGAGATGCGGAGGCCGGCGACGTGAGCGTGTCCGAGCGACGAGGCGTACTGGAGGTACTGGTACCAGGGCCCCAAGGTCCAGTCGCCGAACCGCTGGTTCAGATTGGGGCTGACGGACCAGCGCAGGGGCGCGAGCGGGAATCCGGCTCCGAGGGAATCTCCGGCGGCCTGTGCGGCGCGAGCGGTGAAGAAGACCGCGACGGTCGGGTCCTGGTCGTATCCGTAGTAGCTGCCGCTCAGGCCGAGGTCGGTGCTGGACCCGATCGGCTGGAGGATCGCCAGCGAGACCACCAGCTGGTTCAGGCTGTCCTCGCCGCCCCTCAGATAAGGAACCAGCGGCGCGCAGATGACCCGATGGTACGCGCAGTAGACGAGCAGCGCCGTGCGATTTGCCGGCGTGCCGTCCAGATTGACGATGCCGTCGACCCGCTGCTGGGTGGTCAGGAGCGTCCAGCCCACGCTCAGGTCGATGATCGTCGCGCCGAAGACGGCACCCAGCAACTCGGTCCCTCCGAGCTGCAATGTGATCCCCCCGAGCACGCCGATGCTCGAGGTGGCGTTGTAGACCAGGACGTTGAAGGGGATCTCCAGCGGCGGCTGGTCTCGCAGGACGGGAACGGGGACGGACACCAGGCCGTCGAACGTCTGGCTCGCCCGCGGCGAACCGGCAACCTCGACATAGGTGGTCACCCGCGACGAGATGTCCCAGTCCAGCCCGCCGATGACGGTGAGCACCTGGGCGCTGCTGGTCCCGAACATCGCGCCTTCCGGCGCTGGGCTCGCGGTGTCGTGGGTGAACGTCCCGCCGAGCTTCAGGCTCCAGTCGTCGGAGAGATCGAAGCGGAAGGTGAGCTGGTCCGCGACGTGGGTGCCGTGCGGGGACGACGGCGAGCTCTCGGTCAGACCGAGGGCCACCTCGTTGCTCACCGAGTGGGCCCGCACGGGCGCGGCGCCGAGCAGCAGGAGGAGCAGCAGCCGTCGGACGCGCATCACCGGACCCCGCAAGACTTGCACGAACCCCCTGGAACCCGCGAAGGGGGCGAAAGTCTCGCGACCGGGGCCCGGGTATGGGCGAGTAGGTCCTACCTCTGGAAGGGTCGCGGCCTCGAGGAGGCGCCGGACTCGAGGCCGGTGTTGCTGGTTCCCCCGGCAGGCTGAGCGGGCACGAGGGAGATGTCCCCCTCGGGCGCGCGAGGAAGGGTGAACTGGAAGACGGCCCCGCGGGGCTCGTTCGCCTCTACCCACAGCCGCCCCCCGTGAGCCTCGATGATCGACCGGCAGATCGAGAGTCCCATCCCGAGGCTGCCCGGCTTGGTCGTGTAGAAGGCCTCGAACACCTGCTCCGGCTTCCCTTGCCCCAGGCCGGGGCCCGAATCGCGGACCGCCACCAACACCCCCGTCTCGGACGGGCTGGAGGCGACCACCAGCTCTCGAGCGTCCTCTCCGGCAACCTGCATGGCCTCGAGCGCATTCACCATGAGATTGAGCAATACCTGTTGCACCTGGACCCGATCGGCGCGGACGCGCGGAAGCTCGGGCGCGAGCTGCGGCCGGACCGAGAACCCGCTCCGTGTGGCCTCGCCGTGGAGGAGGGCGACGACCTGGAGGATCACCTCGTTGGCGTTGAGAGATTCCGTTCGCGGGGGCTCCTTCTTCAGCAGCGTCCGGACCCGGGTGATGACATCGCCCGCTCGATTCCCGTCCCGCACGATCCGATCGAGCGCCTCCCGGACCTCGTCGAGCACCGGAGGATTCGCCCGGAGCCACCGCAGGCCTGCGTGAGCGTTGGCGACGGACGCGGCGATGGGCTGCCTGACCTCGTGCGCGATGGAAGCGGTGAGCTGCCCCATGGTCGAGAGTCGGTTCGCATGGGCCAGGTCGGTCTGCATCGCGCGGAGGCGCTCCTCTGCCTGGCGGGCCTCCGCCTCCGCCGCGCCCTGCGCGCGCGCGGCTGCCGCTGCGCGCTCCGCCGCCGCCCGGCGTACCTGCGTGGTCGCGACCACCGCCCACAACGCCAGCACCATGACCGCGAGGGCACCCACGCCGGCGAGTGCCGCCGCACGCAGCTCGTCGTTGCGGGCATCCACCGCGGCAGCGTTCACGGCGACGGTCAGCTCGTCTACCCGGGCCCGGAGCTCCTCCATCACCGCCTCGCCCCGACCCGACCGCACGACCGCGAGCGCGGCGACCAGGTTGCCGGCGCGTCGCTCGGCGATGGTCTGCTCCAGCTCCGCGAGCTTCGCCTCGGTGAGCGCACGGACCCGGGCGACGGTCGCCGCCGACTGCCGGAAGTAGTCCTGCTCCAGGATGGCCAGCTCGCCTGGCAGGCGCGTACGCGCGGCCTCGTAAGGCACGAGGTACTTCTCGTCGCCGGTCAGGAGGTAGCCCCGCTGGCCGGTCTCGGCGTCCTTGAGGCTCGAGAGCAACGACTCCAGTCGCAGGGCCGCCTGGGCCGAGGCGTACGCCTCCGCTCCGGCGCGAACCGTGGCCTGCGCACCGTAGGCAAGAAGGAGACCGGTGAGCCCGATCAGTCCCGCCGCACCCCAGCCCGTCCGACCGAGGTCCGCAACCCTGCGCACCCAGCCCACGTCCGGCCGGAGGGCGATGGTCCCGGCCGCGAGAATCCCCAGCGCGAACGAGGTGTGCAGGGCGGGAACCTGGCCGATGAGCAGCGCATGGATCGGCTCCGGGGCGACGAGGTTCCCCACCATCGAGACCGCTGCGGTGACCAGCACGGCCGTCGCCAGGACGGAGAAGGCCGTTCGAGACGCCCGGCGCCGCACCCGAGGCGCAAGGAGCACCGCAGCCGCCAACGCCAGGAGGGCAAGGGCCGGAATCGGCGTGATCCGTCCGCGAACCGCCACCCGAGGCGTCGGCACTCGACGGACCGCATCGGGGAAGAGGAGGAGGTCGGTGCCGACGTCCAGACCGGTGATGTTCTGCAGCAGCGGCACCGCGGCGACGACGATGACCGCGAAGGCAGACACCACCGAGGCGGCGCGGAGCTGCGGCGACTCCAGGGTCGCCAGCCCCAGGGCGACCGCGGCGAGAACGATGCCCACCACCGTCCACGGCTGCATCGGGGGCGCATCGGGGAGGACCGACCTCAGGGTGCCGATGTCGAGCACCCATCCGGCGAGCGCGCCGAGCGCGATCGCTGCCGCCGTGACCGCCGCGGCGCGGGCAATCTGCTCCGATCGCCCCCGCGGAACCGAGGCCGACGGTACCTGCGTGGCGTGAGGAGCGGACACGAACCCATCCGCGGGAGCTGACTCTTGCATTCCCGGGTCCACTGTTCCGGACCACCCTACTCCCACCTGGGGACCGGGGGCGATTTACGTTCGCCAACGCTCGAACTGTCCCCGAACATCACCTTGCATCGGACGCGCTGCCTCGATTAGCTGCCCCTCGCTGGACTGGCCGGGAGGTCCGAGGAATGCAATTCAAGAAGCTGTTCCAGGTGCTGGTGCTCGGTGGTGCAGTGCTGGGGGCGGCCGCCGGCTGCACTCAGGCGAACGCCGCGGACAAGGACAAGAAGCCGCCGGCCGACGCCGGAACCACCGATTCGTCCGGGGGTGGAGTCAAGGGCTGGTGACCTCGGCCCGTCGCGCGGCGGCGGAGGCCTGGGCCTTCCGCGCGCGGGTGGAGCAGGAGGCGGCGCTTCGGTTCGACTGGCTGGCAGGTGTGGTGGCCGGCTTCGACGCCGGCTCGCCCGTGCCGGCGATGATGCGCCGGGCCGCGGACGACGAGCGCCGCCACACCGAGCTGTGCGCGACGCTCGCCGCGAGCCTCGGCCAATCGGTCGCACTCGACGGCGACCCCAAATTCGTGTCCATCGCTCCCCGCTCACTGGATGAGCGCAAGGCGGCCCTCTACGAGGTCGTCGCCGCCTGCTGCCTCACCGAGACCGAGAGCATGGCCACGCTCACCACGCTCCTGGCCGTGGAGACCGACCCCGAGGTGAGAGAGGTCCTCCACGCCATCTCGCGCGACGAGGTGGTGCACTCGCGCATGGGCTGGGCCCATCTGTCGCGCGAGTCGGTCGCGGCGGAGGTCGCATTCCTCGGGCCGCTCGTCCCCGGAATGCTCGCCGGGACGATCGACGAGGGGCTGTTTGGCCCGCCGCCCACGGACGAGGACCCCGAGGGGCTGCTTCGCCTCGGCGTGCTGCCGCTGCAGAAGAAGCGCGAGGTCTTCCTCGGCACGCTCGAGCAGGTGGTGTTCCCCGGGCTGGAGAGGTTCGGCGTGGACCCCGAGCCCGGGCGCCGCTGGCTCGCCCAGGCCGCGGCCCAGCGCTGACCCGGGCGCCTGAAGCCGACCGTCAGCCCACCGGGAGCGTCACGCTCGCGGCGAACGTCGGCGGCTTCCGAGCGTGGGTCGCCTGCTCGTAGGCGTAGGCGAGCCCGAGGAGCCGGGCCTCGCTCCAGGGACGGCCGAAGAAGCTGAATCCCACCGGAAGCCCGCGCACCTGCCCCATCGGAACCGTCACGTGGGGGTACCCCGCGACCGCCGGAGCGGTCGAGCAGCCGCCGATGAAATGGTCGCCGTTCACCCAGTCGATGAGCCAGGGCGGGGCCTGCGTCGGCGCGACGATGGCGTCGAGCCGGTGCTTGCTCATCGTCGCGTCGATGCCCTCCTTCCGGGAGAGACGGACGCAGGCCTGCCGCGCCTTGAGATACCCGGCAGATGTGAGCGGGCCCTTCTTCTCGGCGTCGATGAACAGCTCCTGGCCGAAGAACGGCATCTCCGTCTCGGCATGGGCCTGGTTCCACTCGATCAGCGCCTTCAGGGTCCGTGGTCCCGTGCCGCCGAGCTTCGAGAGGTACGCCTCGAGGCCCGCCTTGAACTCGTAGAGGAGGACATCCAGCTCGGGCTCGTCGAGCTTCTCGACGGTGGCGATGTTCGCGGGATCGATCACCACCGCACCCTCGGCCTTCAGGACCTTCAGCGCCTCCTCGGCCAGCTCGTCGGTGGCCGGGTGGTAGCCGAAGTACTTGGTCCGGGCGACGCCGATGCGCGCCCCCTTGAGCGCTCCCCGGTCCAGCGCGGCCGCATACCGGACGTCGAACCGCGCTCCCGTCGCGCCGGATGCGGCATCGGCGGGATCTCGCCCGGTGAGCACCTCCAGCAGCAAGGCCGCGTCGCGCACCGTCCGGCCCATGGGCCCGGCGGTGTCCTGGGTGTGCGAGATGGGGATGATGCCGCTCCTGCTCACCAGGCCCACGGTGGGCTTGATTCCCACCAGGGCCGAGGCGGCCGCCGGCGAGACGATGGACCCGTCGGTCTCCGTCCCCACCGCGATCGCACAGAAGTTCGCCGCGACAGCCACCCCCGAGCCGGAGCTCGATCCCGAGGGGCTCCGGTCCAGGGCATAGGGATTCCGGCACTGTCCTCCGCGCCCGCTCCAGCCGCTCGTGGAGTGCGTGGAGCGGAAGTTCGCCCACTCGCTGAGCTGCGTCTTGCCGAGCAGCACCGCGCCGGCCTCGCGCAGCCGTCCGACCAGGAACGCATCTGCGGGCACCGTCGCGTCCATCAGCGCGATCGAGCCTGCATTGGTGTGCATCCGATCCTTCGTGGCGATGTTGCCCTTGATCAGCACCGGGACCCCGTGCAGCGGTCCACGCACCGTCCCCGCCTTCCGTTCCCGGTCCAGCGTCTCGGCATGGGCCATCGCGTCGGGATTCGTCTCCAGGACCGAGCGCAGGCGCCCATCCCGAACCTCGATGCGGTCCAGGTATTTCTGGGTCAGGGAGCGGCTGGTCTCTTCACCGCTCGCCATCCGCACCTGAAGCTCATCGAGGGTGACCTCGTCCAGCCGATCGGAGGGTCCCGTGCCGGCGTCCGGCGTGGCCGCGACGGCGACGCTCTCCGTCCCGAGCAAGGCGGCTCCGGCGACTCCGAGCTGCAACAGCCGGCGCCTCGAGAGCTCCCCGAGTGTGCCCGGACCCTTCGGTTCCCGCTGCATGCGCCACCTCCGGTGGGCCGGGGAGCCTGGCACCGCCGGGGCCTGCGAGCCAGACCCGCTTGAAGCAGCGCGAGGGCGTCTACCGCGCCTCGGGGCACGGCGAGCGGAGATCGAGCGCCGCGGCCGGCACCTCGTAGACGTCCCGCAGCCCGTTCCCCGGCGAGGCGAGCACCTTCTCCAGCTCTCGTGCGGTCAGGGCGCGCGGGCGCGCCGCGGGCCAGTCGCTCCGGTTGCTGGTGAAGAAGAAGGTGCGCCCGTCGGGGGAGAAGCGGCCCCCGAAGTCCCAGCCCGGGGAGTTCACCCCGGCACCCAGCGGCTTGGGCTCCGTCCACCGGCCGCCGCAGCGGAAGCTCACGAAGAGGTCGTACTCCCCGCGCCCACCGGGGCGACCCTTTCCACTGAAGACGAGCATCCGCCCGTCCGCGGAGATCCAGGGCTCGATCTCCTGGTCGGCGGTGTTGATGGGCTCTCCCAGGTTCTCCGGCGGGCCGAAGTGGTCGCCCTGCCAGCGGGCCTGCCACAGATCGCATTTGCCTTTGCCGCCGGGGCGCTCCGAGCCGAAGAAGAGCGTTCCATCGTCGGTGATCGTGGGGAACCACTCGTCGCCCGGACTGGAGAGCTCGGCCACGTGCCGCGGCGGCCCCCACCCCGAGGCCGTCCGATCCATGGTCCAGATCTCGGTGTCTGGACGAGGAGCGTCGCCGTCGACCGGGCGGGTGGAGATGAAGAAGAGGCGCCGCCCATCGCGCGTGATGGTCACGTCGCCGTCGTTCCAGCGGCCGCTGAAGGGGGCGACCTCGGCCGGCCCCCACCGCCCACCGGCGCGCCGGGAGACGAGCACCGTCCAGTGCGCGAAGTCGGGAGAGCTCCTCAGGAAGTAGAGGAGCTCTCCATCAGGCGAGAGAGTGACGTGCGCATCGTCGAAGCCGGTCGAGACCAGACCGGGCTCGAATAGCTTCGGCGCGACCGGGCCCGGCTCCGCCGCCTTCGCCGAGGCAGCGACGGCGAGCACGGCGAAGAGTCCGGCGAGACGATGGGAGGAGTGCATGGCTCGGGCCGAATCTCCCCACGGGGTCCCGCGTGCGCCATCACCTTCTTCGGATTTGCAGCCCGTCGCAGGGCCCGGTTCTTGAACCAGGTCCGGCCATGCTGGCATCTCTGGCCGTGGCCGCGACGGTCCTTGCCTCCCCTGCCCCGCTCTCGGTGGCGAGCCAGCTCCCGAAGGGCGCGGTCTTGCTCGTGCTCGAGGCCCAGGTCCCGGCGACACCGCTGCCGCGTGCGCCCGCCGCCGCGGACGCCGAGCCACGGCCCGGTGCGTTTCTGGGGGGTCTTCTGGATCGCTTTGCGGTGGTGAAGCCACACCGCTCCGGTCCGGATGCGCCGCCGAGCCCGCAGCTGTTCGTCCTGATCGCCCCGATGAAGGGTCAGGTGGGCGTCCACGCCGTCGGAAGTTTCTGAGCGGGGCGGTCCGGCGCTCGGTCGTCGCGCGACGTGTCGTCGTCCTGGCCATGGCATGCTGCCCTCGAACCATGACCGGCCCGGGCGCTTCCATCGACGGCCCCGCGCTGGAACGCCTGATGCGCCTCGGGGTGGAGCGCTGGCCCGGGGTGCAGCTGGAGCCCGGGGCGTTCCGGACGCACCTCGCCTCGGTGTCGGAGGGCCCACTCGAGGCGCGGGCGACGGAGGACCTCTTCCTCGCCGCTGCCTGCCTCCGCGGAGATCCCGCCGCGCTCGCCCATCTCGAGGCGGAGGTGCTCCGGCCCGTGGGTGCGTACCTGTCCTCCCTCGAGGGCGGACCCGAGCTCGCCGACGAGGTCCGCCAGGCGCTCCGGGTCAGGCTCCTGGGAGGCACCGGGCTGCCGGCGGCGCTGGCGAGCTACCGGGGTGAGTCCGCGCTGGGCGGGTGGGTCCGGGTCGCGGCGCTCCGCATCGCCCTCAACCTTCGCCGGGGTGAGCGGACCCAGGCCACCGCGGAGCGCCGTTCCGAGGACCCGCTGCCGGCGCGGCTCGCGCCCGAGCTGGTTCACCTCCAGGCGCGGTACCGCGAGCCGTTTGCCCGCGCGCTGGAGACCGCGCTCGCCGGGCTCACCGACCGCGACCGGGCGCTCCTGCGCCTGTACCACGCGGAGTCGCTGCCGCTGGAGCAGATCGGCGCGCTCTACCGGGTGCACCTCTCGACGGTGTCCCGCTGGCTCACTCGCGCCCGCCAGCGCCTGGCGGACCGGACGCTGGAGATCCTCCGCGAGCGCCTGGAGATCGGCGGGAGCGATGCCGAGAGCATCGCCCGGCTGGTGATGAGCCAGCTGGACCTGAGCCTGATCCGGCTCCTCCGCGAACGGGGGTGAGGGGGCGGCTGCAAAGCCGGCGATGGCGCGTGTCAGGGCGCGCGAGGGGCCCTTCCGGCCCCGACGGAGGCCTGACCCATGCGCTGCACACTCATCGTCCTTCTGACCTCGCTGTTTCTCGGGTGCGGTGGCTCCGCCGGGGTCACCACCGACAACCAGGCCCTCGCCTCTCGCGGAGGAAGCCGGGGTCACACGATCTCTCTCACCGGACCGGTCTTCTACCCCGAGGGCATCGCCGCCGACCGGGATGGAACGCTCTACGTCGGAAGCATTGGAACCGGCGCGGTCGTCCGCATCGCGGCCGGAAGCTCCACGCCCGAGGTCCTCGTCGAGCCGCGGGACCTCTTCGCGACCTACGGGATGGCCGTTGATCGTCCCCGCGGGCTGCTCTGGGTCTGCACCTACGACGACACCCTCGTCCCGGCGCAGCCCGCAGCGCTCGCTGCGTACGCTCTCGGGAACGGCGACCCCGTGGCCTCGTACGTGATGCCGGGGCCCGACGGGTTCTGCAACGACGTCGTCGTCGACAACCAGGGCAACGTCTACGCGACCGACGCGTTCGCCAACACCGTGGTGAGGCTGCGGCAGGGCGCCTCCGAGCTGGAGACCTGGGCGACGAGCCCCCTCTTCTCCGCGCCGCCCTTCAGCATCACGCTCAATGGTCTGGTCTTCGATCGGGGCGAGCGCCGGCTCTTCGTGGTGAAGTCCGACACCGGCACGCTCTTCTCCATCCCGGTGAAGGACGACGGGAGCGCCGGTGAGCCGGTGGCGATCCCGGTGGACGTTCCGCTCGAGCTCCCGGATGGCATCGAGCTGCTCGGGCCGACCGCCCTCCTGGTGGTCGAGAACGACGGGCGGGTGTCTCGCCTCGAGCTCTCGGAAGGACGGGCCGTGCGCACCGTTCTCGCCGAGGGGCTGAGCACGCCGACCACCGCGGCGCTGGCAGACCGGAGCGCCTGGGTGGTGGAGGCACAGTTCTTCGCCGAGACGCCGGTGGTTCCCTTTCAGCTGGTCCGCGTCCCCCTCCGGCCGGAGTGCGCCAAAGAGTAGACTCCCGCCCTTTCACCATGGAGCCCTGCCCCGCCGAGGACCGCATCCTCTCCTTCGTCGAGGACCGCCTGACGCCGCCGGACCGGACCGGCGTCGAGGCGCACCTCGCGGGCTGCGTGTCCTGCGGGGCGCTGGTCGCGGCGGTCACCCGCGGCTGGTTCCTGGAGGGCAGGCTCCCCTCGAGCGCGCCCCGCCCGCCGCAGCTCTCGGTGGGACACCGCGTGGGGCCGTACGAGATCCTCGCCCTCGCCGGCCGGGGCGCGATGGGCGAGGTCTACCGGGCGCGTGACCCTCGACTGGGGCGTGAGGTGGCGCTGAAGACGCTGCCCGCGCCGCTCGCCGCCGATCCCGAACGGCTGGCCCGGTTCCAGCGCGAGGCCCGGGCCTCCGGCGGGGTGAACCACCCGGCGACCGTCACCTTGTTCGACGTGGGCGCCGACCAGGGCATCCCCTACCTGGTCTCGGAGTGGCTGGTGGGCGAGACCCTCCGCACCCGGCTGGCGAGCGGTCCCTTCCGGCCGGAGGCGGTCTGCCGCATCGGTGCGCAGCTCGCGCGGGGACTCGCTGCCGCCCACGCCCGGGGCATCGTCCACCGCGACCTCTCGCCGGGGAACGTGTTCCTCTGCGCCGACGGCAGCGTGAAGATCCTCGACTTCGGCCTCGCCCGGCTCGCGCCGATCGACTCGGGCGGCGAGGGCGACACGACGCCCGGGTCTCTCCTCGGCACCGCCGGCTACATGGCCCCCGAGCAGATCCAGGGGGAGCGAGTGGACGGGCGGGCCGACCTCTTCGCCCTCGGCGCCCTCCTGCACGAGATGCTCTCCGGACGGCAGGCCTTCCCGGGAGAGAGCGCGGTGGAGCGCATGGCGGCGACGCTGCGGGACGAGCCCGAGCGGCTGCCGGGTGAGCTCGGAGCAGCCATCGGCAGCTGCCTCTCCCGCGCGCCCGAGGCGAGGTTCCAGTCCGCCCAGGACCTCGCCTTCCACCTGGAGGCGCTCGGGGCGCAGGCGACTCGGGTTCCCGTCGAGGCCCCCCGCTCTTCGGCTTCCCCCCGAAGGTCGCGCTGGCCGCTGCTCGCCGGAGCGGCGCTTCTCGCGGCCCTGCTGGGAGCGGTGGTCGCCGCGACTCTGCTCCGCAGAACGGCCGCCCCGCCTGGCGTCACCGGGCAACCGCGCTACCAGGCACTGACCTACGGGTTGGGTCCCGTTCTCTCCGCGCGCTTCTCCCCCGACGGGCACACCGTGGTCTACGGCGCTGCCTGGAGCGGCGGACCTCCTGCGCTCTACTCCACCCGGCTGGAGCGCCCCGGACAGACGGCGCTCGGGGTGAGCGCAACCGTGGTCTCCGTCTCCCGGAAGGGCGAGCTCGCGCTGCTGACCGAGCACAGCTTCGAGGACAGCGACTTCGGGATTGGCACCCTCTCGCAGATGTCCCTCTCTGGAGGAGCGCCGCGCCCGCTGGCCGAGCGCGTGGTCGACGCCGACTGGCACGCCGACGGCGAGACGTTGATCCGCGTGCGCCAGATCGGCCGGCGCTTTCGCCTCGAGAAGACAGACGGCGCAGTTCTCTGGGAGACCAGCGGGCGCATCTCCCGCGCCCGGGTGGAGCCCGGCGGCACCCGCATCGCTTTCGTCTTCCATCCCAACCCCAAGGATGACGGCGGGAAGGTGATGATCCTGGATGGGGGCAGAGAGCCGAACGTGCTCAGCGACGGATGGGGCAGCGTGCGCGGCCTCTCCTGGGTGCCCGGCCGCTCCGGCTGGGAAGTCTGGTTCACCGCGGCGCGCTCCGGCGGCGACTACGAGCTCCACGCCGCCCGCCGAGGCGGGGCCGAGCTGGTGGACCGCGTCCCGGGCCGCCTCGTGCTCCAGGACGCGACGGCCGACGGACGACTGCTCGTCGACCGGCAGTCGATCCGGCACGGGCTCTGGGCGGGGACTGCCGGCCGGGGCGAGCGGGACCTGACCTGGTCCGACTTCTCCTTCGTCACCGACCTCTCGGCCGACGGCCGGAAGGTGGTCTTCGCCGAGGCGACCGCGGCGGAGGGACCCGAGTACGGCGCGTACGTGCGCTCCGTGGAGGGAGGTCCTGCGGTACGGCTGGGGAACGGATTGCCGCTGGCGCTCTCGCCGGATGGAGCGTGGGCGCTGGTGGGCCGGCCGGGCCCGCCGCTCACCGTGAGTCTCGTTCCGACCGGACCGGGAACGCCCCGCCCGGTGCCGCTCGGCGACGTCACCGTGGTGGAGAGCGCGCGCTTCTTCCCCGACGGCCGGCAGCTGCTCCTCCGCGCCCAGGCCGAGGGTCGTCCGGCCCGGCTCTGGGTCACCTCGGTGGACGGCGGCTCCCCCCGTCCCATCACGCCCGAGGGAGTCGCCCCGCTCGTCGAACCCTCCCCGGATGGAGCGAGGCTGGCCGGCATCGACGACGACGGGGCGCTTCGCCTCTGGTCGCGAGACGGCGCGGAGCTCGGAAAGGTGCCCGGGCGCTTCGAGGATCGGACCGTCCTCCGCTGGGCCGCGGACGGACGGGGCGTGCTGGTGCGCGACAAGTCGCTGCCGGTCAACGTCTTCCACGTGGCGCTCGACTCCGGGCAGGTCCGCCAGGAGCTCCGCGTTCCCGAGTCGCTCGGCCGTGCAGGCCTGGTGGCGGTGCTGACGCTGTTTCTGAGCGCGGACGGCCGGACCTACGCCTACACCGACAGCGAGCGCCTCTCGCGTCTGTACGTCGTGGAGGGGCTCACCACCGCCACGCCGCAGGCGGCGGCGCGCTGAGAGGCTCCTGGCCGGTCAGTCGAGGAAGGTGACCTCGCCCGAGTCGAGCGCGTACTCGGCTCCGACGACCTGGAGCCGGCTCTCCAGCACCAGGCGCTCGAGGATCTCCGAGCCATGGCGGAGCTGGTTCACCGAGGCGCGGATGTTGGCCCTCACCGCCTCCTGCCAGAGGCGCGCCCGGTCTCCTGCGAGCTCGGTGTGGAGCAGTCCCTCGATGGAGGGCCGCACCCGATCGACGATGGACCGCAGCCCGGGGCTCTGGGCCTGGCCCGGACGGGAGACCGCCTCGAGCGTCGCGTCGATCGCGCCGCAGCGGCTGTGTCCGAGGACGACCACCAGCTGGACCCCGAACCGCTCGACCGCGAACTCCACGCTGCCGATCCCCGAGGGAGCGACGACGTTCCCCGCGATCCGGATGACGAACAGGTCGCCCAGCCCCTGGTCGAAGACGATCTCCGCAGGGACCCGCGCATCGGAGCAGCCAAGGATGACCGCGAACGGACGCTGAACGTCGGCCACCTGGGCCCGGCGGACGGGCGAGGTGAGCGCGTCGGAGCGGAGGTTGTTCACGAAACGGGCGTTGCCTTCCTGGAGGCGGCGGAGGGCCAGCGCGGGCTCGAGCATGCGGCGCGCACCCTGCTTCGGACTCGGCGTGCTGGTCAACGACTTCCGGCATGAGCTGCTTCGCACCGGACGTGGTGCCCGCCACGCGTCAGGGACGCCGAGCAGAGTGCCCGCGGAGGCCCTGGCGGTGGACACCTCGACAATCGCAGCGCGGTACCGTCCCAGGGCGCGGCGGGAGGGAACCGCCCTGTGCCTGTCCGGCGGGGGGTTCCGCGCCGCGCTGTTCCACGCCGGCGCGATCCGGCGCCTCAACGAGCTGGGCGTGCTCTCCGAGGTGCACACGGTGTCCTCCGTCTCGGGCGGCTCCATTGCCAGCGGGCTCCTGGCGACGGTCTGGCCCCGACTCGAGCGCGACGGGAAGCGCTTCACGAATCTCGAGACGCTCTTCGAGCAGCCGCTCCGGGCGTTCTGCGGCCGGAACATCCGGAACCGTCCGCTCCTCTGGGGGCGGCTCGATCCGCGCAACTGGCCACGGCTGGTCTCGCCCGCCTTCAGCGCGACCGACCTCCTGGCGGTGGAGTACGAGCGCCTGCTCGGCTCGGTGCGGCTGAGGGACCTCCCCGAGCACCCCCGTTTCATCTTCTGCGCGGCGAACCTCCAGACCGGGGTCAGCTTCGAGCTCACCTCCCAGTTCATCGGCGACTACGTGCTCGGGTACAGCGAGCCCGGCGGCTTCACCGTCGCCGAGGCGGTGGCCGCGTCTTCCTCGTTCCCGTTCGCCTTCCCTCCACTGGTCCGCGCCGTGGACGTCCAGTCCTTCACCGGCGGCGATCCCAAGGCGGTGGCGAGCGGCTTCCGGCCCGGCCCACGCGTCGCGCTCACCGACGGCGGCGTCTACGACAACATGGGTCTCGAGCCGGCCTGGAAGTCCCACGCGGTGGTCCTGGTCTCCGACGGGGGGACGCCGTTCGAGATCCAGTCGCGAACCCGGACCTGGCTCGTGCCCCGGTTGCAGCGCTCGTTCCAGGTGGTCGCGAATCAGGCGCTCGCCGTCCGGAAGCGGTGGCTGATCGCCGCCTACCTCCGGGAGGTCTACGGCGGCGCCTACTGGGGCCTCGGTACGGACCGCGACGAGTACCAGGTTCCCGGCGCCGAGCGTCCCGCCGGCTACTCCGGACGGGTGCTGGACCGCCTGCGCGTGGTGCGCACTGATCTCGACCGCTTCTCCTCGGCCGAGCAATTGGTGCTGATGAACCACGGCTGGGCGCTGGCCGGGGCCGCAGTGAACCGCTGGAGTTCGGCCCTCATCCCCGGCGCCACCCCTCCGGCGCACCCGCCTGACCCCACGCTCCTCGACCCGGACGCGGCACTCGCCGCGCTGGCCGACAGCGACCGTTTCCGCTTCCTCGGCCACTGAGTCGCCTCCCCCGACCCGGCCGGGGCCGCCCAACTGCGCTGCGGCCGCCCTGACCCCGGGGACCATCGCCGGCCGAGCCCACGACCCGGCCGGGGCTGCCCAACTGCGCTGCGGCCGCCCTGACCCCGGGGACCATCGCCGGCCGAGCCCACGACCCGGCCGGGGCTGCCCAGGGGCGCTGCGCCCGCCCTGACCCGAAGGTTTTGCTGTCGTCCGGTGGGAGGCCGTCTGTAGAGTCCCCCCGGGAGGGGAAGATGCAGCGCCTCGTTCCGTTGATGGTCGCGGTCGGCGTCCTGACCACCAGCGCCAGGGCGGCAACGGTCGAGGAGATCCCGCAGATACCTCCGCGACGAAGCCTCGGGCCCCACCTCTTCATCCAGCGCGATTCAGTCACGGATCCCTTCACCAACAGCTACATCGCCAGCACCACGGGAATCGCCTTCGGGAGCGCCGGGGGACCCCTCTACAGGGCCGATGGCACGCCGCTGAATCTCCGGGATGACTACAAGATCTTCGACTTCTCGCTGCTGGCCGCCGGTCAGTGGGGCATCGCCGACTTCTGGGCGATTCGACTGCGCCTGCTGGGCAGCGTCTACAGCGGCATCAACGACCCGGGCCTCGTCGGCGTCGGCGTGAGCACCCTCGTTCGTGGCAGCTTCGGAAGCACGTTCTCGTTCCAGGTCGCCGAGCAACTCCGGCTGGGCTTCGTGATCGACGTGACCTGGGGACCCTCGATCGTGATCAACATCCTGGACACGATCCGGCAGAGCGCCTCGTCGGGAACCGCGGAGGGCCTGGTGGACACGACGTCGGCCGTCACGGTCACCCCGACCCTCTCCCTCGCCTGGACCTTCGCCCGCGGCTGGGGAGCGCTGTTCAACGCGACCTACGCCAACGGCGTGCTCGAGGTGAACCAGGCAACGAAAGACACCGACGCGGTCCTCGTTCAAGCAGCGGTCGAGGTCGATCTCCGGGAGCTTGGCGGCATCCCGTTCGGCATCGGCGCCGAATACAGCGTCGGCTACAGCCTGGCCCGGAGCCGCTTCCGGAGGTACATCGCGGGTTTGGGGTTCTTCTACACTGGCCGCCCCGGGCTGACGCTGGGCGTGGACCTGGGGTACCGGCGCTCGCCAATCAGCAGCAACGAAGTCTTCGCCTCTTCTTTCTCCGCCGCCTTCTCGCTTCGCTACACCTTCGACTGAGGATACGACCAAGGTCTACTTGGTCGGCCGGGCCGGACCGGCTGAAGACTGGAGACACATGAGAGCCTCTCTCCCGTTGCTGGCGTCGTGCGTGCTGGTGGGCTGTGCGGCCACCAAGATCGAGAACACCTGGACGGCGAGCCAGCCGCCCCAACAGCCGATCCAGAAGTTCGCGGTGTTCGCCGTGACCGGCTCCCCCTCGGGCCGCATCGCCTACGAGGAGACGCTCACCACCCGGCTGAAGGAGGCCGGGCTTCCCGCGGTTCCCGGCTACGACCTGGTGACCTACGACGAGCATCCCTCGAAGGAGGAGGTGATGCGCCGCCTCGAGGAGAAAGGAATCGACGGGGCGCTGGTCAGCCGGATCGACCGGAGGACCACCAAGACCGAGTCGACGCCGGTCTGGGTCGGCGGTGGATACGCGCCCGGGTTCTACGACTACTATTACACGCCGATTGCCGTCGGGACGTACACCACCGAGACCAACGAGTTCATCGTCGAGACGGTGCTCTACAGCCTCCGGGACAACAAGCCGTACTGGGCCGCGCGGAGCAACACCAGCCGGACCGCTCCCACCAAGTTCGCCAACGACATCGCCAAGCCCGTGGCGGACTCGCTCAAGGAGTCGGGCCTCTTCGGAGCGCCGAAACCCTGAGCATGGACGCGCGGCGCCCGTGCGCCGCTCCGCAGGCGTCCCCTGGTGCGGCGGGCTAGAAGCGCACCGAGATGCCGCCGGTGAAGTCGAACTGGGCGAACGGGATTCCGCCCGAGAGCCCCACGCTCGCCCCGCCGGTGCCGACCCAGAACCCGCCGCCACTGAAGTATACCGGCACCAGCGCGCGGGCCTCGAAGCGCAGCCCGATGTTCTCGGTCATCCACACCTTGAAGCCGAGGCCGGCGGTGAAGGCGAAACGGACGGCGTCGTCGGCGCTGTAGGTCGACCCGTCCTGGAACCGGATCGGGCTCGCGTGGATGATCACCATCCCCGCGGTGATGGCCCCGAACGGCTCGATCCGCCCGAACGGACGGCTCACGTGGCCTCCGATCTGGATCCAGTGCAGGCCCAGCCCGGCGGAGTCACCGCTCGGGACGCCCGGCGCGAAGGATGCGAAGCGGGCCTGGGTCGGCACGTAGGCGTAGAGGAGCTCCACCGCGTAGCCGGGCCGGATGAAGTAGTCGATGGTCCCGCCGTAATCGACCGCCCCGTCGATGATGACGGTCCCGTTGAAGGTGCCGGCGTCGGTGGAGACGGTCCACCCGACGAACCCGCCGAGCTCGATGTCTCCCCGTGACTTGGGAGGGGGCGGCGGCGTGTACGTCGGGGGTCCGTAGCTCGGCTGGACGTAGACCGGTTGCGGAGGCGGCGCCGGCGGTCCATACGGGTTCGGAGGCGGCGCAGGAAGATACCCCGGAGGCGGTGTCGTCTGCGCCCAGGCCATCCCGGTGAGCAGCAGCGTTCCCAGCAGCAGCCATCGAGTCATGGTCATCGTCCCTTCCTGGGCCCCGATCACCCTATCCCTCAGCCGCGGCCTCGGAGCCCATTGGACCTTGGTGACCGGCGGTTGGACCTTGGTCTCATTGCCTGCTCCGGTGGGGGGCGAGACGAGGACACAGCCCGAGGAAAGCATGCGGCAGGTGAACATCGGCACCGGGGTGGGGCTGGCAGCCGTGCTCACGGCGCTGCTCGCCGGCTGTGGCCACGCGCCACCGGCGCCCGCCTCGGCCGACCAGGGGGAGGAGCGTCGGCTGGCGGTGGCCAACGGGTGGCTCCTGGGAAGGTCGCTAGGATTCGGCTCGGCCATTCCGGTGGTCTTCATGCACGGGGTCGGGGGGAACAACCGTCTCTTCGACCCGCTGCTCGCCGAGTTCCGGAGTGGCCGGCGGGTCGTGGCCTTCGACCAGCGCGGCTGCGGGGGGAGTGCCGATGCACCGGGAGGCAACTACGACCTCGACACACGGGTACGCGACCTCGGGTTCGTGCTCGACGCCGTCCACCTCGACCCGGTGGTGCTCGTGGGTCACGGAACCGGCGCGCAGGTCTTGGCGCGCTACGCCGAGTGGAACCCGACCCGCGTGCTCGGGCTGGTGCTGGTCAACCCGGTGAGCGCCAACGCCGAGGCCGGGCGGATCGCCGACCTCCCTGAGCCCGAGTTCCGGCCTGCCGTCGAGCGCTGGCTGGAAACCCTCCTGGAAGGCGCCAGGCCGGAGACGCGAGAGCAGGTGCTCGCCTCGGCTCAGGTGGCGCGCGTCCCGGCGATGCGGTCGATGCTGGCCGACGCCGCCGGGAAGGACCTTCCGGCCAGCCTGGCCGCCTATCCCGGACCGGTCCTCGTCCTGGCCGCTCCGGACGAGCCGCTGCCCGGCCCGCTCCGCCCCGGGATCGAGGTGCGCCGGCTCTCGGGCGGGAGTCACTGGTCGCCGCTGGATGAATCGACCGAGGTGAATGCGCAGCTCAGGGAGTTCCTCCGTCCCCTGGACGCCGAAGCGCTCCGGCGACGCAGGGCCAGGTGACCTCTGGCACAATGGCCACGATGAGGGGTCTTCCCGCGCTGGTCCTGAGCGTCAGCCTGGCCGCCGCGGCCGGCGAGCCAGGCACGGGAGCGACGCTGCACGTCGCGAACCGGAAGGTCTTCACCTTCCGCGCCACCGTGGCCGGGAGCTCGCCCGCGGAGCGGCTGGCCACTGCCCAGGCCCGCCTCGAGCAGCTGCCCACGCGGGGTCCCCTGGACCCGGTGGAGGTCCGGCCAGTCCAGCTGGGCTCCGAGAGGGGCACCGCGGTGCTGGTGGGATCCCGCCTGCTCCTCACCGTCGCCGAGGCCGACGTGGACCTCCAGGCGGGAGAGACCACCGACGCCGTGGCGCGACAGGCGGCCCAGGTGCTGACCGAGGCCTTGGGAGCCGAGCGCGAGCAGCGGTCGGTGCGGCTCCTGGTGCGCTCGCTGATCCGCTCTCTGGTGGCGACCGTCATCGCCGCAGCAGTGGTCTTGCTCTTCGTCCGGGCGCGGCGCGCGGCACATCTCGGCGTGGCGCGGATCAGCCAGCACCAAGGCCTTCGCCTGTGGGGAGTGGACTTCGGACCGATCATCCGCTCGACACTCCGGGCCCTCGTGTTTCTGCTCTTCTGGGCCGTGGTCCTGTCGGTCGTCGAGATCTGGCTGGCCTACGTCCTCTCGCTCTTTCCGCTCACCCGCCCCTGGTCCGACGCGCTGCTGGGCAGCGTCCTGGGCCTGTTCTCCAGCCTGGGCCGGACGATCGTGGGTGGAATTCCCGACCTCCTCACGGCCCTGGTCATCCTGCTCATCGGCAGGGCGGTCGCTCGCTTCGTCTCCAACGTGGTTCAGCGCGTGCAGGAAGGCATCGCCACCCTCCCCGGGATCTACCCCGAGACCGCGAGCGCCACGCGTCGGCTGCTGGTGGGGGCGGTGTGGCTCATCACCATCGCGGCCGCGTACCCGTATCTGCCGGGCTCGGGCTCGGAAGCGTTCAAGGCCCTGACCCTGGTGGTGGGCCTGGGGCTGTCGCTCGGGTCCACCGGCATCGTCGCCCAGGCGATGAGCGGGCTGGTGCTCATCTACTCCCGGGCGCTCTCCCGCGGGGACTGCGTCCGCATCGCAGACATCGAGGGCGTGGTGACCGAGGTGCACCTCCTCTCCACCCGCCTGCTCACGATCCAGGGCGAGGAGGTCACCATCCCCAACACGGTGGTGGTGAACGGCGCGGTCAAGAACTTCGGCCGGGCGAGCAAGGGCCGGGGAGCGCTGGTCTCGGCGCGGGTGAGCATCGGCTACGACGCTCCCTGGCGGAAGGTGCACGCGCTGCTCCTCGATGCGGCGAGGGAGACGCCGGGGCTCCGCGCCGAACCCCCGCCCTACGTGCTGCAGCGCGCGCTGGACGACTTCTACGTCCAGTACGAGATCATCGCCGCGGTGGAGAACCCGGTGGACCGGCCGCTCGTCGCCTCGGCGCTGCACGCCCGGATCCAGGACGGGTTCAACGCGGCGGGGCTGCAGATCATGTCGCCGCACTTCGTGCTCCAGCCCCGACAGCCTGTGCTGGGGGAGGCCCCCCCGGCCTCCGAGGCGGCTCGGGTGGAGCGCCCAGCCGCGGCCGCCAGGCACGGTCGCTGAGAATCGGCAGTCAGCGACGGGCGACCTTCCCTACTCGCTCGCGCACGCCGGGCGTCCCGGTGACCTTCCGGTGTCCCCGTTTGGCTCAGTAACGCGCCGGGACGAAGCGACGGCCCTTGAGGGAGCCCTGGTCGTCGTAGGCGCGCTTCTTCGACCGGTCCGGCAGCTTCACCTTCTCCTTCGGCGCCTTGCCGTATGGAATCTGCTTCAGGATGTGGTCGATGACGTTGAGGCGTGCCCGCTTCTTGTCGTCGGACGGGACGATGAACCAGGGACACTGCTTGCTGTCGGTCGCGGCGAACATCGCGTCACGCGCCCGTGAGTAGTCGTACCACCTCTCCCGGGAGGGTAGGTCTGTCTTGCTCAGCTTCCATTGTCGGAGCGGATCCTCGATCCGTGCCTGGAAGCGCCGGGCCTGCTCCTCGTTGCTGACCTCCAGCCAGTACTTGAGGAGGATGATCCCCGATTCCAGGAGGGCCCGCTCGAACCCGGGCACGACCTCCAGGAACCGGTCCCGCTGCTCGGGCGTGCAGAAGCCGAGCACGTATTCGACGCCCGCTCGGTTGTACCAGCTGCGATCGAAGATCACGATCTCGCCCGCCGCCGGCAGGTGCGGCATGTAGCGCTGGATGAACATCTGCGACTTCTCCCGGTCCGACGGCGCCGGGAGCGCGACCACGCGGAACACGCGGGGGCTCACCCGCTCGGTGATCGCCTTGATGGTGCCGCCCTTCCCTGCCCCGTCCCGGCCCTCGAAGAGGATCACCACCTTCAGACCCTTGTGCTTCACCCATGCCTGGAGCTTGCAGAGCTCGGCCTGAAGCTCGAGCAATTCCTTCTGGTACTTCTTGCCCTTCAGCTTGGCTTCTGCTCGTTCACCCCGGGCGGACCTGGCCATGGCTCGCATTGAGTCTCAGGGACAAGCCAGCGGCCATAAGACCAACGTCCAAGGCTCCGGTTTGCCATCGTGAACCGCCGGCGCGTCCGCGCGAGGTGATCACCGCGTCAGAACGCCTCGCCGGCGCCGAAGTAGAAGCCGATGGTCTTGTCGGCCACCGTCAGGTCGACGGTGATGTTGGTCCGCGACTGCCGGTTCTGCATGATCCGCAACCCCAGGCCGCCGGCGACGCGCGGGTGCTCGAACAGGGACTCCCCCGCCTCTGTGTAGCCCATGAAGTTCACCGCGGGCCGGGTGAAGGTGGACATGTTGGCGAAGACCACGCCCCCGAGGAGCCCGTTGTCGGTGATGCGGAAACGCCACTCGGCCTCGGCGTACACCTCGGCGGTTCCGCGGAAGCGGCCCTGCACCCACCCACGCCCGGTGCGGTTCTTCTGGTCCCAGCCGATGGCGGGTAGCGCCAGGTACGGTAACGCTCCGCTCAGCTGTCCGTTGGCCACGACCCAGAAGGCGAGCACGTTCCTCGGCACCGCCGAGGACAGCCCGAGATAGGTCCGGAACTCGGCGCTGATGAGCGAGCTGTCCTTGCTGCTCCCGAACCAGGTGGGGTTCCACTGGTACGACAGGCTCGCGTAGACGCCACGGTAAGCGTTGATGGTGGAGTCGCGGGTGTCGTAGAGGACGTTCAGGCTGAGCCCGCTGGTGTTGTAGGCCTTGGTCCCGAAGCCTTCGATGGCGCTGTACGCGTAATGGCTGGTGACCACAGGAGGGTTGGCGGACAGGTCGAGCCGCTGGTCCACGATGCCGTAGTACCGGTCGAAGCTCAGCCCCGGGCCGACGTAGAGATCGCCCCAGACCTTCCGGAGGGCGTTCTGCCGGAAGCGCAGGAGGTTCATGTCCATGTGCTGCGCACCCTCGACCTCGGCGGTGGTGCCGATGCCGTTGATGGTGAAGCCCTGGCTCACCGGGCTGTGCCCGGTGCCGAGGCCGAAGGTGTCCTGGTTGAAGATCATGAAACGCCAGTCACCCTGGAACTCCCAGGTGTTCCGGCCGGTCATGATGGTGCTGTTGATCTGGGTGATGAACTGGTTCTTCGTGGTGTACAGCACCATCGCCTGCACGCTGGAGATGGTCGTGTCCTCGGGATCTCCGAGGTACATGCCGAAGATGCCGACTCCCCCGAAGAGGAACCCGACGGTCGGGTTGTAGGCGAACGCGGGGAGCAACGCGAGCAGCGGCTCGAAGGCCTTCGGAGGGGTCTGCTTCTTTTCCGAGAGACCAACGGCGATGAACAGGTCGGTCTCGTCCAGGTACGGCTCGCACCGTCCGTTCTGGCAGACCGACCCGTTTCCGGAGCGTGCGCGACACTGGTCGCTGCTCTCGCAGGTGGCTGGCGCCTCCTCGGCTCCGGCCGCTGCCGGGGCGAGCAGCAGTGCCATCGCAAGGCAAGGCTCCCGGATGCCTCCAAGGTGCCGCATGCGTCACCTTCCGCCCCGGGGCGCGTGCAGCGAACGGGAGCGACCCGTTTGAATGCGACCCGCAGCAGATCCGTATCGCAACCGCATCCGTGGGGAATCGTTGGACCTTGGTCTCATTGTCGGTCGGTGGGGCGGCTGAGACCCTGCGGGAGAGGAGGGCCCAGAAAATGTCCCGTGTCGGGAAGCACTTCGCAGCACCCCTGCTCGGGGTCGGTCTGCTGCTCGCCGCCTGTCATCCAACCGGCGCCGAGAACATCTCCGATCTCGACACCGTGGCGACGACGCACGACGCCGCCTTCGACTTCGCCACGCCCACCACCTACTCGCTCCCGAACCGCGTCGTCTTCATCACCGACACGGATCCAGGAGGGAACCCGGACCGGCTTCCTCCGGATCTCGAGCAGCTCATTCTCACCACCATCACCAACGAGATGAACGCGATCGGCTACCAGCAGGTCGACATCGGCGCGAACCCCGACCTGACCATGACCGTCGGAGCGCTCAAGGTGCAAAACGTCAGCTACTACTACGGCTACTGGTGCGGTTACTGGGGCTGGTACTACCCCTGCTACCCGTATTACCCGCCGGTGGTCGGAGTGAGCACCTACATCGTCGGCACGCTGATCATCGACATGGCCCCGAACGGCACGACCAGCGGGAATCAGTACCGGGGCGTGTGGACGGCAGCCATTCGCGGGATCCAGACCGGGAGCACCAGCACCGATCGGACCCGGCTCGTGAACGGGATCTCGCAGGCCTACATCCAGTCGCCCTACCTGGGGAAGCCATGAGCCCGCACCGGAAGCTGATTCCTCTCGCTGCGCTCGGCGCTCTCTTGATGGGTCCGGCCGCCCGCGCCGAGATCCCCCCGACGCTGGTGGCCGTCACCTGGCAGTTCTCGATCCCCATCGGAGAGACCTTCAAGTACACGGCGCCGGTCAGCTGGCGGGGGATCGGTCTCGACGTCGCCACGTTCATCCGGAGAGACCTCGCCGTCGGCCTTGCCTTTGGATGGAACGTCTTCGCCGAGAACACCAACTCCACGATCACGATCCACGGGACGGACATCAGCGGGAACCAGGACCGGGCGCTCAATGTCTGGCCGACCCTGGTGAACGTCCGCTGGTTTCCGAAGATCTCCTCCAACCGGGACATCCAGCCGTACATCGGGGCCAACGCCGGCGGGTACATCATCGAGCGGTATCTGGCGATCGGAATCACTGCATTCCAGGAGACGCACTACCACCTCGGGCTCGCGCCCGAGCTCGGCGTCTTCTTCCAGAATCCGGTCGGCGCGGTCCTCCTCAACGCCCGGTACAACATGGCCTTCGCCGCGGGTGGAGTGCCGTTCCAGCAGTTCCTCAGCATCAACCTCGGCTACGCCTGGGAGAGATGACATGCGCACCATGAATCGTTGGATCACTCTCGGAATCGGCTGCCTCGCGCTCGGCGCCCTGGCCCAGGCACCGGCTCCGGCTCCGGCTCCGGCTCCGGCGACCGCGCCGCAGCCCGCGGCCGCTCCGGCTGCCCCGGGCCCGACGCAGGACGCGGCGGCCTCGCTGCTCAAGGTCTACGTGTTCCCGGCAAACAACCAGACCCCGGACGAGCAGGCCAAGGACAGCAACGACTGCTACGCCTGGGCCAAGCAGCAGACCGGCGTCGACCCCACCAACCCCACCGTTCCGCAGAAGGCCGATACCAGCCAGACCGGCAAGGGGGCCGCGGTCAAGGGCGCGGCGAAGGGCGCAGCGGCGGGTGCAGCCATCGGCGCCATCGCCGGTGATACCGGGAAGGGCGCGGCGATCGGGGCGACGGCCGGCGGGATGGGCGGGGCCAGCGCCAAGCGTCAGGGGAAGAAGCAAGCCGAGGCCCAGGCCCAGCAGCAGCAGCAGGTCGCGGTGAACCAGCAGATCGACGCCTTCAAGAAGGCCTACACCGCGTGCATGGAAGGAAAGAAGTACACGGTGAAGTGAGCGCGGGTATGGTCGGCCTCGTCGCACGCAGCGCACGGGAGCACCGCACATGAACCGACGAGGAGTCCTTCGCTGGGCCGCCATTGGCTGCCTGCTCGCCGTCTCCGCACCGCGGGCAGAGGAGGAGGCCAAGCCCAAGGTGGTGGACATCAGGAACCTGAGCTGCGAGGCCTTCCTTGCCCAGCCGGAAGATGTTCGCCCGATGGTCGTCGCGTGGGTGCACGGTTTCACCCGCGCCGGTGGAGGGAACTGGGTGTTCGAGGTCGGCGCGGGGAAGGCGTTCGTCGCCGCGGTCGAGGAGAGGTGCACCAAGGCGCCGAACGCGAGCTTCCGGTTCCAGGTGACGGAAACGGCCAGGGAACGTCAGGCGGCGGCGAGGGCGAAGGCGGCCAAGAAGTAACGAGGCTCGGCGAGGCCCGAAGCGGGATGCCAGCCGGCGTCCCGCACTGCGTTTCGGCTCAGGGATTCGACCTTCCGAACTTGGAGCGAGCCGCCTTCTGGCGGAGCCGCTCCACCTCCTTCGGGTCCACGTTCTTCCGGATCAGCGTCTGCACCGCGAAGCGGACCTGGTGGTACTCGTCCGCGCAGCCCTCGGCCCGCTCGTCGGGGAGCTTCCCCAGCTCCTTGGCGAAGGCATAGCGCTTCGGGTCGGATCCCCAGGCCAGGCAGAGCACGTTGTAGAAGCGCTGGCGGTCCAGCCCGTGCACGTCGGCAAAGTCGTCCTCGCCGGGTTTCCGGGCAGCCGAGTCGGTGTCGTACATGAAGGCCGCGGCGCGCAGCATGCGCTCCGCGAAGTCCCCGCCCAGCTGGGTCGCTGCGTACGCCGCCACCTGATCGGCCGCGTCCTCCTCGCGGCCAAGGACCGGGACCGCCAGCACCGCGAACACCGCGTGCGCGGTCTCGTGGAGCACGATGAACAGGAACGGCCCGATGACCGCCTGCTCCGGGGTGAGGTTGAACTTTCCCGAGGCACCGGCGGACTTGACGAAGTCGCGCACCAGCTCGTAGCAGAAGGTGATCACGTCGGTCTGGGTGTCGAACCAGGCGTTCGACTCCCCGCAGCTCTCGGCCTTGAGGGTGAGAGTTCGCGGGAGCTTGAGGGCGGAGAGCATCTCCGCCGCGCCTTCGAGGACCTTCCGCTCCTTCATCTTCGCCGCGAGCGGCGCGAGATCCGGCTTCGTGGTGTCCTCGTAGGCCACCCGGAAGGCATGCGTCTTCCCCGGGGGGGCATTTCCCGCTCCGAGCAGGGCGCCAAGCAGGAGGGCCGGAACCGTGGTCGTCACCATGCGCTCCTTCCAGTCAGGCGTGCCGCGCCGAGACGCTCTCCAGCGCTCGGGACACCGCCTGCAACAGAAGCGCGGGTTCGAAGGGCTTGAGCAGGCAGGGAAGGTCCCCCAGACCGCGTCGGCGAAGCATCTGCGGAGCGTCGATCCGGCCGGTGACGAAGATCGCCGGCAGGCTCATCTTGTCCGACCGGAGTCGGTCCACCAGGTCCGGGCCGCTCATCCCCGGAAGCATCACGTCCACCACCAGACAGCCCGGATGCGTGTCGGGCAGAGCCTGGAGCAGCTCCTCGGCGGTGGAGAACGAGGCGACCCGGAGGCCGTGGGCTCGGAGCATGCGGGTCAACGCGCGGCGAGCGGCCGCGTCATCTTCGATCACCGCGACCATGGTCTCCGGTGAGGAACGTGAGGAAACCGTCCGAGCCGCGGACATCCCCGGCCCTCCGTCCAAGGTTCGGACCACCCTAGGGAAAATTGCCCCGGTGCTGCTATACGACGTTGGTCTCATCTCCGCGGGGGCCCGGGTCAGACGAATGCCGTCGTCGACAATCGCCTTCGAGCAGCCTGAGCTCTTCGAGCAGCAGCTCGCGGAGCTTTCCGCGACTTTCGTCTCACTCCCGGCCGACCAGGTCGACCAGCAGATCGACTGGGGTCTGCGGCTGATGCTGGAGGCGATGGGGATGGATCGGAGCAGCATGGCCGAGCTGTCCCCCGAAGGTCAGCGCTTCGAGGTCACTCACACCCAGGTGAGGGGGGCAAACCCACCCCTCATGACCGGGAGCCTGTCGGAGATGCTGCCCTGGTACGCGGAGGCTCTTCGCAAGGGCGAGGTGCTCCGCTACGAGCGCCTTCCGGACGAGCTTCCCCCGCAAGCGCTGGCGGAACGGGACTACGTCACCCGCGTCGGGCTCCGGTCCCAGCTCATCATCCCCTTCCGGGTCGGCGAGCGCGTCATCGGCGCCATCGGGTTCGCTTCCTTCGGCCGCGAGGTGAAGTGGTCGCCCCGGCTCGTTCGCTCGGTCCGGCTCATGGGCGAGGTGTTCGCCAACGCCCTGGCCCGGAAGCACGCACTGCACGAGCAGCTCCATCTCCGGGAGCAGCTCGCACACGGCGCGCGGGTGAACGCGATGGGCGAGGTAGTGGCCTCCATCGCCCACGAGGTCAACCAGCCCCTCTTCGCCATCGTCAGCAACGCCCGTGCTGCCGGCGCGCTGCTTTCGCAGGGGAAGCCGGATCTCGCCGAGATCGGCGCGGCCTTGGAGGACATCGTCCAGGACGCGAACCGGGCGAGCGCCATCATCGCCCGGGTCCGCACCTTCCTTCAGCGGAAGCCCACCGAGCACCTCCCCGTGGACCCCAACGCCGTCGTCGACGCCGTGCGGGCCTTCCTCGGTCCGGAGCTGGCCCGGAGGCGAGTGAAGCTCGACCTCCACCTCGCGAGCGGGCTGCCCCCGGTCCTGGGAGACGCCGTTCAGCTCCAGCAGGTCCTGGTCAATCTCTTGATGAACGGGGCAGACGCGATGGAGAGCGTGGACCCGAACAACCGCGTCCTCCGGGTCGAGACTGCCAGCGAGCGCGGGAGCCGGGTCCGCCTCGAGGTCTCCGATGCCGGCCCCGGGATGGATCCGGAGGCCCGTGCGCGCCTCTTCGAGCCCTTCTTCACCACCAAGGCCAGCGGCTTGGGGATGGGCCTCGCCATCTGCCGCTCCATCGTCGAGGCGCACGGCGGTCGGATCCGGCCTCTCGAACGACCGGGACCGGGCACCACGCTCCAGATCCTGCTTCCTGCGCGACGCGTCTGAGGCTGAACCGCCCGACCGGACCCGCGGAGTCGACGTCCTCCGCGGGCCGGCCGGGTCCCCTCCTGCTGCCTACTTTGCCGGCGCCGGCGCCTTCGGCTTGCTCTTCTTCGGAGCCTTCGGCGCGGCTGGCTGCACCGACAGGGCCAGCGCCTCCGAGTACTTGGCGGTGATGGTGTCACCCACCTTCACGTTTTGCCAGCGCTCGGGGTGCTGCATCTTCACCTCGACGGTGTTGCCCCCCGAGCCCTTGATGGTCGCCACCTTCTTGTCCATGTCGACCGCCTCCACCGTGCCGTTGAGGGTCACGGTGCGGGCGATGGCGCCCTCTGGCTTCTTCCCCGCCTCGGAGCGGTCCGTGGCGATCGCCTCGGTGGGCTGCGGGAGCGGCTTGGTGGGATCGGCCGCGTTCACCTCGACCGCGAGCGCCTCCTGGTACTGGACGATGACCTCGTCCCCGACCTTCACCTGCGGCAGGTTGCGGGCCTGCTTGCCGACCACGAACTCGTGCTCCTGTCCGTCGGCGGTGGTCAGGACCACGTGACGGGTCGGCACATCGATGGACTTCACCGTGGCCTTGACCGTCTTGACGTCCTTCTTGTTGTAGGTGGCCTTCGGCTTCGTGGCCGAGGCTTCCTGGGCCATGGCCGGAACCGCGAGGACCAGTGCCGCGATGAGAGCTGAGCTCAACGGACGCATCGATGATCTCCTTCCGGGTGCTACTGCGGCTGGGCCGCCTTGGGTTCGACTGGGGCCGGCGTCGGAGGCGGCGGGAGCTGCCAGCCTCCCCCGAGCGCACGGTAGAGGTTGATGAAGGCCGAGGTCCGCTGCGCCCGGACGGCGACGAGGTTCAGCTCGGCGGGGAAGAGGAGGTTCTGCGTCGTGGTCACCTCGAGGTAGCTGGAGACACCTCCATAGAACCGGTCCAGCGCCAGATTGACCGCATCGGTGAGACTTGCCACCTCCTCCTCCCGCTGCAGCACGATGCCGTCAAGCCTCTTCACGTCGTCCAGCGCATCGGCCACCTCGCGGAAGGCGGTGAGCACGCTCGACTCGTAGGCGTTCTTCGCCGCCTCCCACTGCGCGGAAGCAGCCTCGGCCTGCCCGTACAGTGCGTCTCCCTGGAGTATGGGAGCGAGCCAGCTCACGCTCCCTCCCGCGCTCCAGACGAAGGACTTGGATGGGTTGAAGAGCGTTGTGAGGTCCTGACTGGCGAAGCCGGCCAGCGCGGTGAGGCTGAACCGGGGGAAGAAGTCGGCCTTGGCCACGCCGATCTGCGCGTTGGCGGACACCAGCTGCTGCTCGGCGGAGAGCACGTCCGGCCGGCGCTCGACCAGCGTGGAGGGAAGACCCGCCGGAACGTTCCCGATGGCGTGCATGCCCGGTGCAACCTTCGAGCGGGCGATGGGTCCCGGCACGCGGCCCAGCAGCAGGGACAGGAGGTTCTCCTGCCGGACGATCAGTCGCTCGGTGTCGAGCGCGACGGCCTGCGCGTCGTTGACCTGCGCCTTCCCGGTGCTGACCTGGAGCTTGTTCCCCGTTCCTCCCTGGAGCCGGTCGACATACAGCTGCAGCGTGCGCTGGTAGTTTTTCACCGTGCGCTGGGCCACGTCGAGCTGCGCATCCAGCTGGCGGAGCTGCACGTAGGCACTCGCGACATCGGCCACCAGGCTCACCGTCGCCGCACGCCGGCCCTGCTCCGTGGACAGGTACTGGGCCACTGCCGCTTCCGTGCCACGGCGGATGCGGCCCCAGACGTCGATCTCCCAGGAGACCTGGGCGTCCACCGCGAACACCGCGCGCGAGGGCGGCTCCTCGATGGGGAGCGTCACGTTGCCCCGCCCGTAGCTTGCCGCGACGTTCGCCCCCACCGCGGGGAGGATCTGCGCCTTCTGGATCCGCGCCAGCGCCCGTGCCTGTTCCACCCGCGCCACCGCCACCCGGAGATCGCGGTTGTTCTGCACCGCCTCGCCGATGAGCGAGAGGAGCTCCGGGTCCTTGAACACCGACCACCAGGGCAGGTCGGCGATGGTCGCCGCGTCCTGCCCGGGCGGGGCGTCACGATACTCGGCCGGCGTGGGCACCGCCGGACGCTGGTAGTCCGGCCCCATGAGGCAGCCGGTGGAGGTGATGGCGACGGTGATGACCGCCAGCGCTCTCCTCACGACTTGCCCTCGGCGACCGCGCCCGCTTCTGCTTCTGCTTCTGCGTCGGCCACCGTGGGTTCCGTCTTGGCCCCCCCCTTCGCTCCGGCCTCCCCCTTCGCTCCGGCCTCCCCCTTCGCTCCGGCCTCCCCCTTCGCTCCGGCCTCCCCCTTCGCTCCGGCCCCCCCCTTCGCTCCGGCCCCCCCCTTCGCTCCGGCCTCCCCCTTCGCTCCGGAGATCTTCCCCACCACCACGAAGAGCACCGGGACGATGAAGATCCCAAGCGCGGTGACCAGGCTCATGCCGGCGATGACCGCCGTTCCCAGGATTCGCCGCGAGGCGGCGCCGGCACCGGCGGCGGCCCAGAGCGGGACGCAGCCGAGAATGAAGGCGAAGGAGGTCATGAGGATCGGCCGGAGTCGGAGCTTCGCGCCCTCGAGCGCCGCCTCCACGAGGTCCTTCCCCTCCTGCTCGTGCTGCATCTTGGCGAACTCGACGATCAGGATGGCGTTCTTCGCCGCGAGCCCGATGAGCATCACCAGCCCGATCTGCCCGTAGACGTCGAAGTCGAAGCGCCTGGCCAGCAGCCCGGCGAACGCGCCCAGGACCGCGATGGGAGTGCTGAGGAGCACGCTGAACGGAAGCGACCAGCTCTCGTACAGCGCGGCGAGGATGAGGAAGACGAACACCAGGGCCAGCCCGAACACCACCAGCGTCCCGCCCTCGGATTTCTTCTCCTGGTAGGAGAGGTTGGTCCAGGCGTAGCCCATCTCCGGCGGCTGCGTCTGCGCGAACACCTCCTCGAACGCCTTGAGCGCCTGGCCGGAGCTGAACCCCGGGGCGACCGTGCCGAGGAGCTCGGCCGACCGGAAGAGGTTGAAGCGGACCGTGTACTCGGGACCGCTCACATTCTTGGTCGTGACCAGGGTGGAGAGGGGGACCATGTCCCCGCTCGCGTTCCGTACGTAGAAGCTCTTGATGTCGTCGGCGTTCACCCGGGCCTGGCCCTCGGCCTGGAGATAGACCTTCCACTGTCGTCCGAAGCGGGTGAAGTCGTTCAGGTAGCTCCCGCCGAGGAAGGCCTGCATCGCGCCGTAGACATCGGTGAGGGCCACGCCCTGCTTGAGCACCTTGTCCTTGTCCACCTCGACGAAGACCTGCGGGACCGCCGGGGAGAAGTTTGCCGTCACCGCCTGGAACTCGGGGCGTTTCCGGGCCGCGGCCAGGAACTTGTTCACGTTCTGCGCCAGAAACTCGACCGATTTCCCCGAGCGGTCCTGGAGCATCATGTTGGCGCCCCCCGCGGTGCCGATGCCGGGGATGGCCGGAGGCTGGAAGGCGAAGACCCGGGCTTCGGGGATGCCGGAGAAGGCGATGTTGAGCGCCCGGACGATGCCGGCGGCCTGCTCGTTCTCGTGCTTCCGCTCCGCCCACTCGTGGAAGGCGATGAACACGGTGCCCAGGTAGCTGGAAGCGGTATTGGTCAGGATGTTGAAGCCGCTGATGACGGTGTAGCTCCGGATGCCCGGGGTCTTGGCCAGGATCTCCTCGACCTTCTTGCTCAGCTCGCGGGTCCGCTGCAGCGACGCCGCGTCGGGAAGCTGGATCGCGGCCAGCGCGTAGCCCTGGTCCTCGGTGGGCACGAAGCCGGTGGGAATTCGGGAGCCGGCGAACCCGGCGAGCAGGGCGACACCCCCGAGCAGGCCGAGCGAGAGCACCGTCTTTCGCACCAGCCCGGCGCTGATCTTCACGTAGCCACCGGTCATTCGATCGAACCGGGCGTTGAACCACTTGCCGAAACGGGCCATCAGCCCCTTCTGCCCTTCCTTCGACTTCAGGAGCATCGCCGAGAGCGCGGGACTGAGCGTCAGGGCGTTGAAGGCCGAGATCAGCACCGAGATGGCGATGGTCAGCGCGAACTGCTGATAGAGCCGCCCGGTGATCCCGGGAATGAAGGCCACCGGGATGAACACCGAGGAGAGGACCAGGGCGATGCCGATCACCGGGGCGGTGACCTCCTCCATCGCCTTGAGCGTCGCCTCCCGCGGCTCGAGGCCTTTCTCGATGTGATGCTCCACCGCCTCGACCACCACGATGGCGTCGTCGACCACCAGGCCGATGGCCAGGATGAGGCCGAAGAGCGAGAGCGTGTTCAGCGAGAACCCGAGCAGCGGGAAGACGGCGAACGTCCCCACCAGGGAGACCGGCACCGCCAGGAGCGGAATCAGGGTGGCTCGCCAGCTCTGCAGGAAGATGAAGACCACGATGATGACCAGCGCCATCGCCTCGAACAGCGTCTTCACGATCTCGCGCATCCCCTCGACGATGGGGAGCGTGGTGTCCAGCGCCACCTCGTATTCGAGGCCCTGGGGGAAGCTCTTCCGCACCTCGGCCATGGCCGCCTTGATCCCGTCGCCCACCTCGAGAGCGTTCGAGCCGGGCGTCTGGAAGATGGCGATCACCCCGCCCGCCTTCCCGTTGTAGCGGCCCTCCTGCTGGTAGGTGAGCGACCCGAGCTCGATCCGGGCCACGTCCTTGACCCGGACCTGCGAGCCGTCGGGGTTGGCGCGGACCACGATCTCCCCGAACTCTTCCGGGGTGACCAGCCGACCCTGGGCACGCACCGCGTAGGTGAACTGCTGGCCGGTGGGAGCGGGCTCGGCTCCGATCTGACCGGAGGGGTTCACCACGTTCTGGGCCCGGACCGCGTTCTGGATCTCGGCGATCGTGATGTTGAAGCGGGTGAGCGTGTCCGGGTTCACCCAGATCCGCATCGCGTAGTCCGAGGAGCCGAAGAGGACCACGTCGCCCACGCCCGGCACGCGCTTGAGAGCATCGATGATGTTGATCGTGGCGTAGTTCCCGAGGAACCGGTTGTCGTAGCGGTCGTCCGGCGAGAAGAGCGAGACGATGATCAAGGGGAACGGCAGCTTCTTCTTGATCGTCACCCCGTAGTTCTTCACGTCCTGGGGGAGGACGGACTGGGCCTGGCTGTAGCGGTTCTGGACCAGGACGTTGTCGATGTCGACGTTGGTCCCCAGCGCGAAGGTGACGATCTGGGTGAGGGTTCCGTCGTTCCCGTTCGTGGACTGCAGATAGAGCATGTAGTCCACGCCGTTCATCTGCTGCTCGATGGGCGTGGCCACCGACTGCTCGACGGTCAGCGCGTCGGCGCCGGTGTACGTCGTGGTGAGCTGGATCTGCGGCGGGACAATCTCCGGGAACTGGGCGATCGGCAGACGCAGGGCGGCCACCGCCCCGCCGATCACCATGATGATCGAGATGACGATGGCGACGATGGGCCGGCGAACGAAGAAGGCGGAGATCACGGCTCAGCTCCCCGCGTCCGCTGCCGGAGACCCTCCCGCGGCCTTCACCGAGGGATCCGGCTGGGCGATCACCTTCTGGCCGTCAGCGACCTTCTGCACGCCCTCGGTGATCACCCTCTCCCCGGCACTCACCCCCTTGGTGATCGCCCAGAGCTTCATCGCGCGCGGGCCCACCTCCACGGTGCGGATCTGCACCGTGTCCTCGGGCGTGAGCACCGCGACCGTGAACGTGCCCTGGAGCTCCTTCACCGCGTTCTCGGGCACCACCACCATCGCCTTGTCCTCGTCCCTGGGACGCGGCGCCCGAACCCTACCGTACTGGCCGGGGCGGAGGATGCGCTCGGGATTGGGGAATACGGTCTGCACCTGGATGGTGCCCGTCCCCTTCGCCACCTCGCGGTTGAGCGAGATGAACCAGCCCTTGTGGGAGTACACCGACCCGTCGGCGAGGATCAGCTCCAGGATCCGGCGATCGGGCCCGGCGTCCAGCGGATCGAGCTTCTCCAGCTCCGCCGCCCGCGCGGCCAACCGGATGTACTGCGCCTCGCTGATGGGGAAGGTCACCCGCATCGGGTCGAGCTGGGACACGGTGGTGAGGAGCGTGGGCTCGCCCTGCCCGACGAGATTTCCCACCCGGACCAGTGGCGTCCCCGCCACGCCGTCCACCGGGGAGCTGATCCGGGTGTAGCCGAGGTTCAGCTGGGCCTCGTCCAGAGCCGCCTTCGCCGAGTCGACGGTGGCCATGGCCGCCTGCTGCGTGGCGACGGCGTCGTCGAGATCCTGCTGGCTCACCGCCTGCTTCGCCGCGAGCGGACGGTACCGGTCCGCGGTCACCTTGGCCTGACCGTAGGCCGCCTGGGCGCGGCCCAGCGCGCCCTTCGCCTTCGCGACCGCGGCCTGGTACTCGGCGGGGTCGATGGTGAAGAGGAGCTGACCCGTCTTCACGAACGAGCCGTCCTGGTAGTCCTGGGTCTTGAGGAAACCCTTCACCCGGGCCCGGATCTCGGCGTTCACGTAGCCGTCGATGGTTCCGACGAACTCGAGCGAGAGGCTCAGGTCCTGCTGCACCGCCGGCGCCACCAACACCGTGGGCGGAGGGAGCGGCGGAGGAGGCTTCTTGCAGCCGGCGGCCACACCGAGCGCCAGGGCGCCTGCGATGACCGACAAGGGGACGCCTGTCCGCGCCATGCTCCCTCCTCGAATGCCTTCCAGACGCCCCGAGTTATCGGCATTTCGGGGGGTCTGTCGAGTACGACCTAGGGCGCATCGCCCCTCGATTCAGCGGGCGGGTTCGGTCGCAGGCTGCTGGGCCGGGGCAGGCTGCGCCGTCGGCGTCTCCACCACCGGCGGTGTGTAGTCCGCCGCGGTGAGCGCGATCTCGATCCGCCGGTTCTGGCTCCGTCCGTCCGCCGTGTTGTTCGGAGCGAGCGGCCGGTACTCGGAGAACCCTGCCGCGCCGAGCATCTTCGGCTCCACGCCCTTGGTCTGCAGGTAGCGGACGACGCTCACCGCGCGCGCCGTGGAGAGATCCCAGTTGTCCTTGAAGGCGCTCTTCCCCGCCACGGGGACGTCGTCCGTGTAGCCGGCGACGACCACCGTCTTGCCCTGCAGCCCCTGGAAGGCCTTGGCCACCGCATCGAGCGCGTCCCGGCCCTGCTTGTTGATCGCTGCCGAACCCGAGCCGAAGACCACCTTGTCCTTGAGCTTCACCGTCATCTTGCCGCGGAGCTCGGAGATCTCCACCTGTCCGCTCTGGATCTGATCCTTGAGCGAGCCGGCCAGCTCCTCGTACTGCTTGCTCTTCGCCTCGAGCTGACCCTTCTCCTCGGTCAGCTGGGTCGTCGACTTGGTCAGCGTCTCGTTCTGAGCCTGGAGGTCGGTGACCTTCTGCTCCAGAGCGGCGGTCTTCGCCTGCTCGTCCGTGAACTGCTTCTTGTAGTTGGCGGCGTCCTTCTGGGCGGCGGCAAACTCGTCCTTCGAGACACCGCACGCTCCCAGCACAAACGCTACACCGATGACGCCGATGACACGGTTCGACATGCTTTCTCCTCTCGAACGGAAGTCGAAGCACTCACAGGGGATTTTGGGCAATGAGACCAAGGTCTCAGGGGGCGTCCTGGGCCGCTACCCGACACCGAGCAGACAGGCCCTTCAGCGGCGCGCCACCGCCGGAGCTCCGGAGCGTCTCGGCCCGGCCACCACGCCATAGGCCACCGCCCCCAGGGCCCCCCCGACGATCGGGGCGACCCAGAACAACCAGAGCTGCTCCAGCGCCCATCCGCCGACGATCAGCGCAGGCCCGGTGCTCCGCGCGGGGTTCACCGAGGTGTTGGTGACCGGGATCGACACCAGGTGGATGATCGTGAGGCACAGGCCGATGGCGATGGCGGCGAAGCCATTGGGCGCACGCTCGTCGGTCGCTCCCATGATGACGAAGAGGAACACCGCGGTCATCACCACCTCGGTGAGGAACCCCGCGCCCATCGAGTACTGGCCGGGCGAGTGCGGCCCGTAGCCGTTGCTCGCCATTCCACCCGCCGTCGAGAACCCGGCCTTCCCGCTGGCGATGAGGTACAGCGTGGCCGCGGCCACCACGGCCCCGACCACCTGGGCGACGACGTACGCCGGAAGGTCGGAGGCCCTGAATCGCCCGCCCACGACCAGGCCCACCGAGACGGCAGGATTCAGGTGGCAGCCGGAGACATGGCCGATGGCGAAGGCCATGGTCAGCACGGTCAGCCCGAAGGCCAGCGCCACGCCCTGGTGGCCGATGCCCAGCCCGGGGAAGGCCGCGTCGAGCACCGCGCTTCCACACCCTCCGAGCACCAGCCAGAACGTCCCGACGAGCTCTGCCGACGCGCGCTGCCAGAGAGGCATGTCACTACCCCGATGCTGGATGAGGAGCCCCGTCTAGCACGCACCGTTCAGGAGGGCATGGCGTGTCTGTGCCGTTTCCGGACGGACAGCAGCTTTTCCACCTCGGCCACGACCTCGCCCTCGGAGTCCACGATGCGGGCGACGAAGAGCGGCTCCACCTTGCCCTGCGCCGCGACTCCGGCCCGGATCTCTTCCACCCGTTCCTCGGGAACCTCGAAGCGCGCACGCACCGTCCCTCGACCCGGCTTGCGGAATCGAATGGTCCCGATCTTGTCCCAGACCACGTACTCCGGTCCGAGGAGCTCGATGAGCAGCACCATGAACCAGGGATCGGCCATCGAGAAGAGCGATCCACCGAAGTGCGTCCCGACGTAGTTTCGGTTCCACGGACGCAGCGCCATCTCGACCTCGACGGTCCGGAAGTCGGCCGCCACGTGCCTCACGCGCACTCCGGTCAGCAGGTACGGGCCCCACAGGTTCGCCAGGTGCTTCAGCAGCAGCGCCTTCCATCGCGTATCCATCCGGGTCTCCTGAAGACGAGAGCCACCTTCCGGGCGTCGCGCAAGAGCTGCGTGGCAACGCGAGCTCGTGCGACCCGCGCACCACCGGAAGGCCAGCTGAGCGAGCCCGAGGCCAGCGCGTCGCTGGGTCCCCGAGCTCGACGCGTCCTCCCCTGCCCTGGGCCGGTGACCTGCCTGATGGCGCCCGGGCTATAAAGCCCACAATGCAATTGCACCTGCCGGTCGTCATCGGGCTGATGGTGGCGGCCCTCGTCCTGGCGATCGGTGCCAAGCGCGCCCACGTTCCGTACAACGTGGCGCTGGTCGTGGGCGGGCTGCTGATCACGCTGACCCACGTCCTGCCGGAGGCGCCACACCTCGAGCCAGAGGTGGTGTTCCTGGTCTGTCTCCCGGCCCTGCTCTTCGAGGGAGGATTCACCGCCAACCTGGACTCGATCCGGGCCAATCTGGCTCCCATCGCCATGCTGGCCACCGTGGGGATGCTGGTGGCCATCGGCGCGACCGGCGGTTTCCTGCACCTGGCGCTCGGGCTCCCCTGGGGCCCGGCGCTCCTCCTCGGCTGCATCCTCGCCGTCACCGACACCGTCTCCATCCTCTTTGCCTTCCGCCGCGCCCCCGTGCCGGGACGCCTCTCCTCCATCGTGCTCGGCGAGAGCCTGTTCAACGACGGCACCGCGCTCGTCGCCTACGCTGCCATCGCCGGTGTCGTCGCCGGAGGAGCGGTCGCCGTGCCGGTGCTCGCCGCGCGGGTGGTCCTCGCCACCGCCGGTGGGCTCGCCGTGGGACTGGCTCTCGGGCTGGTCGGCAGCTTCATCCTTCGCCGGGCGGAGGACCCGCTGGCGGAGATCATGGCCACTACCGCCCTCGCCTTCGCCGCCTTCGTCGGGGCCGAGGAGCTCCACGTCTCCGGCGCCATCGCCGGGGTGACCGCAGGGCTCACGGTTGGCGCCACGGCGCGAAAGACGCTCTCTCCGAGCAGCCAGGTCGCGATCAACTCCTTCTGGGAGTACATGGCCTTCGGGGTCAACACCTTCCTCTTCCTGCTGGTGGGGCTCTCCAGCAACCCGACGACGCTGATCAACTCGGCCCCGCAGACCGCGATCGCCGTGGCCTGCGTGTTCGCCGGGCGTGCGGCGGCCGTGTATCTGCCCTTCCTGGTGCTGCGCGTGGTGCGCCCGTCGCAGGCGATCCCCCCACGCTGGCAGCACGTGTTCGTCATCGGCAACATCAAGGGCGCCCTCTCGATCGCCCTGGCGCTCGGGTTGCCGAGGGACATTCCGTTCCGGCCCCTGCTGGTGGACGTGGCCTTCGGCGTCACCTTCATCTCCCTGGTCGTCCAGGGACTGCTCCTCGGTCGCGCACTGGACTGGCTGGGGCTCACCCGCCGCGACCCGCTGCTCTCGGCGGCTTCCGAGCATCAGGCGAAGCTGGTCACGGCCCGTGCGGCACGCGCCGAGCTGGACACGCTCCTGGCGAACGGCATGGTGCCGCGGATGGCCTACGAGCGCCTGCGCAGCGAGTACCAGATCACCATCGCCGAGGCCGAGCGGGAGATTCGCCGGCTCCAGGACCGGAACATCACCCAGGGCGCGCGGCTCCTGCTCGCCGTCCGCCGCCGCCTGATCGACGCAGAACGTGCGGCGCTCACCGCCGCCGAGCGGACCCGGCTCATCGACGTGGAGGTGGCCGAGCGCCACCTGCTCAAGCTGGACGAGCGAACGCTCGCGCTGGAGCGGCTGCTCCATGCTGCCGGCGACTTCGAGGTCGGCCCGGCCCGGGGGAAGGCCTCGTGAGGATCGTCATTGCTGGCGGAGGTCGGGTCGGGGGCGTGCTGGCGGCGAAGCTCATCGGCGAGCAGCACCAGGTGACGGTCGTCGAGCGCGACCGCGGGGTGTGCGACCGGCTGTTCGAGGAGGTCGGCGCCCTGGTGGTGTGCGGCGACGCAATGGACCCCCAGGTCCTCGAGTCCGCGGGCATCGTCGGCGCCGACGTGGCCTGCGCCGTCCTCCCTCGCGACTCGGACAACCTGGCCTTCGCGATGCTCGTCCGGACCGCTGGCGGTGCGCGCACCATGGTCCGGATGCTCGACCCCAGCTACCGCCAGGCCTATGTGCTCGCCGGCGTGCGGGACATCATCGCCGAGGCCGAGGTGGTGGTCGCGAAGATGACCACGGCCATCGACTTCCCGCAGATCGCCGGCTCGCTCCCTCTCGCCGCCGGTGACGCGGTCCTCTTCGAGGTGGTCATCAAGCCCCGCGCGGTGGTGGCGGGCCGGACGGTGGCCCAGGTTCGGGCGGACCCCGACTTCCCGAAGGAGTGCGTGTTCATCGGCTTCCTCGACGGCGAGGGGAAGATCGCTCTTCCGGATGGATCCACCGCGCTCCGGCCGGGCCACACCGCCATCCTCGTCACCCGGCGCGGCGCCCTGAGCCAGGCGGTCGACTTCCTCACCCGGGAGCCGGTGATGCAGGATCCGGCCACCCAGCTGGTGGATGCGCTCCGGCGGGTGGATTTCCTGGCGCCGCTCGACGACCCCGAGATCGAGCGGATCGCCCAGGGCATCGTCGTGCGGACCGAGCGCGCGGGTGAGTCGCTCTTTCGCCGCGGCGACCCGGGCGAGACCTTCTACATCGTGCTCTCCGGCGAGGTGGCGCTGGAGACGGAGGACGGCAAGGTGCTGGAGCACGTCCACGCCGGAGGATTCTTCGGCGAGATCGCCCTCCTCACCGGGCAGCCGCGCTCCACCCACGCCATCGTCCGCGAGGACGCGCAGCTCGCCGAGATCGGGCGAGACGAGTTCCAGGAGGTGGTGATGGCCAATCCCACCGTCGCCGTGGGAATGAGCCGGATCCTCGGCCAGCGGCTGGCCAACGCCGCACGGCAGCCCGCCCCGAAGAAGCGCGGGCTTTTCAGGCGCTAGGCTCCACGGTCACCCGCGCATCTGGTTCCGCCGCATGATGCGGTGGAGGTGAGCGCGGTCGACGCGCGCGGTCGCCGCCGCCTGGGACACGTTCCCCCCGTGCCGCTCGAGGAGCGCGCGGACGTAGTTGCTCTCGAAGGTGGCGAGCAGCTGCCTCCGCGCCTCGGAGAACGGAATGCTCACGTCCAGGGCATCGAGGTGCTGCGGGGAGGGATCCTCCGCGGCGGGCTGCAATGCCTCGTGCAGCGCCGCGCAGCGCTCGAGGTGATTCCTCAGCTCGCGGACGTTCCCCGCCCAGGGAGAGAGCTGGAGGCGAGCGAGGAAGGCCGGATCGGTCAGGGCGCGCCGGGTCCCCTCGTCCAGCGTGAGCCGACCCAGGAGCTGCCGGGCGATGGGTGGGATGTCGCCGGGCCGCTCCCGGAGCGCCGGCAGGCGCACGGTGAGCACGGCGAGCCGGAAGTAGAGGTCGGGCCGGAACCGAGCGAAGTTCACCTCCGCCCGGAGATCGCGGTTCGTGGCGGCGATGACCCGGACGTCCACCGGAACGTGGCGATTGGAGCCGACACGGCGAACCTCCCGCGCCTCGAGGACGCGCAGCAGCTTCGGCTGCAGCTCCAGAGGAAGCTCGCCCACCTCGTCGAGGAACACGCTGCCCCCGTTTGCCTCCTCGAAGACTCCCATTCGGCGCTGGGTCGCGCCGGTGAACGCGCCCCGTTCGTGACCGAAGAGCTCCGACTCGAGGAGGTTCGCGGGGACGGCGGCGCAGTCCACGACGCGGAACGGCTTGCTCGCCCGACCGCTCTGCTCGTGGAGCAGCTCCGCGGCCTCGCTCTTCCCCGTGCCGGATTCACCGGTGAGCAGGACGGTGACGCCGGACGCCGCGGCCTTCTCCAGCAACGCGAAGGCGGCCCGCAGCGGGAGCGACGAGCCCACCAGGGTTCCGAAGCTGCCGACCGACGCGACCGGCATCTCGTTTCGTTCCGCCAGAGGCGTGAAGGCCAGCTCCAGCTGACCCACGCGGAGGATCATCCCCTCCTGGAGCTCGGCCTCGCGAACCCGGACCCCGTTCACCCGCGTTCCGTTCCGGCTTCCGAGGTCCTTGACCCAGGCCCGCCCTTCGCGGTCCACGAAGACCTCGCAGTGAAAGCGAGACACGGTGCGGTCGCGAACCTCGACCTCGTTGAGCGGGTGCGAGCCGATCTGCAGCCGATCCGACGAGGAGTCGAACGACTTTCCCTCGAGCTCGCCGCTGAGTCCCCGGAGCCGGAACCGCTGCACGGCTGGCCGCATGACGCTGCCGGCGACCACCGACACGGTTGCCGGAACGTCCTCCGATTCGTCCGCGCTGTTCACCACGTCGGGCCCGCTCCTTCGCCGGGGAATTACCACAGCGCCCGCACGAACGAAGGCCCGCTCCTTGCTCGACGGGTCTAGAAGAGCCAGCCCACGGAGATCAGGCCCGCCAGCGGGATGCCGTTCTTGAGGTAGCGGTCGGCGGTTTCCTTGACGCTGGTGGTGGTCCCGCTCGGGTCGGGGCTCGCCTCCGAGCGGTAGGACAGCGGGAAGGCCCAGGCGACGTCGACGCCGAAGAAGAAGCCGCTCTCCTGGATCCACCGGGCGCCGATCTGCGGCCCGAGGAAGTCGCTGCTGGCACGGACCGACCCTGTGCCCTGGGCGACGGTCGCGGTGGCGTCCACGCCGTAGTGGCCGTACACCGCGCCCACGAAGAAGACGTCACCGAACGGATAGACGCGCGCGGCCACGTTCCACATCGAGTAGCTGACGTCCACACCGGAGATGGTGATCTTCGGGAAGATGGCGTAGTCGAACGACGCGCCGACGAACCGAAGGATCTTCACCTCGGCTCCGACGGTGGGCGCCGGCACGGCAACCGAGAGCCGCGGTCCGATGAGCACGCCGGGGATGAGGCCGGACACCTTCGGACCTGACCCACGCCCGCCATCGCCGGCGTCGGTCCGCACCTCGGACGTCCCTCGCACGGAGGTCGCCTCGTCGGCGCGGGCGAGCGGCGCGCCGACGACGAGCGCCGCGACACACATGCCGGCGAGCTGGCGGGCGGCGGCGATCGAACGGGTGGAAAGCGGGCGGGTGGAAAGCGGGCGGTTCATCGGAGCGGGTCCTCCTCTTCGGGGTTCGAGAAGGCACTTTCTGCACCCCGGAGGCCTGCCGGAACGCGAGCCAAGGACCTGGAATCTCGATGCTTTCTGCTCGGCACCTGTGGCGCGATCGTCACGGTGGTTGCGAGGGCCGCACCGGAGTCCGGGTGGAGCACCCACCCACCTTCGGCGCGGGGCTTGCTCCGGCTGAAGGCGGTGCGCTACCCGGACAGCTCCGGTCCTGCCAGGTTCCGCGCGTGGCTCGAGGTGATGCGAACGACTCCGCCCACGCGCGGCCCTCGACGGCGAGCACGGGACTCCCTGCGTCGCGGGACCGCACCCTGCTCCTGGCGACGGCGCTCCTGCGTTCCACCGGCACCAGCCTGGTGGGCGTGCTCCTCGGGATCTACCTGGCGAGGCTCCGTCTCGATCCTTCGGAGATCGGTGTGGTCGTCGGCCTCGGACTCGCCGGGGCTGCGGTCGCCGCTCTGGTGGTCACGCTCGCCGGCGATCATCTCGGGCGCCGACGGTCACTCGTCGCCCTGGCCTGCATCGGCGCGGCCGGGACTCTCCTCGCCACGGCTTCCGTCCGGGTCGAGGTGCTCGCCGCGGCCGCCTTCGTCGGCATGCTCAATGGCATGGGGCGGGACCGGGGGGCATCGCTCGTGCTCGAGCAGGCCATCCTGCCCACGGTGACCGGCGACTCCCGGCGCACCGTCGGGTTCGCCTGGTACAGCGCTGCGCAGGACGTCGGGCACGCCATCGGCGCTCTCCTCGCCGGCGCGCCGCCGTTGCTCCAGCGCTGGGCGGGAGTCGAGGCGCTCTCCTCGTTTCGCTGGGTGCTGGCGGCGAACGCGGTGTTGCTCCTTGCGACTGCCCTGCTCTACCGGGGGCTCTCGCCGAGCACGGAGCGCGCGACTGCGCCGCGGGTGTCCTCTCCCACCGAGCAGACCCGCTCCGCGCTGTGGAAGCTGTCGGCGCTGTTCGGGCTCGACAGCCTCGCCGGCGGATTCCTCACCACCGCGCTCCTCTCGTACTTCTTCTTCGAGCGGTTCGGCGCATCCGAGGGCACCATCGCGCTCCTCTTCTTCGGTGCCCGGGTCGCCAACACCGCCTCTCATTTCGCCGCGGCGTGGATCGCCTCCCGAATCGGGCTGGTCCGGACGATGGTTTACACCCACCTCCCCAGCAGCCTCCTGCTCCTCACCGTCCCCTTCGCACCCAGCTTCGGGGTGGCGGCGGCACTCTTCCTTCTGCGCGAGGGGCTGGTGGAGATGGACGTCCCCACCCGCCAGTCGTACGTGATGGCGATCGTCCCACCCGGGGACCGGACCTTCGCCTCGGGGGTGACCAACCTGGTTCGGCTCGGCGGCTGGGCCATCGCTCCGGCGTTTGCGGGCGTCCTGATGCAGGGGGCATCGCTCGGCGCCCCGATCGTCGTCGGGGCGGGCATGAAGATCCTCTACGACCTCGCCCTCTTCGTGTCGTTCCGGCAGAGGCCTCCGCCGGAGGAGCTCAGGGGCTGACCTGGTCGCCCGAGTGCAGCATCTGCTCGAGGACGACTGCCAGCTCGCCGTCGGCGTAGGCCCCGGTGTAGAGCCGCCCATTGACGAAGAGTGAAGGCGTGCCCTGCAGTCCGAGGGCCTCGGCATCCCCCAGATCGCGCCGGATCCGGCGAATCACCTCGTCGCCCGCCACGTCCAGCTCCAGCTGGTCGAGCTCCAGTCCAACCTCCAGGGAGAGGGAGACGAGCGTCTCCGGAGAGAGGTCAGTCTGGTGGGTGTACAGCGCATCGTGCATCGGCCAGAACCGGCCTTGCAGATCCGCGGACTCCGCAACCTGCGCCGCAGGAAGGGCGTAGGGATGCATCTCCGTCCGAGGGAAGTTCCGGAACACGACGCGCAGGTCCTGGCCCAGCGCACGCTGCGCCTCGTGGATCGCGGCGAACGCCCGAGAACAGAACGGGCACTCGTAGTCTCCATACTCGAGCAAGGTGAGCCTCGCTCGGGCGCTTCCCCTCACGTGATCATCGGGCCTGATCTGGAGTTCGGGATGCATTGGCTCTTCTCCCCCGCGGCCAAGTCGAGCGCGCGGAATGGGGCGAAGATGCGCATCCGGTGCGTCGGCGCTCGCCCGCCGGGCCGCACGACCCGGCGCCAGGCCTGCGCTCTGCCTCCAGGGTTCCTACACCCGGACCGGACCCGGGCTCCTCCGTGCGCTCGGGCTGGGGCGACGAAGCGACTCCTCGGCGCCCGGAAGGGTCTTCATTTCGTGCTCGCCGGGACCACGCTGATCTTCGCCATCATCCCCGAGTCTTCATGACCCAAGATGTGACAGTGGTAGACAAAGTCACCAAGGACGGCGAAGGGGATCCGGACGATCACCCGCGAGGGGACGCATGCCCCGCTCTGCCACGCTGCGACCGTTCCGTTGCAGCCGGGACCACCCCGGGGGACGGGAACGTTGTCGTGCAGCACGCGCGCTCCCTCGAGCCGCTCGGGGGTGACCGTTCCCGCGAGCGACTCGCTTCGGAGAAGCTCGAACCGGGCCTGGTGGACGTGGAAATTGTGATCCTCCCCGGCAACGTTCACCAGCTCCCACACCTCGGTCACCGGGCGATCCCCCGGTGCCAGCGAGACGCAGACGGTCGGATCCGCGGCATGATCGAAGGTGCTGAGCTTCAGCTCGCCGGGCGCGGTGAGCGGCTGACCTGCCTGGACCTCGCGGTACCCCAGGCCGTGCGTGTGCGCGCCGGGGGTTCCGAAGACGACTTGCCTCGCCCGGTCCGGCGGAAGCTGCTTGCAGCGGGCCGCGGACGCCCGCTCCTGTGCGCCGGCCGAAAGCGGCCGGGTGAGGAGCCCTCCGGGCTCGAGGAGCGACCTGGACTGGCCCTTCATCGCGAGCCCCTTGGCAGCTGCTCCGGCGGCCGCTGCCGGTGAGCGGATGGTGGCCAGCTCCACGCCTGGCCAGCGATCCCCGTCCGGCCCGGTGTCGAACAGATGGTTTCTCAGCACCGCCCGCCTCGACCGGCCCGCCCAGGGGGCCACGGCGATCTCCACCCGCGAGCTGGGCATCATCAGGAGCCGATCCGCGCAGACGGGCTCGGCCGCGGCGGAAGATCGGCCCCCGGGACAGGGCATCGCCCTGACCTTCGTCCCGAGTTTCGCCTGGAGCTCGGCCAGCGTGCTGCCCGGAGGGATGTCCAGGCTCACCCCGTCGACCGAGAGCACCTGCACCGGGAGCTCGGCCCCGGTCTCCTCGTCGTGGATCGCCAGCCAGTAGGTCACGTTGGCGGAGGCGTTGAGGATTCGCCACACCTCGCCCCGTGCGTCGGCGATGGCGATCTCCGGATGGAGTTGGCCGTTGACGGTGAACGCCCACGTCCCACCCTCGTAGAGACCTCCGGTCCCGCGGCAGCTCGCCCTTCCGGCCGACGGAGAATCACCGGGGCCGGGCTTGCCGCAGAACACCCACTCCTCCTGCCGCTTGAGGCGGCCATCGGGCAGGATCTGCATGTCCTTCAGCACCAGGTGTCGGACCCGCGGCACGCCCGATCGCCCCGAGCACCCGGCCGAGCCGCACAGGTAGTCCATCCGGCCGATGGTGAGCGGCGTCGCCAGGCCCGCGGCGACCTGGTTCAGCGCGAGCCCGTGCGCGTGGGAGTGAATCCAGTAGAGCCCCGCCGGGTGATCGGTGGGGATCTGGTATCGGTAGCTCACGACTCCGTCCGGCGTGACGTCGAGGCCCACCGAATGTCGGCCGTGACCCGCGCGCTCCGCCCCTGCTCCCGTTGCCTGACAGGAATGGCGGCCCACCATCTCGGGCGGCGGTCCGTTCCGTGGGTCGATCGCCAGCACGAACATCCAGTCTCCGTAGGTGTCATCGCCGGCGCTGGGGCAGTGGGGGTCGACCAGCAGACCGTGGGTGTGGAGGTTCGTGGGATTGTACTGGAGCAGCGTCTCCCCCTCCTCTCCCACGTGCTTGAACTCTCCGGCGAACGGCTGGTCGCGGGCCACGCCTGGGAGGCAGTTCACGAGCCGGATCCGGAGGGTGTCACCCGGCTCGACCTGCAACCGCACGCCGCCATACGGGCTGACCGGCGGGTCCGCCGCCGTCGGACAGGTGGTGAGCTGCCGGGCAGTCACTCCCGGGGCCGGACACCGCCGTCGTGGGCCGTCCGCGCTGCGGTACCGGCAGATCTCGTACACCCAGCCGACGGGTTGATTCGGCAACCCCGAGAGCCGCTGCTCGCGAGCGACGACCAAGACCTCGAGCGAGCCCTTGCTGCTGGCGATGACCGGTGGATCGGCCAGGGGCTCCGCCGCCGCGCGCTCCGTCACGAGGACACAAAGCGCCAGGAGGAGCGTCCGTGAACACAGGACGAGACGCTCGATCATGGAGCCGGCAGATAGCACGACGCTCATCTGTCTGCTTTCACTCGAAGGCGTCTTCCCGCTGGAGAAGTGGATCGAGGTTGCGCACGAGTGAAGCGCCAGCACCTTGAGCCACGACGGTCGAGGTTCGCGCACCATGTCCGAGAAGAAGACACGACGTGGCTTCTTGGGAGCACTGGGCTGGGGGCTGGCCGCGCTGGGTCTGCGGGGCGGGGCCAGCGCTGCCGGAGAGAGCCCGGGCGGGAGTGTGCCCCGGCGGCCGCTCGGTCGCACCGGCGTGGACGTGAGCTGCATCGGAATCGGCGGCTACCACCTCGGGATTCCCCGTGACGAGCAGGAGACGACCCGCCTGATCCGCAGCGCGGTCGATCGGGGAATTACCTTCATGGACAACTGCTGGGACTACCACGCCGGCGAGAGCGAGCGACGCATGGGGAACGCCCTCCAGGATGGATATCGCCAGCGGGTGTTCCTCATGTCGAAGATCGACGGACGCACCCGGGCGGCGGCGGCGAAGCAGATCGACGAGTCGCTCCAGCGGCTCCAGACCGACCGCATCGACCTCATGCAGTTCCATGAGGTGATCCGTCCGGACGACCCCGAGCGCATCTTTGCTGCCGGCGGGGGGTGGGAGGCGATGGAGGCCGCCCGCAGGGCGGGCAAGGTCCGGTTCGTGGGCTTCACCGGCCACAAGAGCCCGGACATCCACCTCCACATGCTCGAGGTAGCCCGCGCGCACGGGGTGCGCTTCGACGCAGTCCAGATGCCGATCAACCCTCTGGACTGGCATTTCCGGAGCTTCCAGCAGCGTGTGCTGCCCGAGCTGACGAAGGATGGCATCGCGGTCCTGGGGATGAAGCCGCTCGCCGATGGACACGCCTTGAAGTCGGGCGCGGCCACCGCCGTCCAGTGCTTGCACTACGCACTCTCGATGCCCACCTCGGTGGTGATCACCGGGTGCGAGCGGATGGAGGTCCTCGCCCAGGCGATCGAGGCAGCGCGTACCTTCCGGCCCTTGTCGGAGCAGGCGCTGGCCGACATCCGCAGCCGGAGCGCGAAGGTCGCCGCCCAGGGCCGCTACGAGCCGTTCAAGGTCACTCACCAGTACGACGGCACGGTCCAGAACCCGCAGTGGCTCGGCTGACGCCAAGGAGAGCACCTCATGAGCGCATCCATTCCCCGGAAGATGAAGGCGGTCGCCTTCGATCGCTACGGCGGCCCCGAGGTTCTCCATGTCGCGACGCTCCCCCTGCCCTCCCCCAAGGAAGACGAGGCTGTCGTCCGGCTCGTCTCCGCGGGAATCGGCGCGTGGGATCCGGAGGTCCGCTCCGGCGAGTGGGAGATCGGCGAGCGCCGCTTCCCCAAGGTGATCGGAAACGACGGCGCCGGTGAGATCGTCGAGGTGGGCTCGCGCGTGAAGCGCGTCCGTCCGGGCGAGCAGGTCTATGCGTACACGGCCCAGGGCGGGTGCTACGGCGAGTACGTCGCGGTGAAGCAGGACCACCTTGCACCGGTTCCACCCGGGATCAGCACCGAGCATGCCGGAGCGCTCGGCGCAGACGGCGTGACCGCGCTCAGCGGCCTCGAGGGCACCCTGCGCCTGCGGCGCGGAGAAAAGCTCCTCGTCTTCGGCGCCAGCGGTGGCATCGGGCATCTCGCGTTGCAGCTTGCCAAGCGGCTCGGAGCGGAGGTCTTCGCCGTGGCCTCAGGCGAGGACGGAGTCGCCCTGGCTCGACGGCTCGGCGCGGACCAGGCCGTGGACGGGAAGCACGGCGCGGTGGTCGATGCGCTCCGCGGTTTCGCTCCTGATGGGCTGGACGCCGCCCTGGTGCTGGCCAGCGGCAAGGGCCTGGACGCTGCGCTGGCGCAGCTGAAGAGGAGCGCACGGATCGCCTATCCCAACGGGGTGGACCCGGAGCCGGAGGGGCCGAAGGGAGTGAAGGCCCAGGCCTACGACGGCGAATCGAGCTCCGACGCACTGGATCGCCTGAACGCGCTCATCTCGCAGGGCCCTTTCCACGTCGAGGTCAGCTTCTATCCACTCGACGAGGCCGCGCAGGCCCACCGCGATCTGGAGAAGCACCACCTCGGCAAGCTCGCCCTGCGTTTCCGTTGACCGGCCGCTCCGCGCCGAGAGCGTGACGCTCGCGTCGTTCAGCTCCGCAGCCCCTCGAAAAAGTCCGCTCCGAGCGGAGCGACGGGCCGTTCAAAGTCACCGTGACGCTCGAAGGTCTCGTCCAGCGGACGAGAGGTGAACGATCTGCGACGATGCGATCCCGCATTGGTTTGCGCTTGTCAGATACCGACCGACAGGTACGGCTCGCTCCGATGTGACATCGTTTCGGATCGGCTGGTCAGATCGCGCAGAACGTGCTCTTTACCGACTTGATGAGAGCTCGTTTCTGGATCGCGCTGACGCTCTCGCTGGCAGCGTGCGACGGCTCGATCACCGGCGGTCGGTCTCCCGAGCCCCCCGGGGGACCTCCGTCCTCGCAACCTCCACCGGCGCAACCTCCGCCCCAGACCAACGACGGGCGTTACGTCTGTGACGACCGGATCCATCCGGCGGTGACGCAGGCCCGCCGGCTCAGCGCGCTCGAGTACCAGAACTCGATCGCCGTGCTCTTCGACGGACGCCTCACGCCGAGCGCCCAGTATCCGGGCACCGTGGGAAAGTCCGTGACCGGCTTCTCCACCGAGCCCGCCTACAACGACATCGGTGCCGGAGGCGCCGAGCAGCTCATGTTCGCCGCCGAGGACGTGGCCTTGCAGCTGCCCGCGGCCCTTCCCCAGCTGCTTCCCTGCGCCGCCTCGACCTCGACGCCCGGCGAGCCTTGCGTGAACAGCTTCCTGGACGTCTACGGGACCCGTGCCTACCGGCGTCCCCTCTCGGCCGCGGAGCGCGCCGAGCTCCTCGACGAGTACCGGGCCGCCGGCACCTCCGGCGCGAGCTTCGCCGAGTCGATGGCCATGGTGGTGGACCACCTGCTCCAGATGCCGCAGTTCCTCTACTTCTCCGAGCGGGCCGCCGGCGCCCAGCGGACGCTCGATGGTTACGAGCTGGCCAGCCGGCTGTCGTTCATGCTGACCGGCGCCATCCCCGACGACGCGCTGCTCGCGGCGGCTCCCAACCTCACTGACCCCGCCACCCTCACGGCGCAGGCCACCCGGCTGCTCGCCTCGCCCCGCGCCAACACGACCCTCGCCCGCTTCTTCCGCGAGTGGACCGGGACCGCGCGGCTCGCCCCGGCCGACAAGGATCAGGGGGTCTTCCCCTTCTTCAACGCCGCTTACGCGCAGTCGATGAACGACTCCTTCGATCGATTCGTGATCGACCAGGTCCGGAACCAGGGGACGCTCCGAACACTGCTGCGAAGCACCGACGCCTTCGTCGATTCCAACATGGCCTCGTTCTTCGGGGTGACCCCGCCGGCCGCCGGCCAGTGGGCGAAGATCGCCCTCGACGGCAGTCGCTACTCCGGCGTGGTGACGCAGCCGGGGATGCTCGCCTCGCTCTCGCATTCGAGCGAGCCGTCGTTCGTCTTCCGGGGCAAGTTCATCCGCAAGCAGCTCCTCTGCGAGGACCTGGGGATGCCGCCGGCGAACGCCCAGGCGACCTTCAACACCATTCCCCTTCCCCCTGATCCGACCGGCAAGGACATCTCGGCGGCGGTCGTCGCTCGCGCCGAGTGCTCGGGATGTCACCGGCTGCTCAACCCCGCGGGCCTGGCGTTCGAGCAGTTCGACGCCCTCGGCCGCTGGCGCACCACCTATCCCGCCGGGAAGAGCATCGACCCGTCGGGCGTGCTGCCCGCCGTGGGCTCGAAGCCCGGCGTCGCCGGTCACGACCTGACCTTCAACGATCAGATCTCGATGATGGAGCAGCTGGCCGCCGAGCCTCAGGTCGCGACCTGCGTCGCGACCCAGGTGTTCCGCTTCACCTTCTCGCGGATGGACACGGTGTCCGACGTCTGCGCGATCCAGGAGATCGGCGACGCGCTCCGCGCTTCTGGAGGCACGCTCAGCTCGGCCATCCTCGCCACCACGGGCACGGACGCCTTCACCACCCGGAGCGACCAGTGACCCAGCGGATCGATCGCCGGCGTTTCCTGGTGGGGTCGGGGGGCGCGCTGCTGGCCCTTCCGATGCTGGAAGCCTTCGCTCCTCGGACCGCCTTTGCCCAGACTGCCGCGCCGCCCAAGCGCCTGGTGGTGGTCTTCCATCCCCACGGCCGGGTCGTCGGTCCCGGCAGCAACGAGAACTGGGCGCCGCGGACCACGACCGGAGCGCTCCCCCCGGTGGGGACAGCGCCCAGTTCCGCGCTCGCAGCGCTGGCGCCGATCAACAACGAGATCGTCACTCTCTCCAACATCGACAACATCGTCCGCCACGCCTCGGGCGACATCGACGGCCACGCCAGCGCCAGCGCCAGCTGCATGACCTGCGTGGTGCCCGCCGGTCAGACCCCGAAGGGTCCATCGATCGACTACGTGGCCGGCCTCCGCCTCCGGGCCAGCACTGCCCAGAAGATGGCCATCGTCATCCCCGGCCAGGCGGCACCGTTCGCCAACTCCGTCACCGAGAACAACGTGTTCCTCGGACCCGGCGGGAGCCCCGGCAACTACCAGAACATCAACCCCGCACAGCTGATCCGCGACCTCTTCTCCTCGGTGGTGGTCGGTCCCCCGCCTCCCCCTCCGCCGACGCCGACGCTCCGCGACCGACTCAGCGCCCGCCGTGGCAGCATCCTCGATGCGGTCGCGAAGGGCTTCACCAGCTTCCGCGCCGGCCTGAGCTCGACCGATCAGGCCCGCCTCGACCAGCATGCGCAGTTCATCCGCGACACCGAGCTGCGCTACCAAGCTCCGCCCCCACCGCCACCGGCCGCCTCCAGCTGCGCGCCGCCCTCGACGAGCTCGGTCCCGAACTACGACTGGCCGAGCTTCCGCAAGGGCGAGCACGACGACGTCTTTGCCCAGACGCAGATCGAATCGCTGGTGCAGGCGCTGGCCTGCGACGTCACCCGGACGGCTTCGCTCTTCTTCTGGGCTGGCGGCGATCCCGGGTTCGTCACCGAGTTCGCTCCCGGAACGAGCCCGTACATCGCCGGCAACTGGCACGCCAGCGTGCACGGCGACGGGAGCCCCAACGATCCCAGCCCGGCCAGCCTCACCAAGGCCTTCGGGTTCTACGCGAAGTACTTCACCAAGCTGATCCAGCGTCTGGCCGCGGTTCAGGACACCGACGGGAGCCGCCTGCTCGACAACACCCTGGTCGTCTGGGTGAGCGACCTGGGCTACGGCTCGGGGCACTACTGCTGGAACTACCCGGTCGTCCTCGCCGGGCTGAAGAGCGCCTTCTCCAAGGGCCAGGGCCGGCACGTGGTGGGTCAGGTCAACTCACTCGGCGACCTCTATGCCCAGGTGCTGCGCATGCTGGGCGGCAACGACACCAGCTTCGGCTCGACGGGCACGCTCTCCAGCGCGGTCGGCACCTCGAGCTTCAACTTCTACCCGCAGATGGGCCGCTCGGGGCTGATCAACAAGGACACCCCGCTGCACTTCGGGCCGCTGGACCTGTAAGCGCTCCCGGCGCGCGCGGGGACGCGCCGCGGTCCGCCGCGCTGTCGAGATAAACGGCTGAACGGAAGCCCGCCATCCGGGCTCCTCCGGTGAAACGCCTGACGGTGAAACGGTCCCCCCCTCCGGGCATCCTTTATGTGGGAGACCAGAGTCGTGGCCATCGCTCTCACACCGTCGCAGCTCAAGGGCATTTGCCCCGAGGCGCCAGCCAGCGCCGTGCTGGCGCTGAATGCGATCCTCGCTCGCACCGGCAGTGTCACCCACCTGCGGGCGGGCATGCTGATCGCCCAGCTCGCGGCCACCTCGGGACGCTTCCGCCAGCTCGAGGAACCCGATGGCACCCACCGGCCGTCGGCACCCTTCTTCGGACGAGGCTGGATCCAGCTGACCGGCCGCAGGAGCTATCGGGAAGCCGGCACCGCGCTCGACCTCGATCTGCTCCGGAACCCGGACCTGGCCCGGACCCACAACACCGAAGTGACCGCCTGGTTCTGGAACACCCATCGTCTGCACGTCTTCTCCGACGTCGGCGACGTCGACGGGTGCACCCGGGCGATGGCCGGGGCCGAAGCCACTCCGGACAGGCTTGCGCTCGGGCGCGCCCTGTACGAACGCGCGTGCAGTGTCCTGTCTGGCTGCCACGAGCTCGCGGCCTGAACACGCGACGAAGTGTCGAGAAGGGTCGTCGGAGGTAGGAAACGTTTGCCTCCGATCGGATTCAAAGGATCCGAGGAGGACGACCAGGCAAGCCGACGGCGGGCCGGCGGGACGAAGATGGCGATGCGAACGCAGTGCTCGCTCACCGACATCGCGGTGATGACTCCGCTCCTGCAGGGACCGCTGGGGAAGCGGGAGATCGCCAAGGAGGCTCTCGCCCTCGTGGAAGGCCCGGCCTTCGACGAACGCGTGGCGCTGGCCACCGTGGATCGCCTGGCGAGTTTCGGCTTTCTCCGGAAGGTTCGCTCGCGCTATGAGGTGACGCAGGACGGCCGCGACGTACTCAGCATGGCGCTCCAGGATCATCGGGAGGCGCTCGACCGGATGACTCGACTCATCTCCCCCCGCCTCGTCGATGGCCCGCGCTCGAAGGACGGACGCGCCGCCGCCTGAACGGCACGTGCTCTCCGATGGCATCGAGGAGAGCGGGCTGCGCGGACCACCGGAGGGAGCGCTGACGCCTGCCTCGACGGTCCCGTGCCATCGAGGTTCCCGCCACTCCGCGTTGCATCTGGGCCTCCTGTTCTGCTGTCTTGCAGGAACCGCGCACGCGAGGCAGCAGCAATCCGCTCCGGAGCCGAGCGCCGCGCAGCGTCCGTCCTCCCCGGACTCGACCTCGACCCCAGAGGCGTCCACTCCCGGCCAGACGGCGACCCAGCCCGCCGACGTCCCGCGTCGCCCGGTTCCGGACTACGACAGCCGTGGACCCGAACCGACCACCGCCGGTGACGTGCTGGTCTGGATCCCGCGGGTCATCCTCTTCCTGCCCTACGTGGTCATCCAGTACGTGATCGCGGTGCCGCTCGGATGGCTCGCCACCACCGCGGAGCGGAACGGCTGGCCCCAGTGGCTGTACAACGTGTTCGCCTTCGGGCCGGACCACCAGGGCGGCATCTTCCCCACCTTCCTGGTGGACTTCGGCCTTCGCCCGAGCATCGGGTTGCACTTCTTCTGGAACAACACCTTCGTCGAGGGGAACCGCATCTCGGCGGACGCGGCCTGGGGCGGGCATCAGTGGGGCACGATCAGCGTCGGCGACCGATACGAGACTCCCGGCCACAACGTCTGGAGCATCCAGGCGGCATGGAACCGCCGGCCGGACACACCGTACTACGGCATCGGCTCGCAGGTGGACGACAGCTTCCGGTCGCGCGTGGGGAGCGACCTGGTGTTCGGTTCGCTGATGTATGAGTCCCCGCCGGGACTGCTCTCGCTGCAGACCGAGGCCCGGCTCCAGCGCGTGGTCTTCCGGGACTACACCTGCTGCGGCGATCCCTCGCTTCGGGACAGGGTGGCGGCTGGCCAGCTCCCCGCCCCCCCGGGCTTCGACGAGAACACCACCTCGGCGCGGCTCCGCGTCCGGGCGGTCGTCGACACGCGCCACTCCGGCAGGCTGAATCAGTCCGGGGTGCGCATCGCTGCCGAGGTGCAGCCGGTCGTCGACGTGGTGCGGGGCTTCGACCGCTCGTGGCTCGCGTACGCCGCCGGCATCGAGGGTGCCTGGGACGTCACCGGCAAGGCGCGCGTGCTGACCCTCGGCGTGCTGGCCTCCTTCGTCGACCCGCTCGGAAGCGAGCCCGTGCCGTTCAACGAGCTGGTGATCCTCGGCGGAACGGAGCCGATGACGGGGTACCTCCCGGGTCGCCTCCGGGACCGGAGCGCGCTGGTGGCGCGCCTGGCCTGGCACTGGCCGGTGTTCGCCTTCATCGACGGCGTGGCCGCGGTGGCCTTCGGGAACGTCTTCGAGTCCCACCTCAGCAACTTCTCCGCCGACCTGCTCCGGCTCTCGGCCGAGGCCGGCTTCGAGAGCCGTGGCACCGGGAACAGCGGCTTCGTGTTCGTGATGGGAATCGGAACGGAGACCTTCCGGGATGGGCTACGGCTCACCTCCTTCCGGCTCGCGTTCGGGGTGAAGTATGGGCTCTAGGACGCCCCTGCTCCTCCTCGGCCTTCTGGCGGCCTGTGCCGGCAACCGGCCATTCCGCGATCGGCCGATCGTCTGGACGGACGACGACCTGCGCCCCCTGCCGAAGAAGCCCGAACGCTACGATTCCCCTCTGTTCTGGAACGGCGCCCAGCAGACCATCTTCGGCCCGATCGCGAGCGGGCTGACCGTCAAGACGTTCCGGGAATCGGTGAACGTCAACGCCCTCGACGAGGTGCCGGATTCGAGCTGGTACGTGAACCGAATCTCGCGACGACCGGTCTCCCCGGAGGAGCTGGTGCGCGGGCCATGCCGGGGGCCGTCACCGGACGACGGCGATTTCCCCTGGACCGTGGTGGGAGCCAAGCTCGAGGGCCAGACCCCCGGCTTCCGCATCAAGTCGGCCTCGGGACGGATGTTCCTCCTCGAGTTCGACTTTCCCCGGCAGCCGGAGATGGCGTCGGCGGCGGACGTCTACGGAAGCAGGCTCTACCATGCGCTCGGCTTCCACGCGGTGTGCGACCGCACGGTCTACTTCCAATCCTCGGACCTCGTCCCGCCCGAGAAGCCCATCGGCAAGGAGGGGAAGATCATCACCCGGGAGATGGTGGACGAGCTCCTGGCGCATGCTCCCCCACCGGTCGACGGCCGGTACCGGGCGATGGCCAGCGAGTTCGCCGAGGGCGAGCCGCTGGGGAACTGGGCCTACGACGACGTGAAGGGGGACGACCTGAACGACGTCGTCCCGCACGAGGACCGGCGCGAGCTCCGGGGCACCCGCGTGCTCACCGCGTGGCTCAACCACTACGACAGCGGCGAGAACAACACCCTGGCGATGTGGATCCGGGTCGGCCCCGCGGGTGGGTACGTACGCCACCTCACCATCGACTGGAACGACTCGTTCGGATTCCTGTGGCCGGAAGGGCTCGACGCCATCCAGCGTCGTCTCGGGTACTCGTACTACCTCGACTTCGACCTGGTCCTTCGCGACTTCGCAACGTTGGGGATTCCCGAACGTCCCTGGGATCGGGCCGAGTTCGGGCCCACCGGCCCGCTCCTGGGCTACTTCACTGACGCGGACTTCGACCCGGAAAAATGGAAGCCTGGATACCCGAACCCAGCGTTCAGTCGGATGACCGAGCGCGACGCAGCCTGGATGGCCAGGCTCATCGCCCGGATCGGCGAGCCTCAGCTGCGGGCGCTCGCGGTGGAGGCCCGACTCACCGACCCGCAGCTGGTGGACGAGCTGACGCGGGTGCTGATGGCACGACGGGAGCGTATCTTGCGCCGATGGCTGCTCCGCCTGTCCTCGCTCACCGAGCCGGTGCTGGAGCCTTCCCCGGAGGGCAGCGGCACCCGGCTCTGCGTCAGCGACCGCGCCGAGGAAGGCGGACTCGGTCCCGCCCCCGCCCCGACGGCGAGCGCCTGGAGCGGGAAGCGGCGGGACCCGGATACGCCGATGTTCCGGGTAGGAGCTTCCCTGTGCACAGCCGTCCGTCCGCGGTCCGAGTCGCTCAGCACGATCGACCTCCGGACCGGCCGGCCGGGTCAGAGGCCGCTGCGGGTGCACGTGGCCGAGGGTGCGCGCGTGATCGGTCTCGAGAGACTCGACGACGAGGAACCCCCAGCACCATGAGACGAATGTCCCTCCTGCTCGCCATTCTCATCGGGAGCATCGCCCGCGGTCGCGCGCCCGACTTCCGCACCCCCGGAGCTCCTCCGCCCATCCGGACCGCCGAGCCGACCGGGGACGCTCCAACGATTGCGTCGGCCGCCGCGGGTGAGCAAAGCGTCGCCCCGCCATCGGATCAGAAGAGCGATGCGAGCCCGGCCGGCCAGACCGGCGAGCGGGCTGCAGGCGATCAGGTTCCCTCTCCGACCGCCCCCGGTCAGACGAGCGCCCCGGTGAACCCCACCTGGCCCGCACACGGGGTTCCGCCGGTCGGAACCTGGGACATCGTTGCCACGGGGGCGATCGCCGCCGCGGGCCTCGCCGTGCAGTTCGCCATCCCCGCGCCCACCGTGCCGAAGTGGACTGCGGAGAATGGGTTCGACGAGGGAGTCCGTTCGGCCTTCCGGATCAACACCGAGGGCGGTCGCCAGGCAGCAGCCCTGACCAGCGACATCCTGGTCTACGCGCTCATCGCCGCTCCGTTCCTCAACGCAACGCTGGTCGCCGGGGTCGAGCACGAGCGCTGGGACGTCGCCTGGAGGCTCCTGGTGCTCGATGCCCAGACGATCCTCCTGGCCACGACCATCACCATCTCGATCCAGAAGGCGACCGCCCGCGAGCGGCCGTTCGCCAATGAGTGCAAGACCAACCCCTCCCTCTCCGACTGCTCGATCGGCGGTAAGTTCCAGTCGTTCCCCAGCGGGCACACGACGGCCGCCTTTGCAGCGGTCGCCCTGGAATGCTTCCACCACGGCTACCTGGACACCTCGCACACCGGCTGGGGAGCGGCAGTGTGCCCCCTCACGGTGGTCGCGGCGATCGGCACCGCCATGCTGCGCGTCGCCGCGGACCGGCACTGGGCGACGGACATCATCGTCGGCGCGTCCATCGGCGGCCTGGTGGGCTACGCCGTCCCGGCGCTGCACCTCCTCGGGGAGGGCAAGAAGGACGGCCCGGTCGTGATGCCCACCATCTCGGCATCCACGGTGGGCCTGAGCCTCGCCGGGCGATTCTGACGGCAAGCCAGGCTCCGCTGTCCCCGGCGGTACGGACACCCCCCCTCCACGGAAGTGCCTGAAACGCCTCGGTCCTGAGGCATCGGGAGTCACTCCGCGTGTTCGCCGCCACCTCCTGAAACAACCCCGCGGCACCCGAGACGATGTCTTGGGACGGATCGGGCGCGGAGGCTTCCCCATGCACATGGAGCGGCGGACGTTTCTCAGGGGCACGGCCGGCATCGGAGCGGCGGTCGGCTTCGGCCTGTTCGATCTCTCCGAGGCTCGGGCGGAGATGCGCGAGTTGAAGATCGCGCGCACCACCGAGACCCGCAGCACCTGCCCCTACTGCGCCGTCGGCTGCGGGGTGATCATCCACACCCTCGGCGACAAGGCGAAGAACGTCACGCCTGCGGTGGTCTTCGTCGAGGGAGATCCGGATCACCCCACCAACCGAGGCACGCTCTGCCCCAAGGGGACCACGCTCCGCGACGACATCGTGAACCCCACCCGGCTCCAGACGCCGCAGGTCCGGCGGGCGGGTTCCGACCGGTGGGAGAACATCTCCTGGGATGACGCCATCCGGGGGATCGCGCGGCACATCAAGAACACCCGTGACCGAACCTTCGTGGCGAAGAACGCCCGGGGGCAGCTCGTGAACCGCACGCCTGGCATCGCGGTCATCGGCGGCTGCACCGACACCAACGAGTTCAACTTCCTCCAGGACAAGTTCATGACCGCCCTGGGGGTCGTCTACCGAGACAGCCAGGCACGCGTATGACACGGCCCCACGGTGGCCAGTTTGGCCGCCACGTTCGGTCGGGGTGCGATGACCAATGGCTGGGTCGACATCAGGAATGCCGACGTCATCCTCGCCATGGGCGGCAACCCGGCGGAGAACCACCCGTGTGGATTCAAGTGGACCGTCGAGGCGCAGAAGACGCGCAACGCCACGCTGGTGGTCGTCGACCCGCGGTTCACCCGGACGGCCGCGGTGGCGGATCTCTACGCCCAGCTCAGGCCCGGGACCGACATCGCCTTCCTGAACGGCATCATCCGTTACGCGCTCGAGAAGAAGCGATACCACGACGAGTACGTCAAGCTCTTCACCAACGCCTCGTACATCATCAGTGACAAGTACTCGTTCGATGATGGCCTGTTCAGCGGCTTCGACGACAAGACGGCGACCTACGACAGGTCCAGCTGGGCGTACGAGCCCGACCCCAAGACCGGCGCCTACGCGGTCGACCCGACGCTGCAACACCCGCGCTGCGTCTTCCAGCTCCTGAGAAAGCACGTCGAGCGCTACACCCCGGAGATGGTGGAGCGGGTCACGGGAACGCCCCAGGAGAGCTTCCTCAAGGTGGCCGAGGTCGTCACCTCCACCTTCCCCCCGGACCGGGTGGGAACCATCACCTACGCTCTCGGCTGGACCCAGCACTCCATCGGGGTCCAGATCATCCGCACCGCGGCGATGCTCCAGCTGCTCCTGGGCAACGTCGGCCGGCCCGGCGGCGGGGTCAACGCCCTCCGCGGACACTCCAACATCCAGGGCTGCACCGACATGGGGGGCACCGCCGAGATCCTCTCCGGATATCTGGCGACGCCCCGGAGTGAGCTCCCCGACCTCAAGACCTACCTCGACGGGGTCACCCCGAAGACGCTCAACAACGCGCCGTGGCCTTCGCAGAACGTCTGGTCGCTCTATCCCGCGTACATGGTCTCGCTGCTCAAGTCGTTCTATGGAGCCGCGGCGACCAAGGAGAACGATTTCGCTTACTCCTGGCTGCCCAAGACCGATGGCAACAACTCCTGGCTCTACCTGTTCGACGACATGTACCGGGGTCACTCCCAGCGCGCCGGTGGCGTGGAGCCCGGGCCGGAGGGGCTGATCACCGCAGGGATGAACCCGGTCGCCATCGGCCCGAACAGCGCGAAGATGGTCGCCGCGCACTCCAAGCTGAAGTGGCTGGTGGTGTTCGAGAACTACGAGATCGAGACCGCCACCTTCTGGAAGGCCCCCAAGGAGTACGGCGGCCCTGCTCCCTCCGAGATCCAGACCGAGGTCTACAACCTGCCGGCGAGCGGCTTCGCCGAGAAGGACGGCAGCTTCACCAATTCCGCCCGGTGGGTGGAGTGGAAGTGGAAGGCGCTCGACCCTCCAGCCCAGGTGAAGACCGATCAGGAGATCCTGGCCCGGATCTTCGTTGCCGTTCGCGATCTCTACCGGAAGGAGGGTGGCGCGTTCCCCGACCCCATCCTCAACATGAGCTGGGACTACACCAATCCGCTCGCGCCCGATCTCGGAGAGGTGCTGAAGGAGATCAACGGGAAGGCGGTGGCGGACATCTACGAGCCGCAGACCGACCCGAAGGCGCCGAAGAAGCTCCTCCTCGCCGCGGGCAAGCAGCTCGACAGCGGCGGACAGCTCCGCGACGACGGGTCCACTGCCTGCGGCAACTGGCTCTACGTCGGCGTCTACACCGAGGCGGGCAACATGGCTCAGCGGCGGAACAACGCCGACCCGACCGGACTGGGCATGTACCACCAGTGGACCTGGAGCTGGCCGGCGAACCGGCGCATCATGTACAACCGCGCCTCCGCCGACGCCGAGGGGAAGGCCTGGGATCCCACGCGCCCGGGCATCGTCTGGAACGGCACGCGATGGGTCGGTGACGTACCCGACATCGCCCCCACCTCACCCCCGGGGAAGTACGGCGCGTTCATCGCGCTACCCGAGGGCGCGGGGCGGCTCTTCGCCGCATCGCTCAACGACGGTCCCTTCCCCGAGCACTACGAGGCCGCGGAGGCGGCCATCGCCAACCCGCTCCATCCGAAGGTGACCTCGAGCCCGACGGTGAAGCGGTTCAGCAGCGACAAGGACAAGTACGGCACCAGCCAGCAGTACCCGGTGGTCGCCAGCACGTACCGGCTGACCGAGATGTACCACTACTGGACCCAGCACACCGAACGGCTGACACAGCTCCAGCCTGGGTTCTTCGTCGAGCTGCCCGAGCAGCTGGCGAAGGAGAACGGCATCACCAACGGATCGCAGGTGCGGGTCGTCTCCGCGCGCGGCGCGATCCAGGGCGTGGCCATGGTCACCCGCCGGCTGCGTCCCATGAAGGTGGACGGGAAGAACGTGTGGCACATCGGGTTCCCCCTGCACTGGGGCTACGCCGGGCTGCGCAAGCACCTCGGGCCGATGGCGAACTTCATGACGCCCACGGTGGGCGATCCGAACACCTTCACCCCCGAATACAAGACCTTCCTCGTCCGCATCGAGAAGGGCGAGCCGCTCTCGACGACCTGAGGACCGCCATGCCCATTCAAGGTCTCGAGATCCTCCAGTCGTCCGCGTCTCTCCGGGGCCAGCCCAGCGCGCTCCGGAAGACCCCGTTTCTCAGCAAGTACATCGACACCACGACCTGCATCGGCTGCAAGGCGTGCGAGGTGGCCTGCCAGGAGTGGAACGACCTTCCCTCCGTCCCCACGAAGCAGACCGGGACCTACCAGACGATCCCCTCGCTCCATCCCCAGTACTGGAACCTCATCCTGTTCAACGAGGTCGAGGTCGAGGGGAACTTCGAATGGCTGCACCGGAAGGATCAGTGCATGCATTGCGCCGATCCCGGATGCCTGAAGGCCTGTCCGGCGCCCGGCGCGATCGTGCAGTACACCAACGGCACCGTTGACGTGAATCCGGAGCAGTGCATCGGATGTCGCCTCTGCGAGACCGGGTGTCCCTTCAACGTCCCACGCTTCTCCGAGAAGACGGGGAAGATGGCCAAGTGCACGCTGTGCGTGGACCGGACGACGGTGGGCCTCGAGCCGGCCTGCGTGAAGTCGTGTCCAACGGGCTGCCTGCACTTCGGGACCAAGGAGGACATGGTTGCCATGGGACAGGAGCGGGTCGCGCAGCTGAAGGCGCGCGGATACGCCGGCGCCGGTCTCTACGATCCGCCTGGAGTCGGGGGGACGAACGTGGTGACGGTGCTCAAGCACGCCGACCGCCCCGAGATCTACGGGCTCCCCGCGAACCCCACCGTCCCGGCCACGGTGCGCCTCTCCAAGGGACCGCTCCACTGGCTTGGTCTCGCGGCCATGGCCGGGACCATCCTCGGTCTCGTCGGCCATTACCTCCGCTTCGGGCCCCGGGTCGGCCGAAAGAGCGCCTCTTCCAGTCCTCCGGCGGAACCGCCGGCCGCACCATCCGCTCCCGACGCCAGCCGGAGGACCGACCGATGACAGCTCCCTTGCCACGGCCCGCGACGCGGTCGTCTGCATCCGGGCCGGAGTCCACCGGCGATCCCGCCATTCTCGCGGCTCGGACGCAGGACGACATCGTCGTGGGAGACCGGCTGGTGCGCTTTCGCTGGAGGACCCGCGCGCTGCACTGGGGCGTCGCGCTGACGTTCCTGCTCTCCTTGCTGACTGGCCTTCCCATCTGGACACCCATCTTGGGGTGGCTCGCGTACCTCGTCGGAGGACTCCAAGTTGCCCGCTGGCTACACCCCTGGGCCGGAGTGGCGTTTTCCGCGCTCCTGTTCCTCCAGGTCATCGAGTGGGCAAGGCAGATGCGGATGACTCCCGCGGATCGCCGCTTTGTGAGGCTGCGGAGCTTCGTCGCCTACATGCGCTGGCAGGCGCACGACGAGGAGGTGGGCAAGTTCAACGGGGGGCAGAAGCTGCTGTTCTGGCTCAGCGCGCTGGCGGCGCTCGGGCTCCTGCTCACCGGGGTGGTCCTCTGGTTCCCGGGCTTGTTCGGCGAGGGGCTCCGTCAAGCGTCCTGGCTGCTCCACGACGTGACCTTCATCCTCTTCACCCTGCTGATCATCGGGCACATCTATCTGGGCATCGTCGAGCCAGGGACCTACGGGGCGATGATCCACGGGACGGTCAGCCGCGACTGGGCCCGGCTGAACCATCCCGCCTGGTACCGCGACCTGACGCGCGAGCGCTGACCCGGGCTTTTCCGTTCAGCGTCCGAACCGGGAGACTGCTGCAGCGACGTGGCAACCACGGCGCTGATCCTTTTCCTACACCTGCCGGAATCTGATCGGTTCTCTACCGGGTGCGAAGGAGGACGGGTGGTGGATCCTCGGTTCACGGTGCTTGCAAGCTGGACCCACGTGAGCAGGGGAGAACCGGGAGCCGGGACAGGGGGGACCGTCGACATCGTCGACGACGACCCCGGCGTTCGCGAGGCGCTGAGCTCGCTGATCCGGTCGGCCGGCATGGCGGCCCGGACCTTCGCCTCGGCTCAGGAGTTCCTGGACGCCCCGCCGGCGGGCGCTCCGAGCTGCCTGGTGCTGGACATCCAGCTGCCGGGCCTGACCGGGCTCGAGCTCCAGTCCCGAATGGCCGAGCTCCATCGGGACAGTCCCATCATCTTCATCACCGGACACGGGGACATCCCGACCTCGGTCAGGGCGATGAAGGCCGGAGCGGTGGAGTTCCTGACCAAGCCCCTCAGGGACGCGGAGCTGCTGGATGCAATCTCCGCGGCGCTGGAGCGCCATCGCCTCGAGAGCGAGCGCCGCGTCGAGCAGGAGGTGCTCGAGGAGCGCCAAGCCACGCTCACCGCCCGCGAGCGAGAGGTGATGTCCCTGGTGGTCAGCGGGCTGCCCAACAAGCAGATCGCGGCGCGGCTCGGCACCAGCGAGATCACGGTGAAGGTCCACCGCGGGAAGGTGATGCGAAAGATGCAGGCCACATCACTGGCCGATCTCGTCCGGATGGCCGAGAGGCTTGGAGTTCCCGGGAAGGGCTAGCTCAGGCGCGTTCCAGCGAGGCGTCGATGGCCTCGAGGAGCGCGTCGTCGCTGAACGGCTTCTGGAGGAACCGCACCGCCCCGTTGGCGAGGACCCGGCCACGCACTCCCGCATCGGCGTGCGCGGTCATGAAGACGATGGGGATGGTCGAGCCCGAGGCCAGCAGGTGGTCCTGCAGCTCGACGCCACTCATGCCCGCCATGCGAACGTCGAGCACGAGGCAGGCTGGCTTGGGCTGACCGGCCTCGAGGAACTCCTCCGCCGAGTCGAAGGTCTCGACGCGGAACCCTGCGGAGCGCAGCAGCGCCTTGATCGCATCGCGCACCGACCCGTCGTCGTCCACCACCGCCACGATTCGCGAGCTGTCCGGCACTGCGTCCTCGGGACCCGTCTCCGGCCGGTCTAATGTTCCAACTTCCAACGCCTTGAAGCTCCGTACCATTCTACCTTCGTATAGGTGAGTCCCGCGGCCCCCCTTGGCGCTGCCGCGAGCGTGAAGCAGGGAGGAAATTCGACCCGAAAATGCCTGTACGGCCCGGGGTCGAAGCCCAAGAGGAATCGTCAACACACCTCTCGGTCCTTGCAAGCGCGGAACCGAGTCGGGCCGGATCGCTGATCGACCGAAGCAATGGTTCGGATCGGCTCCGAGCTGTCGGGTTTCCCCGACGCGGAGCAGCAACTCGCCCCCGGTGTCGAGGAACCCGACAGAGGAACGTCCACGGATTGAACGGTGTGACCCTGCCTCGATGTCACCGAGGAGGCCATTCGTCGGGCTGCGATCCAGTCGCCGTCGGTCGGACGACAGGCGCTGGTGGCGAAGGATCCAGCCCCTGTCGCCGCTCCGCCGAACCACGAACCGTCAATCGCGTCGATGCCCTGTTCTCGGCCGCTTCGGGGGCGGCGCGTGCGTTGCAATCGCCCCGCCCGACCAGAACTCGCAGGAGATCGAACGTCGTGGCCCGGAAGCCCGTGTCTCATCCCGAAGAAGCTGAACTCATCCAGCTGCTGCGCCTTGGAGATCAGGGGGCGCGGACGAGCCTCGTCCGGAAGCATCACACCGCCCTCCTCCACCAGGCCTTCCTGGTGCTCCGAGATGAGGCGCTCGCGGAGGAGGTCGTCCAGGACGCCTGGCTTGCGGCGTTCCTGTGCATCGGCAGGTTCGACGGCCGATCCAGCGTCCTCACCTGGCTGGTGAGGATCGTCATCAACAAGGCGAAGAGCCGCCGTCGTCGCGAGACCCGGTCGATGCCGTTCTCCGCCATGACCCGGTTCCCGGCACCCTGGGAAGCTGCCAGCGACGAGGAGGCCGAGCCGATCGAGGCGGGCAAGAACGAGTTCACCCCGGAGTGGTTCGCGATGGAGCAGGAGGCGCTGGAGCGGTTCAGCGACGCGCTCCAGTCGCTTCCCGAGGGGCAGCGGTCGGTCGTGGTGCTCCGCGACATCGAGGGAGCGAGCTCCGTCGAGACGTGCGAGGTGCTCCAGATCAACGACCTCACCCAGCGGGTGCGTCTCTCCCGGGGGCGCGCGGCACTCCGCAGCGCCATCCAGGAGGACCCACAGCTCGCGGCCGCCTGACGTTCGGACCTTGTCTATCAGGGGGAGCGGGCGTAGGGAACGAGCGCTTCGGATCTGCGCTTCGTGCAGACGTCCGGGGGTGACATGGCGCGCGTACTCGTCGTTGACGATGATCCCTCGATGCTCTCCGCCCTGGACGCGCTGCTCCGTTCTTCCGGGCACGAACCAGTCGTCGCCAGATCCGGCAAGGAGGCCCTGGCGCTGGTCGACGGGGGCATCGAGGCCGTCGTGACCGACTACTCCATGCCCGAGATGAACGGCGTGGAGCTGATCCAGGTCATCCAGCAGCGTGATGAGACGCTCCCCTCGATCCTCCTGACCGCGCACGGGTCGGAGATGATCGAGGCGCGGGCGATGAAGGCCGGCGCGTACCAGTACGTCACCAAGCCGGTCGACATCGAGAACCTCTCGCTCGTCGTGGAACGAGCGATCGAGGCCCGGTCGCTCCGGCTCGAGAACCGGCGGCTCACGGTCGAGAAGCTACTGGGCCGCTCGATCGTCGCAGGGTCCCCGCCGATGCGCCGGCTGCTCGAGCAAGTGGAGCGCATCGGCCCCAAGGACATCACCGTGCTGGTCCGCGGAGAGACCGGCACCGGCAAGGAGATCGTCACCTCGCTCCTGCACGCCCATAGCCGGAGGGCTTCCGGGCCGCTCGTCCGCTTCAACTGCGCCGCGGTTCCAACGGAGCTCGCCGAGGCGGAGCTCTTCGGTCACACTCGCGGCGCATTCACCGGGGCCCACCAGAGCAGACCCGGGTTCTTTGCCCAGGCGGACGGGGGCACCCTGGTGCTCGACGAGATCGGGGAGCTTCCGCTCAACCTCCAGGCCGTGCTCCTCCGGGCTCTCCAGGAGGGGGAGATCCAGCCGGTGGGCGCCGGCCGGGTGGACAAGGTCAACGTCCGGGTCATCGCCTGCACGAACCGGGATCTGGAGGCCGCCGCCAGCGCCGGCCGCTTTCGGCAGGATCTCTACTTTCGCCTCGCGGTCGTCGACCTCCTCGTTCCGCCTCTCCGGGATCGGCGTGAGGACATTCCGGCGCTGGCCCGCGAGTTCGCACGGATCTACGGCGAGCGCTTCGGCCGCCCCGAGTTCCAGCTGTCGAGCAGCGACCTCGAGGAGTTCGCCGAGGCCGACTGGCCCGGGAACGTCCGCGAGCTGGAGAACGCGATCGCTCGGATGGCGGCGCTGGGGGAACGTCCCCGCTTCTCCCGGGCCGCGCCGTCGCGCGAGAGTGTCGAGCAGCCCGACGCGGCGGCCCCTGCGGCGGCGCGCGACACCGAGGCCCCGGACTTGGACGGGACCCAGGGCCTCACCCTCCGCGAGCAGGTCGAGGCGCTCGAGCGTGGCGTCATCACCCGGACCCTCGCCGCCGTGGGAGGGAACCAGTCCGAGGCCGCCCGGCGCCTCGGGCTCAGCCGCGGCGCGCTGATCGACCGGCTCCGGAAGTACGGCCTGATGCGCGGAGCTCCAGGAGGCGAGTGAGCAGCCCGGGCCGTTCCGGCGGCTCGGGACGCTTCACGCTCCAGGACGCGCCGGTCCGACGCCCGCCCCGGTCTCACGAGCGGCGGCCGCGATCTCGTCCAGCTCGTGGTCATCGAGGACGACCGATGCCGCGTCGATCCACCCGTCCACCTGGGCCGGGGAGCGCGCACCCACGATGGCGGCGGTCACTCCGGGCCAGGCCAGCGTCCAGGCGATGGCGATCACCGAGACAGACCTGTCGCGTCGGCGCGCGATGGGCCGGAGCGCGTCCCGGAGCCGGAGATTGCGGCCGAGGCCGGGCTCCTGGAACTCCGGAGCGCGACGTCGCCAGTCGTCAGGCGCCATGGCCGCGACACGCGCGGCGGTGAAGCCTTCGGTCAAGAGGCCCGAGTGCATCGGGCTGTACCCGATGACCCCCGTGTCGTGCCGCCCGCACCAGGGAATCTCGCGCTCGGCCGCGGTCCGGTTGACCAGGGAGAACGGCGGCTGGAGGGAGTCGACGTGACCCACGGCCTCACATCGATCGAGGAGCTTCACGTCGAAGTTGGAGACGCCACCCGCCCTGACCTTCCCCTCGTCGATGAGCCTGGCCATCTCTGCCCAGGAATCCTCCACCGCAGTGCCCGTGTCGTCGGGCCAGTGGAACTGGTAGAGGTCAATGCGATCGATGCCGAGGCGCCGGAGCGATGCCTCGCACTCGCGGCGGATGGACTGGGGCCGCAGCACGCGCCTCGGGGGCGCCATGCGATCCTGGTCGTCCCAGACGAGGCCGCACTTGGTGAAGATGAACGGTCTGGACTCGCGCGGGAGCTCGCGGAGCAGGCGCCCCACCACCTCCTCCGAATGCCCGAGCCCGTAGACCGCTGCGGTGTCGATCCAGTTCACGCCGAGCTCGAGCGCGTGCCGCATGGTGGCCAGCGACGCGGCGTCGTCCTGCGGCCCCCAGCCGAACGCCCAATCTCCGCCCCCGATGGCCCATGACCCGAATCCAACCCGGGTGATGTTCATTCCTGTCCGACCGAGCTGACGCGTCTCGAGTGCCATGTCTCCCGTCCCTTCCTCCGCCGCCGCGTGAAACTCTGCGGTCAGTGGTGGCCGTGCCCCTCGCCTAACGGACGTACCAGCGGCCCCCGGCGTAATAGCCACGCCCGCCCCACACGGCAGCGCCACCGCGGAATCCGTACCAGTGTCCGGCGGCGTAATAGCCACGCCCGCCCCACGCCGCATAGCCACCGCGGAATCCGTACCAGTGTCCGAATCCGCTGCCCCACCAGACAAAGTGGGCCGCGCCCGCGACTCCGAAGTATGGCTGTGGACCCAGGCCCCAGACCCACGGCGCCACGACCCAGGTCCACCCCACCGCCGGATAGTAGACGTACATCTGCGGGGCGGCCCCGGTGGTCGGCAGGTAGGTGAAGGATTGGGCGTACGGCATCCAGACCCAGGCGTACTGCTGGGTGTAGACCCACTGTCCCTGTGCCGCGACCACGGGCGTCGCGACCGTCGCTTGCGGGGCGGCCGCGACCTCGTGCTCCGGCGGCGGCGCAGGAGGGGCGGCTGGAATGGCGGGAGCGGTGCCCGGTGGCGGCGTGGGCGGGTTCTGCGCGGTCGAGGGCGAACCTGCCGCCGCGGCCAGCAGCGGGGCGAGGAGAAGGACGGCGAGGATCGGCTTCATCATGTCTTCCGGTTCTCCGAGCTGTTCCTTCCGAATGGACGCGGGCGTGCTTACTGCCTCGATGGAGGGGGTGGCGGGACCACGACCGGCGCCCCCGGCGGAGGCGGCGCGACGTAGACCGTTGGCGGAGGCGGAGGCGGCGCGACGTAGACCGTGGATGGAGCCGGCGCGACATAGACCGTTGGCGGAGGCGGAGGCGCCACGACGTACGTCGGCGGCGGTGGGGGCGGTGCTCCGGCGACGGCTGGACCGAGCGGCCGCAGCTGTTGACCCTGGACGGCGACCCTCTCGCCCACCACGAAGGGTGAGGCGTTCGGGAAGCGGAACACTTTCATCTCGCCGTCGTCGAGCTGGACGCCGACGTCGTATGACCGCTGTTCGCCGGAGTGATTGCTCAGCGCGGTACCCGCCGCCGCGCCACCCGCTGCGCCCACCAGTGTGCCCGCGCTGTTCCCGCCGACCGCATGACCGAAGAGGCCACCCACGACCGCGCCGAGGACCGCTCCTCCCACCGGGTTGCCGTGCTCGTCCTTGACCGTCTCCCGCACCCAGGCCACCTGGCCGACCCGCTCTGGGGGAGCCTCGGCCCACGTCGTGGTTCGGGTCGTCGTCGTTGCGCAGGCAGCCAGAAGGACTGGCAGCAGCAGGGCACAGTTTCGAGTCTTCACCTTTTATCTCCACACTCCAGCGCCGGGGCGGGGTTAACGCGCGCACCCACGAACCGAGCAGCAGCCTCAATCGACACCATCAGCCGCTCGATGCTCAGACCGCTGGGAGAAGGAGCGACAGGGCCACGGCCACGTCTGCGTCGGACCACTCGGCCATCGATTCCGGAACGCGGAGGGTCACCTGGTCGATCGCTCCCCTGCAGGACCGGCTTCCCAGGTAGGTGTTCCCCGAACGCCCCAGATCGTACGCGCAGTGACCGATCGTTCCTTCGATCCGATCGGGGCTGACCGAAAACGCGGAGGGCACGCCCGCGATCAGCCCGTTGACCTTGAATCCCTGAGGGGTGGGATCACTCACGTCGAGGGTGAAGGGGATCCTCCCCCACAGGCCCTTGACCGAGCCGTTCGACACGGTGAGGTCCACCGGCCGGTGGAAGGCCGTACCGCGGAAGGTGTTGCCGTTGTCGTACCGGCCGACGTCGATCTGCGGTCCCTGGAGGCCGCTCGTAGTGACTCGGGCCGTGGTCTCGAAGCCCGCACCGCTGATCGAGAAATCATGAGTTCCGGTGTTGAGCTTCCCGGCACCGGTGTGAGCGCATCCCGCGGCAACCACGGCAGTCGCCGCGAGGAGCAGAGCAGGCAATGAGCTATTCCGTGTCATGAACGCTTGTTCGTCCTTTTGCGCGGGGAGGGTGCCCGCTGCGCGAGGGACTGCACTGCGGTCCCGATGTTTCAGGCGATCACGCGGATGCGCGGACCGTATGAAACAAATGCGAGCGCTCGGACTCCAACGGAGCGGACGGGCTCACCCAGGAAGGACAACTCTCATGCGTCTCATTTACGTTTCCGTGGCATTTCTCGTTGTCGCCGGATGCGCTCACGAGCAGCCGAAGACGGAGTCCCCGCCTCCCGCGGTGGCCGAGGCACCGCCGGCCCCGCAGCCTCCACCGGCACCCGCCCCGGCTCCCGACGAGGCGGCGGAGCTCGAGCGTTTCCTCTCGGATCCCATCGCTCACTTCGCCTTCGACAAGGCCGATCTCACCCAGGAGGATCGGCAGCGCCTCCAGGGCCTCGCGGCGCTCCTCAAGAAGGTGCCCGATGCGCGCATCCAGATCGCCGGAAACTGCGACGAGCGGGGCACCGAGGAGTACAACCTGCAGCTCGGTTCTCGCCGGGCGGCGGTGGCGAAGGAGTACCTCGCGAACCTCGGCATCGACGCTCAGCGCATCGAGACCATCAGCTACGGGAAGGAGCGCCCCGTCGACCCCGCCCACGACGAGCGGGCCTGGGCTCTCAACCGGCGCGACGACGGGCAGGTGCTGGTCGCGACGAGCAGCGCCCGCTGAAGACCGGTCTCCTGCACGGGCCGCTGGGCGTGAGGAGGATCCGTTCGCGATGGAGCCCTAGGTCGCGCCAGGCACGTCATCCGTGACGCGCGTCCATGCACCACCTCCGGGAGCAGGGAGGAGAATCTCCCCCGACCGATGAATCTACAGGGGGACTGTTACGGCTTGTCAGCGTGTCCGCGCTGTTGTCCGCTGCGGCGGTGTCACCTCCCGGGCAGGCTCCGCCGGCCTACTCGTGCTAGAGCGGCCTCCTGCCGGTCCAGGCCAGGTGGCACGCTCTTGAAGACCGACGTCACGGGAATCCCGAAGGATCCGTCCGGGGGCCGCACGACTGAACGCTTTCGCGTTCCGGATCGTACGGCGCGGTCGCTGCTGGTGGTCGGCTCGGTGGCGTTCGCGATCGCGATCTTCGTCGTGGACACCATCACGGACAACAGCGTCGCGGTCGCGGTGCTCTACGTGGCCAACGTCCTGGTGGCGGCCACCGTCCTCCAGAAGCGAGGCGTCGTCCGCACCGCCGTGGCATGCACGGCGCTGACCGTGCTCAGCATCTTCCTCGCTCCGATCGCACGGCTCACCGTCATCGGATTGAGCAATACGCTCATCAGCATCGCCGCCATCGGGCTCACGAGTCTCCTCGTCGTCCGCTCCAAGGAGAGCGTGTCGAAGGTACGGGAGCAGGCCTCGCTGCTCGATCTGACCCACGACGCCATCTTCAGCCGCGGGCTGGACGGGACGCTCCGGACCTGGAATCGGGGCGCAGAGGAGCTCTACGGCTGGTCTGCCCGGGAGGCGATCGGCCAGGTCTCTCATCAGCTCTTGAAGACGGTCTTTCCCGAGCCCCGGGAAGCGATCGACCAGCAAGTCTTGTCCACCGGACGCTGGGAAGGGGAGCTCCAGCACACGCGGAAGGACGGATCGGTCCTGCGGGTGGACAGCAGATGGTCACTGGAGCGCGATGACGCTGGTCAGCCCATCGGCCATCTCGAGACCAACAACGACATCAGTGAGCGCAAGCGCGTGGAGGCGGAACGAGACCGTCTGCGTCGCCTCGAGGCGGAGCTTGCGCACGTGAGCCGGGTCACGATGCTCGGAGAGCTCAGCGCCTCGCTGGCGCACGAGCTGAACCAGCCGATCACCGCCATCGTCAGCTCGGCGAACGCCTGCGCCCGGTGGCTCGCCCGTGTTCCTCCGGAGCTCGACGAGGCGCGTGAGCTGGCGAGCAAGATCGCCCGCGACGGGACGAGGGCCGGTGAGCTGATCCAGCGCCTGCGGGCGCTCTACAAGAAGGACACCGAGCTCCGGCGGGACCCGGTCGACCTCAACGTACTGGCGTCGGAGATCGCGGCCCTCCTCCGGAGCGAGGCAACTCGCCGCTCCGTCTCGCTCCGGACCGATCTCGCGCCGTCGCTTCCCGAGCTTCGCGCCGACCGCGTGCAGCTGCAGCAAGTTCTTCTCAACCTGATGCTCAATGGCATCGAGGCGATGAATCCCTCGGGCGGCGTGCTGCTGGTCCGCTCTGGCCTTCGCGAAGACGGCCAGGTGTGCGTCGCCGTGAGTGACACGGGCGTGGGCCTTTCGGGAGAGGCCGCGGAACGCCTCTTCGAGCCCTTCTTCACCACCAAGGCGCAGGGGACCGGGATGGGGCTGGCGATCAGCCGATCGATCATCGAGTCTCACCGGGGACGCCTCTGGGCGGTCCCCAACGAGCCACGCGGGGCAACCTTCCAGTTCACCCTTCCGGTCGAACCGGCGCCGGTCGGCAGCGCGCCCACCTAACCCACCGCCGGCGCGAAGAGTTCGCCCCGCCGTAGCAATCGGGGTGGCCGAGCGTCTCACCAACGTTGCGTCAACGTCTGACGCATAAAGATGAGGCTACAATCATGTTTCGTCGTTCGGCAATTTTTGCGTGTGTGCTGTCGCTGAGCACCGCTTCGGCGGCGCTCGCACAGACGTCGGTCCAGACTTCGACGGTCACCAAGACGTCGGTTCGCAGCGGTGTCATCCAGACGATCTCGGGCAACAAGATCACGGTTCAGGGAGCGGGTGGGACCCACGAGTACACGGTCCCTGACGGGTTTCAGTTCCAGGTCGATGGCAAGGACGTGGGGCTGGATCAGCTCAAGCCGGGGATGAACGTGACGGCGAACATCACCGATCAGATCACCACCCGGGACGTGACCGTCACCAAGGTGGTCAACGGAAAGGTGGTTCAGCTGGCCCCCAGCGGCTTCGTGCTCCTCGATTCGAAGGGGAAGTACGTCAACTACGACTACACCGATCGCGAGGGGAACGATCTCTACTTCCTGGGCCTGGATGGGAGGAAGATGACCTTCGAGGACCTCAAGCTCAATGATCAGCTGAACGGCACGATGGTGACCCGCTTCCCGCCTCAGGTGATCGACGAGCGCACCCTGAAGGCTCGCGCCGCGGCCCCAGCTCCCGCCGCCCAGCCGGCGTCCTCTACCGTGGCGATTGCCGAGGTGACGACGACCGAGGTGCAGGCGCTGCCCAAGACCGGGAGCCCCTTGCCGCTCGTGGGCCTGCTCGCCGCTGCCTCCGCCGCGCTCGCGCTGACTCTCCGCCGGGTCCGCGTTCGCGTCTAGGACGGAGGCGGCTGTGAATGGTGGAGCAGGAGGAGGGCTTCGGGCGAGTCGGCACGGAGTCCTTCGCCGTGCCGAGTGGATGGCCTGGGCCGCGGCTGCCCTGCTGGGGTCCTCCTGGGCCACCGCGCGCGGCCTGGCATGGCGCTCCGAACAGCGGAGCCTTGCCGCATTTCGCGCCGCGGACCAACGGGCGGTCGCAAGTGCGCCGGCCCATGAGGTCCCTCCCCCCCACCCAGCTCCGGCGGGCGTCGACCCGAGTGGACTCGTGACCACCCCGCCGTCCGCGGCCCCTCAGGCCCCTCCGCCGCAGCCTGCATCGGTGAGCATCGATCAGCGTGGGTGGGACCCTGCTCGCGTCCGGGCCTACGCGAGGGCCAGTGCGCGCGCCGGTGCCGCGCCGGTGGCTCTCCTTCGGATCCCGCGGCTCGGTCTGGAAGTTCCGGTCCTCGAGGGCACCGACGAGTGGACCCTGGACCGCGGTCTCGGCCACATCGAGGGCACCGCCCGGCCCGGTGAGCCCGGAAATGTGGGGATCGCAGGTCACCGAGATGGCTTCTTCCGCCCGCTCAAGGACATCCGCGACGGCGATCTGGTCGAGCTCGCGCTTCCGGGCAGCGTTCGGCGCTACCGCGTCGAGCGGCTGTCGATCGTCCGTCCGGATGCGGTCCGGGTGCTCCGTCCGACACCGACCCCGTCGCTCACGCTGGTGACCTGCTACCCCTTCTACTTCGTCGGACCGGCTCCAGAGCGCTTCATCGTCCGGGCCCGGCCGGAATGACGAGCGCAGCCGAAGCCGTCGCTGTTCAGTGCATCGACAACCTCGTTGGTGTCCGATCACCCCGTCGCGTTGCACTCCCTTTTCTCGGGGACATCGCTGGGCGAAATCCAGCGAAACGCCGGCACGGGGAATGCTCTCTATCTCTCTCAGGAGGAAGTCCATGACCCGAAAGAATCTGGCGGAGGCCCAACCTCTGCTGAACCAGCGAGCCGCGGAGACGCAGGCCTACGGCACCTTGACCCGCTATCCGCTCGGCCTGAGCGACGAAGCCCGCAAGGCGTCGGTGGATGGACTGAACCAGCTGCTGGCGGACTCCATCACCTTGCGCGACATGTACAAGAAGCACCACTGGCAGCTGTCGGGGCCGACCTTCTACGAGCTGCATCTTCTCTTCGACAAGCACGCCAACGAGCAGACAGAGATCGTCGACGCGGTCGCGGAGCGAATCCAGGCCCTCGGCGGCGTCGCCATCGCCATGGGGAGCCACACCTCGCAGCTGACCCGGCTCGAGCCGGTGCCGATCGGCCGCGAGGAGGTCCCGGTGCAGATCTCGAGGATGCTCGAGGCTCACGAGCACATCCTCATCGAGGCACGCGCGCTCTCGCGGAGGGCGACGGAGCTCGGCGACGACGGAACCAACGACCTCCTCCTCGGCGAGGTGGTGCGCCCCAACGAGGCCCAGGTGTGGTTCCTCAGCGAGCACCTGGTGCCTTCGCCGCTCGTGCGCGCCCGGTGACCATGCTCGGGCGGCCGCTCGGCCCCCCTGGATGGGGAAGCTCCGGTGGTGTTCGGAGCTCCACGGATCGGCCCCGGCTCTCGGCTTTCACCCCTGCGGCCCGCCTCACCTGTCCCCCACACTCTGGTTCTGCACCCTTCCCGAATCGGGGCAAGGAGGAGCCGGACACATGAAGGTGGGAATCGTGGGCGCGGGAACCGTCGGGACTGCCTGCCTGACGTCGATCGTCGCGCGCGGATTTGCTTCCGAGGTGGTCGTGGTGAACCGCGACCGGAAGCGTGCGAGAGGAGTGGTCACCGATCTTCAGTACGGGGCGATCCTCGAGGCTTACACGGTGCTTCGGGACGGCGACTACGCCGATCTGGCCGGCGCCGCGGTGGTGCTGATCACCGCCGGCGTGAACGAGAAGACCGGCGGCGCGACGAACCGGAGCGATCCGGCGGGCCGTCTTCGCCTGCTCGACACCAACGCCGACGCCTACCGCCAGATCGTTCCCCGCGTGCACGAGGCCGCGCCGGACTCGGTCATCGTCGTCGTCAGCGATCCTCCGGATCCACTGGCCGACGTCGTGCGCAGCCTCGGGCACGAGCGCGTGGTCAGCACCGGGACCTACCTCGACAGCCTGCGCTTCCGCTTCCACATCGCTCGCAGGCTCCAGGTGAGCCCCGAGCAGGTGGAGGCGCAGGTCCTGGGGGAGCACGGCACCTCCGAGGTGTTCGTCTGGTCGTCCGCGCGCGTCGGCGGCGCGCCGCTCGGTGAGCTTCTGGCGACGGACGAGGCACGCCGGGAGCTCGAGTCCGAGGTGCGTTTCGCGAACATCACGATCATCGAGGGCACCGGGGCCAGCGCTCTCGGCATCGGTGTGGTGTCTGCCCGCATCGCGGAGATGATCGTCCGCGACGAGAACGCGGTCATTCCGGTGGGGTCGTGGAATCCCGACTACGGGGTCACGCTCTCGGTTCCCAGCGTCGTCGGACGCACGGGCGTCATTCGCCGACTTCCGCCAGACATCTCCGCCGCCGAGCGCCAGGCGCTGCAAAAGAGCGCCGAGACACTTCTAACGGCCGTCTCGCGGCTGCGCCTCTAGACGCGCGAGCGTTCGGCCCGAAGCCGCCTCGCGTGCCGGCACCATCTGATCCCTAGGTATACGGCGCCGGCCATCGTGCGGCGGATGCAGCACCGCTACTCTCGAGGATGACCACGCCGTGGTCCTGCAAAGTAATCCTCGACGGCCTCCAGGTGTTCTCCAGAGGTTCGCGCCGATTCTCCGGCCGATCTCACAGGAGATGTTCGAGCCATGATTCGCAGTTCTATCGTCGTTTCTGCATGCGTGCTGTCGCTGGGCTTCGGTTCTGCAGCGCGCGCCCAGACCTCGGAGGTCGACTCGACCCAGACCAGGTCTTCCCTCATCAACGGGGTGGTCCAGACGGTCACCGACCACACGCTGACCGTTCGTGACCCGAGCGGAGTCCACTCCTATACCGTCCCAGACGGCTTCAAGTTCCGGAATGGCGAACAGGAGCTCGGGATCGACGAGCTCAAGCCGGGGATGCCGATCACCGCCGACATCACCGACGAGGTCACCACCCGGGACGTGACGATCACCCAGCGGGTGGATGGAACGGTGATGCAGGTGACGCCAGGCGGGTTCGTCCTGCTCGACCCGCAGAAGCAGTACGTCAGCTATGACTTCCAGGACGCCCAGCGTAAGGACTACCACTACGTCACGGTGAGCGGACAGGAAGCGTCGCTGCGCGACGTGAAGGTCGGTGACCACCTCCAGGGTCAGATGGTCACCCGGTTCCCGCCGGAGATCATCGACGAGCGCATCGTGCAGCTCGACGTGACGACGCCGGGCCTCGCGTCGATGACTAACCCTTCCTCGGGCACCGGAGGCAGCGGGGCATCGAAGTAACGGCTATGCCATCCCCCACCTCGTCGTCAGCAAGCACGGGTCCGGACCTCCCGCGCGCCGCTGCACGCGGTAGACGAGCGGCTCGGATCCGGGGGCGTCGAGCCGGCGGCAGCGGAAACGCCACGCAGCGGCCGATACCCAGGGATGCTGCTCCCGAACGGCGGTCAGCACGAGCCTGACCGCCTCGGGCGGCCGGACCGGCGCGCACAGGGCGCGAACCGGTTCGACACCGTCCGCCTCGGCGACGACCTCCCAGTATCCCAGTTCCTCGAACATCGCGGTCTGCCTCCTGCCGGGGAACCATCAGGAAGCTGTGCCGCCGACGCTCATGCGCACCCGTCGCCGGGACGAGCCGCGCCCTGCCCGCATGCTCTGGGAGCAACCGCGCGTCCGGGGCCCCGGCTAACCCAGCGAGTCAACAAGCGATACGAGGGCGTCCATCTCGAAGGGCTTGGGGAGCGTCCCGCGGACCGCCGGAGACTGCGCGGCCCCGGCGAGGCTCCGGTACGCGGACATCACGAGCACGATGAAGTCGTCCTTCAATGGGTGCTCGCCCAGCTCGCGGAGAAAGCCGATGCCGTCGAGCCGCGGCATCATCAGGTCGAGCACGACGAGGCAGGGACGCTCCACCGTGTCGAGCTTCTCGAGCCCCTCGCGCCCGTCCCTCGCAGTCACCACCGTCCGGCCCGACTCGCGAAGGACGTCCGCCACGACTTCCCGAATGTCCCAGTCGTCCTCGACGATGAGGATCGATCGCATGGGGGCGGAAACAGGAGACATTGCTCACCGGAAACGTCGTGGCTCCGTCACCATTCGGCAACGGAGCACTGTAAACACCTCGTCGCACATGCACCGACAATCCTGGTGAGAGCCTGTGGGTATCCTGAGGTACAATTGTGGGGACCGGTCCGCTCCTGTAGTCACACCCCGTGGCGCGCGTAGGGTCTCCGGTGCTGGTGGTGGACGACGACCTCGAGCTTCTCGAGGCCATCGAGGATGCGGTCGGGCTCCTCGGGCACATCCCCCGGATCGCCCGCAACACCGAAGAGGCCGTCGCGCTCCTCGAGACGCTGCCGCCCTGCCTCGTCCTGCTGGACAGCGTCGCCCCTTCCGACTCGGGTCAGGACTTCAGGGCTGCACTCCGCGGGCGCCGGGACGCCGACCAGTTCCGGATCGCGCTGATGTCCGGCTGGCCCCGCCGCGAGGGACTGGAGAATCTTCCGCTCGTCGCCACCCTCCAGAAGCCGTTCGACCTCTCCGCCCTCCGCGCACTGCTGGACGCCCACGCGTAGACTCCGCGTCCGCGCTGTCCGGTGCCGACCCCATGTCTCCGCCGACCAAGAACCGGGACACCCTCCTCCTCATCGAGGACGATGCGGACATCCGGGAGAGCCTCACCGAGCTCCTGAAGGACGCCGGTCACACCGTCTTCAGCACCGGGGACGGCACCGAGGCTCTCCGGATGCTGGAGTGTGGCTCCATCCCTCTGCCCTGCCTCGTGCTCCTGGACTGGTTGATGGAGCCCATGTCTGGCCAGCAGTTCCTCGAGGCCATCCGATACCGCCTGTATGCGGCAGACCTCCAGGTGGTCGTGGTGTCAGCGGCCACGGACCTTCGGCACGCCGCAACGCTTCCCGGCGTCGTGGGCGTACTCCGCAAGCCGTTCGAGATCGACGAGCTGCTCCAGGTGGTCGGCATGCACTGTCAGGCCGCGCCCTCCAGGGCCGCGCTGGCCTGAGCGCACACGCGCCCCCCGGAGGCCCGCTCGCAAGGCGGTCTCGCAGAGGCGCGCTGTCCCGTCAGCCGCGAGGGACGTAGCAGCCGAAGGCGGTCGCCTCGAGGTTCTCGCAGGTGGCTGCGTTCATCGCATTGATGCAGGCGCTGAAGTCGATGTTCTCGTGCCCGGGACACGAGTCCACGTTGCAGACCGCGTAGTGACATTGAGACGCCTTGTTGCAGACCGAGTCATTGAACGCATGGCAGTCGGGCTTCCCGCATCCTGCGGCGATCCACATCGGAACCACGACAGCCATGACACGAATGATACGCACGCTTCGTACCTCCCTTTCTGCAGCCACCGGACTGCAAGCGAGGGACCACGAAGAACGAGGCTCGGCTCGGGCGTTTTCGTCGATGCGCGCGCTCCACCTAGCGCACAAGATGTCGGCGTTCGACAAGTTGTCGAAGCATGTCGAACAGCCGGTGCTTGCGCTGGTGGGCATGGAGCGATGGCTCCCCCCCGGAACGCGAGGCGCTCGCGTGCGCGACTGCGGTGGTTCGACTCTTGCTGAGCTCGCCGGCAAACGAACCCCGGAGGGTCTATGCAGCTGCGCAGTTGCCTCGTTCCACTCCTCGCCCTGTGCTTCGGCGCCGGGTGCTACCACGCCAGCGTCGAGACCGGCCGCGCTGCAGGGTCCCAGCACATCGAGAAGGGATGGGCGGGCTCGTACTTGTTCGGGCTGGTGCCGCCCAACACCGTCGATGCCAAGGCCGGCTGTGCAAACGGAGTCTCCAAGGTGGAGACGAAGCACTCCTTCCTCAACGGGCTGGTGGGCGGGCTCACGCTGGGGACGTACACACCCATGAGCATCGACGTGACGTGCGCCGCGGCGCCGACCGGACAGGCATCACAGCAGTCGGCGAGCCACTCACCGAACGTCGCTCTCAAGAAGACGTCCGCGTCCCGGTAGCTGCCCGTGGCGAGCAGGTCACCCCACTCGCTTCCGCGGCCGACGAAACCCGTAGAGGGTCAATCGACCGACCAGGGTCGCGCGAGAGATCCCCAGCAGCTTGGCCGCGCGGCTCTGGTTCCCTGCACACTGCTCGAGCGCTTCCTCGATGCGCTTCTTCTCGTCCATCGCCTTCCCATCCGACGAGGTTTCCGTCGACTCCGTCGAGACGGGAGGTACGTAAGCGGCCGGGGGAACGACCTTCGGCGTCCGGTCCGGGATGGAGACCGGGATGTGCTCGGGCGTCACCACGTCGCCCGGACAGAGCACCACGGCGCGTTCGAGCACGTTGCGCAGCTCGCGGATGTTGCCCGGCCAGGCGTGCTGCTTCAGGACCTCGAGCGCGTCCGTCGACAGCTTCGGTGGCACCGCGCGTCCGTGGGCCTCGGAGGACTCGGCCAGGAACTTCCTGGCCAGCGGCTCGATCTCGTCGAGGCGTTCCCTCAAGGGAGGAATCAGGAGTGAGATCCCGTTCAGCCGGAAGTAGAGGTCCCGCCGGAACGCTCCCCGCTCGCTCTCGGCGGCGAGGTCACGATTGCTGGCCGACAGCAGCCGGACGTCCACCGGCCTCGACTCGAGGCTCCCCACCCGGCGCACCGAGCGATCTTCGAGAACCCGCAGGAGCTTCGCCTGCGTGCCCATCGACATCTCGCCAATCTCGTCCAGGAACAGGGTTCCGCCCTGGGCGCTCTCGATCAGCCCGGCCTTGGAGACGCTGGCCCCGGTGAACGCCCCCCGCTCGTGCCCGAAGAGCTCCGACTCCAGCAACGTCTCCTGGAGCTCGGCGCAGTTCAGGGCGACGAACGCTCCGCCTCGCGCGGACCGTCGATGCAGCTCGGCGGCGAGGACGCCCTTGCCCACGCCGGTCTCGCCGGCCAGGAGCACGTTGATCCGACTCTGCGCGACGCGTTCCACAACGTCCCGGAGACGGTCCATCGCGGTGGCGACGGCGCTCTCTCCCGGAGGACCGGCGGTGCCCCCGACCGCCGGCGCGCTGCGAGCCAGTACCGATCCCGTGGCGTCGGCCTGGCACATGACGCTGGTGTAGCCGAGCTCGAAGACGTCGCCTTTCCTCAGCAGCGTCTTCTCCCCGGGTCGAAGCGGACGGCCCATGAGCCTGGTGCCCGTCGTGCTTCCCAGGTCCTCGAGGACGACGTTGCTCCCGACATGCAGGCAGCAATGGCTGCGGGAGACGCGGGCATCCTTGATGACCACGTCGCAGCCTTCGCCCCGGCCGAGGACGATTCGACCCTTCTCCGGGAGCTCGAGCCTCCAGCTCTTCTGGCCGGAAAACCCAAAGAGGACGGTGGGGCGACGAGCGCGGCGTAGCTCCTCGTAATCCCTGAGCGTCTTCTCGTCCTGATCACCCTGGAGGTCGCACGGGCCTCCCTCTACCTCTTCCATCGTCACCCCCCCGGCGGGTGCCGGAGCCCGTCGCAGGACGGGCCCTTGAAAACGCAGGAGCGGGATGGTTTCTCTCACCTGCCCGCTCGATGGGTTCGTGCTCGCACGAGAATACCAGGATGCCGAGCACCGCGAGGCGCGGCCCCGGCCAGGTCCCGGGTCGGCCCCGGAGCTTCACGCGGAGTGACGGCCCGCTCGCCAACGAGACCGAACCCCTCCCGAGAGCCGGGGGCGGCTCCACGGTGGCTGGCCGCGCGCCTTGCCCCGGAAAGGTCCAGGCTCAGAGCTCCTTCGCCCATCCGGACCGCGTCCACCTGGCTCTTGGAGGTTGAAAGCACCACCACCTTCTCACGAAGTCGGCCGACTCCGATTTCAGGAACGCTCGAGGCCGTTGTCTCCCCCATCGGACCGCGCCCCGATGCCGATCTGGCCCCGCCGGTCGAGCAGGTGGTCCGTGACGTCACGGTCGAGGCCCACCCCCTTGCCCTCCGACGGGCGAGCCCGGTCGGCGGGGCCGTCGTTCCTCTGGACGCGCTAGTCTCTGGGCCGCCGTGCGACTGTCTCCGGGTTTGCGCCTTGGGCCGTACGAGGTGCTGTCCGTGCTCGGCACGGGCGGCATGGCGGAGGTCTACCGGGCGCGGGACACCCGCCTCGGCCGCGACATCGCTCTGAAGGTCGTCACCGAGGTCCTCGCACCGGGTGGTGAGCTCGTCCGCCGGTTCGAGCAGGAGGCTCGGCTCGCCGGTTCGCTCAATCATCCCAACCTGGTCGCTGTCTACGACGTGGGCGAACACGACGGGGCCCCGTTCCTCGTGACGGAGCTCCTCCAGGGGGAATCCCTCCGCCAGCGACTCGCCCGGGGGCGGCTTCCAATGCAGACGGCCCTGGAGTGGGCCGCCCAGACGGCCCGCGGGCTTGCTGCCGCCCATGGCCGCGGCGTCATTCACCGCGACGTGAAGCCGGACAACATCTTCGTGACTCTGGACGGGCAGGTGAAGCTGCTCGATTTCGGAATCGCCAAGCTCGCCGCGAGCGCACGGGAGGGGTCGCACGGGCTGATGGACGTCACTGTCTCGCCCAGCGGCGGCGGAGCGACCCGCTCGGGGTCCGTCCTCGGCACGCCGGGTTACATGTCGCCGGAGCAGGTCCGCGGCGACTCGATCGATGCCCGCTCGGATCTCTTCAGCCTGGGGGCGGTTCTCTACGAGATGCTCTGCGGTCAGCGGGCCTTCCCGGGCACCTCGGTGGTCGAGAGCGGTTATGCCATCCTTCATCAGGACCCCGCGCCTCTCCCGCCGGATTTTCCGCCGGCGCTGGTGCAGGTGGTGCACCGCTGCCTGGAGAAGGAGCCGACGCGCCGTTTCCAGACCGCGAGTGATCTCGCCTTTGCGCTGGAGGTGCTCCGAGACCCGACCGGCTCCACGGGCCCGGTCGAGCCCCAACGAGATCGCGCGTCCCGGCGACGCCGCTGGGGACTCGCCGCGGCCGTCCTCGCTCTCCTCGCCGCGTCGCTCGTGACGACAACTCTACGCGGGCGGGCCGCTGGCACGGCATCGCCGGTTCAAGTGGAGCAGGTGACGTACCGGTTCGGGAACATCGGAGGCGCTCGATTCCTGCCCGATGGTCGGGTCGTCTTCAGTGCCTCGTTCGAGGGGGGGCCCGAGGAGCTCTTCTCCCGACCACCCGGAAGCCCGATCGCGCAGTCGCTTGCCGTTCCGAACGCGCGGCTCGTCGGCGTATCGAGAACGGGGGACCTCGGGGTTCTGCTCCGGAGCCGCTCCGCGTTGATCTTCACCCGGCGAGGGACCCTGGCCAAGGTTCCGAGCGTCGGTGGGGCACCTCGCGAGATCGCGGAGGCCGTCGAGCGGGCGGACTGGTCTCCGACCGGGGAGTTCGCCGCGGTGCTGCTCAAGAGCGGCGATCGCGTCCTGGAGTACCCACCAGGCAACGAGCTCTTCCGGACCCCGGGATGGATCTCCGATCCTCGGTTCTCGCTCAAGGGTGATCGAATCGCTTTCATCCATCACCCGGTCTCCGGGGACGACATGGGTGAGGTGGTCGTGGTCGACCTGCGGGGTGCGGAGAAGGTCAGGAGCAGGCGCTGGGCGAGGACACTGGGGCTGGCATGGACTCCGGACGACTCTGAAGTCTGGCTCACCGCGGGGAATCAGCAGCGAAACATGATCGTCGCCGTCGACATGGGCGGCGCGACAAGGGAGCTGTACCGGAGCCCCTCGGACCTTCGACTCGAGGACGTTGGGCGGGATGGAAGCGTGCTGGTCTCGAATCAGGTCGAACGAAACGAGCTGGCCTACGTCGGAACGGATGGGTCGCACGCTCTGCTGACCTGGCTCGACTGGACCAACGCCCTGGCCGGGCTCTTCGCGGAACGCAAGGTCCTCTTCTCCGTGAGCGCACCCCTCCCTCCGGATGGCGGCGCAATCCAGGCTTCCTGGACCGTCCTTCGCCAGGCCGACGGAAGCGGTACCCAGGTCCTCGGCGACGGGACGGCCCAGGATCTCACTGCCGACGGTCGGTGGGCGCTGGTGAGCTCGACGGATGCGCGGAGGCTCATTGCCCTTCCCACCGGTCCGGGCCAGCCGAGGGAAATTGGAGCGCACGGCCTGCAGATCGGGGGCGCCCGCTGGTTTCCGGATGGCAAGCAGCTGCTGGTCTCCGGTCGCCGTGCCCCGGATCCCGAGTACCGCCTCTTTCGGCTGAGGGGAGATGCTTCTCCTCCGGAGCAGCTGTCGGAGGCAGCGCTGTCCGCGCGTCGTGTGCTCCATCTCTCGGCCGCGGGTGACTGGGTGGCCGCGCTCGACCCCGACCTCACGCCGATCCTGATCTCTCTGCCGAGCGGAAGATCCACCCGGGTGCCAGGGACTGCGAACGGTGGATCGCCCCATGGCTGGTCCCCTGACGGAACGCTCTGGCTGACCGTGCCAGGCACCAGCCCGCCAGCGAGGGCCCAGCTCATCCGCATGGACATCCGGGATGGAGGCGTGCTCGAGCGGCGGGATGTTGCCCCGGCCGATCTGACGGGCAGCACCGAGGTGGCCTGGGTGTCCGTGGCATCGGATGGGAAGGGAGCGGTCTTCGTCTACGGCCACACCCTGGGATATCTCTACATCCTGAGAGGTTTGAGCCCACCCGCGCGCTGAGCGGCCACCGTCCACGAACGAGCGAGGTTGGTGCATCTGCCGTATCGCCGGCGCCACTCGCGCATCGGCCAGCCCTGAGGTCACTTCATCGCGGCGGTGAAGGTCTGAAACAAGATCTTCCCATCACGCACGACGAAGGTGTCGGTCGCCTGGGAGATGATCGGCTCCCTGGCCCAGAGGATGTAGGCCACCTCGCCGATGATCTCCTGCCGGACCATCCGCATCGTGTCGAAGAACCCGGCGGGTAGAGCCTCGAACAGCCCGGTGAAGAACCGACGGATCTCCGCCAGCCCGCGATAGGTGCCCTCATGGGTGATCAGCACGGACTGCTCCGTGTAGTCGCCCATGACGGCATCGACCCCCACCGTGGCCGAACGCAGGTGGTTCCGGAGCACGGCTTCGGTGGGGATCAGGCGGGATGCCGTCGCTGCGTGGTTGCTCATGTTTCTCGTCTTTCCTGAAGGCTGCTGGTGGGCTGGCGGAAGCGCCGCGACAGACATACGGGCGCGCTGATCCTCGGACTTGCCCGGACGTCCGGATGATCTGCTCCAGCGTCCCCGGCCCCGGGATGGCGCCCGGACCGTCCCGTCCGGGACCAGGTCCGTCAGAGACGCGGAAAATCGCTTTCACCGGTTCGCTGGCCGACGTATCCACGCCGTAGACCTGACTGTGTTCACTGTGTGGATCTACGGTGCGCCGCGCCCCCGGCCGAACGGGTGCCTCACAAGCTGCCCTACTTCCAAGAGGTCGACGAGGAAGCCATTCCCATGGACGACCACGTGAAGCACGGAGGGGCTCCATGAGACTTCCCCTCGTGCTCCTCGTCGCGGTCACGGCCCACGCGGGAGAGCCCCCGTCCCGCGCCCACAGCGGAGCCCACATGGTCTCGCCCGCCCCGTCCTCTCCCGAGGGAATGATCCCCTCCCTCTCCACGGCGACCACCTGGCTCAACTCACCGCCGATCGGCCCCGAGCAACTGCGTGGCAAGGTCGTCCTGATCGATTTCTGGACGTACACCTGCATCAACTGGCGACGCACGGCTCCGTACCTGCGGGCCTGGGTCGATCGGTACGGGAAATCGGGGTTGCTGCTGATCGCCGTGCACTCCCCGGAGTTCGCGTTCGAGCACGACCTGGACAACGTCCGTCAGGCCATCCAGCAGATCGGCGTTGCTTACCCGGTCGCCGTCGACAACGACTTCGCGATCTGGCGGGCATTCGGGAACGAGTACTGGCCCGCCCTGTACGTGTTCGACTCGCGTGGTCGCATCCGGCACCAGGTGTTTGGCGAGGAGGGGTACGTCGAGGCGGAGCGAGTCATCAGGAAGCTCCTCGAGGAGGCGGGACAGCGAGACCCTCAGACCGGACCCACCGTCGTCGATGGGCAGGGAGCGGAGAAGGCCGCCGACTGGAAGAGCCTCCGATCGCCTGAGAACTACGTCGGATTCCGCCGGACCGAGAACTTCGCCTCGCCCGGCGGGATCGCCCGCGGTGAGGCTCGCAAGTACGCCGTTCCCGGCAAGCTCGGTCTCAATGGCTGGGCGCTCTCGGGCCTCTGGACCCTCTCCGACGATCGGGCCTCGGTCGGAACGCCCGGTGGAAAGATCGTCTACCGGTTTCATGCGCGAGACCTGAATCTCGTCATGGCCCCGGCGAACCGTGGCAAGGAGGTCCGCTTCCGCGTGCTGCTCGACGGAAAGCCGCCGGGTGCCTCGCACGGCGTGGACGTCGACCAGGACGGCGTCGGCACCCTCCGGGAGCAAAGGATGTATCAGCTGATCCGCCAACCCGGTCCGATCGGGGATCGAACGTTCGAGATCGAGTTCAGCGAACCAGACGCAGCGGCGTTTTCCTTCACCTTTGGTTGAGCCCCGGAAGGAGCGGCGATCCTGAAGACGTCGAACGTGAAAGACCCACCCTCCCGGCGCTGGTGGGGTAGTGTGTAACGCGTCGAACGTCTCGCCGTACCGAGGGAAGTGGAGAGACCTTTGGACGAAAATGCGAAGCGTGCGCTGGCAGTGCTTCGGGTGACCATTGGCCTGATGTTCGTCTGGGTGTTCTTCGAGAACCTGGGCAAGGGCGCGTACACGCCAGTGGGCTACAAGGGAGTCATCGACTACTACCTGAAGAACGGGCATGCCCCCGAGATCTGGAAAGGGGTCATGTCCGCGGCGGCAGCCAATGCGCGCATTGCCGCGCCACTGCAGGCCATGACCGAGATCGGGTTCGGCGTTCTCCTGGTGGCGGGCGTCGCCACGCGTCTCGTCGCCGCTGCCGCCGGAGCGTTCCTCTTCACCCTCTGGCTCTCGGAGCTCGGCACCGCCTGGGTCTGGGAGCTGGGCATGCCGATCGTCGTCGCCTTCTGCGTCTCCTGGGCGCGGGCCGGGCGCACCTGGGGCATGGACGCCATCCTCGCCCGCCGGTTGCCGAACTGGCGTCTCGGATAGACTGATCGGGATGCGGGTCAGCGTCGTCATCCCCACCTACAACGAGGCGGGCTCGATCGCGCACGTCCTCGACGACATTCCCCCGTTCCTCGTGACCGAGGTGCTGGTGGTCGATGCCGGGTCGACGGACGGGACCCGGGAGATCGCCGCCGGCCGTGGGGCACGGGTCATCGTCGAGCTCCGCCGCGGATACGGCCGGGCGTGTCTCACCGGCCTGGCGGCCGCGAACGTCCCGGACGTCGTCGTCTTTCTCGACGGCGACTACAGCGATCGGCCGCGGGAGCTGGGCCGGCTGCTCGACCCGATTCGCGAGGGCCAGGCGGACATCGTCCTCGGATCGCGGCTGGCGGGCGGCCTCGCCCCTGGCGCGATGCCCTGGCACGCCGAGCTCGGCAACCGCCTGGCGGCGACCTTGATTCGCTGGCTGTACGGCGTCTCGCTGACCGACCTCGGACCGTTCCGGGCTGCGCGTTCCGAGGTATTCCGCACGATCGAGCTGCGCGAGATGACCTACGGATGGGCCGTCGAGCTGGTGACCCGCGGCGCGATGCGGCGCTACCGCATCCTGGAGGTTCCGGTCAGCTACCACCCGCGCATCGGCGTCTCGAAGATCAGCGGAACGTGGAGAGGGTCGCTCGGGGCCGCCTGGGGGATCCTCTCCGGGATCGTGAAGAACCGGATCCGCGCGCCGTGGCATGCGGCGTCGGCGGGACGGGCGACATGAGCCTGCCCGGAACGGGCGAAGTCCGCGGCGCCGTGGTGGTCATGGCGAAGGCTCCCCGGCAGGGGCTGGTGAAGACGCGGCTGGCCGGCGCCTACCCACCGCACGCCGTCGTCGAACTCTCCGAGTGCATGCTGCGCGATACGCTCGCCCTGGCGCAGAAGCTCTCCGGCGTGCAGGTGGCGGTCATGTGCCCCACCGGGGACGTGGCCGACATCGAGGCCCACGTCCCGGCGGGCGTGCACGTGGTCGGCCAGCGCGGGAACGGTCTCGCCGCCGCGCTCGCTTCGGTCTTCGAGCACTTCGTCCCGCATTTTCGCCGCGTCGTGGCGGTGGACAGCGACAGTCCTCACCTGCCCGTTGCGATCCTCCACTCGGCCTTCGAGCTGCTGGAGACGAACGAGGTGGTGGTGGGACCGACCGAGGACGGCGGCTACTACCTCGTCGGCGCCTCCTCGATGCACCCGCGGCTGTTCGATCCCGTGACGCTCGGCACGGGCACGGCTCGCGATGCGCTGCTCGCCAGCGCGAAGGCGCTCGGACTTTCGGTGGCGCTCACCGAGCCCTGGTACGACGTCGACGTGCCTGCGGACCTGTCCCGGCTCGCCGCCGAGCTGCGCATCGAACCCGCGCGAGCACCTCGCACCGCCGCCCTGATCGCCTCGTGGCGGCCGGAAGCCCACGATGACGAGCGCGCCGGGTGAGGCGACGACATCGACGCGCGCCAGCCACTGGATCTGGGCCGGCGGCGCCTTCGTCGGGCCGGCGCTCCTCGCCTTCGGTCTGATCCGGCCGGACGACGGCTCGGTGTCCTTCTTCATCCTGCTCGGGCTCGCCGCGCTCGGGTATCTGGTCACGCTGTTCCAGGTCGCGGGTGGGCTCCGGCCATCGGGACGGACGCTGATCGCCTGCGCCGCCCTGGCGCTGGCCTGGCGCGTTCCGATGCTGCTCGCGCCACCCGAACCGGGCGCCGACGTGCGCCGCTACGTCTGGGACGCCCGTCTCATCCGGACGGGTCTCAGCCCCTACTCGGTCATCCCTGCCGACCCTGCGCACGCCCATCTGCGGACGGCCGAGAGCTGGCCGGTGAACAACCCAGACGTGCCGAGCCCCTATCCTCCCGGCGCACAGCTGTTCTTCCTCGCCGCGACGGCGCTCAGTGAATCGACCCGGGCCATCAAGGCGGCTGCGCTCCTCTGCGACGTGCTCCTGGCGCTCGTGGTGTGGCGGTCGCTCGTCGGCGCCGGCAGGAATCCGGGCTGGGTACTCGCGTACCTGTGGAACCCGCTCGTCTCGCTGGAGGTCGCCCGTCACGGACACCTCGACGTCGTCGGAGCCCTGTTCCTCACCTTCGCTGCCTTGGCGCTCGCGCGCGGCCGGGCGCTGTCCGGCAGCATCGCCTTTGCGCTCGCGGTCGCGGTCAAGCCGCTCCCCATCGTCCTCCTGCCGCTCCTGTGGCGCCGCGTCTCGCTACGCCACGTCGCCGCAGCAGTCGCCGTGCTGCTGGCGCTCTACCTTCCCTTCCGGGACGGAGGCCGCCTGCCCATCGGGTCCGTGCCCGACGTGATCGAACGCTTCCGCTTCAACGGACCGGTCTTCTCGGGGGTGGCCGCCATCGCGGGGCCGACCGCGGCGACGGTGCTCGCGCTCGCAGCCGGTCTGGCAGTCGCGACGTGGGCGCGGCGCCGGCTCCCGCTGGCCACGCCGCACGCCTGGGCATGGCCGATGGCGGCAGCGCTCTTCTGTGCGCCTCTGGTGTATCCCTGGTACCTGCTCTGGCTCGCGCCCTTCCTCGTCACGCTGCAGACGATGCCGCTGACGATCTGGACCGTCTCGATCCTGAGCAGCTACGTCACGTGGCAGCTCGTCGGCGTGCGCTGGGCAGTCCCGACCTGGGCGCTCGGGGTGGAGTATGGGGCGCTTTTCGGCGCCGCCCTGTGGCTGTGGCGAAGGGAGCGGCTACTTCGCCTCCATCCAGGTGTCTGACCCCGCCAGCTTCACGGCCACGCCGGTGAAGAAGACGCGCGCGGGCTTGCCGTCCGCCTTGCCCTTGTGATTCAGCGCGAAGAGCAGCGGTCCGGCCTTCTTGTGGTCGAGGTAAGCCGCGATGAACGTCGTCGGCTTCGCGGATCCCCCGTGGCGGAAGGAGAGCGCCTTGATCCGCCCGTCGGGCTCGACGTAGAGCTCCCAGGTATCGCCCGGGGTGAAGCCACCGGTGGAGGGGTACTTCGTCACGACCTTCCTGGCCTTCCCCTTGCCCAGCGGCAGCTTGGCCATGCCGGCATCTTCCACCGTCGCACCGGTGTCCCAGATGAGGTGGAACTGGAACAGAAGGTTGTACTGATCGTTGAAGAACGCTGGGTCGATCTCGTTCTTCACGGCGTCGGGCTGAGTTGCAAGCTGAGCGCGCGAGTAGGTGACCTTGACCGGCTTGCCAGCCTTGTCCGGCCCCTCGTAGGTGATCTGGTCCTTCTTGGGCTCCCAGACCCAGGAGCGGGAAAGCTTCAGCTTCGGGCCTGCATCGATGTGGAACGTGTACCGGATCGCCTCGACCTGTTTCCACGAGTCGATCCCGTAGGTCTTGGCAATCTGCTCGGCGATCGCCGGGCGCTGCTGGGCCGATGCGGCCGCCGAGAGAACCAGCCCGCTCAGCAGGACCATCACGGAGATTCGCCTCGCCTTCAGCATCGGTCCTCTCATTTCGCCTCCGTCCAGGTGGTCGACCCGTTCAGCCTGACCGCCACATTGGTGAAGAACAATTTGAACGCCTTGCCGTCGGCCTTCCCCTTGTGATCCAGCGAGACGAGCAGCGGTCCCGCCTTCTTGTAGCCGGTCCAGTTGGCAACGACGATGGTCGGCTTCGTGGCTCCCCCGCGGCGGAAGAAGAGCTCCTGGATTCGCAGGTCCTTGCCGACGTAGATCTCCCAGGTGTCGCCCGGCAGGTAGCCTCCGCTGGCGGGATACTTCACCACGACCTTCCTGGCGGAACCCTTCCCCAGGGGCAGCTTCTTCATCCCGGCATCCTCCACCGTCGCGCCGGTGTCCCAGACGAGGTGGAACGGGAACAGGAGCCAGTACTGATCGTTGAAGAACGAGGGATCGATGAACTCCTTCACCGACGGGCTCTGTTTGGCGATGTCGGAGCGCTTGTAGGTGACCTTGACCGGCTTCTTGTCCTTGTCCGGTCCCTCGTAGGTGATCTGGTCCGTCTTGGGCTCCCAGGTCCAGGTGCGGGCGAGCTTCAGCCCTGGCAGATCGATGTGGAGCGTGTACCGGATCGCGTCGATCTGACCGAACGAGTCGAATCCGTATGTCTTCGCGATCTCATCGGCGATCGGTGGGCGTTGCTGCGCCGACACGGATGCCAGCGGACAGAGCACTCCGAGGAGGAGCACGCCGACCAGGGGAACGCGGCTCGCCTTCGTCATCGATGGCCTCCCTTCGACGGCTCGGACGCGAACACGCGTAGCCTACTTCGCCAGTCCGCTCAACGAGATTGACACCGGCCGCCTTGGCAGACGCAGTGACGAAGAAGACCTCGTCCGGCGCCCCGACCGGGTGCCAGTACTCGCCAGCCCGGGTGATGGTCACCTCCGGAACGAGGTCCGACCGCGACGGCGCTACGCCTCCTTGAGCTTCCCCGAGGCCTTCGCCGCGTGCGTCGCCAGCACGTCCATCAACGTCGGGTTCAAGCAGTCGTACGGCTCGAGGCCGAGCTCCTTCAGCCGGGCCCGCACCTCGCCCATCCGCGCGGGAGGAAACCCCGACTCGATGATCGAGGAGACGAAGGCCGCGAACCCCGGCGCCGACCAGCCAGTCTGCGGCGACAGCTCGGTGTGGACGAAGTCCAGCCCCTGGAACGCGTGCTTGGGATTCTCCACCGGCCCGTACATGTGCACGCCGCACCCGGTGCAGGCGTGCCGAAGGATGGTGGCCGACTTGTCCACGATGGAGAGCTTCTGCCCGTTCTTGGTGACGGTGAGCTTGTCGTGGGGCACCACGGCCACCACCGCGAAGAGGGCTCCGGGTGGCTTCCAGCACTTGGTGCAGCCGCAGGCGTGGTTGTGGGCGGTCTGGGCCCGGATCGTCACCTCGACCGGGTCGCTCTTGCACTTGCAGACCAGGGTACCGCCCTGGAAGTCCTTCGCCCCGGGACGGATTCCACCATCGACCGCCGGATGAATGGAGAGCATCGTCTCCTCCTTTCGCTGCGGTGCTGATGACATCACCTGGCGCTTTCGTTCAACGTCCAGCGGCTGCAGCGCCTTCGGTTTCGGACGGTCCTGGCCGCCGGTACAGTCGCGACGCTGCGCAGCAAGGAGGCTTCTCCGATGAAGACCCGCGCCGCCGTTGCCTTCGAGGTGGGAAAGCCGCTGGTGGTCGAGGAGGTCGAGCTTTCCGGTCCCCGCCCGGGCGAGGTCCTGGTCGAGCTGAAGGCAACCGGCGTGTGTCACACCGACGAGTTCACCCGGTCGGGCGCGGACCCAGAGGGCATCTTCCCGGTGATCTTCGGACACGAGGGGGCGGGGATCGTCCAGGAGGTCGGCGCCGGTGTCACCACGGTGAAGCCGGGAGACCACGTCATTCCGCTCTACACGCCGGAGTGCCGGCAGTGCCCCTCCTGTCTGAGCCGGAAGACGAACCTCTGCACCGCCATCCGCGCCACGCAGGGCAAGGGGCTCATGCCCGACGGGACCAGTCGCTTCTCGCTCAACGGCAAGCCGCTGTTCCACTACATGGGCTGCTCGACCTTCGCCAATCACACCGTGCTTCCGGAGATCGCGGTGGCCAAGGTCCGGGCCGACGCGCCGTTCGACAAGATCTGCTACGTCGGCTGCGGGGTCACCACCGGTATCGGAGCCGTCATCTTCACCGCCAAGGTCGAGCCCGGGGCGCGGGTCGTGGTGTTCGGGCTCGGTGGCATCGGCCTGAACGTGGTGCAGGGGGCGCGGCTCGCCGGGGCCACCCAGATCGTCGGCATCGACGTGAACCCGGCACGGGAGGCGCTGGGGAGGCAGTTCGGCGCCACGCATTTCGTCAACCCTGCCGCCGTCCAGGGAGATCTGGTGGCGCACCTGGTGGAGCTGACCGGGGGCGGGGCCGACTACAGCTTCGAGTGCGTGGGCAACGTGAAGCTGATGCGACAGGCGCTGGAGTGCTGCCACCGCGGCTGGGGAGTGAGCGTGATCATCGGAGTCGCCGGCGCGGGGCAGGAGATCTCCACCCGCCCCTTCCAGCTGGTCACCGGGCGGGTGTGGAAGGGAACCGCCTTCGGGGGCGCGCGGGGCCGCACCGACGTTCCGCGAATCGTCGACTGGTACATGGACCGGAAGATCGAGATCGACCGGCTGATCACCCACAAGCTGCCGCTGGAGCGGATCAACGAGGCGTTCGACCTCATGCACGCCGGCACGTCGATCCGGACAGTGGTCGAGTACACCTGAGATGACCGAGCTTCGCCGACGGAGCGAGCACCGCTGCCACGGCGGCGTGCAGGGGTTCTATGAGCACGACAGCGTGGCCTGCGCCGGCCCGATGCGCTTCTCGGTCTTCCTGCCACCGGGCGCCGCGCGCGCTCCGGTCCTCTATGCCCTCGCCGGCCTGACCTGCACCGAGGAGACCTTCGCCATCAAGGCGGGCGCCCAGCGCATCGCGGCCGAGCTGGGGCTCGCGCTGGTGACCTGTGACACCAGCCCACGGAGCGCCCGCTTTCCAGGAGACGACGCCTCCTGGGACTTCGGGCTCGGTGCCGCGTACTACGTCGACGCCACCGAGCCACCCTGGTCGAGCGCTTACCGAATGGAGTCGTACGTGACCGAGGAGCTGCCCGCGCTGCTGGAGGCGAATTTCCCGGTGGCATCCGATCGGCGCGGGATCCTCGGCCACTCGGTCGGGGGGCACGGCGCGCTCACGCTCGCTCTGCGGCATCCGGACCGGTACCGGAGCGTCTCCGCGTTCGCCCCGATGGTCGCGCCCACCGAGGTGCCGTGGGGAAACCAGGCCTTCAGCCGACTGCTCGGCCCGGACCGGACACGCTGGGCGGAGCACGACGCCACCGAGCTGGTGAAGCGCCGGCGCTTCCCCGGCGTCATCCGCATCGACCAGGGCACCGTGGATCAGTTTCTCGCTTCACAGCTCCGGCCCGAGCTCTTCTCCGCGGCGTGCGCGGCGGCAGGACAGCCCCTCGAGCTCCGGATGCGCGAGGGCTACGACCACGGGTACTGGTTCATCCAGACATTCGTGGAGGAGCACCTGCGCCACCACGCTGCAGCGCTCCGCTAGCTCTACTTCTTCGGAGCCTCGTGTAGCTCGATCGGATTCCCGTCGGGGTCGTCGATCTGGACCTGCTTGCCTCCCGGTCCCACCTCGATCTCGTTCCGGAACCTGGCGCCGGCGGCCTTGAGCCCGGCGAGCGTCGAGTCGAGGTTCTCCACGTAGACGACGATCCTGTTCCATCCACCGGGCTCCTGCCGGCGCCCGTCCGGCATCGGTCGCGAGCCCGAAGCGCCCGGCCCGCTCAGGATGAGATGGAGATCGCCCCGGCTGATGATCGCCAGCACGGGGCCCGGTCGCTGGGTGGGGTCGAACCCCAAACGCTCCGTGTAGAACGCCACGGCGCGA
>Ga0081540_1000022_pt1 | contig 161205 bp, 138 predicted proteins | sample TabmetS2T1R1_FD_71024 | JGI IMG/M metagenome (GOLD analysis project Ga0081540, IMG submission 71024) | Tabebuia heterophylla rhizosphere microbial communities from the University of Puerto Rico - S2T1R1 | ecosystem: Host-associated > Plants > Roots > Rhizosphere ... | reverse complement strand
TGACTTTGATTTGGTCAGCACCAAACGCCGAGTTCTGCAACAGCCGATAGATGGCCATGCCCGCGCCCACACCCGCCGCACTGCCGCCCAGTGGAGCGTAGCCCACTTAGGACAATTCTAAAATGCCAAATTGGGGCAAAGCCGCTCGGGCTTAGGACCGCACCCGTTCCGGGTCATCGGCTCGCTGGAAGAGGGGTGCAACTCGATGTGCTTCCGCGTGTTCAATAGGTGAATACGGGGCTGGAGAACACGGAGTTCGACCGTGTCAAGCATCGCGGAGGAATATCGCAGCCGCTCCGAACAATGGGCAGAGCGCGCTCGGGTCGCGACCGACGCCGAGCTCCGGATCCAATTCATGGAAATGGCGCGGCAGTGGCGGACGCTCGCAGTCGATGCGGAGCTGATTGCCGAGGCGACCAAGCGCCTCCAGGGGTCCTCGTGACCACCGCCGCTAAGAGGCGACGCTCAACCGCCACGAGTGCGCGAGCTGATTGCCGACCGGCGGCCGCACTTGCTCGCAAAGCCGCAGAAGCAGTGAGGTGGGGTGCGATCGGGATTCCCGGCCCATGCTTGTCGGCATCGGTGGCGCAGATCAGATCAACGCGACATTCGCAACGATTGTGATTGCGAGCGTCCACAGCGTGGCGCTCAGCCTCAGCTAAATGCTGAAGTGCCGTCTCGTCGATAAACCCGTTGGGCGCTCTGTCAGCCATCCCAAAAAGGTGCGCTTCCTCGGCACGTTTTCCAGGTAGCTGAGTCGGCTGAAGGCGCCACCAACGCAATAGAAGGACGCGCTTAGTCGCGCTTAGTCCTCCGGCGTCTCGCAGAAGATCGCTAAGCTTCTTCCGCGCGACCCACGCGGCGCGCCGACCTCAAAGCGGCGACCCGTTGCTCCTTCTTCCGTTGGGCACGCGTCGGCCTGACAGGCTTGGCACGCTCGGCGGCCAGGGCCTCGCCCGCGCGAGTCTCTGCCCGTTGGACCCGGCGTGGACGCACGCCGAAAGCCTCCATGAACGATCGCAACTCCGCCGCATCCTCGCGTGGCATGATCCGCTCTCCGTAAGATTTTTTCCGATCGTGACACAATAGTGCCGCCCGATAAGGCACGCTTTATCATTTTTAAATGGGCCCGTGAGCGACCCTAGAGGATCTGTTCGGTCAGACCATCGCCTTCTGGAACCGTCAGACCTGCTTATCGTTGACTTTGGATGATCCAGCGACTCCAGGCCTCTCTGACAAACCTCGGCACCGCGACCGCGCACCCCTTGGCGTTTGGCGTCGTACTTGCCTACGCGGCCGTCTGGCTCATCACGTCGCCGCAGACGTTGGAATGGCACGGGGTAGCGTCGCTGGCGACTTGGTTCATGACGCTGCTCATCCAGCGCGCCGAGCATCGCGACACTCAGGCGATCCACGCCAAGCTGGACGAACTGCTGCAGGCGGAGCATCGCGCCCGGAATGATCTCATCAAGCTCGACGAGAAGGAGCCGGAGGAGATCGAAAAGCATCGCGATCGCGAGAAGGCACAGCTTGGGGTCTCGCGCGCCTAAGCGAGGCAGACCGCGGACCGCCGGCATCGGGACGTTGGTGGGCGTGCGCTGTCATCGAGAGTTTCTCGCGCGGCTCGATAAGTGGCGCGCGCTGCAGACCGACAAGCCGACGCGACCTCAAGCAATCATCCGGCTTGCCGAGATGGGGCTTGTCCATTTGCTGGGAGACGTCTGAGGCGAAAAGCGGGGCCGCTGACGTTGTGGATCCGGAACGCGCCCAACCGCCGTTGCGTTGACTCTGGTCGGGCACGTGCCCTGATTAGCCCGACAGGCTCCCGGCGGCTAATCTCCCCCTCAGCCTTAACCTCCACGGCTGTCGGGGGCCCTGTTTTCCACCGGCCTCGAGCTGTTCTGCTGTGTGTTTGAGTCTTGCATCGTCGTGTTTGGCCGATTTCCGGCCCGATCGTTTCCCGCTCGTTTCCCAGAACCGAAATTGGCTGAGCTGTTTGCGGACCTCTAGCGTTTAATCAATGTTCAAAAAGACCGCCATCCGGGTGCTCTCCCAGATGGCGGAACGGAGTTCCACTCAGACGCTGAGTTTTCATCACCGGCAGCGGCTCTTTGCCTGCAGCGCCGATGGCTGAGAAACCAGTTGGGCGCCCGCCTGGACGTGTTGACACCGCTATGACAAAAGCGGCGAACGCGTGGCCGCAATGTGCCCGCTGCACGCGTGACATATCGCGCGCTGTAAAGAAAGAAGGAACGGATAACAACGTCTAATTGAAACGTTTCGTGCGCCGCGGCGTCGGCATTTCCGTGCCGACGTCGGGCAGCCGGTCAAGCGCGCGGGCAACATCGCCCCAGATGCGCTTGCCGTCGAGATCGCCGGCTGCTTCGAGCTTGTCGGCCTTGGCGAGCACCATGTCCTTGGCGCGCGCGCCAAAACGAGCCCGACAAAATCGGGCGTACATGGTGACAGCCTCTTCGGTCGTAATCCACATGACGCCTTTATGGCGCAGCATCGAGCTGCCGGCAACAATGGAATCTGCGTTCTGAAAAACGCAATCAACCGGTTGGGGTGCAGGTGTTCACAGTCGACAGCGACATACAACATCATGAATGACAAACGTCATGCGGCGCTGTCACATTCGTGCGCTGGGCTGTGGAAAACATATCTGCGCCGCGCACCGCGTTCGGCATGCACGAGGATGACCCGTGGAAGTCCATCATTCTCCACCGTCACATTGGCAGCGTCTCCGACGTGCGCGAAATTCCTCGATGCTTGATGACAGGCAAGCGAAGCGCCCGCAAGCAAGCAGCGCGCGGCTTGATAACGCCAAAACCTACGACTAAAGAAGACCCAGCCTTCGACTATTACTGTTCTGTGACGGCATAGATAACCGCGCCTCCTGGCAGGCTCGACGGATGGGCCAATCGGAGAATGTTGGATCCCAGTTCCTGTCCGTTCGGCAGTTTCGCTGCTGCTGATGCTTCTCCGCCCTGCGCCTTGAGGGCCAGCTTTTCATGGACCACGAAGTTGATGTCCTGGTCGCGGGCGCTGGCGCGGCCGGCATGACCGCGGCGCTGGTTTGCGCGTTGCACGGACTCGAGGTGGTGCTGGTCGAAAAATCCGCGCAGGTGGGTGGCACCACCGCGACTTCGGCGGGCACCATATGGGTGCCGGGCACGAGCCAGGCGACCGCCGCCGGTCTCAAAGACGATGTCGCCGCCGCACGCCGCTATCTGGACGCCATCATTGGACCGGCAACAGATGGTCGCCGCGACGCCTATCTCGCGAGTGGACCGAAGGCCGTCGATTATCTCGCCCGCAACAGCGACGTGCAATTCTCGCTATACGCCAGGCATCCGGATTATCTCTCCAACCGTCCGGGCGCGACGGTCGCTGGACGCGCGCTCGCGCCGCTGCCGTTCGACGGCCGCCTGCTCGGCAAGGACTTCGCGCTGCTGCGCCCGCCGATCGGAGAGTTCATGGCGCTTGGCGGCATGATGATCGGCCGCGACGATATCGAGCATCTGGCGCGGCCATTCGCGTCTGCGGTGAACTTTCGCCATATGGCGTCGCTTGTGCTGCGTCATGCCCAAGACCGGCTGCGGTTCCGTCGCGGGACGCGCCTCCTGATGGGCAACGCGCTCGCCGCCCGCCTGTTCTACAGCCTTCGCAAGCGTGGCGTGCCGGTGTGGCTCAATGCGTCGATCCATGAGCTTCTCGTGGAACGAGGCCGCGTCATCGGTGCCGGGCTGACCGTCGCGGCGATGTCACGCCGCGTCCGCGCGCGCCGCGCGGTGGTGCTGGCGACCGGCGGGTTCGGCGGCTCGGTCGAGCGGCTCAACGAATATGTGCGGCCAAAGCTCGCGCACGCGGTCGCTTTTGCCGGCGCGCAGGGCGATGGCATACGCGTGGCGCGGCTCGCAGGCGCGGGGGTCGAGGACGACCACGAACAACCTGCATTTTGGACGCCGGTATCCGACACCGCATGGCTTGCTGGCGGGCGTGGCGCCTTTCCGCATCTCGCGCTGGATCGCGCCAAGCCGGGGCTTATCGCGGTGAATGCGGCCGGACGGCGCTTCGTCGACGAGGCGGTGTCGTATCACGAGTTCGTCGTTGGCATGCACCGCTCGCATGAGGCCGTGCCGACCATCCCTGCGTGGCTGATCTGCGACCGTGCCTTCATTGAATCCTATGGTCTTGGCCGCGTGCCGCCCGGGCGACGAAGTTGGCGGCAGCTGATCGCGAGCGGCTATCTTGTCGAGGCGGATTCGCTCGACGCACTGGCCGCGACGATCAAGGTCGATGCCGCCGGTCTGCGCGACAGCGTTGCACGCATCAATCGGTATGCGAAATCCGGCGTCGACGAGGATTTTGGCAAGGGCTCCACGGATTTCGACCGCCACAACGGCGATCCCGCGCGTGGGCCCAATCCGTGTCTCGGGCCGATCGTGGGGCCGCCGTTCTACGCGATGGCTGTCTACCCGAGCACGCTCGGCTCGAGCGTCGGCCTCAAAGCCGACGCCGATGGATGCGTGCTGTCAGCGAACGGTACGGCGATTCCCGGGCTGTTCGCCTGCGGCAACGACATGGCGTCGATCATGCGCGGTCACTATCCGGGGCCCGGCATCACGCTGGGCCCCGGCATCGTGTTCGCCTATCGCGCAGCGATGGCCATAGCCGCGCAGGGAGACCAGGCCTCCGGCTGATCACCAGCCGCGCCAATAGGCGCGGCGATACGGATAGTACGCGTACCCTCGGTAATAGGGCCGCCCGTAGTATCCGCCGCCGTAGTAGCCACCGCCGTAGTACCCGCCGTAATACGGCGCGTAGCCACCATACGAGTAGGCAGGAGCGGCGTATCCATAACTATAGGCCGGGTAGCCATAGCTATAGCCGTAGTCGTATGCCGGATAACCGTAGCCGTAGGCGTAGGGGCTGTAGTAGCTGCTGGCCACCAGCGCACCGCCGAGCACTCCGGCAGCCACAGCCGCGCCGCCCCAACCCCAGCCGCGGCCCCAACCGCCACCGCGCCATCCCCAACCGCCGCCCCGCCATCCCCAGCGCACCTCGGTGACGAGGCTGGTGTCCGTCGTCTTCAGTGCGGCGACGTTGGTCGGCAGCATACCGGCTGTGGCCGGTGGCGTGGTTCCGCCAAGCAATGCCCCGGTCAGGCAGAGTGCGCATGCAGTCGTGGCGAGGGTCCTCATGGCTTCCTCCTGTTTCTCGCGGCGTGAGGGCGCCGGTCTTTGTCTCCGTTCGCCGGCTCGATGCCCTCGAGCAGGGATCGGAGATCAGGGTGACAAAGCTTTCACGTCCACTCCGGTCCAAGTCCCATCCGGATTGAAGGATGTCATGCGTTCGGCGATCTGCGCCGTCTTGGGGCCGAGATCCTTCTGGTACACGACGCCATCATGGCTCACGATGAATGTCATCACGCCGGAATTCCGGTAGCTGGCCGGATAGGCCACCAACCCGAAGCCGCCGATCATCTTGTCGCCCACGACGTAGTTGAGTGCGCCGCCCGGCGCCGCGGGGCCCTGCTTGTTCAGGATCTTGAAGTAGTATCCGTGGAACGGCGCCCGTTCGCCGCCGACCTTGTAGCCCTGCTGGGTCGCCTGCGCGACCAGCTCGCCCAGCGGACTGGGGTCCTCGTTGCCCGCGGTCGGCCAATAGAGGCCATCCTTCTTGCCGGGACTGCTGATGATCTTTTGCGCGTAGGTGCTCACCGCGCCCACGCGGGTCTTCTCGGCATATTCGTTCTGAGCGTCGACATAGGCGAGGCTGGCCTGGATGGCGTCGAGCTCGTTGCGCCCGATGCGGCGGTAGAGGATTTCCTCGCGACCAGCGGCCGAGTCGAACCGCCAGGCATCGTTCTTTTTCACCAGCGGGATCGGGAACGGAAAGTCGTCCTGCCCGATGACCATGATGGCCTTGCTGTCGCCGTCCATCGTCACCTGGTGCTTGGCGTCATAGGCCGCGACGAACTTTTCGCGTGTCTCGTTGTCGGCGACGTCGTCGCCGGACGACGCAATGTCGGCGCCGTCCGCGCCGAGGATGCTCAGGATCGCCTTCTGGTCATCCTTGCGGGCGGCATTGACGAGCGCTTCGATCGCCAGCTCCGGAGTCTTGAACGGTTCCTGGGCACGCGCCGCGCCGATCGGTGTGGCGACGAGGAGGCCCAGGGCAAGGGTCGTCAGCCTGGTGAAGGCCGCTGGTGATGCAATCGTCTGCATGACGTCCTCAGTGCCGTTCGATACGGCGCTCAGTTGCTGCCGAACCCACATGCGGCAGTCGTGCGCCGGTGGCGATCCACTGCCGATAGGTCTGGAATGTGAGGCCGAGCTTGTCGTAGTCGACCATGAGGTAGCCGTCACGGCCGCGCATGACGGCTTCGGGCATCACCGCATGGACCTCCTGCGCCATCACGCCGACATAGGCCTTGCTGCTCCCGACATAGCTGAAGCGGTAGAAGCCGAGACCGTTGTCGAGACGGCCGAGCAGTTCGATGTCGTGCTTCAGAGCGATGTCGGACCGGCGTCCGCCGCCGCCCCGGCCACCACCGCCACCGCCGCGGAATCCGCCGCCTCCGCCGCCGCCGCGGAACCCGCCGCCGCCCCCGCCGACCCGTGGTCCACCGCCGCCCAAACCGCCGCCGCCGGCAAACCGCGCGCCGCCGCCGCGGCTGGCCATGCTCGCACGGCCGCGAGCGCCCTGCAGGTTGGCCGCGCGTCCGGAGCCGACGCCGAAAGCGTTGTCTCGCCGTCCGCCGCCGCCGCGCTGTGCAGGCCGGTTCGCGGCGCGGTTGCCCGCGCCGCCGCGATCGCGCGCGCCCGCTCGGTCACCGGCGCGGTCGCCGCGTCCGCGATCGGCCGCGTTGGCCCGATCACCGCGCCCGCGGTCGCCCGCCCGGTCACCGCGTTCACGGTCGGCAACTTGACCGCGATCGCCTCGATCACCGAGTTGCCCACGATCACCGCGATCGCCGAGTTGGCCGCGGTCGCCGCTGCCCGGCCGCAGGACCTGGTCGCCGCCGCGGCCGCGGAAATCAAGCCGTTGCTGGGCGTTGTTGCGCAGGTTGTTGTTGCCGAACCGCGCCGCGACCTGCGGGTTGTTGTACCGCACGCCATGGCGATGCTCGACCCGGTGCTCAAAGCGATTGCCGACGTTGTTGATGTCGATCGGCCGGTTGACGAAGATGTTGTTGTTGTTCCACCCCATCCCGCCGCCCCAGAAATTGCCGCCCCCGGCCCAGCGCCCGAGCGCATAGCCGGCGCCGAACGCGAGGCCGGTGGCGATGATGCCGGCGCCGATATAGCTGGGGTAGCCGAAGTAGTACGGCGGGTAGGCCGGATACGGCCAGTCACCATAGGCCACGGCCGGCTCGTAATACGGCACGTAGACCGTGTTGGGATCGGTCGGCTCGATCACGATGACCTGCTTGCCACCCTGCTGCTGCGTCGAGACCTTCTGCTGCTTGGTGCTGGTGAGCTTGTTGCGCGCCTGCGCGCGGGTGCGCAGACGCTGGATCGCATCCATAACGTCGGGCTGCTGCGCCAGCACGGCGTCGCCGAGCTTCTGGGTCCACTCGAGCTTGCTGCTCATCATCTCGAGCACCGACGGCGTCGCGACCAGCGACTTGATGCTTTCGTCCCACGACTGCTTGTCGACGGCGGCCTTGAGCTGGTCGCCCTTCAGGCTCTTGTTGGCGCTGGCCCAGCGTTCCGCGTTGATCACCTCGAGCGGATAGGTCGACGCGATGAGAACCTGCGCCAGCAGCGTATCCGGATACAGCGCGATCGGTGCGACGAGCTGCTCGAGCTCCTCATTCTTCAGCGTCTGTGCCTGCTGGGGCTGCGTTGGCTGAGTTGCGGTGGCGGTCGCCGTCGGCGTCTGTTCCGGGCTCTGCGCCAGTCCGGGAACCGTCGCGAGGAGAAGAGCCGTTATTGCCAATGATTTTACCGTCCACGAACACATGGACCACTCCCGACACACGGATGCAGTTGCTGCAGCGAGTTACCGCAATTGCATCATGCTCGAACGGTCTAGCGCCAGTATCGGAAATGACAGGCGGCTTTATACGTGGGTATAGCATCACGGGGCGCGCGCACGGGTGACAATGCGGCAGGGAGCAGTGTCATGCCGGACGCGTCGATGTACCAGGCGATCGAGAAATTGCGCGACGGACGCTGCGCCGTCATTCGTGCGTTCCAGCCGGAGGATCGGGCCGGACTGATGGCCGCGGTCGAACGCGCCAGCGCTGATACGCTCTACCGGCGCTTCTTCACCGTGAAGCGCGGGTTCAGCGCAAAAGAGATCGACTTCTTCACCAACATCGACTTCGTCGAGCACGTCGCGCTGGTTGCGCTCGTGAAAGAAGGCGAGCGGCCGATGATCGTCGGCGCCGGGCGCTACGTCGCCGTCGCTCCCGGCAAGGCGGAGCTCGCCTTCGCGGTGATCGATGAGTACCAGGGACAAGGCATCGGCGCGGCCTTGATGCATCATCTCGGCGTCATCGCCGACCGCGGCGGCATCAAGGAGTTGATCGCCGACGTCCTGCCGGAGAACGTCCCGATGCAGAAGGTGTTCGAGCGGAGCGGCTACCGCATACGCTCCGAGCGCGAGTCGGAGGTCGTTCACGTCAGCCTGCGTCGAGCCTGAGCACGCGATCACAAAATCCGAGCATGAGCGAGGCCACACGTCATGCCGCTCACGAAGGTCTCATGGAAGCCCAATCCTGCGATCGCCGCCGGCAAGGGCGCGACCGTGCAGCAGTTCGTTGCGAGCCTTGGCAATGACAAGCTGGAGATCGACGTGGCGCCCTGGGGCGAGGGACATCTGCGCGTCAACGGCATGGAGCTCGCCCATGTCGAGGAGCGCAAGAGCCGTCATCAGGCCTTCCTGGACCTGAAGCGGATCGCCGAGGCTTACTTTAATCCCAAGGCGTCGCTGCCGCTCTTCAAGCGGCCGAAATAGTCCGGTCGAAGCTCGCGGAATGCTGCCTGCTCACCGGCGCCGCAGATACACGAACCAATAGACGGCTCCGACCATCAGCGAGCCGCCGATGATGTTGCCGATCGTCACCGGCAGCAGGTTGCCGATGAGGAAATTACTCCAGGTCAGCGATGGAAAATCCGCCGCCGTCTTGCCGATCGCGGCCCAGAACGAGTCGTCGGCGCCGGCCTTGATGAACAGGCCGATTGGAATGAAGTAGATGTTGGCAATGCTGTGCTCGAACCCCGACGCGACGAAGGCCGCGACCGGCGGAATGACGGAGACGACCCGGTCGATGGTCGTGCGCGCGCCGTAGCACATCCAGACCGCGAGGCACACGAGCGCATTGCACATGATGCCGAGCGTCAGGGCGGACACGAAGGTGAGGGACGTCTTTGCGTTCGCCGTCGCCAGGGCGGCGAGGCCGACCGCGCCGCCGCCGAACGTGTATTGCGACGTGAAGAACATGATTACCGCGGTCGCGATGGCGCCGACGAAGTTGCCGATGAACACGAACAGCCAGTTCAGCAGCAGCGCGCGGGTAGTCACCCTGTGGCTGGCCCACGCCATCACGATCAGATTGTTGCCGGTGAACAGCTCGGCCCCGGCGATCGAGACGAGCAGCAGTCCGACCGAGAACACCAGGCCGCTGAGAAGCCGCGTCACGCCGTAGGGAAGTGTGGCGACCGCCGAGCCGCCCTCGCCAGCCGAGATCGCGATGCTCCCGGCACTGACCGTGGTCGCGAAAATGGCGCCGAACGAGATGAAGGCTCCCGCCAGCACGCTCAACACCAGCACCGTGGTCGGGTCGGTTTTCGCGCGATTGACGCCGGCGTCCTCGGCGCGCGCTGCGATTGCCGCGGGCATGACCGCGTCGAACGTGACGGTTTGCGGCCGAGGCGGCTCTTCGGCGCCGGCCGCCTTCTCGATCGGCGAGGTTCTTTCGCGCAGGCTCATGCGTGCCTCGGATGCCGCGTCAACCGCCTGCTGCTGCACCGGCGGCGGCCAGCAGCCCGACGATCTGCACGGCGATGACTTTCACGATGGTCATGGACGGGAAGATCATCGCATAGCCGATATCGGGCCGTTCGGTCGGCGCCATGCGCGTCGAATAGACCAGGATCGCCGGGTTGCCCGTCGCACCGGAGGCAACGCCGACCAGGTCGTCATAGGGAATGCGCATCATGTAGTAGCCGACCAGCAGCACGATCGCGACTGTGGTGAGCAGCACGGCCATGCCGACGAACAGCATGGTGAAACCGGTTTCCGATACCGTCTTGACGAACGGCTGGCCGGCATTGATGCCGACCGCGGCGAGGAACATCGCCAGCCCGAAATTCCGCAGCACGATATTCGCCGGCAGCGGCATGGTCCACAGCATCGGTCCGGTCCGGCGCAGCTTGCCGAGCACGAGCGCCACCAGCAGCGGACCGCCGGCGATGCCGAGCGTGACGACGCCGATGCCGGGCACCGGGATCGGGATCAGTCCGATCAGCACGCCGACCACCATGCCGATGCCGAGCGAGACGTAGCTGAACTCCGCCATCGACTTCACCGTGTCGCCGAAATGCCGACGGATGTCTTCCTTACGTTCCGGCGGCATCAGCACGCCGACCCGGTCGCCGAACTCGAGCATCAGGTCGGGAGTTGGCACGATGTCAGCGTCATACCGGCGGACGTGCAGCAGGTGTGCCGGGAAGCCCGCCGGCAGCGGCAACTGAGCGAGCGGCACGCCGACCATGCTTGCCTTGCCGACGAACACGCGGATGTAGTCGAGCGCGGAGCGATCCCTGACGATCCGTCCCGGCTCCAGCCGGCCCAGGTGCGCGGCGGCATCGGTGATCGCGGCCTCCTCCTCGGCGACGACCAGGATGCTGTCGCCGGGTGCGAGCATGACCTCGCCCGATGGGACGAGGTTCTGGTCGCCCTTGCGTGCCATGGTGACCTGGACGCCGCTCGGGAGATGCGCGGCGAGCTCCGTCAGCGACTGAGCAGGACGTCCGGGACCGAGCGTGATCTCCCGCATGTGGAAATGCTGCGCCTTCGGCGGGAACTTCGGCTGAACGGCGCGTGTCATGAAGTAAATGCACAGGATCGGACCGATCACGCCGAACGGATAGGCGATCGAATAGCCGATTGACGGATCCTTGTTCTGCATGACGTCGAGGGCGGCCTGCAGGGTGGCGGTGCTGGTCATCGAGCCCGCATAGATGCCGAGCGTGTGTCCGATCTTGATGTTGAATACCTGTCCAAGCCCGAGCGCCACCAGCAGTCCGGTGACGCAGGCAACGAGCGCAAGAAGATTGTATTTGCGTCCCTCCGCGCCGGTCATGCCTTCGAAGAACTGCCGCCCGTACAGGATGCCGATCCCGTAGAGAAACATGATCAGGCCGGTGAGGCCGATCGGTCCGACGATCTGCGCCTTCGGCGCGAACGCGCCGATGGCGAGGCCGACGAACAGCACGGCGCCCACGCCGAGCGAAAATCCGCCGATGTTGATCTGACCGACCAGGTAGCCGAGGCCGATTGCGAGGAAAGCCGCCAGGATCGGTTGCGAGCCGATGATATCGCGAGCAATGTCCAACATCGTTTGTTTCCCCAGCACTGTAGTTGGTCCGCTGTCGATGCTTAGCGGGCGCGGCACCCCGCGGCGGTAAGTTGCTGCAGCACCCGGTTGATCAGCTCAGGTGTCGGCGTCGCCGTCTCGGCGTGCTTATAGTCGAGGCCCATCGCCTTCCATTTGAATGAACCCATCTGGTGGAACGGCTGCACCTCGACCCATTCGACGTTCTTCATCGGGGCGACGAACCGCCCGATGCCTGCGACATTGTCCGGGTCGTCCGTGGAGCCCGGCACCAGTGTGAACCGCACCCACACCGGTTTGTTCATCGCCGCCAGCCGCTCAGCAAAGCGCAGCGTCGGCGCCAGATCGCGGCCGGTCACCGCGCGATAAGTGTCCGGATCCGAGCTCTTGATGTCGAGCAGCACCAGGTCGACACAGGACAGGAATCGCTCGTCGGCGCGATCGCCGAGAAAGCCCGAGGTTTCGATCGCCGTGTGCAGGCCGAGCTCCTTGGCCCCGGCAAGGATCCGTCGTGTGAAGGCGAGCTGCACCATCGGCTCTCCGCCGGAGATGGTGATGCCGCCGCCGAGCGAGCGCAGCGCCGGCGCGAAGCTCGCCAGCCGGTCAAGCACGTGCTGCGCCGAGACGTAGGTGCCGTCCTTCAGATGCCAGGTATCCGGATTGTGGCAATACGTGCAGCGCAGCAGGCATCCCGACACGAACAGGACGATCCGCAGGCCCGGTCCGTCGTATCGGGATGACGATTCGTAGGAGTGCACGTAGCCGAACGCGCCGGCTCCATCGTCGGCGACGTCCGCTTCGTCGGGCGCATCCGGCGAGATCCCGACGTGGAGATCGTGCCGGCTGCCGGCCTGGATGCTGCCGAGCTGCGACATGACACGATCTCCCGTGCTCACATCTGGCCGTGGAACGTGCGGCCGATCACGTCGCGTTGTTGCTCGGGGGTGAGCCGCACGAAGTTGACGGCGTATCCGGAGACGCGAATGGTCAGCTGCGGATATTTGTCCGGGTTCTTCATCGCGTCCTCGAGCGTCTCCTTGTCGAGAACGTTCAGGTTCATGTGGAAGCCGCCCTGTCCGAAGTACATGTCGAACGCCTTGACGGCGGCGTCGGACAGCTCCTTCTCGGACAGATGCGCCTTCTGCGGTGCAACCGAGACCGTGTAGCTGATGCCGTCCAGCGAGTCCTTGTACGGGAGCTTCGCCACGGAGAGGCAGGACGCCAGCCAGCCGTGGCTGTCGCGCCCGTGCATCGGGTTGGCGCCGGGGCCGAACGGCTCGCCCTTGCGGCGGCCATCGGGCGTGTTGCCGGTCGCCTTGCCGTAGACCACGTTGGAGGTGATCGTCAGAACGCTCTGGGTATGCGTCGCATTCCGATAGGTCGGATGCTTGCGGATCTTGTCCATGAAGCGCGTGACAAGGCCCGCCGCAATGCTGTCCACGCGGTCGTCGTTGTTGCCGTACTGCGGAACGGCATTCGTGCCGTCGAACTCGATACGGTAATCGACCGCGAGCCCGGTCATGTCGCGGATCACGTGCACCTTGGCGAACTTGATTGCCGCCAGGCTGTCGGCGACGACCGACAGGCCGGCGATGCCGAATGCCATGGTGCGCAGGATGTCGCGGTCGTGCAACGCCATCTCGAGGCGCTCGTAGAAGTACTTGTCGTGCATGTAGTGGATGCAGTTCATCGCGTGCACATAGGTGCGCGCGAGCCACTCCATGACGCGGTCGAATTTCTCGAACACCTCGTCGTAGTCGAGCACCTCCCCGGTGATGGGCGGCGTCGCCGGCGCGATCTGATCGCCCGAGATCTCGTCGCGACCGCCGTTGATCGCATAGAGCAGCGCCTTGGCGAGATTGACGCGCGCGCCGAAGAACTGCATCTGCTTGCCCATGCGCATGGCCGACACGCAGCAGGCGATCCCGTAGTCGTCGCCCCAATACGGTCGCATCAGGTCGTCGTTCTCGTATTGCAGCGATGAGGTCGCGCGGCTGACCTTGATGCAGTACTTCTTGAAACTCTCCGGCAGGTCTTTCGACCACAGCACCGTGATGTTCGGTTCCGGCGCCGGGCCGAGATTGGTGAGCGTGTGCAGCATCCGATAGCTGCTCCTGGTCACCAGCGGACGCCCGTTCAGATCGAGGCCGCCGACGCATTCGGTCGCCCAGTAGGGGTCGCCGCTGAACAGCGCGTCGTAGTCCGGAGTGCGGAGGAAACGCACGATGCGCAGCTTCTGGACGAGCTGGTCCCACAGCTCCTGCGCGCCGGCTTCGTCGAGCGTGCCTTCATGCAGGTCGCGTTCGATGTAGATATCAAGGAAGCTCGAGATGCGGCCGATCGACATGGCCGCGCCGTTCGCTTCCTTGATCGCGCCGAGATAGGCCAGATAGGTCCACTGCACTGCTTCGCGTGCGTTCGCCGCCGGCTGCGAGATGTCGCAGTCATAGAGCTTGCCCATCGCCGCGAGGTCCTGTAACGCGCGGATCTGCTCCGCCAGCTCCTCGCGCAGCCGGATGATCTCGTCCGTCGGCCACATGTCGTCGAGCTGCGCGCGCTCCGCGCGCTTGACCTCGAGCAGGCGATCGGTGCCGTAGAGCGCGACCCGGCGATAGTCGCCGATGATGCGGCCGCGGCCGTAAGCGTCCGGCAGGCCGGTGATGATGCCTGACTTGCGGCATTTCATGATCTCGGGCGTGTAGACGTCGAACACGCCGTCGTTGTGTGTCTTGCGGTACTTGGTGAACGCCTCGTGGACCTGCGGATCGGCTTCGAATCCGGCCGCCTTCAATCCGGCCTCGACCATGCGCAGCCCGCCATAGGGAAAGATGGCGCGCTTGAACGGCTGGTCGGTCTGCAACCCGACGATCACCTCGTTGTCGCGGTCGATGTAGCCCGCCTTGTGTGCAAGCAGCGAGGACGGCGTCTTGGCGTCGACAGCGAGCACGCCCTTTTTCTGCTCGTCGCGGAAGTACGGCTGCAGCTTGGCCCAGACGGCTTTGGTGCGCTGCGAGGGGGCGGCGAGAAACGTCTCGTCGCCGCTGTACGGCGTGACGTTGCTGATCACGAAGCCGCGCACGTCGATGGAGTTGCACCAATTGCCGGGCGTGAAGTCGCGCCAGCAGCTTTCATCTTTTTGCGTCGGCTTTTTCGCGACAGCGGCAGTCGCTACCATGGCGCGTCCCTCCCGATTGGTGTTGCACTGGCCGTATCGCTCGGCGCATGCGTAATCGATCGCCGCGCATTCGCGGTCACCGCAACGTAAGATAAAAACGGTCAGGTGCTCTATTGGACAGGGGTATCGGCTGTACCGGTTGGAACATAAATACGCATATACGTAGGTTTAGTTTTCCTGAAAGCCGGCCTGAGAGCTCAATCGTCGAACGTCTCGATCGCGGCGGTTTTCTGCTGATTGGCACGCGTGCGGGATGAATTGTGCAGGTGCAGCACGCGGGCACGCCGTCTCAGGGGCTATACTCAAGTACAATGTTTTCCACCGCCTGACCTGCATCACAAATCAGCACGTCACGTATACCCCTGGCTGTCAGCGCTGGAGATCATCATGATGAAATCTTTCCAATGCTCAGGGACGCTCGCGCTCGCGCTCGGCGTCGTGCTTGCAGCTGCCTTTGCCGACCAGGCGTCCGCACAGGCGAAAAAACTGAGTTACGAGCAGGCATGGGCGCAGTGCAAGAAGGAGATCTCCGCCAACGTCCCGATGACGGACGCGACGACCTCCGCGGCTCGCTACACCGCCGGCGGCGCCTGCATGAAGAAATATGGATATCGGCTCAAGAGATCGTCGATGTGATCGCCAGGTGATCGCGGGCCAGTGCGGCCGCCCGCGATCTTTGTGCGGCGCACATGGCGGTCGTGCCCTATGCCCAGCCCGAAGTGGCTTACGGCGACTGTAGTTCTGCTTGCGCTGGTGACCGCGGCGGGGCCGGAGGCGGCGGCGCGCAAGAGCAGCACTGCGCCGAAGTTCAAGCCCAACAGCATCGACGTCGATTACGGCGAGCCGCAATCGGCCGAGCATCGGCCCATCTACGAGCTGCTGAAGGAGCGTCGGGCGCTCGAGAAGATCCGCGATCTGCTGGCGCCGCTGCGTTTGCCGCACCGGCTCGTGGTCCAGACCCGCAGCTGCGAGGGAATTTCCAACGCCTGGTCGGACGAGAGCAGCGTCACCGTTTGCTACGAGTACGTCGAGGAAATCCGGAAGAATGCGCCCGAACGGGCGACACCCGCAGGAGTCTCGCCGGTCGATGCCGTGATCGGCCCGTTCGTGGACGTATTCCTTCACGAAACCGGCCATGCCGTCTTCCGTGCGCTGAAAATCCCGCTGTTCGGCCGTGAGGAAGACGCAGCCGATCAGTTTTCGACCTACATCATGCTTCGATTCGACAAGGAGGAGGCGCGCCGACTGATTTTGGGTAGCGCCTATCAGTACAAGGGCGACCTGTCGTCGCCGACCGTGACGGTGACCCAGCAAAAATTCGCAGACGAGCACGGCACGCCGGCGCAGCGCTTCTTCAATCTGTTGTGCATGGCGTACGGCGCGGATCCGAAGCTGTTTGATGACGTGGTCAAAGGCGGATTCCTTCCCGAGGACCGCGCAGCGGGCTGTCAAAGTGAATACGTTCAGGTCTCGTACGCATTCAAGACGTTGATCGGTCCCTTCATCGACAAAGGTCTCGCGCAGAGGCTTCACAAGCGGTGGCTGCCGTCTGCCTCGACGGAGCCGAAGCCGCGGCAGAGGTCAGGTATCTCGCGATAGTTCGGCCCCCCCTCGGTTTTCGCTCGATTGATTCAGCAGGTCCGCGACCAGCTGAGGCGGTCGAAATTGTCGATCAGGATATGGATGCTGACGAGGAGCACCCAGGCCGGCAGCACGAAGAAGCTCCAACTGACATAGTAGCTGCCGATCAGGAGAACCAACGCCAGCAGATAGCCGAGGTAGGCAATCCAGCGCGGCGCGAGAGCGGTGTAAAGCGCGACGGTCGACGTCGAGATCATGAATACGGCCGCCATCTTGATCGCGTAGACGTTCATGATGTTGTAGACAATTGCGCGCGCCAGCTGGAACGTCGTGGAGTTGGTCAAGGCATTCGGATCGGCGGCGGAGACCAGGAGCAGTGAGGCTGTGATCGCGGCTCCGGTGAACAGCATGGCGAGAAACAACAGCGCGCTGCCGAAAAAGACGGTCGCAAAGAAGCGATCTTCCGTAGGGCCCAGCCGATCGCGCAACACGCCGATGAACCACAGGAAGGCGATGCCGGCGAACGGGATGAGATTCAACGCGAACGCCACCGAGCGCGTATCCGTGGAGAGCCACGCCCCGGACTCCAGCGGGTCGGCCGGTATCGCCTTGCGAAACAGCCAGAACGCGGTGATGAGCAGGGCGGAAAAGATCACACCGGCGACGGCGGCAGCTCGTGGCGTCTTCAGGTTCGCCCGGGTCACCTCGTTTGCTTGCGGCATCGGCGGATCCCGCTTGAAGACGCATGAGCCCGCGGCGGCGGTTCAAGGCGGCTGCCGGAGGCTGAACGGTCCGTGCGGCGAGTCCGCGTTTGCCGGATCTTCGCCAATCGGCGGCCACGAAGCAGCCGCATACGCCGCACCGCCCGTCGAGCAAACTATATTCGCGTATAGGTCCGGTGATCGTTTTCGGGGGCGGACCTGAACCTTCGTACACTGGAGCCGTGACTCCCCGCTGGCTACGTTTGATCTCTGCAGACCGAACTCAGGTGAGAGCTTGCGACGCGATGCCACTTGTCAAGTGGTGGCGATCGTCGGCGCGCGGGACCGAGGTGTTCGGGCTGCAATCGCGGGCCCATGGGAGAATGTCGTGCCGATGTTCGAAAATCGCGAGCACGCCCACGAGGCAAAGTTCGCGCAGGACGAAGAGCTGAAATTCAAGGCGAGGGTGCGGTGCAGCATGCTTGCCGGTTATTGGGCGGCCGGCAAGCTCGGGCTGGTTGGACCCGCGGCGGATGCCTATGCGAAGGATCTCGCGGCGGCGGTGCTCGAGATACCGGATCCGGACGAGCTCTTCAGAAGGATCAGGCAGGATTTCAAGTTGAACCGTGTGGCGCAGTCCGACCACCGGATCCATCGCGCCATCGACGAGTTCATGACGCGTGCAGTTGCCGAAGTGGGCCGGTGAACCGCGGCCGCTGAGCGGCGTGCCAGTGCCTCTCGCCAATCCAATCAGCAAATCCTTAGTTGAACCATCCCATCGACGAGAACGGACGTCGCGACGACGGACGCCGCGAGTAGTAGTAGGCGTCCTGCGAACTGCTCGGACGGCCCCTGTATCGTGGGCGCGTCTCGGCCGCATAGCTGCTCACCTGAGAGTGATCGAAGCCGCCGAAGGCAAATCCTGCAGCTCGCCCCCAGTCTTCTCTGCGGCGCTCGGCGAGCCGCTGGCGCCGCATCTGTGCTCGAGCGGAGGCACGCGCCGCTTGGCGTGCGGATGATTGAGCAACGCCATGCGCCCGCCGCTGCAGCTCCGTCGACAGCGGTTGGGCGACGCTCAGTTGCCCGAGTACGTCACGCTGCACGGACGGGGCGGCGCGGCCGGCCGACTCGCTTCCCTCGGGGGGTGGGTCCGGAACGCGTGCCAATGTCCACGACAGGCACCGCCGATCGACATTGGGCCAGACCTGCCGCGCGCATGCCGTCGCGGGCGGATCGATGGTGGGGAGGGCCGCACTCAGTGGCGCTTGGCGGTTGATGGCCTGCGCGACCACGCCCAGGAGCACACCGGCCCCGAGCACGGCCAAGACGGCACGCAATGTGTTTGGCATGTCGATCGCATACGCCCGGCCGGGCTCCGGACAAACTATCTTGGCGTATAGACCGACTGACCGATTTGGCGGGTGATCTGAACCTGCACCAGTGTCGTGGTTCCGAAATTCGCATCAACACTTGCCGCGAGTCATTCAAGCGAATTTCTGAACCAGCCGACACCGGAATCAGAGGTTTCCAGTGTCCTTCGATTCCGAAGTTCGCATCAGAAGGTGCCGCGAGGCTGGTCACTCACGGGGCTGCTGCGCTTGCAGGGTCGCGGTTCTGGCTCCACGCCATGAGCAGCTCCCATGCCACCGCCAGCACGATCGGGCCGAGAAACAATCCGACGATCCCATGCGCGATGGTGCCGCCGATCACGCCGACCAGAATCACCGGCAGCGGCGTCGTCAGCCCGCGTCCCATGACGATCGGCTTCAGCACGTTATCGAGAAGGTTGACCGGTACCATATACACGGTGAACAGCAGCGCCGTGCCCGTATCCATGGCCGTCCAGGCCCAGATCATCACCGGGATCAGCACGATGGCCGGCCCGATCTGAACGATGCCCAGCACGAGCACTGCGAACGTGATCAGGCTGGCACCAGGGACGCCGGCGATGAACAGGCCGATGCCCGCGAGGCAGGCCTGCAGCAACGAGATGCCGATCACGCCGCGCGAGACCGTGCGAATGGTGGCGGCTGCCATGTCAACGAAACGCTCGCCGCGGGTGGTATCGATTTTGCGCGCGAGCTGGGTGGTGGCCGCCGCCAGCGGCGGTCCCCATGACAGCAGCATCCCGGCAACGATGACGGACACGAGGAATTCCAGGATTCCAGTCCCGGCGTTACGCGCCATCCCGAGCAACTTCGTGCCGAACGGTTTGAGGTATGGCACAAGCTCGTGAACCGCTTCTTTGAGGTTCGTGAACGCCAGGTGCCAGAACTGGAATAATGGTTCGCCAATCAAAGGCCATCGCTTCACGGACTCGGACGGCGTCGGAACAGAGACGCCGCCGGACTGCAGCTGTTCCGCCACCGATCGCAATGCTTCGAGGACGCCCAATGTGATCCAGATGGTCGGTGCCACGACGATCAGCAAGGCGGCCATGGTCACGGCAGCAGCTGCAAGCTTGCGGCGTCCGCCCAGCAGGGCGACCGCCCGCACGAACGTCGGATGCAGTGACACGGCCAGAATCGCGCTCCAGGCGATGATCGCAATGAAGGGGCGAACCAGGACCAGCGACCAGTACAGGATCAGCACAAGCGCGCCGAGCCGAAGCGCGAGCTCGATGTAATTGCCGGTGAAATCCCGAACGCCATTCGGGTCACGTTGATCGTCGTCCGGAAGCCTCGCGCGTGGACGCGTCTCAAGATCCATCGCTCATGGCTTTCTCTGGATGGCGCTTGCTGACGCAATCGAGCCGGCGGCGTGTCACGTCTTGGAGTCGCCCCAGCTCAACGTGATGCCGATGTCACCCGGCATGCCGTTCGGCCAATCGACGATCTGCACCTTCATGCGATAGCCGCGCGGTTGGAGGTGCTGCTTCCAAAACAGGTAGAGCTCTTTGGGCAGGCCGGTCAGGGTCTCGTCCCACCCGGGCTCCTGCTGGTTGATGGCGCGGCCGCGATCGGTGATCAGGGTGTTCGGGAAACGGCCAACCTCGACCTCGGTGCGGCCATTCTCGACGGCGCGCGAGATGATGGCAGCCGCTCGCTTCATGCGCTCCTCATCGGAAACGCCCGACGGCTTCTCGAGCCTTTCAAACAGCGCCCGTTTCTCCGCGTCGGCCGCCGCCTGCTTGCGCATATAGTCGCTTGCCTTCTCGGCTTCGACCGCCGCGATCTTCTGCCGGCAGTCGGCTGCGCTGGGGAGCACGTCATTGAGGGTCGTCGTCGCCATCTCTGTTTCTCCGCGTAGTGGGCTGCGTAAGGCTTTCCCTCATTGCAGCATGGTCGGCGTCCTGTCGGTGATCTTCAGCTCCGCCTCGGTCGCCGCGATGACCTCGTCGACCGAAACGCCGGGGCCGGTCTCGAGCAAGGTCGCACGCCCGTTCGCAAAACCGATCACGGCGAGCTCCGTGACGACCAAGTCGACCGGACGCGTGGACGTGATCGGCAGAGTGCACTGTTTCACGATCTTCGACTTGCCCTTGGCCGTGTGCTGCATCGCGACGACCACGCGCTTGGCGCCGGAGACGAGATCCATGGCGCCCCCCATGCCGGGCACCATCTTGCCGGGGATCATCCAGTTCGCGAGGCGTCCCGACTGATCGACCTGCAGCCCGCCCAGCACCGTCAGGTCGAGGTGACCGCCGCGGATCAGTGCGAATGACATCGCACTGTCGAAGCTGCTCGCGCCCGGCAGCGCGGTCACCGGCTGACCGCCCGCGTCCGTCAGCATCGCAAGGGCCATGCCCTGTTCCGGAACCGGGCCCGTCCCGATCAGCCCGTTCTCGGACTGAAAGAAGACATGCATGCTCTCGGGCACGTAGTTCGCAACCAGCGTCGGAATCCCGATGCCGAGATTGACCAGCATGCCGTCGCGCAGCTCGCGGGCGATGCGCTTGGCGATGATGGTCTGGGGATTGTCCTGTGCATCCATGGCGCGTCGCTCAATTCATCACGAGATAGTCGACGACCGGTGCCGGCGTGACCACGTGGTCCGGCGCAATGACGCCGACCGGAACGATGTGCTCTGCGGTCGCGATGACTGTCTCGGCCGCCATCGCCACGACCGGGTTGAAGTTGCGCGCAGTCAGGGCATAGGAGAGGTTGCCGAGGTAGTCGGCGAGAAACGCATGCACGAGCGCGAAATCGGCGTGCAGCGGCGGTTCGAGGAGGTACTCGGTCCCATCCACCTCGATCTTGCGCCGCCCCGCCTCGATCGTCGTGCCGACGCCCGTCTTGGTCAGGACGCCGCCGAGCCCGCAGCCGCCGGCGCGGATTTTCTCGATGAGAGTACCCTGCGGAACCAGCTCGACGACGATATCGCCGCCCAGCATCTGCTTCTGCGTCACGGGATTGAGACCGATATGACTGACGATCGCCTTGCTCACTGCCTTCGCGTCTACCAGCTTGCCGATTCCCACTCCTGGCTTAGCCGTGTCATTGGCGATTACGGTCAGGTCGCGTTTGCCCTGACGCACCAGCTCGTCAATCACGCGTTCCGGCGTTCCGACTGCCATGAAGCCGCCGATCATCAGGCTTGCCCCATTCGGGATCGCCGACACAGCCTGCTCGAGAGATACGGTGCGCATGGTGGCCCGCTCAGTCGGTGTTGGCGCATTCAGTAAGCACGCGGCCGGATTCCTGGGGCCGGACGCAGCACAACAGCGCCTGCATGCGCCGGGCTTCGTCGTCCATGCCGATCCAGCGCAGCTTGCGGATAAGTTGCACCAGCTCATCGGCGCATTGTCGCCGCTCGATGCTCGACTCTATCGGAAGCGTCACGTTCGCGTTCATGCGCACTCTCCGTAGGCGCTCGCTCAGTCGATGATGTGATAGCCGCCGTCGATGTAGAGCGTTTCGCCGGTGATCAATCGTGCCGCGTCATGGGCCAGGAACGCGGTGGCAACGCCGACGTCATCGATGCTTACCAGGCTGCGGGTCGGCGCATTCTCCTTCGCCTTGTCGAGCAGCTCGTCGAATTCGGGAATGCCGGAAGCCGCCCGCGTGGCGAGCGGGCCGGGTGAGATGGCGTGGACGCGGATGCCCTTCGGGCCGAGCTCGGCCGCGATGTATCGCACCGCGCTCTCCAGTGCCGCCTTAGCGACGCCCATGATGTTGTAGTTCTTCACCACCATCTGGCTGCCGTAGTAGCTCATGGTGAACAGCGTGCCGCCGTCCTTCATCAGAGGCTCGGCCAGATGTGCCATGCGGATGAACGACCAGCACGACACGTCCATGGTGGCGAGGAACCCGTCGCGTGCCACGTCGACGACGCGCCCGCACAGCGCTTCCTTCGGTGAGAACGCGATGGAATGCACGAGGAAGTCGAGGCGGCCCCACTCCTTCTCGATGCGCTCGAACACCGCTTCCGTCTGGCCTTCAGCGCGGACATCGAGCGGCATGAAGATCGGTGCTTCGAGCACCTTCGCCAGCGGCTCCACGAACTTTTTCGCCTTGTCGTTGAGATAGGTGACCGCCAGCTCGCTGCCCAGCGCGCGAAAAGCCTTTGCACAGCCCCACGCAACGGATTGGTCGTTGGCAATGCCGACGATCAGCCCACGTTTGCCTTCGAGCAGTTTTGCTTTGACGATGGGGAGCGTCATGCGGTCCTCCCGTAGGCGGGCCTGTCGGCGCGACGTTCCGACAGGACGGCCAAGGTGTGTTTTGCGATCATGAGCTCTTCGTCGGTCGGCACGACATAGACCGGAATGCGGCTTCGGGCCGTCGATATCCGCGATTGCCGGTCGGCATTCGCGGCGGGGTCCAGCTCGGCGCCGAGCCAGGTCAGCCGCTCGGCGATCCGCGCCCGCATGGAGACCGAGTTTTCGCCAATGCCAGCGGTGAACACGAACGCGTCGAGGCCGCCGAGCGCGCCGGCAAGCATCCCGGCGCATAGGCCGACGCGATAGACGAAGTAGTCGAGGGCGAGCGTCGCGCTGGGCGATGTGCTCGCCTCGAGCTCACGCACGTCATTGCTGACGCCGGACAGGCCCTTCAATCCGCACTCGCGATAGAGCAGATCCTGCACCGCCTCGGCGCTCATGCCTTTCTCGGCGATCAGATAGAGCAGGACACCCGGGTCGATCTGACCCGGCCGGGTCCCCATCGGCAATCCGTCGAGCGCGGTGAAGCCCATCGTGCTTTCCACACTGCGGCCGCCGGCGAGCGCGCACATGGACGCGCCGCTGCCGAGATGGGCGACGATCACGCGGCCATGGGCGATATCGGGGGCGACCTCGCGCAGCCGTTCGGCGATGTATTCGTAAGAGAGCCCGTGGAAGCCGTAGCGACGGACGCCTTCGGCGTAGAAGCGCTCCGGAATGGCGAACCGGTCGGCCACGTCGCTATGGTTGCGATGGAATGCCGTGTCGAAGCAGGCGACCTGCGGCAGATCCGGTCGGCGCACCAGCAGCGAACGGATCGGCGCGAGATTGTTGGGTTGATGTAGCGGCGCCAGGGAGATGTAGCGCGCGAGATTGTTGACCACATCCTGGTCGATCAGGACGGGGCGATTGTAGTCCGGGCCGCCATGCACCACGCGATGACCGACCGCGATCAGGTCGAATTTCTGGGTGTCGCGTAGCCAGTTGCCGACCTCGGCGATCCCGCCCGGAAGGTCGGCGATCTCCTTCGCGCCGTAGACCCGGTCGATCAGCGCTGTCTTGTCGGCCTTCTCCGCCCGCAATCTGGGCCGCGTACCGATGCCGTCCATCTGGCCTTTGAGGAGCCGGGTCAGGCTCTCCTTGCCGTCGGTGGCAAACACCTGAAACTTGAGGCTCGATGAGCCGGCGTTGACGACGAGGACCGTGTCCATGGCGGATCACGCTGCGGGAAGTGCCGCCAACTGGCGGCGGGCGTTCGCGTAAAGCACCGCGGCCGCGCACGACGCGAGCCGCGTGCGGACCGAGTCGGCGCGCGAGGTCAGAATGACCGGGACGCGCGCGCCGAGCACGAGTCCGGCAGCCGTCGCCTTTGCAAGGAATGTCAGATTCTTGGCCAGCATGTTGCCGGCCTCGAGGTCGGGAACGACGAGAATCTGCGCGCGGCCGGCGACCTCGGACTTGATGCCCTTGATTCGCGCCGCCTCGGGGTCGATCGCGTTGTCGAAGGCAAGCGGGCCGTCGAGAACGCCGCCGGTGATCTGGCCGCGTTCCGCCATCTTGCACAACGCCGCCGCCTCTATGGTCGACGGAATCTTGGTCGTCACCGTCTCGACCGCGGACAGGATCGCCACGCGCGGCGTGCCGAGCCCGACCTGCGTGTACAGATCGATGACGTTCTGGATGATGTCGCGCTTGGCGTCGAGATCCGGGAAGATGTTGATGGCCGCATCGGTGATGAACAGCGCGTCCGGATAGGTCGGAACATCCATGATGAACACGTGGCTGATGCGCCGCGCGGTCCGCAGGCCGTTCGTCGAGGATGTCACCGCCCGCATCAGCTCGTCGGTGTGCAGGCTGCCCTTCATGAGCAACTCGCCCTTGCCCTCGCGGACGAGCGCGACCGCCTTGGCTGCCGCGCCGTCGCTGTGCGGCGCGTCGACGACCTCGAAGCGGCCGATGTCGAGCTTGTGCTCGCGGGCAGCGGCGGTGATCTTGGCGGCAGGCCCGACCAGGGTCGGAACGATGATGCCGATCTCGGCGGCTTCGATCGTGCCGCGGAGCGAGGATTCGTCGCAGGGATGCACGACCATGGTCGGCGCCGGCGGCACCTCGCGGGCCCTGCCGATGAGGCGGTCGTATTTGGATTCCGGCGGCTGGCCGAATGGGCTGATCGACAGGACTTCCATCGGGCCTCTCCTGTGTTGCTAGTCCCGTGCTCGGTCTCGACTCGGTGCAGATCCTCGCTAGGCGGCGACGTCCTTGCGCTTCGCTGGCCGTTCGTCGGTCTCGAACATCCGGACGACGCGCTCCATGCGGGTTGCGGCTTCGCCACTCAGGCTGCCGCGTGCGCTCAGGACCTGGCGGAGCAGCGCCAAGGCTTCGCGGCGGCTGTCAGCACCCGAAGGCAGCATGGAAGGTATAGCCGCGAGCGCCGCCTGCTCGTCGATCAGCAGCATGAAGAACTGCTCGCGGACCAGAGCCTTGAAGTCGTTCAGCGGCAGATGCTGCATGTCGTCCTTGGCGTTCCGGATGCGCCGGATCATCTCGAAGCTGCGCTCGTCGACGGAGCCGCGCGCCATCCCGACATAGAGCGCCCCGCGAACGATGCATTCGCGCAGGCCGCCTTTGTCGATGCGCGACCTCAGCTCGGCGATCCGCGCCTGTACGAACTGCGCATGCAGCGCGCTCTTGCCGGCCTTCCGCACGCGCTTGCTGCTGTCCGGATCGATGCCGACCGCCGCCTGCAGGGTGGGCGTGCCATAGACCGACAGGAAGGTCCGCTCGGCGAGCGCCTCGTTCGCGCGCCGCCAGCCGTCGAGCGCGTTGACGACCTGGTCGGACACTTTCTCCTGCAGAGCGACGAACGGGTTGTCGCTGGCTGCGGCTTTGCGATTCTGGCGAACGGAATCCGCCAGCGCGGCGACCGGAGCCATGAAAGGATTCGCGTCGGAGAACAGCTCGTATTGCAGCCGCAATGGATGCATCTGCTGCATCCATTCGGCGATTGGCGGGCTCGCCATCGCACGGACTAACGGCTGTGCGTAGGTCCGATAGAGCGCGAGGTTGATCTCGGAAACGCGCGCCGCCGTTGCGAATCGCCGCTCGTCTGCAGCGTCATTACCGCCCAGTGCGCGGATGTCGTCGAGGCTGCGCGCCTCGCAGCGCATCAGCCATTGGCCGGTCACCAGCTGCGGATTGGCGACATCCTCGCCTTTCGCTTGGAACACCGCCTCGTACAGGCCGGGTGGCAGCGTGTCGATCAGGTCGATGTTGTTCGCGAACTCTCCGTGCTCCTTGCGGGCGACGCCGCCGGACACGAAAATTCCGAGATGCCCGATCGTGTCGTGGATCGTGTAGACGATCGTCTGCCCGTACGAGCGGATGTCGTCGACGCTGTCGTAGAGGTCGAGGATCCAGCCGAGCGCCTGCTGCGGCGGCGTGACGTTGTCGCCGCGCGAGCAGAACACCACGATTGGCGAACGGATGCTCCGCAGGTCGACGGTGGTGCCGTCGGAGGTCTGAATCTGCCCAGCCGCGAGCTTGTTGCCGATGAACAGATCGTCGACGATCGACTGAATCTCCTCGGCATTCAGATTGACATGACCGCCCCACCAGCGTTCGAACCCGAGATAGCGCGGCGCCTCGGTGTCGATCTTGGAATAGAGATTGTATTGCTTGGTCCAGAGCGTGTTGGCGGGATTCTGATTCTCGAAGTTCTGCACCAGCCAGGCGCCGTCGAACTTGCCGTGCCCGAGATCGCCGGTGAGCGCGGTGAGCCAGCTGCCGCCGAGCAGCCCACCGCTGTAGCGCATCGGATATTGGCCGCGCACGCCACCCCAATAGGACAGCGGTGATCCGGCGATGATGATCGGGCCGAACAGCTCGGGCCGGATCGCCGCCAACATCATGACCGCCCAGCCGGCTTGGCAATTGCCGATCACGCAGGGCTTGCCGTCCGCGTCGGGATGCAGGGCGATCACGCGCTCGAGAAAGATCGCCTCGGCGCGGGCGATGTCCTCGATCGTCTGCCCGGGCATCGGGTCGGGCAGGAAACCGACGAAATAGCAGGGATGGCCGGCCGCGAGCGCGACGCCGATCTCGCTGTCGGCCTTGAAGCCGCCGATGCCGGGTCCATGTCCGGCGCGCGGGTCGACGACGACGAAGGGCCGGCGCTTCGGATCGAGCTCGACGTTCTTTGGCGGCACGATACGCACCAGCGCGTAGTTCACCGGTCGCTCGAAGGTCCTGCCGTCGGCGATCAGCTCGATCGCGTAGTCGAGAACGTGCGGCGCCGTTTCCGCGACGTGCTCGCGATAGGCGTTGCCACGCTGGCGCATGACGTCCCAGAACAGGATGCCTCTCTGGACGGCATCGGTCATGTATTCGACGGCTGGCGCAAACATGCCGAAGGTCAGGTTGCGATGTTCGCCTGCCGAATCGGGCCGGGCTTCACTCATGTTTCCCGCCTTCAATTGTGTTGTGACATTGCGATGTTGCCGACCGCGTCGAGGCGTCGCCGGCGTCGAGATCTCAGGCAGGATCAGGACACGAAAGGCGGGTTGGAAGAAAGTATACGTAGGTTCAGGCAAATCGGACGGCAGATCGAACGTCTTGCGTTCGCATGCTGACGTGTCGCGCCTAGTTGCTGCCGTCGGCTCGCGTCGAGCTCGCCGCGTGCGAGCCGAACGGTGTCGTGGTGCCGGTCGGATCGGCGGTTCCGAGCAAAGCCGCTTCCAGGCAGTCGATCAGGCTCTGCTCGTGATAAGGCTTGGCGAGAAAGCCGTGGGCGCCGTTCGCCAGAGCGCGTTGCCGGATGCGATCCTCCGGAAACGCCGTGATGAAGATGATTGGAATTCGGCGTCCGTCGGCCTTGAGCCGAGCCTGCAGATCGAATCCGTCCATCCCGGGCATGCGCACGTCGGTGATCACGCAGGACGTGTCGTCGTGGCTTGAGCTGAGGAACTCCTCGACCGACGCGAATGCGGTGGCGACGTAGCCAAGCGACCGGAGCAGCACCATGGTCGAATGGCGCACCGCGACATCGTCATCGATGATCGAGATCGGGCCGAGTCGCCTCAACTGCACATTCCCTCAAGTACGGCCCGCGATCGAGTGCCGGCCGGACGCTACGGTCGAGTCAAAATTCGATCAATTATATGAAGGAAGTTACTCCCTCTGAAAATGCGTGCTGTGCCTTACCCCAAGTCTAGTTCGATTTGCGCGGGCAAGGCGCGGCCGCTCGCGCCACAGGTGAGGAGGACGGCACAGAGTGCGACCGGCCTTGGGGAGGGCCGGTCGCGTACGACCCGGTCGTGCGTTGGGGTGGGGGAGGGGACGGACCCGGGCCGCAAGTTGCATGCGTCGAGGCGTCCAGCCGCGCCATGGTGGTTTGCCAATTCGAGCGCCTGTTGATCCGGACGCTCACGGTTTTGTTTGCTCAGGCACCGCACCTTGATTCTGTCCGAACAGCGGCGAGGTTTCCATTGAATGCTGGTATAGCTGTCCGCTCGCAAAGACCTACTGCAAAGATACGTCGGTATAGGGTCGCTACGACTTGATGTGTTTGACACCGAGCGCATCCGCCATCCTGACCAGATCGGCCAGCGATTTCGCACCCATCTTGTGCATGATATTGCCGCGATGGACTTTGACGGTGATCTCGCTGACGTCCATCTCCGCTGCGATCTGCTTGTTCATCAGGCCGCTCGTCACGTAGGCCATCACCTCGCGCTCGCGGGGGGTGAGCGTGTCGAACAGCGCCTGAAGGTCGGCGGCCGTCTTGTCGGCTTCGCGTTGCACGCGGTCGCGCTCGATGCCGACACGGACCGCGTCGAGGATATCCTGATCACGGAAAGGCTTGGTCAGGAATTCGATGGCTCCGGCCTTCATCGCTTTCACCGACATGGGAATGTCGCCGTGGCCGGTCATGAAGATGATCGGGATATGGATGTTCGCCCTGGCCAGCTCGCTTTGGAAGTCCAGCCCGCTCAGCCCGGGCAGCCGGACGTCCAGCACGAGACAGCTGGGGCCGTTTGGTGCGGCCTGCTGGAGAAACTCGTCGGCCGTTTCGAATGTCTTCACCTGCAGACCGACCGATCTCAGCAGGCTCGCAAGCGACTCGCGCACCGGCTGATCGTCGTCGATCACGAAAACGGAGGGCGGCACTCCTGATTGCGGTTTCATTTGTCAGTCTCCGCAGTGAGGATCGGCAGGTTCATCTCAAACACCGCTCCGTGGGTCTTTCCGCGACTGGCCGTCAGCCGTCCGCCGTGGCTCTCCACGATCGAACGGCAGATCGAGAGGCCCATTCCCATCCCGCTCGGTTTGGTCGAGAAGAACGCATCAAAGACCTTGTTGATGTCCTTCGGGTCGATTCCCGGCCCCGAGTCCTCCACGGTGATGAGGATGCAGTCTTTCTCGGCGACGCGTGCTGTCACCGTCAGCTTGCGGATGACTGAGAGGCCCGACGTCATCGCGTCGATCGCGTTTCGGATCAGGTTGAGCATCACCTGCTGCAGCTGGATCCGATCGGCAAGTACGTGGGGGCCGTCCTTCTCGCACAGCGTGGTCTCGACGACCACGTCATGCTTGCGCAGCTCATGACGGGCCAGAGCAAGGACATCGCGGATCAGCTCATTGATGTCGAGTGGCGTGCGATTTTCGTCATCATGCTTGAACAGCGCGCGGACCTCTTTGATGACCTGATCGGCCCGGTGCCCTTCGGCGACGATGCTGCGCAGGGCGGTCTTCACCTCGTCGAGGTCGGCTTTCTCGTTCGTGAGCCAGCGCAGACCGGCGTTTCCGTAGCTCACGATCGCCGACAACGGCTGCCTGATCTCGTGCGCGATCGAAGCCGAGAGCGTGCCCGCGGTGGCGAGCCGATTGGCATGCGCCATCTCGGTCATCAGGTGCAGCGACCTGATCTCGGCCCCGCGGCGGCGCCAGCGCTCGACTGACAGGGCCAGGATCAGACCCGCCTGCAACAGCAGGGCGAGCCCGAGCAGGACGATCTGGCGGCTGTACTGCTCCCATGCGGTCGCGGGCTTGAAGCGGATCTCGCTGCCCGATGGCAGCGCGGCTTCGCTGACCTGCCAGCGCTGCAACTCGCGCCAGTCAAATACCGGTCTCACGACGTCCGCCGCAGTCACCGGTATCTGCGACGGTTCCTCGCCATTGATGACCCGCAGGACGAGCGACGCGGCGCTTCGACCGACAAGATAGGGCAGCATCACGTAGCCGCCGGTGCCGCCACGGCCGAAATACGTCTCCACGTCGATGACGATCGGACGGTTGGCCACCTCCGCGACGGACGCCAGGGCGTCGCGCGGCAACAGGACTGCGCCGTCTTCGTCGCGGTTCATCGTGGTATAGACGATCACGGAGTCGACGGGCAGTTTGGCGACTCGTTTGCGGACATTCCGCAATGACAAGCCGGTCAGGTCGATGAAGTGATATTGCGTGGATAGCCGTTCGAGTTCACCGGCGAAATGTCGTCGGGTCGGCTGTGTCTCCAGCGGATCGCCGACCAGGACGATACGCTTGACCTCGGGAACCAGGGCGCGCGCGGCAACGATCGAATTGGCGAGCGATATCCGGATGGTATTGCCGGTGACGGCCGACGGAACTGGTTCGCGCGCCACCGTATCGTTATCGACCATCGCAAACACGATCGGCACCTCCGGCAGATGCTGGGAACGAAATGCCAGCGCGAATTGAAGTGCGACCGAGCCGACCGCCACGATCGCCCCGATCGAGATCTTCGCGTATTTCTCCCTGATATAGGTGGTCAGGACCTGGTCGTACTCCTCGCCTCGGAAATGACTCGAATCCAGACTCTCGGCATAGATGGAGATGGGCGGCTTTGCGTCGACCCTCAGGCTCGACTGCAGAGCCTGGAAGATTTGCGAGTAGCCGAGAAAACCAACGGAAGACTGATCGAGATACAGGACTGTCCGCGGCAAGGCAGCCCCCCAGCAGGCCGCAGGCTCAAGACCTGCCACCAGGACGATAACGAGGAAATGCCGGTACAGATTCATGATGTCTCGGCGAACGCAACGCGGGCGAAAGACAGATGAATCGAGTCACCAAGGGGGTCCGGCAACTTGTCGTCACGCGGTTTAAGATTTGTCTAATGTAATTGCGAAATTGCAACATGTGCAAGGCGGTCACGACATTCTGAAATGTCGCACCGGTCATTTGGCGGAAAGCCACTTCTAAACCTAAGTATAAATCCATCCACCCCCGCATCTGTGGAATGCTGCGCGCTGCGTCGCCTGCGCCCGGTGGGGTATAGCGGCTCTACCGGCCATCAGTCGTCGTCGAGGCGATCACGGTGGGGCGATCACGACTGGTGCTGAATCGCGAGGCTGGGCTGTGTCGCGCCGGCGGCGGAAGCATTTGCGAGATGCCGCCGCGGATGCGAAGTTTTCACGAAAGGTTATTGGTATGTCGGTGTGGCGGGCGGCTGCCTGTTCAATGATCGCAGGATTGTTGTGGTGTGGCGCAGGTTCCGCCGCGCTGGCGGTGGATCTGGATGGTGCCTGGGCGGACAACCCGTCGGCCTGCGCCAAGATCTTCACCAAGCGAGGCAAGGTCGTCGCGTTCGCCGAGGATGCCGACCTGCACGGCAGCGGCCTCATCTTCGAAGGAAATCGCATCAAAGGAAAAATGGCCAGCTGCAGCATCAAATCTCAGAAACAGGATGGGGACGTCCGTCACCTCCTGATGACGTGTTCGACGGATGTGGCGCTGGAAACCGTGCAGCTCAGCCTGAAGATCGACGGCGAGAATGCGATCACGCGGATCTTTCCCGGCATGCCGGAGCTGCAGATGTCATACGCCCGTTGTCCGCTGTGAGCACCGGGTGAGAAGCGATGATCAAGACCATCCTGGTGCCGACCAGCGGCGGCATGACTGACGACGCGGTATTCGCGACCGCGCTGTCCGTCGCGCGGCCGTGTGATGCGCACCTGGAGTTTTGCCACGTCGTGATCGAAGCTACGGACGCGCTCTACAACACGCCTTATGCCAGGTCCGCCCGAGGGCAGGCGCTGAAGAACTTCTTCCAGGCGGCGGCGCAGGAGCGGGAGAAACGCCAAGCGGTCGCTTCCGCGCATATGCAGGACTTCTGCAAGCGCGAGCGGATTCTCATGGCCGATCGACCTACCGGCAATGGCGCATTATCCGCAAGCTGGCATCAGGGAAAGAGTCCGGCGGAGCCGTACCTGATGGCTCGCGCCCGACATAACGACCTCGTCGTGGTGGGAAAACCGGCGAGGCCGAATGGATTGCCGGCCGACTTCCTGCAAAACCTGCTGCGCGGGTGCGGAAGACCGGTCCTGATCGCCGGATCGGAGCCGCCCCGGCATCTGTTGTCCACAGTCGTGGTGTGCTGGAACGAGTCGCCGGAGGCCGCGCGCGCTGTCGCAGCCGCACTGCCGCTGCTGGTCAAGGCTCACAAGGTGGAGATCGTTACCGTCGACGATGGCGAGCCGGGTTGTGCCGAGGCGGCAGACGACATGGCCAGCCAGCTTGCATGGCATGGCATTCGTGCCGGCGCCAAGGCGATACCCGCTCAGCACGACGGGCCGGCCGATGTCCTGGCAAAATTCGTCAACGCGTGCGACGCCGACCTGATCGTGATGGGTGGTTTCCGGCGCGGCTCGCTCGGCAAGAGCCTGTTCGGCGGCTGTACCGAGTTCATGTTTCGTCACGCCAAGCGGCCGGTTTTCGTCGTCAACTAGCGCTTACGGCGTAGAGATGAGGCCGCTGCTGGTCGCGACCAGCCAGCGGCCTCCCCAACGCACAATCGACTCCACGCGCCCGACGCCGGGCACTGTGTCGCCGCGTCCCGCCCTGATCACGCCGGGCGGCCCCTCCAGTACAGCGACGCCGTTCACGACATCGCGCAGCCGCCAGCCTGGGATGGTGGTCGGCCGCGTCTCCGGATAGGGCGTCGTCGGTCTCGTCTCCGGAGATGGCGTCGTCAGCCTCGCCGGTGGTTGCGGCGGGGCGGACGGCCGGACCTCTCGTTCGATTGCGCGCGGTGCCGCCGCCGCGCGCGGGACCTGCTCTTGCTTCGCCGCGGGTTGCTCCTGCCTGGCGATTGGCGGTTGTTCCGGCGCGGGAGGCAGCGGCTCTTGCCTCGCCACCGCCGGCTCCGGTGCGGGCTGCGCCTCCTTCGCGGGCGCGGCAGTCGGCTCCTGCACAACCTCGGGAACGGTCACGGTTGCAACCGGCACCGGTGCCGGTTGCGTTGCCGGCGTGGAGGCAGCCGTTGTCGCGGATGGCAATCGGGTGAGCGACGACACCAACGTGGTGATCGTCGCCTTGATGTCGTCGCTGTGATAGTGCGCAGCAACGGCGGCGCCGACACCGAACGCAAGCGCAACGCAGAAGCGGGCAACCGCGCGGAACGCCCGTCGGCCGATCGACGGATTCGCCGTCCGCTCTTCGGCCGAGACGCCATGTCCGGGCCGGACCTCTCCGATATCCAGACCGGAGACATGGATGCGCTGGTCGTTCAGCGGCGCGGCCTGCGAGAAGCTTGCCGAGACGAAGCTGTGCATTTCGTTGGGATGCTTCATCTGCCTGCCGGCAGGCCGGCGCGGCTCGTTGAGCGCGTCGAGCTGGATCTTGAGCGCGATGATCTCGGCTTGCTGCGCGTTGCGCTCTTTCTCGACCCGGGTGAGCGCGTCTCGCGTGCGGGCGAGCTCCGTGAGCTCGTTGGTGTATTTCTCGTTGAGCTGTTCGACTGTCATTTCGAGACGCCTGGTCGACATTGCGAATTCCGCGCGTTGCAGATCCTTCTCGGCCTGGACCTCGGTGATCGATGGCGGAATGGCGGCTTCCAGCCTGCGCGTGGTCAGCCGGACCGCCCGGTTGTGCACGAGCGAGACAACGCCGACCGCAATCAGCGCGGCGAACAGAAAACCGATCCCGATGTACATCATGGATTCGAGCATTGGATCGATCTGCCGGAATCGAGCCTGCGGGCAGCCTCAAGCTTTGGTAATGGCCGGCGAATGTTTGGAACGGCCGATTCACACCCCGCGTGCGAAGGCATCGAACGAGTTGAGGAAGGCTCCAGCAAGGCGCGGATGCGGCGTGTCCGCGGTCAAGATGTGGCGCGGGAACTCGTCGGCGGATGATGCGCGGCGAGTCGCCATGCTGACAGGCCCGTGGGCGCAATGGCTCGCCTCCGCAACTTATGGGAAGATCAGCGGATTTCGGGGGAGGCCGTATGGACGAGGAACATCTCGGATCGATCTCGCGCCGCGCCTTGATGCAGGCGTCCGCTACGTCGCTGGTCGTGGCGCATGGCGCCTCGGTCGCCGCGAGCAGCTTGGCGACGGCCGCCGCGGCTGCGCCGGCTACCGTCACGACGGAGCAGTACATTCTCCGGCGGCTGAGCCAGGCCAACGTCAAGAAGTTGTTCGGCGTGCCCGGCGCGACCTGCAGCCCAATGTTTGAATCCGCACAGGGCCCGATCGACGTCGTGCCGGTCGTGACCGCAAGCGATCTCGGCGCCGGCTATGCGGCGGACGGCTATGCCCGCGTTCGCGGCCTCGGCGCCGTTGCGGTCACCTACGGCGTCGGCACCATGAGCCTGCTGCCCGCCATCGCCGGCGCGTTTGTCGAGCGCAGCCCGGTGGTCGTGATCAACGGCGGCCCCAATGCACTCGACCTCGAGTTGCAGCGCGACCTCGGCAGCCTGTTCTCGCATTCGACCGGACGCCCGCAATCGGATCTGGTCATGTTCCGCGAGGTAACGGAATACGCGGCACGGGTCGAGCGCAAGGAGGATGTGCCGACCGTCGTCGACCGCGCCATCGTCACCGCCAGCAAAAAACAGCGGCCGGTCTATATCGAGATCGCCAAGCACGTCTGGGGCCAGCCTTGCCCGGCGCCGACCACGCCGCTCGATGTCGCCGTCGCGCCGACCGGCAACGAAGCCAGCGTCGCACAGGAGATCATCGTCAAGCTGCGCGCCGCGGCGAAGCCGGCAGTGCTGCTCGGCATCGAGGTCCAGCGCTACGGCCTCGCCAACGAGGTCGCGGCGCTGATCAACCGGCTGCAGCTTCCGTGGTCCTCGACGCTGCTCGGCAAGTCCGTCATTCCCGAGCAGACCCGCGGGTTCGTCGGCGTCTATGGTGGCGAGAACGCGTCGCCGTCGGTGATCGGCGTCATCGAGCAGGCCGACGCGCTGCTCGCCATCGGTTGCGTGATGGGCCGCCAGTACCGGCGCCTCGCGCGCAACTCGCGACCACGGATCGCGCTCGCGTTCAACGGCGAGGTCAGGATCGGCGACGGCGCCGCGCGGGCCGCGAGCCTGCCCGCGCTGATCGCGGCCCTGCAGGCGCAGCCATGGACGCCGAAGCCCGACCTGATCGCCGGCACCCAATTGCCCGGCCTGTCGTTCGATCAGCGCCGCAGCGGGGTCACGCCGCGTCCGGCCGGCGCCGAGGCGGGGCTCACCTACGACGAGGTGATGCGCAGCACGAGCAACGCGCTCGACGCGACGCTGGTCGCCGTCACCGATACGAGTCTGAGCATGTATCCGGCCGCGGACATGAACATCACCGGCGCCAACGGCTTCATCTGCAACGCGGTGTGGCAGTCGATCGGCTATTCGGTCGGCGCGGCGGTCGGCGTCAGCGCGGCGCAGGGACGGCGGCCGATCGTGATCTGCGGCGACGGCGGCTTCCAGATGACGGCGCAGAGTCTCGGCACCATGGCGAAGGAGCGGATGAACGCCATCGTCATCGTGCTCGACAACGGCTTGCACGCCATCGAGCAGTGGATTCTCGACAAGCGCTATTTCGCCAACCCGGGCGCGAGCCCGGAACGTTATCTCGCGCTCGGCGGCTGGAACTACGCCGACCTCGCCAAGGCCATGGGAGTCGCGTTCGTGCGCACGGTCGCGACGCCCGACGAATTCCGGCAGGCGCTCGCCGATGCCAAGGCGAACACGGCGGGACCCTCGTTCATCGCGGCGCGTATCAGGCCGCACGACTTGCCGGCGGGATTGCCGACCAGCTGATGACTAGGCCGGCGTCGGCGGGGGCGGGTCCGGTGGCACGCACTGGTCGGACTGCCCCTTGAACACGCGATCGATGTTGTCGATCAGCCGGCCGCAGACCTCGCGGTCGTGATCACTGATCACCTCGCTGTCTTGATTGTTCTTGACCGTCCCGCCGATCACCAGGTCGCTCTGGCGCGCGAACAGATACGAGATCTGCTCGTTGCGGCAGCCGCCGCTGAACAGGTAGGCGAACCGCTGCTTGGGGTTCGGCAGGCGAACCAGCAAGCCCCGCTTCGGGATCACCGCGGTGTCGTTGAACAGCGCCTTGGCGCCGAGGCCGGTGCAATTGACGATGATGTTCTCGCGTAGCGCCTCCACCTGCTGCTGATTGTCGAAGCTCGTCACCTTGCGCGGCACGTTCTTGGTGGCGAGGTCGGCGGCGAGCTTGGGCAGGAGGATGCGTGGATTGATCAGCCAGGTGCGGTATTCGCGGCCGATCTGGCGTGACCCATCCGGATTGCGCATGCCGGCGAACGGCAGCGTGCCGCGCTTGTACGGCGCCACGACGTCGGACACGCTGAATTCGTCGAAGCCCAGGTTGTCGTCGTCGAACGTGTAATTCCGCCGCTGCACGATGCCGAAGTCGGCGGCGCGGCCGCCGGCTTCCATCTCCTTGAGCCGTTTGATCGAGGCGCGCAGGTAGGTCGTCAGCAGCGCGCGGTTGCTGTTGCGATACTCGTCGAAGATGATCGACGGCTCGAACTGGCCGCCGGCGATGAACGACGTGGTCTTGGTGACGTCCGGCGCGGTCGCGCCCGCCGCTCCCTTGGCATAGATCGTGATCGGCAACTGCGGCCATCGGCGGCGCAGCTCGGTGGCGGTGGTGAGGCCGATCACGCCGGAGCCGATGATCGCCACGGTCGTCGGCGTGCCTGCTGCGCGCCGCAGGTTGATGACCGTCTCGACATAATCGCCGACCACGCTGGCGCAGCCGAAGCTGAGCGTGATGCCGGCGCCGCTGTGGCCGTAATTGTGGATGAGATACTTCTGGCCGTTCTGGATCGGTGTCAGCGAGAGGCGAACGCCGCCGGTGCGATGCGGCCTCACGCCGGCCAGGAATTCGGCCTGTCCCCGCAATGCTGCGAAGTCAGGCGTCGGCAGATCGGAATTGCGCAGAGCCGATGCGCCGGATGTCTCCGCCCAGGAGGGCTGGACAACGGCCGGCATACCGAGAAGCAGCGATGCCGTGCCAGCACCGCGCACGAAATCGCGTCGCGTCCGCATCATGTGATCTCCCCCGAGACTACAATTGTAGGCGGCGCTCGGCGTTGTTTGGCAGGCTCGATGGGTGACGGCAAGATCCGCCTTCACCATGGGTCGCGATTCATTAGGGTTTTGTTCACCATTGCCGTGCGCCCGTGAGTAAACCGGGTCTTGACCAGTCCCATGGTAGTGACGGGCTCCTGGATCCTGAGGCTATCTCGAGTGCGCGTGGGCAGAGGCCGGAACGTCCTTGTGTCCGGGACGCTCGTTGCAGCGTCGCTGCTCGGATTCCTCCTCAGCGGCCACTTTGCCGCCAAGTCCCTGATCGACGCACATGCGTGGAAGGAGCTCCGGCTCCTCAATCAGCTGGCATTGCGCGGATCGGAGGCTTTGGCGTCGTTCGGAGCCTCGACCCTCGCCGAGCTCGCCGCGGCCGGCAGGGTCGGCTGCGACGCGGCCACGTTGCAGGCAATCCGTCTCCACGTGTACCAGCGCGGCGCGGTCAAGGATATCCGCATCGTCGACCGGCAGGGCAGCGTGCTCTGCTCGGCCTACTCGGAGACGCTCGAATTCGACAAGGAATGGGTCACCCGCGATCAGATGCTGCGGGCGCGCGATCCGAGCGTGCGGATCTTCCGCGTCGAGCAGTTCTTCGGAACCGCGCTCGGCGTGCTCAGGGACATTCCCGGCGATCGCTCGCTGGTCGCGATCCTGGGTTTCAACGGCAACCAGCTCGACATCATGCCCGCCGACCTTCGCGGACACAGCGAGGTGACCTTGGCCCTGCAGGACGGCCGGGCTGTCGCCCAGTCGTCCCAGGTGGCCGCAAACCGGCTCCCCGATGCTGCGGTCGCGACGACCATGGCGTCCGGTCTCTACCCGCTCGCGGCCACGATCCGCGTCGATGCCGCAGCGTTCCGGCGCTGGAACGCGGAGCCCTACCTGCCGATCGTGCTCATGGCGGCGCTGCTGGGCTTGGCGTTCGGTCTGCTGCTGTCGCGCGTCGTCGGTCGCGCCGACAATCCGGTCGCCGAGCTCGACCGCGCGCTCGCTGCCGCCGAGTTCAAGCCGTACTTGCAGCCCATCTTCGATCTGCGAACGCGGGCCATTGTCGGCTGCGAAGCGCTGGCGCGCTGGGTACGCGCGGACGGCAGCGTGCTGCCGCCGGCGCGATTCATCCAGCTCGCCGAAACCAGCGGCCGCATCGCGCCGATGACATGGCAGATCCTCGCCGCCGCGCTCGATGGTCTGCGGCCGGTGCTGAGATCGAACAAGCAGTTCCGGCTCTCGCTGAATGTGGTCGCCCGTCATCTGGTGTCGGCTGATTTCACCGATGACCTGCGGCGGATTGTGCTGGCGGCCAGGGTCTCGCCACGCCAGATCGTGCTCGAGATCACTGAACGTCAGCAGGTCGAAGACTTGACGCGCGCAGCCGAGGCCATCCGCAGGCTGCGCGAGCACGGCTTCAAGGTCGCAATCGACGACGTCGGCATTGGGCACAGCGGCCTGTCGCAGATTCAGACACTCGGCGCCGATATTCTCAAGATCGACAAGTTCTTCATCGATTCGGTTTGCCGCGACGCCACCGCTGCGGCGGTCATTGAGATGCTGGTGCGCCTCGCCCGCGAGCTGCACATGGGCATCGTGGCCGAAGGAATCGAGACCGAAGAGCAGGTCGCGGGGCTGCTCGCGTGCGGAGTCCCGCAAGGTCAGGGCTACGTCGTGTCGCCGCCACTGAGCGTCGCCAATTTCGTCCGCTTTCTCGAGCGGATGTCCGCCGCGCCGGAGCGCAGTGAAACCGGCCGCCCGCGGCCTGCGCGGGTTGCCTGAGCGGGACTACCGCTTCAACTGGCCGCGAAGCTCCCCGCCGGGATGCGCGGCGGTGTGGATGTTCACGTACCAGCGGCCGGCGGTCAGGTCCGCCACCTGCGCGTCGGTCAGCGTCGCCGTCCCCTTGATCGGGCTGGCGACGAAGTTGAACGGCACGACAATGCCGGCGTTCTTGCCCGCTTCGGCCGGCCCGTGGATGTGGGCGCCGATTGCCGGGCCGGTCAGACCCGTAAACGTGACCGTATAGGTCAGCACTTTCGTCGCGCTGTCGAGGCTCGCTTCGGCCTTGCCGGATGCGTTGCCCGTATTGGGCGGAACTTCATTGGCGCCGCTGAGCTCGGCGGTGAAAGCGATCGTCTCCGCCCACGCCACGGGGGCGCCGACCACAGCAAGCAATCCCAGACCTGTCACCGCGACGCACGTCAGCAGCTGTTTCATGAGCGGCCTCCCGGAGGTGTTGATCCCCCTGCACCGAATCGCCGGCTTGAACGGGGCTCAGGTTGGCAAACACCGCTGTCACACGCAAATTCCGCGGCAACGGCACCGGCCTGCGCGGTCTCTGGTTGCCATGGAACGTCGGCAGCGTATATCGCAGGACGACAACGGATTGCGGAGCAGGATCTTGGCAGCGCGGCGCGTGACGCTCACCTTCGACAACGGCCCGACGCCGGGGATCACCGGAGGCGTGCTCGACATCCTGGCGCGCGCCGGCATCCGCAGCACCTTCTTCGTGCTCGGCAGGAACCTGGGCGAACCGGCCGCCGCATCCCTCGCGCGCGAAGCGCATGCAGCCGGGCATTGGATCGGCAACCACACGATGACCCATTCGGTCGCGCTCGGCGACAATCCTGACGCCGACTACGCGACGCGTGAGATCGGCGAGACGCAGGCGCGCATCGGCGCGCTGTCGCATCCCGACAAGCTGTTTCGGCCGTTCGGCAATTCCGGGCAGATCGGTCCGCATCTTCTGAGCCAGGCCGCGCTTGCCTACCTGCTCGCGCACCGTTTTCGCACCATCATCTGGAACAGCATCCCGGGCGACTGGCGCGATCCGGACGGCTGGGTCGAGGCTGCCGTGGCGCAGGTCGCGGCGCAGGACTGGAGCGTGGTCGTGCTCCACGACATGACCAACGGATGCCTGCCGCGGCTGCCGGAACTGCTTGCGCGGCTGGCCGATCTCAACGTCGTCTACGAGCAGGATTTTCCCGATGACGTGACGCTGACGCGCGGCGGTCGGGCCGTCAACCTGCGGGCGGAGCACGTGGCCGCGTAGCTCACGCCATCGTCCGAAGCGCGGTCCGAGCTCGCCGTCGTGTCTCGCCAACAGGCGATCGAGCTCGGCGTGTGGGCCGGTTCCAGATCGGCACCGCCCGCTTCAGCAGCGCAGCCTGCGCCACACGGCTCTCGTCGCCACCCCAATCTTGCCGAATATCAGGCGCGTTGTTGAGGCGCGGCCGGCGTTCCAGCGAGCGCTCGCGGTGTTTGAGCGGCACCCCGCCCGCGGAAGCGGCTTGATCCGGGTCAACCAGGAAGGAGCGATGCGAATGTCCTATGTAGAAGGTTTCGTGGCGGCGGTTCCAGCTGCCAACAAGGAAGCCTACCGCAAGCACGCCGCTGACGCGGCGCCTCTATTCAAGGAATTCGGTGTGACCCGCATGGTCGAAGCCTGGGGCGACCAGGTGCCCGACGGCAAGGTCACCGACTTCAAGCGCGCCGTGAAGGCGACCCCGGATGAGGTCGTCGTGTTCGCGTGGTTCGAATATCCGTCGAAGGACGTGCGTGACGCGGCGCACCAGAAGATGATGAGCGATCCGCGCATGAAGGCGATGGGCGCGACCATGCCGTTCGACGGCAAGCGGATGATCTTCGGCGGCTTCGCACCGATCGTCGATGAGCGTGGCCAAGGCAGAATGGGATATGCCGACGGTGCGCTCATTCCGGTGTCGTCCGGCAACAAGGCCGCGTATCGGGAGAAGGCAGCCAAGATGGCCGCGCTGTTCAAGGACCATGGCGCCGTTCGTGTCGTCGAAGCGTGGGGCGACGACGTCCCAGATGGCAAGGTCACCGACTTCAAAGGCGCGGTGAAGGCCCAGGGCGACGAGACGGTGGTCTATGCGTGGGTCGAATGGCCATCGAAGCAGGCCCGCGACCAAGCGTGGGAGAAGCTGATGGCCGACCCGCGCATGCACGCGGACAGGAACAAGACCCTGTTCGACGGCCAGCGCATGGTCCATGGCGGCTTTGCGCCGATCCTCGACGCCTAGAACACAGAACCAGTTTGATCGTGATGGCCGGGCTTCGTCCCGGCCATTTCGTCTTGCCGGTCAGCGACCAAAGGACCTGGACGGCGGGTGCGCGGCCGGGCATGACGGTTGCCGCTCGGCAATGTCAGGAGAACCGATGGCACGAAAAGCGAAACGCCCCGTCGCACACCAGCAAAGCTTCACCTGGCCGAAGACCTTTCGTGCGCGCACGATTGCCGCCAACGGCACCAGGCTGCACGTGCGCGTTGGCGGTGCCGGGCCGGCGGTCGTGCTGCTGCACGGTTACGGCGAGACCGGCGACATGTGGGTGCCGCTCGCCAAGGATCTCCTCCGCGATCATACCGTCGTCGTGCCTGACCTGCGCGGCATGGGCCTCTCCGCCAAGCCTTCCGGCGGCTATGACAAGAAGACGCAAGGCGGCGACGTCGCCGGCATCCTGGATGCGCTGAAGATCGACCGCACCGCGCTGGTCACCCACGACATCGGCAACATGGTCGGCTACGCGTTCGCCGCGCTTTACCGCGACCGCGTGACCCGCTTCGTGCTGATCGACGCGCCGGTGCCCGGCGTCGGCCCGTGGGAGGAGATCCTCAAGAACCCGCTGCTGTGGCACTTCCGCTTCGGCGGCCCGGACATGGAGCGCCTCGTCAAGGGACGCGAGCGCATCTATCTCGACCGCTTCTGGAACGAGTTCTCGGCGAGCCCGAAGCGGTTCAGCGAGGCGGCGCGCCGACACTACGCCAAGCTCTACGCGCGGCCGGGCGCGATGCATGCCGGCTTTGCCCAGTTCGCCGCGTTCGATCAGGATGCGGAAGACAACAAAGCTTTCATGGCCGCGGGCAAGCTCGAGATGCCGGTCCTCGCGCTCGGTGGCGAGAAGTCGTTCGGGCTCACCATGGCGGCCGTCATGCGCTTCGCCGCGTCCAATGTGGAGGAGGGGGTCGTGCCCGACTCCGGGCATTGGATCATGGAGGAGAATCCGGCGGCGACCGTCGCGTTGGTGCGGGCATTTCTCGACGAGGGGACGTGACGGCGCGCGTCTCCTCGCGGCGTTTACCCGCGATTCATCGTACTTCTTAGACTTCGATTCAAAGTTTCCCGTCATGCTCGCAGCGTTTTCGGGCGCCCGCGCCACCGTCGCGCAAGTTTCGCGCTGCGATGCGCGCCGTACAGGCGCCGACTGAGCGCGACATGAATTGGGACGGGCGAGCATGGCGGCATCGACGCATTGCGTGAGAGCCTGCGCGAGCAGCTTGGCTCCGCTGCGCGCGCCGACGTCGAAGCTTCTGTCTCTCGCGGTGTTGTCCTGCGCGCTCGTGGTTGCCGGCTGCGCCCAATCACCACCGCGCGCGTCGGGTGCCTATCGTGTCCGCGTCGCCGCTCCGGTTCAACGCGAGGCGCGCCCGCTTCAGCGCGAGGCGCGGCCGCGCGCCCGCCCGGTCAACCGGGCGTTGCTCGCGCCGCAGTCGGCGCCTGATTGTGAATTCAAGGCACCGCAAGGCGAAACCGCGGATGCCGACGTACTGGCGCGCCTGAAGCTCGATTACGAAAGGCAATGCTATCGTAAGGCGGAGACCAGTCTGCGCGATCGTTTGCGGCTGGTGCAGACCTCACTGGGGAGATGCGAGGCGCATCGCGTTGGGCGTTAGTTTTCCGTCAACTCAACCAAGTAAAATAGCTGTCGATTGCCGCAGAAGTACTGAATTCAGTCCCATTTTTGACACACGCTTTTCACAGAATGTCGGCGTTTTATTGAAGCTTATGCCGGAATTTGTCCCCCGGGCGTGTATCACCCGGGTTCGTGTGTTCGGGGCGTATTTATGCAAACGCTTTACGACCAGCTCGGCGTGTGTCCGAAGGACGACAAGGACCGCATCAAGCAGGCGTTCCGCGACGCGATCAAGGCGAACCATCCGGACATCGTTCGCAACGATCCAATGGCGCCGGTACGGTTCAGGCAGATCGTCCGCGCGCACTCCATTCTCAGCGATCCGGAGCTGCGGGCGGACTACGACAGCATGCTGGCCCGCGAACGGCGGCTCGCCGAGGCGTCGGCGAAAGGCAGCGTCATCTCCGATGCCCTGGCTAAGATCAAAGCGGATGCGATCGCCATTGCCTTTCTCGTCGTCGTCATGCTGAGCGGCTACGGCGTGTTCCTCTACGTGTCGCGGACGTCCGATGCGGCGGGGAGCGCAGCGCGCGCTCCAGCCCCGCAACCTGCGACAGCCGCGGTCCCTGGACTGACGGATGCAGGGCGCGATGGATCAAGGAAGGCGTCACCGGGGACCGCCGAGCGTGGTGAGGCATCGCATGAGGCGCTCGCGCCGAGCGCCGTTGTCGTTATGTCGACGGCCGGCGACGGTGCTGAGGCCGCTGCCGCGCCTGCCGGAAACGCGGCCCGCGCGCCGGCACTTGCGACAGCCATCGGTGATGGGCCAAGACACGCATCGAACGATGCATTACGAGACGCAGCAAGCAACGCGCCACTCGGGACCGTCGAGCGTGGCGAGGTCCCGCATGAGGCGCCCGCGCTGGGCAGCGCGGTGGTGATGACCTCGGTCGGCGACGGCGCGGTGGCCGCAGTCGCGCCGCCGGAACCTGCCACGCGTGACGAGGTGATCGCCGCGGTCAGCCCGGCTCCTGAGCCCGCCATCCCCGATCCGAGCCCGCGCACGGCGTCATTCTATCGACAGCGGGCCGTGCTCGCGTACCGCGCCGGCGATTTCGACGGCGCGATTGCCGACTTGGATCTCGCCATCTCACTCGACCCGAATTTCGAAGCTGCCTATGTCGATCGCGGCATCGTGCTCTATCGCATCGGCCAGTTCGAGCGTGCCTTCGCCGACGTTGCGCGGGCGAAGCAGCTCGCGAGCTCGAGCCGGACGCGGCCTCAGACGAAGACCGTTTCATCCAGCAAGCCATAGAATTTGGCCGCCGGGCCGCGCCGTCACCCTTCGACCGGTCCGGGCGTGCAATCATCTCCGGCCAGCGGCGTCACCTTGACGTTGCGGACGACGCCGCGCTCCATCGCCGGATCGAAATAGCGCATCGTCTGCTCATTGAAGTCGATGACGCGGCCGGGCCTGAGCGGCCCGACGTCGTTGATCTTGACGATCGCCTGCTTGTCATCGCTTTCGATCAGCGCGTAGACCGGCCGATATTGCTTGCCAAAGCGGATTCCACCGAACTTCGCGCGCAGACGTGTCTGAATCGCCGCGGTCCAGGCGACAGGATCATATTGCTCGCCGGACGCGGTCTGCGGGCCACCCGATCGAAATCCTCCCGGCCGAAGCGGATTGTACATCGACGCGGCGCCGACGATTGCGGAACGCGTGCGTATTGCATCTCCGTTGCAAGAGTCGCCGTCCAGGCTCGCGACCTCGCGCCGCGCGCTCGGTGCGGGCGTTACGCCCTCGCGCGCACTCTTTGCGCCGGCGGCATTGTGGGAGCGAGCTTCGGCCCGCGCGACCTCGGTTGTCGTGAAGCCTGACCATGCAAGCATGAGAACGGCGCCGCAGAACGCGGCGTCGAAACGCATCATCATCAATGAGAACTCCCCTCGGCACGCGCCCCCGCGTCGAAGCGGCGCTCTAAAAAGATTCAGCGTGGTTCAATGAAGGCAAGAGCGGGGTCATTTCTGGATGCTGGAACCCGCTGCGGTTCCGTGTGCGCAACCCGTTGTGAAACGAGGCATCGCAATGTGCGATCGCACTCGCGGTAGTATTTCTCCGAATGCTCCGTTGTTCTCGGGGGTTTGCGATTGGCCTGTGCCGCGACTTACCGCGTCGGCCACGCCCACGCGGGCCGCTCGTCGTCCTGCACGATGGTTTCGCCGAGCTGCTTCTCCAGCACGATGCGCTCTGCGCCTTTGGCGGACTGCAGCTCCGATACGAGTCCCGCCGCATGCGAGACGACGATCACCTGCGATCGCTCCGACGCGGTCGCGATCAGCCGCGCGAGCGGCGCCAGCAGGTCGGGGTGCAGGCTCGTCTCCGGCTCGTTGAGGATCATCAAGGCGGGCGGCCGCGGCGAGAGGAGCGCGGCGACGAGCAGCAGATAGCGCAGCGTTCCGTCGGACAGCTCGGCCGCTTTGAGCGGGCGGAGGAGGCCGTGCTGATGCATCTCCACCTCGAAATAGCCGTCGGCGTTCACGACCTCGACAGTCGAGCCGGGAAACGCGTCGGCGATGGCGCGGTCGAGCGCCGCCGTGTCGCCGATCTCGCGGATGGTCTGCAGCGCGGCGGCGACGTCCGCGCCTTCGTTGCCGAGCACCGGCGTGTAAGTGCCGATCTGCGGCCGTCGCGCCGGGGCGTCGCGGTCGGTGCGCAGCTGATCGTAGAAGCGCCAGTCGCGCATCCGCTCGCGCAACAACAACAGCTCGGGCGCGTCGCGCGGGTCGCTGCAATGGGTCATCATGCTGTCGAACGAGGCGAGGTCCGACAGTACCTGGCGCCACTCGCCACCGTCGTCGCGGATACGCACGCTCGGCCCGTTGCGCGCGGCGAATACATTGGCGCGGCCGAGCTTCTCGCCGGTCCATTGGCTCTCGGCCTTGATCACCGGATCGCGGGAGAACTGCGAGGCGGAGGGGATCGGCAGGCCGAGGTCGATGGCATAGCCGTAGTCGGTTCCGCCAAAGCCGAGCTTGAGGCTGACCGGTCCCTTGCGCACGGTGCCCTGCACCGGGTGCTCGCCGCGCTTCACCGCCCGGCCGAACGATTCCGGTCCCGCCCACAGGGTCGACGGCAGGCCACCTTCGGCAGCCAGCGAGTGCACGATGCGGCCCTGCGCCACGTCGGCGAGCAACCGCAGGGCGCGATAAAGGCTCGACTTGCCGCTGCCGTTCGCGCCGGTTACCACGTTGAGCGGCCCGAGTGCGATCCGCACGTCGCGCAGCGAGCGATAGCCGGAGATTGCAATGGTCGTGATCATAATGAGCATTATGGCGTGCGGGGTCCGGGCATGCGACAGAGGTCGCGGCGAAAATGCGGCACGCCACGCTCGCGCCTTGAAGCTCAGGCGAAATGGTGAAACGGTGCGGACTATGGAGGAATCAACATGATGCCCGCGCTTCGCATCGCCATCCTGTTGCTCGTGTCGGTGGGCGCGCTCAGCGGCGCGGCCCTGGTCTGGACCAGGAGCATGCAGGACCCGTCCGCGTCGACCCCGGCCGCAGCGGTGGCGACGGAACCCGGTCGGGCCGCGCCGAAAGCGGGATCCGCCGACATCAGCGCCGCCGTCGACACCTTGAAGGCGCTCGGCAACGTGGTCGGCCCGCAAAACGACCGCAAGGACGGCGCGCCGTCCTTCGACGTGGCGCGCATCGCCCCGGACGGCGAGGCGGTGCTGGCCGGCCGCGCCGCGCCCGGCGCCGCGGTCGAGCTGTTGCGCAACGGCGAGGTGCATGACCGCACCGTCGCGGACCGTGCAGGCGAATTCGTGCTCATTCCCAAGCCGCTGCCGCCGGGGAACTATGAGCTGACGCTGCGCGCGACCGAGCCGGGCGGCAAGACCGCGAGCTCGAGGAACTCCGTGGCTGTCGATCTGAAAGCCGGCGCCAAGTCCACGCCGATGGTGGCGATGGTCGCCCCGGTCACGCCGCCACCGCCTGTCGCGCCGCCGAAGCCGGCAGTCGGTAGCGCGACGCGGTCCGCGCCCGCATCGACGCCGGCGGCTGCGACGGTCATCGATGCGCTGCAGGCCAACGCCGGCGGCGGTCTCACCGTCTCCGCCCGCGCGACGCCCGGCGCAGCGGTGCGGCTCTATCTCAACGACGCCTACATCGCCTCCGGCGTCGCGTTGAACGATGGCCGCGTCGGCTTCGAGATCCAGAGCGGCGTCCGGCCCGGCCAGTATCGCGTGCGGCTCGAGCAGGTCGATGCATCCGGACGCGTCGTGGCGCGGTCGGAGATGCCGTTCAACGCACCCGCCACGGTGGCCGCCGCGGCACCTGCCGCGCCTGGGGCCGCTGCGGTCGTGCGCGCACCTGCTGCGCCGGCAGCTCCTGCTGCGGCGACGCCGCAGCCGCCTGCCGCGGCCGCCGTCGTGGCGGCGGCGGTGCCGCAATCGCCTGCCGCGGCGGCGGCGCCACAACAGCCTCCGCCGCCTGCGGCAGCGACCGTGGTCGCGTCGCCTCGCACACCCGCATCGGCAGCAGTGCCCGCCCCGGCACCGACTGCAGGGCCGGGACCGACCGCCGCGCCGGCACCATTCCGAACCGCGGCCGCAGGTGCCGCTCCCGAGCCGGTTGCGGCGCCCACAGACGCGACGCCGTCACCGTCCGGCGCAGCATCATCACCGCCGGCGTTCTCGGTTGCGGCCGCGCAGCCCGCGCCGCTGCCCGCCGCCGACGGAGAAGGTACCGGCAGCGTCGTCGTGGCGCGCATCGATACCGCGCAGGTGGTCCGCGGCGACAACCTGTGGCGCATCAGCCGGAGCACTTATGGAGAGGGCAAGCGCTATTCGGTCATCTGGAAGGCCAATCGCAACAAGATCGACGACCCCGACCTCATCTACCCGGGTCAGATTTTTGTCCTGCCGAAGTCGCTGCCGAAACAGTGATCGATCGCGGCGTCGATCGGCTCAGCGCACCGCGCCTTCGCCGATCAGGGCAAATGGCCCCCAGAACGCCGGATAGGCGTTGCGCGCGGCCGAGCGGTCGCCGAGATAGGCCAGCATGGCGCGACGCAGCGCCTCGGCGCGGCCGATCGACGGATCCGATTTCATGATGTCGAAGGTCGACGTCGTCAGCCGCGTCGCCGCGTTGGAGTCGACCGCCCAGTGCGACACGAGGAGGGCGCGGGCGCCGGCATAGAAGAAGGCGCGCGCGAGCCCTGACAGCGCCTCGGCGCCCGGCTTGTCGCCGGCGATGGTATTGCAGGCCGAGAGCACCACCCAGTCGGCGTTGAGCTTGAGCTGCGCCACCTCGCTGGCGGTGAGGAGGCCGTCGTCGACCTCGCTCGCGGCGCCAGGCATGGTGAGCGCGAGTGCGGGTTCGGCCAGACCCTTCACGTCGCCGGCGACAAGGCCGTGCGTCGCGAAATAGACCACGCGATAGTCCGACAGCTTCGCCTGCTTGACCGCGGTCTCGCTCGCCCTCCCACGCAGGTAAATGTCGCGCGGATCGGCGCCGAGCTTCTGCGCCACGATCTTGACCTCGTCGGCGGTGTCTTCGAGCCGCGGTAGCGCCTGTGCAAGCTTGGTGCGGTCGACCGCAACGCCCTGCCAGTAGTCGGCATAGGCGCGCGTTTTCGAAGCGACCCGGGTCACAGTCTCCTTGCCCGGGCGCGCGGCTGCCGCGGGCGGTTCCGGCCCGAACACCGGGTCGGCGAAGCCGATCATGGGCTTGCCGGCGCGGTCCTTCTGGGCAAAGGCCCGCAGCCCGCGCAGGCTGCCGACCGAGGGCAGCACGGTTACGGAGTGCCGCCGGATCAGCCAGGCAGCGTCGCGGTAGGGCGCGAGATTGTTAACGCTGGGCGCGGGCCCGACCAGGTTGTCGGTGACCAGCAGATGGAACGGCAGCGCGGTGAGCGGTCCCGATGGCACCAGGATCAGGTGCTTGCGTCCCGAGATTTGCGGCTGGATCGGGCCGAGCAGGGTCGCGTAGAGCTCGAAGGCGAGGCCGAGGTCGAACAGCTCAGGCGCGCCGGCCGCCGCGGCGGCGTCGAGACTCTCGACGCTGAGCGCCTTGCGGAACGCGGTCACCTTCTTGCCCAACGCGGCGCTGCCGAGCGGCAGCGACCGCCATTCCAGCCCGTCCGGCGTGACCACGAAGACCTGGCTCTCGCGCTCCCCGACCATGAAGTACACCAGCGCCTCGTCGGCGTTGAGCAGCCTGCGCGTCTCGCCGGCACCGAGCGGCTTCGGCGTCGCGAGCTCTGCGTATTGCGGAAACTCGCTGGCGAGCCGCGCATTGACGGCGGCGAGCTTCGGCTCGATCGCGGCGATGGCTTTGCGCAGTGCATCGATGCCGCCGGCATCGCGCTTCGCGTCGGGCGTCGACACCGCGTTGATCAGCTCCTTGTTGCGGTCTCGCCACAAGGCGGTGAGATCCTGGCGCTCGCGCACCAGGTCGGCGAGCGTGCCGCTGCCCGAGGCGAACCGCGCCGCCATCTGCTGCACAGCGGCCGCCGCCGCGGACTGGCCGGCCCATTGCGCGGTCTCGAATGCTTCGCCGGCCAGGGCCGGCGCCGGTTCGAGCGCCCGCGATGCTGCGGCCGCGAGGTTTGCGACGTGGCGCTGGAAATAGTCCGCGCGCACCTCGACCAGCCCGCCCGGTCCGTCGCTGCCTTGAACGCCGGCGGTGCCCGCGGATGCCGTTTCGGTTTCCGCATGCCGGATCACCTTGGCGACCGCCTTGCGCGACTGGGCGAGCGCGTCGGCGGCGTCGCCGCGGGCGATCGCGATGCGGGACAGCTCGTCGAACATGCGCGCAACATCCGGATGGTCGGCACCGACCGCGTTGGTGCGGATCGTGATCGCGCGTTCGACCGATTGCCTGGCTTCGACCAGCTTTCCCTGAGCACGATACGACAGCGCCATATGGTAGTGCGACCCGGAAAGCGAGTTGTTGTCCGGGCCGAACACCTGCTCGCGAATCGCGGCGCAGCGCTGGAACGTTTGCAGGGCTTCGTCGTGTCGGCCCTGCTCCTGATACGCGATCGCGAGCTGGGCGAGCGACATCGCCACATCCGGGTGGTTGCCTGCGAGCGCGCGCTCGCGAATGGCCAGCGCACGCTTGGCCAGCGTCACCGCGTCGTCGTAACGCCCTTGCTCGCGGACCGCGTTCGACAGGTTGCCGATGATGGCCGCGGCCTGCGGGCTGTCCGGACCGAATACCTTCTCTCGGATCGTCAGCGCCCGCCGGTACAGCGGCTCGGCGTCGCCGGGTCGATCGGACACCTGGTAGACGTTGGCGAGCGCCATCAGTCCGTCGCCGACCTCGTTGTGATCGGGGCCGCGCACCCGCTCACGGATCGTCAGCGCTCGCCGCGTGACCGCCTCGGCTTCGGCAAGCTTGCCCTGGCTGCGAAAGACCTCGCCCAGGCCCGTCAGCGGATTGGCGACGTCGACATGGTCGGCCCCGAGCACGCGTTCGCGCACGTCGATCGCGCGTCTGTACATCCGCTCGGCCGCGGCGTACTTGCTCTGCGCGTAGTAGGAATAACCGAGACTGGTGGCGACGGCGGCCACCTGCGGGTCGTCCGCGCGGCGCGTTTGTTCGAGCTTCGCCAGCATCCGCTCGCCGATCGCGTCGGCCTCGGTGTAGCGGCCCTGCATCGAGAGGATGTAGGACAGCTCCTGGATGAGCGGCGCGACCACGGCCTCCGGCCCGCGCTTGTCCAGCGCTTCGGTCAGCAGCCGCTCCGAAGCATCGAAACGATTCTGACGGAGAAAGACCCAGCTCACGTTGAGCACCGCGCGCGCGGTGTCGGCGTGGTCGATGCCCTGCGCCTTCTCGCGGATGGCGACGACGCGCGTATACAGGCGCTCCGCCTCGTCGAACTTGTTTTCGGATGCCAGCGTGGCGGCCAGATACTGGATCACCGGGGCGAGGTCGATGTGGTCCGCGCCGACTGCCCGCTCGCGCGCCGCCAACTGCTCGCGATAGAGGCTCTCGAGCTCCGCCATGCGCCCGCTCAAGTCGTAGGATCTGGCGAGCTTCTCCCGCGTGCGCATGGTGTCGGGATGCTCGGCACCGTGCTGCTTTTCGTAGAGCCTGAGCGCGCGCGCATAGTTGTCCGCCGCCGCGCTGTACTTGCGCAGCGCGAAGTTGGCAAGGCCGAGATTGAAGAATGCGTGGTCGAGCTCGGGGTGCTCGGCGCCATCCTTGCCGCGGATCCTGATCGCACGGTCGTAGAACCGCACGGCCTCTGCGTCTTTGCTTTCCTTTATGTAGCCGTCCGCGAGGCGGAGCAGGATCAGGACGAGGTCGTCATGGTCGACGCCGCGCTGGCGTTCGCGCAGCGCCAAGACACGGCGGTAGGGCTCCTCGGCCAACGCGTGTTTCTTCTGCAAGCGATGGCTGTCGGCGAGCCTGAGCAGCACGGACTCGAGGCTCGGGTCGTTGGCGCCGACCGCCCGTTCGCCCAAGGCCAGCCCGCGCTGATAGGCCTGCTCGGCCTCGGCATATTTCCGCTGTGCGAAATACGTGTTGCCGAGGCCGAGCAGCGTGTTTTCAGTCTTCGGATTGTTCGGGCCTTCGGCATCCTCGCGGATCTTGAGCGCGCGCAGATAGAGCTTTTCGGCCTCGTCGTACTTGCCCTGGCTGAAGTGGACGCGCGCCATGACGGTCAGCGTCACCGCATAGTTGGTGTGACTGGGGCCGAATCGCGACTTCACGATCGCCTCGAGCTTCTGTGCTTCGTTGAGCGCTGTCGCAAAATCGCGAGCGTCGGTCAGCTGCTCGATCCGTCGCTTGGCGGCGTCGAGATCGGCGACGTCGGACGTCGCCGCCGCTGGTGCGGCGGGGGCCGAGGGGGCCGAGGTCGGCGCCGCGACCGTGAGTGTGCCAGCGACAACGAGCAGAGCGATGCGAGCTGCCATTGGCCGAGGTCCTCGTCATAGTGCCCCGGATAGGGTCCGCGCAGAGTTGGGGGTGTTTGTTCGTCGCGGTCGGGTGGGGCGCGGTTCACGCGCAGCGCGGCGTTGTCGCGCCAGTCCAATCCTTTGTCGCCGGACGCATGACGGAGCGCACACATGCGGGCCCAGCAGCGGTGGGGTGCGGCCCGTGCAGGTTGACTGTCATCGGGGCGGGGCGGACACTTTCCGAGAGATAAGCGACCGGCCGGGCGTCATTTTCTGCCGGCTGTTCGATCCGACACCACAATTCGCTCCGACAACAAAGACCATCAGGGAGGTTCGCCATGCCGCAGCGCCGGGATGATTCACCTGTCATCGGTCGCCGCAATTTCCTCAAAGGTGCAACGCTCGCCGGAACCGCCGCCGCCATCACCGCGGCGCCGCCGGCCAAGGCCATGCCGGCGCCGCCGGCCGACACGCTGAAGGCGGCGCTGCCCGGGCCGCGCCAGATCGCCGCCGAGACGCAGCCGCCGGTGAAGGATCCGGCGACGCAGACCACCAGCGGCGGCGACTTCATGGTCGATGTGTTCAAGACGCTCGACATCGACTACCTGGCGATGAACTGCGCGTCGAGCTTTCGCGGCCTGCACGAGGCGGTGATCAACTACAACAACAACAAGCCGGAGATCCTGACCTGCCCGCACGAGGAGATCGCGGTCGCGATGGGCCATGGCTACGCCAAGATCGAAGGCAAGCCGTTGGCCTTCATCTGCCACGGCGTGGTCGGGCTGCAGCACGCCACCATGGCGATGTACAATGCCTGGTGCGATCGGGTGCCGGTCTACTGCATGGGCGGCAATATCGTCGAAGCCGACAAGCGCATGCCGGGCGCCGAATGGGTGCATTCGGCCGTGGACATTGGCGCGTTGACGCGCGATTTCACCAAGTGGGACGACCAGCCGACCTCGCTGCAGCATTTCGCCGAGTCGGCGGTGCGCGCCTACAAGGTGGCGATGACGCCGCCGATGGGGCCGGTGCTTCTCTCGCTCGACGCCGAGCTGCAGGAGAACCCGATCCGCGACGCGGAGACGCTGCGCATTCCGAAGCTCGGCAAGGTGGTCCCGCCGATGGGCGATACCGGCGCGCTCGCCGAAGCCGCGAAGCTCCTGGTTGCCGCGCAGAATCCGGTGATCGTATGCGACCGTCTCGTGCGCTCGGCGGCCGGGCTCCAGAACATGATCGAGCTGGCCGAGACGCTGCAATGCCCGGTGGTCGACAATGCCGGCCGCATGAACTTCCCGAGCCGGCATCCGCTCAACATGAGCTTCCGTCGCGGGCCGGCGCTGTCGCAGGCCGACGTCATCCTGGCGCTGGAAGTCAACGACGTGTGGGGCGTGCTCAACCAGTTCAGCGACCGCATCGTGCGGAGCTATCGTCCGGTCACCAAGAAGGACGCAAAGGTGATCACGCTCGGCACGCGCGAGATGCTGATCAAGGCGAACTACCAGGATTTCGCGCGCTTCCCCGAGGTCGACCTCGCCATCACCGGCGACGGCCAGGCATCGCTGCCGGCGCTGATCGAGCAGGTGAAGCGCCTCGTCGACGACGGCCGCAAGGCGGCGTTCGCCGAGCGCGGCAAGAAGCTCGGCGCGGCGCGGCTCGCCATGATCGAGCAGGCCAAGTCCGACGCCACGCTCGGCTGGGACGCGAGCCCGATCACCACCGCGCGGATGTGCGCGGAGGTCTATGCGCAGATCAAGGACGAGGACTGGTCGCTGGTCGGCAACTCGATCCGCAACACCTGGCCGCTGCGGCTGTGGGACATCAAGAAGTCCTACCAGTGGAACGGCGGCTCGGGCGGCGCCGGCGTCGGCTACAATCTGCCGGCCTCGATCGGCGCGGCACTGGCCAACAAGCGGCATGGCCGCGTCACGGTGGCGTTCGGCGGCGACGGCGACTTCATGTTCGTGCCCGGCGCGCTGTGGACCGCCGCGCACCACAAGATCCCGCTCCTCTACGTGGTCCAGAACAACCGCGCCTATCACCAGGAGGTCATGTACCTGCAGGCGATGGCGGCGCGGCACGGGCGCGGCATCGAGAACGCGCATATCGGCACCACGCTGACCGACCCGAACGTGGACTATGCCACCGTCGCGCGCGGCTTCGGCGTGCACGGCGAGGGGCCGATCACCGATCCGAACGAGCTTGCGCCCGCGATCAAGCGCGCGCTCGCGGTGGTCAAGCGCGGCGAGCCCGCGCTGATCGACGTGGTCACCGATCCGCGCTGAGGGAGGCAAGCATGAAGGCCTATATTCTCGGCGCGGCGGCCCTGATGCTGACTGCGCTGCCGGCCGGCGCGCAAGACGCGCCGAAGGGCGATGCGGCAAACGGCAAGCGCGTGTTCGTCGCGGTCGGCTGTCACTATTGCCACGGCCGGTCCGGGCAAGGCGGGGCGATGAACTATCCGGCGCCGCCGCTCGCCAAGACCGAGCTGCCGTTCGACGGCTTCAAGGGCGTGCTGCGCGAGTCGCTGCGTGATATGCCGGCCTATGTCGAGGCGGTGTTGCCGGACAAGGATGTCTCCGACATCTACGCGTTCCTGCAGTCGCTGCCGGGTCGCCGGCCGGCGAAGGACATCGCGATCTTGAATAACTAGCGCGGTGGATCGCTGCTAGGTCGCTAGGCGGGCTCTCGCCCCTCCCACGCTTGCGGGGGAGAGGGCGCGCAGTGCTCGCGGAGACGTCTTACGCTGGCGCGTCGCGCGTTAGCCCAACGCCTCCGCGACCGCCTTGCCGCACATCGTTGTATTCGCCGGCCCCTTCAGGTCGCGCGTGCGCAGCTTCGGCTCGGCCAACACCTGCTCGATCGCCGCGACGATGGCCTTGGCCGCGTCGCCCTCGCCGAGATGCTCGAGCATCATCGCGCCCGACCAGATCTGTCCGATCGGATTGGCGATGCCCTGCCCGGCGATATCCGGCGCCGAGCCGTGCACCGGCTCGAACACCGACGGGAATGTCCGCTCCGGATTGATGTTGCCCGACGGCGCGATGCCGATCGTGCCGGTGCAGGCCGGGCCGAGGTCGCTCAGGATGTCGCCGAACAGGTTCGAGGCGACGACGACGTTGAAGCGGTCCGGATGCAGCACGAACAGCGCCGAGAGGATGTCGATGTGGTACTTGTCCCATTTGATCTCGGGAAAATTCTTCGCCATCGCCTCCACGCGCTCGTCCCAGTACGGCATGGTGATGGCGATGCCGTTCGACTTGGTGGCCGAGGTCAGGTGCTGCTTCGGCGTCGAGCGGGCGAGCTCGAACGCGAATCTCAGCACGCGGTCGACGCCGAAGCGGCTCATCACCGTTTCCTGCACCACCACCTCGCGCTCGGTGCCCTGGAACATGCGGCCGCCGATCGCGGAGTACTCGCCTTCGGTGTTCTCGCGCACGACCCAGAAGTCGATGTCGCCGGGCTTGCGATTGGCGAGCGGCGAAGGCACGCCGGGCATCAGCCGCACCGGACGCAGATTGACGTACTGGTCGAACTCGCGGCGGAACTTGATCAGCGAGCCCCACAGCGAGATGTGGTCCGGCACCCGGGCGGGCCAGCCGACCGCGCCGAAATAGATCGCGTCGTGGCCGCCGATGCGCTCCTTCCAGTCGTCGGGCATCATCTGCCCGTGCTTTTCGTAATAGTCGCAGCTCGCGAAATCGATGTCGTCGAGCTGCAGCGCGAAGCCGAATTTCTTGGCCGCCGCCTCCAGCACGCGCACGCCCTCCGGCACGACCTCCTTGCCGATGCCGTCTCCGGGAATGACGGCGATGCGGTGGACGCGATTGGTGGCCATGGCAGGGTGGTCCTCGTTACGAGTGGCGTCGGTCGCCGCGGTACTATCACCTGGACCAGAGGAATGTTAGGGCTTTTCCCCGCATCTGGGGCGGCCATCCTGCGTGATATCGGCTTGTCGTCGAATTGCGCCAGGATGGTTTTTCATTGGGGGTACGTGAATCGTGAGAAAAACAATTCCGCTGCTCTTGCTGGCTTTGGGTTGTCTCTTGAGTCCACCGATCGTGCGAACGGCAGAGGCGCAGACAACGGCACCGGCCGCGAGCCAGCCGCGAGCCGTCGATCCCGCCGTCATCGCCTGGGCCAGGAAGCTCATGGTTCGCCTGAGGGCGGCGCGGGTGCAGCCGAAGACCTCGGCCGCGGGAGCGGTCACTGTGGCGTTCACCACCGATCGCACCGGCCGCGTGCTGAGTGCGGAGATCGCGAAAAGCAGCGGCGATCCAATGCTCGACAGCTATGCGACGTCGCTTGTCCGCCGCGCCAGCCCGCTCCCGCCACCACCCGCGTCAGTGGCCCGCGATATCATGAAGTTCTCGCTGCCGTTCCGGTTTGTCGGCGAGTCGTTCTCGGTCCACACAGTGCAGTAGATGCGCCGTGCGCCGCCGTGGCAGCCGCCGGGTGACGTGCCTCGCCCGCATCACCGCGCCGCCGTACATCTGCCCCGATCGCGGACCACGGTTGCCGTATTGGATGGGAGTAGGGTGGTGGCGTGGCGTAACCGAAGCGTCGGGTCGATTTCTCTGTTCGCCGCCGCCGCATGCGCGGTCGGCGCCGCTGTATTGGGCGACGTTCAATCGGCCGCGGCGCGGTCCTATTGGTCGTCTCCGTTCGGAAACATGCACTCCATCATTCCGGGCGGCTCGTTCTTTCGGTGGCGGCCGCGTCGGCATTCCACCTCCGTGAAACGCCACCGCGACGCGGTGCGGGATCGCTCACAACGCGAGCAGACGCAGGCGGCGGGCCCGCACGGTCCGTTTCACGTCGTCATCTCCCTCAGCAAGCAGCGGCTGACTCTCTATGACAAGACCGGTGCCGCGGTTGCGCACGCGCCGGTATCGACCGGCGTGCCCGCCCATCCGACGCCGACCGGCGTGTTCAGCGTCCTCGAGCGGCGCAAGTGGCATCAGTCCAACATCTATAGCGGCGCGCCGATGCCCTGGATGCAGCGCATCACCTGGTCCGGCATCGCGCTGCACGCCGGCGAGCTTCCGGGCGGGCCGGCATCGCACGGCTGCATCAGGCTGCCGGCGAAATTTGCCCGCACGCTCTGGAACACGACGCGGGTCGGCGCGCGCGTCATCATCGTGCAGGATGACCTTGAGCCGGTGGCGTTCAGCCACCCGAGCCTGCTCGCACTGAAACCGGAGCCGCCGCCCCCGCCCCCGGCAGAGGCGCCGTCGGCAAATCCCGGTGCCTCGGAGCTGACGATGTCGCCAGCGGCGGGCGACGCGGGCAGCGCCGCGACGGTCCAGACGGTCGCGGTGGTCGATGCCGCGAGTGCCGTCGACGCTTCGCCGGCACGCGAAGCGCGCAAACGTGCGAAACGATCTGCGCCGAAGCTGCGTCCGGGGCCGGTGTCCGTGTTCGTCAGCGGCAAGACCGGCAAGGTCTATGTGCGCAAGGGCTTCGAGCCGATCATGAGCGCACCGGTGACGATCGAGCGTCCCGACGAGCCGCTTGGCACGCACGTGTTCACGGCCCTGGCTTATGAAGCCGACGGCACGACTTTGCGCTTCAGCGCCGCGAAAGTGTCGGGCGAGTCGGCCGGCGCTGCCGTGCTCGACCGTGTCACGCTACCGCCGGAGGTTGTCGAGCGTGTTTCCAAACTGATGACTCCCGGCGCATCCATCATCATCTCGGACAAGGGTCTCGGTCACGAGACCGGGCGCGGCACGGACTTTATTGTACTGACCCACTAGAGCGATGGCATTGCGCGGGGTGCGGCTCAGTCCGGCCGCGCGCCGGATTGCTGCACGATCGGCGCCCAGCGCTTGACGTCCTCGCGCACGAACGCGGCGAAGTCCGCGGTGCTCATCGGCGCCGGCGCCGCGCCTTCGGTCTGCAGTTGCTGGCGCATCGCCGGGCTGTTGAGCCCGGCGACGATTGCGGCATTGAGCTTGGCGGTGATCTCCGGCGGCAGCCTGGCCGGCCCGAACACGCCGAACCACGCGGTCGATTCGAATCCCGGCACCACCTCGCCGATCGCCGGCAGGTCAGGGAACGACGACTGGCGTTCCTTGCTGGTCACGCCATAGGCGCGCAGCTTGTCGGCGCGCACCTGCGCCGCGCCGATCACCAGGCTGATGAACATCATGTCGACCTGGCCGCCGAGCAGGTCGGTCAGCGCCGGCGCCGTCCCCTTGTATGGCACGTTGAGGAGCTTGATCCCCGCCATCATCTTGAACTGCTCGCCGGCGAGATGCAGCGACGAGCCGATGCCGCCGATCGCGATGCTCAGCTGGTCGGGCTTCGCCTTGGCCAGCGCGATCAGCGCTGCGAGATCCTGTGCCGGCAGCTTTGGATGGCCGACCAGAAGGCTCGGCACTGTCGCGATCATGCTGATCGGCGTGAAGTCGGCGACCGGATCGAACGGCAGCTTGGGATAGAGCGTCGCATTGATGGTGTGGCTGGTGAAGCTGACCAGCAGCGTGTGGCCGTCGGGCGCGGCCTTCGCGACCGTGTCGGCGGCGAGGTTGCCGCCGGCGCCTGGCCGGTTCTCGACCAGCACCGGCTGGCCGAGCGAGGTCGACAGCGGCTGCGCGATCGCGCGCGCCATCGTATCGGTGGTGCCGCCGGGCGATGCGCCGACCAGCAGCTTGATGGGCCTCGACGGGTACTCCTGGGCGCCAGCGGAGCATAGCGATACCGGCAACACGCCGGCCATCATGATGCCGACAACGGCCAAGTGCGCCATCCGCAGCCTCATCATCATCTCCTCCAGATCAGGGGTGGCCACCCTACGGAAATTTAAGCTCCGCGTGGTGCGGAATTTGCTAGGGATACAAGGGCTGGGTTTCCACGGCATAGGATTGCTTGATCATGCGCAGGCTGTCTCTCGTGTTCTTCGGAGCGGTTTCGGGCGTTGCGTTGACGCTCCTCGTGCTGAGTCCGGGGGGCGCGGCGAGGGCCGCCAGCGATGTCGCATCCCGCCCGATCAGCGACGACACGTATCGTCAGCTCCAGCTGTTCGGAGACATTTTCGACGCCGTACGCGGCGCTTATGTCGACAAGCCGGATGCGCAAAAGCTGATCAATGCCGCCATCAACGGGATGGTCAAATCGCTCGATCCGCATTCGAGCTACATGGACGCGGCTGCCTACAGCGACATGCAGGAGGAGACGAGCGGCGAATTCGGCGGCCTCGGCATCGAGGTCTCCGCGGAGAACGGCCTCGTCAAGGTCGTCACGCCGATCGACGGCACGCCGGCGGCCAGGGCCGGACTCCAGGCCAACGACCTGATCACCGATGTGGACGGCGCACCGGTGAAGGACCTGTCGCTGCAGCAGGTGGTCGGGAAGCTGCGCGGACCACCCGGAAGCAAGGTACGGCTCAAGATCACGCGGAAGGACCAGGCGCAGCCCATCGAGGTGGTGCTCACGCGCGAAGTCGTCCGCATACGCACGGTAAGCTCGCGCGTGGAGGGCGGTGACATCGGCTATATTCGCCTCACCCAGTTCAATGAACGCGCGGCTGACGAGGTGACGAGCGCCATCGGCGATCTGTCGAAACAGATTTCGCCGGACAAGCTGAAGGGGTTCGTCGTCGATCTCCGCAACAATCCCGGCGGCCTGCTCGACCAGGCGGTCGCGGTGTCGAACGCTTTTCTGAGCCGGGGCGAGATCGTCTCGATGCGCGGCCGCAATCCCGAGGACGTCCAGCGCTTCGGCGCAAAGCCGAAGCCCGGCGATCTGACGAAGGGCAAGCCCCTGATCGTGCTGATCAACGGCGGCTCGGCGTCGGCCTCGGAAATCGTTGCCGGCGCCTTGCAGGATCAGAAGCGTGCGACCATCCTCGGCACGCGCTCGTTCGGCAAGGGGTCCGTGCAGACGATTATTCCGCTCGGCCCCGGCAAGGGTGCGTTGCGCGTGACCACCGCGCGTTACTTCACGCCGTCCGGCCGCTCGATCCAGGCGTTGGGAATTACGCCGGACATCGAGGTTCCGCAGATCGTGCCGGAGGATATCGCGGCATCCAACGAAGCGGCCAGCGAAGCGAACCTGCCCGGGCATCTCAAGGCCGAAGGTCAGGAAGAAAAGGGCTCGCAGTCATATATCCCGGCTGATCCGAAGGACGACAAGGCGCTGCACGCAGCGCTCGACCTGTTGCGCGGGATCATGGTCAACCCGGCATTTCCGCCGAGCGAGAACGTGGCGCAACGCAAGCCCACAGGCGACCGACGCGTTCAATGAAGCGATCCGGCTAGACTAGCTCGTTGCGAATGATGTCATCGCCTCCGCAATGGTCGTGATGGCGGCCACCGGCCGCAAGCCCTCGATCGCGGCGCGATGCACGTCCTCGGTGAAGGCCGCACAGCCGTCCTCGATCACCGTGCAGTGGAGCTCGCGCACGTGCGCGTCGCGTACCGTCGAGGCGACGCCGCCATTGGTGACGATGCCGGCGAGATAGAGGTACTCGATGCCGCATTTGCGCAGCACCCATTCCAGCCGGCTCATGTAGAACGCCGAGTAGGCGACCTTCTCGACGGCGATATCGACCGGCATGAGCTGGTCGAGCACCTGCTGGTCGAAGCTGCCCGGCGCGAAGTCGCCTGTCTTGAGGAACGGCCGCAGCTTTCTGAGATGCGGCGAGATGATCGGCTCGCCGCCGCGACCGGGCACGAGCGTGAACAGCGTCGCGACAATGAGGACGCCGCGTTCCCGCGCGCGCTTGACCAGCGGCGCGACCTTGTCCGGCAGCGCGGCGATGGCGGGACTGGTGTGGCCGGCGCGGCCATAGGCGCCGTCGCGGTGGGCGAAGCCGTTCTGCAGGTCGCACAGGACGAGCGCGGTCGAGGCGAGGCTCATGGCGCGGGCTCCACGATCAGGTTGCCGAGCTTGTCGACGCGCCCGCGCATGCCGGGCTCGATCACGGTGGTGGCGTCGCCCTGCTCGAGGATGGCCGGCGCCTCGATCACCACGCCGACCGGAAGGTCCAATCGCGCGTAGATGCGTGTATCGCGCCAGCCGCCGTCGAACCAGGCTTGGCGGGTGCCGCGACCGGCTTTGGCGAGCGAGGCGTCGGCATTTGGTGCGAACACCGCAAAATCGAAATGCGGCCGGCGACCGATTGCCGCGACGCGCAGCGAGACGATGCGCACGGCGAGGCCCGGCAAGAGGCGACTGAACGAGGCCGAATAGGCCTGCTCAAACGCGCTCCGCACCACGGCTTCCGTCACCTCGGCGTGCGGCAGCGGCACGGCGACCGTGTGCGTCTGCCCGAGATAATGCATGTCGAGCTCGGTGATGATATCGATCCGCTCGACCGGAATGCCGGAGGCGGTGATCACCTCGCTCGCCGTGCGGCCGGCCGCCTGCATGCGCGCCGTGAACGCCGGCGCATCGAGCCCGTCGAGCATCAGGTTGACAGTCTGTACCAGGTCGTGCCGGAGGTCGGCGAGCACGCAGCCGAGCGCCGAGGTGATGCCGGGGAAGCGCGGCACCACGGCGCACTTCAGGCCGATCTGCCGAATGAGCGCGCTGACATGCAGCGCGCCGCCGCCGCCGAACGGCATGGCGACGAACTTCGCTGGATCGTGGCCGCGCTCGATCGAGACGAGACGGATTGCGCCGGCCATGCGCGCCTCGGCGACCCGCACGATGGCGGCGGCCGCGTCGGTGACGTCGAGGCCGAGCGGCTTGCCGACATGGGTGGCGATGGCTCGCTTCGCCGCGTCGATGTCGAGCGACTTGAGCTCGCCGCCGAGCGGCCGCGAAGCCGGGATGCGGCCGAGCACCACCTGCGCGTCGGTCAGCGTCGGCCGCTCGTTGCCCTGCGCGTAGCAGGCCGGGCCGGGCACCGAGCCGGCGCTCTCCGGCCCGACCTGGAGGAGCCCGCCGCGATCGACCGCGGCGATCGAGCCGCCGCCGGCGCCGATGGTGGTGATCTCGATCATCGGCGTGCGGATGACGAGGCCGAAGTCGATCGTCGTCTGCGCGGCGACCGAGGCCTTGCCGCCGGCGATCACCGACACGTCGAACGAGGTGCCGCCGAGATCGCAGGTGATCAGGTCGTCGAAGCCGGCCGCCTTGGCGAGCGCCGAGCCGGCGACGACGCCGGCGGCTGGGCCGGACAGAGCGGTGCGCACCGGAAACCGGCAGGCGGTCGCGGTCGACATGATCCCGCCGTTCGACTGCACGATGTGCAGCTGGCCGGAGAATTTTTGCTGCTTAAGCGCCGCTTCGAGCTTGCCGATGTAGGACCCGACCACCGGCTGCAGGTAGGCGTTGAGCGCCGCGGTCGAGGAACGCTCGAACTCGCGGATCTCCGAGAGCACCTCGTGCGAGGCGGTGACATGCGCGTTCGGCCATACGGCACGCGCCTCCGCGGCGGCGCAGCGCTCGTTCTCCGCATTGGCGTAGGAATTGATGAAGATGACCGCCAGCGCCTGTGCGCCCTTGGCGATCAGCGCGTTGGCCGCGGCGCGGATCTCCGCCGCATCGATGCTCTGGTGGATCATGCCGTCGGCGAGCGTGCGCTCGGCGACCTCGATGCGCATGTCGCGGTCGGCAATCGGGATGAAGTCGCCCCACAAGCCCCAGGTGCGGCGGCGGTCGCGTCGGCGCATCTCCAGCACGTCGCGGAAGCCGCGCGTGGTGATGACGCCGATCTTCGCGCCGCGCCGCTCGAGCAGCGAATTGGTGCCGACGGTGGTGCCGTGCACGATCGAGCCGATGGAAGCTACGCCGCCGAGTGCCTGGAGCCCGTTGAGAAAGCCGCGCGCCTCGTCGCCGCGTCGCGACGGCACCTTTGCGGTGCGGAACGTGCCGGCCTGTGCGTTGAGCAGGAACAGGTCGGTGAAGGTGCCGCCGACGTCGACGCCGACGATGACGTTGCGCTCGTTCATGCGGCCGATCCCGCGCGCGCCGTGGCCGTCGCTGCCTGATCGACGGAGCCGTCGTCCCGCAGCACGACCTTGTAGTCGCGGCGCGCCGCGTCACGCGACACATAGCCGAGCCGTACGTCGCGGCCGACCCGCTCGGGGTCCCGGGCGGCCGGATCGCCAAATCCGCCGCCGCCGGGTGTTTCGAGCCGCACCTTCTGGCCGCGCCGGATCCGCACGTCGGTGATCTTGGAGGTGAGCGGCGGCGTGCGCTCGCCCTGATCGGTCTCGTAGACGAAGCGATTGAGCGCGGCGCTCTCCCCGCCGTTGACGCCGAACGGCGGATATTTGCCGCGCTCGCCGAGCAGGAACACCTCGGCGCCATTCTCGCTCAGCGTCTCGATCTCATAGATGGCACCAAGTCCGCCGCGATGAATGCCCGGCCCGCCCGAATCCGGCCGCAGCGCCCATTGCGTGAACATCACGGGATAAAGCGATTCAAGAATCTCGGCCGGCGGGATGGTCGCGGTCGAGATCGGATTGTTGCCGTGGTTCAATCCATCGCCGTCCGGATTGCCGCCAAGCCCGCCGCCGAAGAAGCAGAACATCACCCATCTGCGGCCATGCTCGCGCCACCCGGCGAGCGAGAGCGCGTTGATGGTCGCGAACGGGCTGCCGTTGGCGCGCTCGGGCGCGGCCTTGGCGAAGGCGCCGAAGATCACGTCGATGACGCGCAGGATCGTCTCGGTATAGCCGCCGACCGGGCGCGGCGCCTTGACCGCGAGCAGCGTGGTGTCGGGGATCACGAACTCGATCGGCGCGAGGCAGCCGGCATTGGCCGGCACGTCGGTGAACAGATGCTTCAGCGCGACGTAGCAGCAGGCGACAGTGGTGGAGTAGGCGATGTTGAGCGGCCCGTCGCACGGCGCCGCGGAACGCGAGAAGTCGAGCCGCATGCGGTCGCCGGCAATGGTGAGGTCGAGCGCGATCTTGAGCGGCTGGTCGGTCACGCCGTCATTGTCGAGGAAGTCGTCTGTGCTGTAGGTGCCGTCCGGCAGGGCGGCGATATTGGCGCGCATCAGCGTCTCGGCGCGTGATCCGAGCGCCGCCAACGCGGCCGCGACGGTGTCGTCGCCGTATTCGTCGAGCAGCGCCTCGAGTCGCCGCGTGCCGAGATCGAGCGCATTGATCTGGCCGTTGAGGTCGCCCCAGTTCGACTGGGGCACGCGCGAGTTCGCCGCCAGGATGTCGATGATGTCCTGTTGCAATACGCCGGCGCGGATCAGCTTCACCGGCGGGACGCGAAAGCCCTCTTGAAAGCTCTCGGTCGCCTTGGCGTTGAAGTTGCCGGGCACGTTGCCGCCGACGTCGAGCCAGTGGCCCACGGATGCAAGCCACACGAACACGCGGCCGTTGCGCATGACGGGACGCACCAGCCGGAAATCATTGAGATGCGTGCCGCCGTCATAGGGGTCGTTGAACAGGTAGGTGTCGCCGGCGGCGAGGTCGCCGTCTTTTGCCGCCTTGTCGATCACCGCCTTGACTGCGAACGCCATGGCGCCGACGAAAATCGGCAGGCCGGACGTGCCCTGCACCAGGGTCGCGCCGGTCTCGGCGTGGTAGAGGCCGTGGCAGGCGTCGTGCGCCTCGGCGATGATCGGATTGAACGCCGAACGATACAGCGTCGCGTCCATCTCGTCGGCGATCTGGGTGAGCCGGCCGTTGAGCACGGCGAGCGTGATGGGATCGAGCGGCGTCACCGGCCGAGCCCCGTCTTCTTGCTGGTCGGTGGCGCAGCCACGTCGTATTGCTTGCCGCGCTCGATCATCTCCGGCGTGCCGATCAGCTCGTTCAGGCCGTCGAAGTCGAGCATACGGGCGCGGAACGGCTCGGTCGTGCCGTGCGCGGCGAGCGAGCCGTAGTATTCCGTCGCCGCCTTGGATAGCGCGCGCACGATGCCGCCGGGGAAGATCACCAGCGCGAAGCCGAGCTCGTCGAGCTCGGCTGCCGAGAGCGGCGGCGTCTTGCCACCCTCGACCATGTTCGCCATCAGCGGAATGTCGCGGCCGAACGTCGCGACGATGCGCGAGAGCTCCTCGCGCGTCTTGGGCGCCTCGACGAACAGCACGTCGGCGCCGGCCTCGCGGTAACGGGCGGCGCGCTCGATCGCGCGGTCGAAGCCTTCGACCGCGACCGCATCGGTGCGCGCGATGATCAGCGTATCGGACGATTGCCGCACATCTAGCGCCGCCTTGATCTTGCCGGTCATTTCGGCAGCCGGCACGAGCACCTTGCCGTCGAGGTGGCCGCAGCGCTTCGGGAAGTCCTGGTCCTCGAGCTGGATTGCGGTGGCGCCGGCGCGCTCCAGCACGCGCACGGTGCGCTCGACATTGAGCGCGTTGCCGTAGCCGGTGTCGGCATCGACCACGAGATGCGCGTCGACGCGGTCGCGGATCAGCGCCACGGTCTCTGCGACCTCGCCCATGCTGACGAGGCCGATGTCGGGTCGGCCGAGCCGCGTATAGGCGATGGCGGCGCCGGAGACATAGAGCGTCGAGAAGCCGGCCTGCACGCCCACCAGCGCGGTGAAGGCGTCATAGATGCCCGGCGCCACCGTGATGGGCTTCTGGGTCAGTCGGCTCCGTAAGGTGTCGGCCATGATCAAATTCCAGGGTGTCACATTCCAAGATAGGCGCGGGTGAGACTGGGGTCGTTGCGGATGTCGGCCGGCCGGCCCTGCAGCACGACCTGGCCGTTTTCGAGCACATAGGCGCGGTTCGCAACCTCGAGGCTCTGCATGACGTTCTGCTCCACGAGCAGAAGCGCAATACCGTCTGCATTGATACGCTTGATCAGCGCAAACAGTTCCTCGACCAGCAGCGGGGAGAGGCCAAGCGACGGCTCGTCGAGGATGAGCAGACGCGGCTCCGCCATAAGCCCACGCCCGATCGCCAGCATCTGCTGCTCGCCGCCGGACAGCGTTCCGGCGCGTTGAGTCTGGCGCTCCCTCAGGCGCGGGAAGATGTCGAACACGCGGGCTACGTTCTCGGTGCGTCGCGCGCGGCCGCGCCGATAGGCGCCGAGCTCGAGGTTCTCGCGTACCGTCATGTTGGGAAAGATCCGGCGGCCCTCCGGCACGTGAATGAGCCCGCGCGCGACGATTTCCGCCGGCCGCTTGTGCTCGATCGCGTCGCCGCCGAACTGGATGAAGCCGCGTCGTGCCCGCAGCACGCCGGACATCACCCGGTTGAGCGTCGACTTGCCGGCGCCGTTCGAGCCGAGCACCGCGACGGTTTCGCCCTCGTCGACGGTGAGGTCGATGCCGCGCAGCACCTCGATCGCGCCATAGCCGGCGGCGAGACCGCGCACGGCGAGCAGCGGCTCAGCCGGCATGGGCGCCTCCCGCGGCGAGACGCGTTGCCGCGCCATGACCCAGATAGGCTTCGACCACGCGCGGGTCGACGGTGACGTCGCGCGGCGCGCCATCGGCGATGATACGGCCCTCGGCCAGCACGCAGACCCGCTCGGCGAGGCTCATCACCGCCTGCATCACGTGCTCGATCATGACGATGGTGACGCCGCGGTCGCGGATCGCGCGGATCACCGGCACCATGTCGCGGATCTCAGACGGATTGAGGCCCGCCAGCACCTCGTCGAGCAGCAGGAGCTTCGGCTCTGTGGCCAACGCGCGCGCGAGCTCGAGCCGCTTGCGGCCGGCGACGGTGAGACTCGCGGCCGGGGTGTCGAGGCGATCGCCGAGGCCGACGGCACGCGCGACGTCGCCGGCGGCGGCGAGCGCGTCAGCGCGCGCGCGGCGCGAGAGATGCGCGCCGACCGCGATGTTCTCGGCGACGGTCAAGCCCGCGAACGGCTGCACGATCTGGAACGTGCGGGCGATGCCGCGCCGGGCGAGGCGATGCGGTGGCTCGCCGGTGATGTCGCGGCCGTCGTAGCTGACGCGGCCGCGATCCGGCGCGAGAAAGCCGGTAATGAGGGCGAACAGCGTGGTCTTGCCGGCGCCATTCGGTCCGATCAGCGCGGTGATGTGGCCCGCCTCCGCGGCGAAGGAGACGTCGTCGACAGCAAGCAGTCCGCCGAAGCGCTTCGAGACGCCGTCGAGCGTGAGCAGCGGCTCAGCCATGAGCGCGCTCCGGCCGCAGCCGCGCGAGAGCATCGCGGAGATCGATGATGAAGCCGGCGATGCCGCGTGGCGCAAAGGCGATGACGAAGATCAGTACGCCGCCATAGATGACGAGATCGAGGCCGGGCGCATCGCCGGCGATGAGCTTGGCGAGCTCGCCGAGCGCTTTCACCACCAGCGCGCCAAGCAGCGGGCCGAACACCGTGCCAACGCCGCCGATCACCGGCGCGAGCAGCGCCTCGATCGAGATCCAGGCGCCGTAGGCAATGCCGGAATCGACGAACAGGAAGTACTGCGCGTAGAAGCAGCCGCCCGCCGCGGTGATCGCCGCCGAGATGGTCATGGCGCCGAGCTTGATACGGTTCGGGTCGACGCCGAGCGCGCGCGCCGCGTCCTCGTTCTCGCGCACGGCGACCAGGTAGGCGCCGAACCGGCTTTGCTCGATCATGCGCACGGCGATCAGCGAGATCGCGACCAGCGCCAGGATAATAAGGTAGAACGGCACGCGGCTCTGGAACTGGAACGCTTCCGCCCGCAAGTCGAGCTTGATCAGCGTGCCGACGCCGGCGCCCGTGATGGGGGCGACACTGGCGAGGATGCGCAGCACCTCGGCGAAGGCGAGCGTCACCAGCGCGAAGTAGGAGCCCTTCAGTCCGGAGCGAAACGCGAGCGCGCCGATGAGGGCGCCGACTAGCGCGCCGGCGGCGATGCCGACGGCGAAGCCTGCCCAGGCATTGACGCTGTAGCGGACCTGCAGGATCGCGGTGACATAGGCGCCGGTGCCGAAGAACGCCGCGTGGCCGAACGAATATTGCCCGCCATAGCCGCCGAGCAGGTTCCAGCCCTGGCCGACCAGCGCGATCAGCAGCGCGACCACGAGGAAGTTCAGCACCACGGGGGAGGTGATCACGAGCGGCACCATCGCGAGCAGCGCGACGGCGATGATGATGGGTGTGAGGCCGCGCGCGCTCATGCGAGGGTATCCCGCATGGCGCCGCCGTGCCGCGAGTTCACCTCTCCCCGCTTGCGGGGAGAGGTCGCGAGCGAAGCGAGCGGGTGAGGGGGCTTCTCCGCGCGCCTGGGCTTTTCGTATTGAACAGGAGCCGTGCAGCAAAGCGGCATCCCGACTGAGAACCACGTCGTGTTGAAAGGCCCCCTCACCCGACCGCCTTCGGCGGTCGACCTCTCCATAGCCCGTCGAAGACGGGCGTGAACGCCCTTATGGCAAGCGGGGAGAGGTGAGGCGAGGCCGTGGCCGCCTGACACGACACACACTCCATTGCCACGCCCGGTCACGCCCGCTCTCCGAACAGGCCGCTCGGCCGGAACAACAGCACCAGGATGAACATCACGAAAATGCCGATCTGGCCGAGCGACTCGCCGAGCCAGAGGCCCGACAGGCTCTCGACCACGCCGACGAACAGTCCGCCGATCAGCGCGCCGACGATCGAGCCCATCCCGCCGAGCACGACAATGGTGAAGGCGATCAGCACGAACGCGTTGCCGGCATGCGGATTGACGTAATAGGTCGGGATGAGGAGACATGCGGCGATGGCGAGGCAGGCGGTGCCGAGCCCGAACGTCACCGCGTAGATGTGTGCGACGTCGATGCCGGCGAGCTCGGCGCCGAGCTTTTCCTTGGCAACGGCACGGATCGCCTTGCCGGTGTTGGTCAGGCTCAGCACCAGCCACAGCACCAGCGCGACGACGAGCACCGCGCCGAACGCGGCGACGCGCGGCACCGCGAGGAACATGCCGCCCAGCTCGACCACGTCGAACGCGTAGGGCAGGTTGATGGTGCGGGTGTCGGCGCGGAACGCAGCGAGCAGTCCGTTCTCGATCACGATGGCGAGGCCGAGCGTCACCAGGAGGATATTGCGGTCCTCGCCGTGCGACGCCGGACCGATGACGAAGCGCTGGAGACCGTAGCCCAGCCCGAAGAACAGCGGCGTCAGCACGATTACAGCGATATACGGATCGAGCCCGAGCAGGCGATGCGCGAAGAATGCCGCGAACATCGCGGCGGTGAGCAGCGCGCCATGCGCGAAGTTGATGATGTGCAGGACGCCGTAGATCAGCGTCAGCCCGAGCGCGACGAGCGCGTAGACCGCGCCCGTCATGAGCCCGTTGAGGACGGCCGGAACGAGGATGACCGGCGACAGCACGGTCAGGCGGGCGGCGTCGGGAACACCGGCTTCGCCGATGCGAACGTCGCCGGGAAGATCACCTGGATGTCCTTGTCCAGCACCTGCGTGTTGACCGGCGCCGCGCCCTGGTTCTGGCCTTTCTCGAACTTGGTCGGGCCGTACGGCATCACATGGCCGGCGAAGGTCGAGCTTTCCAGCGCGGTGATGACCTTGGCGCGGTCGGCGCTCGCGGCGCGCTCCAGCGCGTCCGCCAGCAGCAGCACGCACGAATAGTTCATGAACACCTCGTAGGTGTAGAACTGGCCCTGGTCCTCGACCTTCTTCTTCAGCGCGACGGCCTTGGGGTTGCGCGGGTCGAACCAGTGATTGCAGTCCATGATGTACTGCGCCGCCTCGGGGAATTCCTTGACGAATTTGTAGTTCGACGCGGCGCCGCCGAGCACCGAGTAGATGCCCTTCGGCCGCACCCGCTGCTGCAGCATGGTGCGCGCGAGCAGGACGTACTCGTTGTAGTAGTTCGCCGGGATGACGAGATCCGGGTTCTGCGCCTTGATCTTGAGCACGACGTTGTTGAAGTCGCGCGTCGGCGTCGGATGCGGCATCGTCTCCAGCACCTGGAAGCCGCGCGCGGGCAGCTGCTCGTTGAGGAGCTTGGCGAGGCCCGATCCGAACAGCGAGTCCTCGTTGACGATCATCACCGTCTTGGCCGGCTTGCCGGCCTGCTCGTTGATGGTGACGAGATTGTCGATCGCGGTCTTGGCGATGACGCCGAAGCCGGGGCCGAACCGGAATGTATTCTTCAGCCCGCGCGTGACGATGTTGTCGGCGACGCCGACGTCGACGAGGTAGGGCAGATCGTAACGGGCTGCGGTCTGGCTTGCGGCGAGGCAGATCGAGCTCGCGTAGCCGCCGATGATCGCCGCGACACCCGCCGCGTTCATCTTCTCGACCTCCGCATTGCCGCCGTCCGGCGTCGACTGCGCGTCGCCGAGCACCGGCTCGAACTTGGCGCCGCCGAGCGCCTTGATGCCGCCGCCCGCGTTGATCTCGTCGATCGCGAGCTGTGCACCGAGCCGGCCCTGCTGGCCGGAGAAGGAGAGGGCACCCGACACCGGATGCAGCACGCCGAGCTTCACCGCCGCGCCTTGCGCGCGCAGGTAGGCGGGCGCGGCAATGACGCCGCTTCCGGCGGCAGCCATGCCGAGCGCGGAACTCTGCAGGAATTTGCGGCGGCTCAGATACGAATGCTGGCTCGACATGACGATCCCTCTGTCAGCTGTGTGGTTGCGCTTTTCCGTTGGTGCGTCCGTTCTTGCGACGTTGCGCTGGCTCGACCGGCGACCAGGTGCGGGCGCTTGGCTTGCCGGAGCGGACCAGCTCCATCTCCAATTTGTAGCGGTCCGGCCGATACAGTGCGTGCAGGTGCTCGACGCCGCGGCCGTCGCGGTCATAGACCACGCGGACGAGCTCGGTCAGCGGCGAGCCGACCTTCACCTTGAGGACGCGCGCGGTCTCCGGCGTGGCCAGCACCGCGCCGATGCGTTGCGAGGCGCGCTCGATGGCAACGCCGGCCCGCTCGAGCAGCGCGAGCAGCGGCCGTGCCGCCAGCTCCTGTTTCGTATAGGTTCTGCCGATCCACGCCGGCACGTGCGCCGTGAGATAGGAGAACGGCAGGCTGTCGACCGAACGCATGCGCACGGAGCGCTGGACGTCCTCCCCCGCCTCGAGCCCGAACGCGTCGGCGACCGCCGCGCTGGCTGGAACATAGTCGAAAGCGAGCAGCTTGCTGGCGGTGCGCTGGCCCATTTCGGCGAGGTTGGCGAGCACGTCGGCGATGTCCGCGGTCATCGGCGGCGATGACGGCTGATAGATGACGCGCGTGCCGCTGCTGCGTTTCCTTTCGATCAGGCGTTCGCGTGCAAGCTCTGCGAGCGCCCGCCGCACGGTCACGCGCGATACCCGATGGAACCGGGCGAGGTCGTTCTCGGTCGGCAGCCGCGACCCCGGCGCGATGGCGCTGCTCAGGATGCGGTCGCGCAGCACCAGATAGACCTGCCGCGCCTTGGCTTCGCTCAGCCCGTCCGCCACGCCAATTCCCCGTTGCCGTGTCTCGTGACTTGGTATTATTTATCATACAAAGTTCCGCGTCCAGGCCGATGACATGCCGCTGACCCTGTTCGACAAGGTGTGGGCCGCCCACGAGATTGCCCGCCGCGACGACGGCGAGGCGCTGCTCTGGGTCGACCGGCACTTTGTGCACGAAGGCTCGTTCCACGCTTTCAGCCGCCTGCAGGAGCGCGGCGCATCGGTGGCCGAGCCGGGCCTCACCTTCGGCGTTGCCGACCACTACGTGCCGACCCGCGGCTCGCGCCACGACATCGCCAATCCCGAGATCGCGCGCATGGTGCGCCAGGTCGAGGACAACACGGCGAAGCATCACGTGAAACTGTTCGGCCTCGACGATCCGCGCCAGGGCATCGTCCACGTGGTCGGCCCCGAGCAGGGCCTGACCCTGCCCGGTCTCCTCGTCGTGTGCGGCGACAGCCACACCTCGACGCACGGCGCGCTCGGCGCTTATGCGTTTGGGATTGGCGCCTCGGAAGTGGCGCACGTGCTGATGACGCAGACGATCTGGCAGAAGAAGCCGAAGCGGATGCGCATCACGGTCGACGGCGCGACCGCCCCGGGCATCAGCGCCAAGGACATCATCCTCGCGATCATCGCCAGGATCGGCGCCGGCGGCGCGACCGGTCACGCCATCGAATATGCCGGCGCGGCGATCCGCGCGCTGTCGATCGAAGGCCGGCTCACCCTCTGCAACATGTCGATCGAAGCAGGCGCGCGCTGCGGCATGGTCGCGCCCGACGAGGTGACCTTCGCCTATCTCGAGGACCGGCCGTATGCGCCGAAGGGCGCCACGTTCGATCAGGCCGTCGAGGCCTGGTCGTCGCTCGTCAGCGATGATGGCGCCAGCTTCGATCAGGAGGTCAGTCTCGACGCCGCGTCGATCGCGCCGGTCGTCACCTGGGGCACCAGTCCCGAGGACGCGCTGCCGATCGACGCCAGCGTGCCCGATCCGGCGCGCGAGCCGGACGAGACCCGGGCGAAGTATCTGCGCGAGGCGCTCGACTACATGGGGATCGCGCCGGGGAAAAAGCTCACCGACATCGCCATCGACCGCATCTTCATCGGCTCCTGCACCAATGCGCGCATCGAGGACCTGCGCGCCGCGGCGGCGGTGCTGAGCGGGCGCGTCAGCAAGGTGCCGGGCCTCGTCTCGCCCGGCTCGTCGAGCATCAAGCGCCAGGCCGAGCAGGAAGGCCTCGACCGCATCTTCAAGGACGCCGGTCTGGAATGGGCCGAGTCGGGCTGCTCCATGTGCGTCGGCATCAACGGCGACCTGGTCGCCGCGGGCGAGCGCTGCGCGTCGACCACCAACCGCAATTTCCGCGGCCGGCAGGGCCAAGGCGCGCGCACGCATCTGATGTCGCCGGCGATGGTCGCGGCCGCGGCGGTGAGCGGCAAGCTCGCCGACGTGCGGCCACTGCTCACCGGGCGCAAGGTGTAACGCCGATGGAAAAGTTCATCCGCCTGACCGCGACGGCCTGCCCGATCGACGTCACCAATCTCAACACGGATCAGCTGCTCCCGGCGCGCTATCTCAAGTGGCCGCGCTCGGCCGGGCTCGGCAAGGTGTTGTTTCAGGACCTGCGCTTCGACCGCGACGGCCGCGAGCAGGGCGACTTTCCGCTCAACCGTCCGGCCTGGCGCGAGGCGAAGATCGTCGTCGGCCGGCACAATTTCGGCTGCGGCTCCTCGCGCGAGGCCGCGGTCTACGCACTGTACGACTATGGCATCCGCTGCGTCATCGCGCCGTCGTTCGGCGACATCTTCTCCGGCAACGCGGTGCAGAACGGCCTCCTCACCGCGATCGTGTCGGATGGCGACGCCGCGGCATTGATCGCGGCGCTGACCGCCAGCCCTGAGCAGGCGGTCACGGTCGATCTGGAGACGCAGACCATTCAATGCGGAAATCGCACCTACACCTTCAGCATCGATCCGGTGCGGCGCACGCGCCTGCTCAACGGCTGGGACGATATTGCGCTGACGCAGAGTTTTCGCGAGCAGATCGCCGCGTTCAAAGCGGCCGACCGGACGCGGCGGCCCTGGGCAGTGCCGCAGAGCTGACCATCGGATGTCCGTGCCCAGCAAGCCGCATATCGTCATTGCCGGTGCCGGTCCAGTCGGGTTGACGCTCGCGCTGCTGCTCGGCAGCAAGGACATCCGCGTCACGGTGCTCGAAGCGGAAGAGAAGGTCTCCGAGGAGCTGCGCGCCTCGACCTTCCATCCTCCGACCCTCGACATGCTGGCGCCCTACGGCGTCACCGACCTGATGCTGGCGGCGGGGTTGATCTGTCCGACCTGGCAGGTGCGCCTGCATCCCTCCGGCGATCGTGCCGTGTTCGATCTCGCGGCGCTCGCCGGCGAGACCGACCATCCGTATCGCCTGCAATGCGAGCAGTCGACCTACAGCCAGATCGTGCTCGCCGCGCTTGCCACGACGCCGAGCGTCGAGGTTCTGTTCTCGACAACGGTCACGGCGGTGCGGCAGTCCGCCGACTCGGTCGAGGTCGACGCCACGGCGAGCGGCGAGCGGCGGGTGTTTGCGGCGACCTATGCGGTCGGCGCCGATGGCGCGCGCAGCGCCGTGCGCAAGTCGCTCGGCATCGAGCTGTCGGGCGACATCTATCCCGAGACCACCATCCTCGCGACCACGCTGTTCCCGTTTCACCATCGTCTCGAGGGGCTTTCCAACGTCTCCTATTGCTGGAAGCCGGGCGGCACCTTCAGCCTGCTGCGGCTGCCCGACGTCTGGCGTGCCAGCCTCTATGCGCGCGACGACCAGACCATCGAACAGGCTCTGACCGACGCAGGCCTGCGCAGCCTGCTCGACGATATCGTGCCGGGCGCGAATATCCAGGTGCTCGAACGCCGCCCCTATCGCATCCATCGCCGGCTCGCGGCGCGCTACCGCGAGGGCCGCGTGTTCCTCGCCGGTGACGCCGCGCATCTCAACAGTCCCTCGGGCGGCATGGGCATGAACGGCGGCATCCACGACGCGTTCAATCTCGCCGAGAAGCTGATCGCCGTTTTGCAGGACGGCGCCGACGAGCGGCTGCTCGGCCGCTACGAGCGTCAGCGCCGGCCGATCGCCGAGGAGGAGATCATCCAGCAGTCGCACAAGAACCGCACCCGCATGCAGGAGCGCGATCCGATGAAGCGCCTCGAGCTGCTCGCCGACCTGCAGCGCACCGCCGCCGATCCGGTCAAGCTCAAGGCCTATCTGCTCAAGACCTCGATGATCGAAGGGCTGCGGCGTGCCGCGGCGACCGAGTAGCGGACACGCCTGGCCACAGGAGCTGAAGACAATGTTCATCGATCAGATGGCGCGGCGTGGTTTCATCCTGGCCATGTGTTGCCTCGCGCTGCAGTCCTTATCGGCAGCGGCCATCGCCCAGTCCGACGATTACCCGTCGCGCCCTATCACGCTGCTCGTGCCGTTTCCTGCCGGCGGCTCGTCGGACATCGTGATGCGGCTCACCGCGCAGAAGGCCTCGGAGGCGATCGGCAAGCCGATCATCATCGACAACCGGCCGGGCGGCGCCGGCAATGTCGCGGCGATGACCATCAAGAACGCGACGCCCGACGGCTACCTGCTGATGATGGGGCACACCGGCACCCACGCGATCAATCCGTCGCTCTACGCCGATCTGAAATTCGATCCGGTCAAGGATTTCCAGCCGATCACCGCGCTGATCTCGTTCAACAACATTTTGGTCGTGCCGGCGGCGAGCCCGGCAAAAACCGTGGCGCAGCTGGTCGCGCTGGCGAAGTCGAAACCCGACGGGCTCATTTACGGATCGCAGGGCGTCGGCACCGGCGGCCACCTATTGGGTGAACTGTTCGCCAAGCATGCCGGCGTGAAGCTCGTGCACGTGCCGTATCGCGGCATCGCGCCGGCGGTCACTGACACGGTGGCAGGCCGCATGGACATGCTGTTCTCGTCCTACATTTCGGCTGCCGGCCACATCGAAAGCGGCGCGCTGCGCATGCTGGCGATCGCCGGCACCGCGCGCCATCCGCGCATCCCGGACGTGCCGACAATGCCGGAGGCGGGCTTCCCCGACGTGCAGATGCAGCAATGGTTCGGCCTGTTCGCGCCGGCCGGCACGCCGGCGCCGATCGTGCGCAAGCTCAACGCGGAGTTCGTCAAGGCATTGCAGAGCGACGAGGTGAAGGAGAAGCTCCTCCCGCAGGTCGCCAACGTCATTCCGTCGACGCCGGAAGAGCTTGGCGCGCTGGTCGCGAGCGACATGGCCCGGCTCGGCAAGATCGTGAAGGAGTCGGGCGCCGTCGCGCAGCCGTAGGACAAGAGGATGTCGCTCGAATATGCACCGCGCGGCCTGGTGGGCATGCTCACGCCGCAGGCCAACACCACGGTCGAGCCGGAGTTCAACCTGTTGTGGCCGCCGGGCGTCGCCATGATCAACGCGCGGCTGATGAGCGACAAGGACACCATCTCGGCGCGGCTGGTCGACTACTTCGCCAACTACGGTCAGTCGCTGCGGCAGTTCGCCAATGCGCCGATCGGCGTCGCCGCCGCGGCCTGCACCGGTGCGTCCTATCTCGCCGGCCGCGAGCGCGAGGCGCAGGTGGTCGACGAGGTGACCAAACAGCACGGTTTCCCGTTCATCACCGCCGCGCTCGCCGTGGTCGATGCGTTGAATGCGCTTCAGGCGCGCCGCATCGGCCTGGTCTCGCCCTATCCCGACGATCTCAATCGCGCGAGCGTCGCCTATTGGCAGAGCCACGGTTTCGAGGTGGCCGAGGTCGCTGGCGCCTTCAACACCGAGAGCGCGTTCCACCCGATCTACAGCCTGACCGGCTCGGCCGCCGAGCGGGCAGCGCGCTCGCTCGAGACGGCGCGGGTCGATGCGATCGTCCTGCTCGGCACGGGAATGCCGACCTTGCGCCCGATCGCCGCGACCATCGGCTGGCGCGGCGCGCCGGTGATGTCGTGCAATCTCTGCCTCGCCTGGCGGGCGGTCGTGGCGCTCGACGGCCGCACGCCGGATGCGGCGAGCCTGTCGGGCTGGCTGCGCGGTGAAGGCTGGGTGAAGCGGCTCAACGAGCTGCAAGGCATGTCCGCCTGAAGGCGACAATCGAAACGGAACCGGCACCTCTCGCACACGTTGGCAATGTGGGCGACCCGGGCCGGTCTGATGGCGAACGGCAGGAAAATTCTGATCGGGACGTCCGGCTGGAGCTACAAGTCCTGGCGCGGTCCGTTCTTTCCGGAGAAGCTGCCGGCGCGTCTGCACCTCGAACACTACGCCGAGCATTTTTCGACCACGGAGCTCAACGGCGTGTTCTACCGCACGCCCACCGTTGAGGCGGTGCGTGCCTGGGCCAAGCGGACGCCGGACAACTTCGTGTTCGCCTGGAAGGCCTCGAAGTTCATCACGCACTGGAAACGGCTCAACGACACGTCGCGCAACAGCCTGGCGCTGATGGAAACTCGGCTGCGCCTGCTCGGCGGCAAGGCCGGGCCGGTGCTGTTTCAGCTGCCGCCGCAGTTCTCGAAGAACCGCGAGCGCCTCGCGTCGTTCCTCAAGCTGCTGAGCCGCAAGCGCCGCTATGCGTTCGAATTCCGTCATCCGAGCTGGTACGAGGACGACATTCTCGATCTGCTGCGCGACAACGACATCGCGCTGTGCATCTCCGACCATCATGATGCGCCGTCGCCATGGGTCGCGACCGCGGCTCACGTCTATATCCGCGGCCATGGCCCGCAAGGCACTTATCGTGGCCGCTACGCGACGCGCACCTTGGAGAAGTGGTCGCGCTGGATCCAGGACCGCCGCCGGCGCGGCGACGAGGTTCACGTCTACTTCGACAACGACCAGAAGAGCGCGGCGCCGAAGGACGCCGAGCGGCTGATGGCCTTGCTTCCCGCCGAGGCTCGCGCCGTGCCGGGCGGAACTCCCGCGCAATCTCGCGAGTTGCAGGAGGCGAGGTTCAGCGCATGAGCACCAATCCATCCGGCATGGATGAAGATCGCTTCGCCCTGGCGCTCGGCCAGGCAGTGATCACCGCATGGGGCAAGCTGCCCCAGCCGATCCAGCATGTGCTGTTCGAGCAGGCGGTCGTCTGCGGCCATCACGACGAGCGCGATGAATCACTCCGCGAGCAGCTCGCTGCATTCCTGCATGACCGGCACCCGCGGACCGCCTGAGTTGCCGCTGCGTCCGGCCTCTCGAGGCTCCCTTCATCTCGCCGCACAAAATTGCCCTGGGCCGGTCTTGACACGAAATCTTCATGCGATTATTCTATACGTTTTTCCGCAGCACATGCAGATCGATGCATTGCAGCGAATAGAAGGAGGTCGCCGCCAGTTCCGACGGTGAGTGAGAGTGTCATGTTGAGGAAGTCCGGCCCCGAGTCCGTTCTCGACCGTCCCGCAACGCGCCAATCCGATGCAGCGCCGCGCCTCACCTGGGGCGCGCCGTCCGCCGCCGAACGCGGCCCGATTGTCGCGACCTTGCGCAACCCTGCTCATCGCAACGCGATCGGCACCCATGCCGGCGGCTACTCGGTCTACCGCGCGCTCGCCATCGCTGCGCGCACGCTCTCGTCCGATCACGTCGCCGACCTCACCGACACTGCGCCGGCCGACCGGCTCGGCCCGCATCCGCAATGGACCGGCGACAAGAAGATCGTGTCGCTCGACCCGTGGGGCCACCTGATTGGCGACGCGTTCCGCGACCACCTCGCGCGCGGCTACGACATTCGTCCCACCATCGCGATCACCCGCGCCCATATCGACGTGCCGGAGATCCGCGGCGCGATCGCGGCCGGGCGCATCCGCACCGACGGCAACATTGTCGGGCCGGGCGGCAATGTCCGTGTGATGAAGGCGGCGATCGATCCGGTCTGGTATCTGCCGGGCATCGCCGAGCGGTTCGGCGTCACCGAGCAGGATCTGCGGCGCGGCCTGCATGAGCAGACCGGCGGCATGTATCCGGAGCTGGTCGAGCGGCCGGACCTGAAAGTCTTCCTGCCGCCGATCGGCGGCACCACGATCTACTGCATCGGCGATCCCGAGAAGCTCGGCGACGGCAAGACGCCGCTCGCCTGCCGGGTCCACGACGAATGCAACGGCTCCGACGTGTTCGGCTCCGACATCTGCACCTGCCGGCCGTATCTGGTGCACGGCATCGAGCTCTGTATCGAGATGGCGCAGGCCGGCGGCGTCGGCCTCGTCGTCTACAACCGCAAGGAAGGCCGGGCGCTCGGCGAGGTGACCAAGTTTCTGGTCTACAATGCGCGCAAGCGCCAGCAGGGCGGCGACCGGCCGGAGGCGTATTTCAAGCGCACCGCGTGCGTCGCCGGCGTCGAGGACATGCGCTTCCAGGAGCTGATGCCCGACGTGCTGCACTGGCTCGGCGTGACGCGGATCGACCGCTTCGCGTCGATGAGCGACATGAAACACGACGCGCTGGTGCGGCAGGGCATCGAGATCGGCGAACGCGTGGTGCTCCCCGATGCGTTCATTCCCGCCGACGCCCGGGTCGAGATCGAGGCGAAGATCTCCGCCGGCTATTTCGCGGGGGCGGCGGCACGCGCGCCGGTCGCCGGCGCGGTCGGTCGGGCACTCACCGAGTAGCGGATGGTCGCGGCGGCCGAACGAACCGCAGCGCCCGCGCCGGAGCTGCTGGCGCTGCGCGCGGCGGCGGCGGTGCGCGAGCGCTGCGCTCTCGTGCATCGCTGGGTCGCCGACGGACGCTCTCCGAATTTCAGTCTCGACGAGCAGCGCATGGACGACGTCGCTGCCTTCGTCGCCGAGACGACGCGCAAGACCTATCCCGATCTTCGCGTGCCCTATCACAGCCGCTGGCGGCACTTTTCGCCGGACGGCGCCGACCGCTGGGCCGCGCTCGTGTCCACGTTCGTCGGCGTCGGTTCGCTCGAATGCGCGCGGCGGGCCGTCGATCTCGCGACGGTGAGCGTGCTGCTCGACGCGGGCGCCGGCGACGCCTGGCGCTATCGCGAGCCAGCGACCGGCAGGGTCTTTGCCCGCTCCGAAGGCCTCGCCGTCGCAAGTCTCGACATGTTCAGAGCCGGATTATTCTCGTCGGAACCGAGCGAGCCGTTCCGTGTCGACCACGCGGCGCTGCAGCGGATCGACGCTGCGAGCCTCGCGCGCGGCATGCAGGTGGATGCTGACAATCCGCTGCCGGGACTGGCCCAACGCGCGACGCTGCTCAATCGGCTTGGCGCCGCGCTGGCGACCCATACGGACTACTTTGGCCGCGCGCTGGCACGCCCGGGCCGGCTGGTCGACTATTTCCTCGGCACGGTGCGCGACAACCGCGTGTCGGCGCCGTCGGTGCTCGCGGTGCAGCTCGACGGCTTGTCCGAGATCTGGCCGTCCGGCCTGACGCTCGACGGCGTCGCGCTGGGCGACGTCGGCCGCCATCCGGCTGCAAGGACCGGCGACCGCTCCGACGGGCTCGTGCCGTTTCACAAGCTGTCGCAGTGGCTGACCTATTCGCTGCTGGAGCCGCTCGAGACAGCGGGCCTCGCGGTCGCCGATATCGACGGCCTCACCGGCCTCGCCGAGTACCGCAATGGCGGCCTGTTCGTTGATCTCGGCGTCATCGTGCCGCGCAAGCCCATCGATCCGAGCCGGCGTTACGACGTCACGTCGGAGTTCATCGTCGAATGGCGGGCGCTGACGGTCACCTTGCTCGACCAGCTGCTCGACCGCGTGCGCCCCCAGCTCGGCGTCTCGCCTGCGAAGCTGCCGCTCGCCAGCATGCTGCAGGGCGGCACCTGGACCGCGGGCCGTGCGATCGCCGCACGACTGCGGCCGCCGCAAGGCCCGCCGCCGTTTGCGATCGCCGCCGACGGGACGGTATTCTGAGCCCGTCTTTGTGTTCGGGGCGGCCTTTGGACTTTCGCCAGATCCGTTACGCGCTGTCGGTCGCCAAGGAGCGCAGCTTCACCAAGGCTGCAGCGCGGCTGAACATTTCCCAGTCCGCGGTCAGCGAGCAGGTCAAGCTCCTCGAGGACGAGGTCGGCTTTCCGCTGTTCCGGCGCACGCCGCGCGGCATCGAGGTAACCGAGCGCGGTCGCACCTTCCTCTACGAGGCCGAGCGCGTGGTCGGCGACGTGCTGAGCCTGTCCGACACCGCGCGCCGCCTCAAGGGCGCGCCGTCCGACACGGTGACGATCGGCATGGGCTCCGGCATGGCGCAGATCTTCATGCCGCGGCTGTTCAAGTCGCCGGTGCTGAAGGACGTGCGGCTCGACATCCTGACCGCGCCGACCAAGACCATCTTCAACGACCTGCACGAGGAGCGCCTCGATGCCGGCATCGCCATCGAGTCGGATCCCGACCGCGTTCCCGCCGGCCTGGTCTATGACCGGCTGACGCAGGCGGAACTCGCGCTGATCGTGCATCCGAAACATGCGCTGGCGCGCTCGCGACGGCCGGTCGATGTCGGCCATCTGGTGGCCGAGCCGATCATCATGAGCGAGCTTTCCGTCGGCTACGGCCAGGTGGTGCTGTCGCTGTTCGCAGACCTGGGCATCCGCCCGAACATCCTCGCGGTTGCCGACAACATCGAGACCATGAAGGTGATCGTGCAGTCAGGCCGCGGCGTCGCCATCGTGCCGCGCGCGGCGGCGGACAACGAGGTCGCGCTCGGCGTGCTCAAGGCGCTGGCGATCTCGCCGCCGCGCAGCGTCGCGCTCAGCCTGTTCCGCCGCCGTCAGCCGCTGTCGCGCCGCAAGGAGGGGTTTTTGGCCGCGGTGCGCGAGGCGCTGCGAGATTAACGCATGACTCGTGTCCCGGCCGAGCCTTAAGGGCGTGAACGCCCTTATGCCGCTCGCTTCGGCCGGGACACGAGGCAATCCTGCCATCGGAAAAACCGATAATGGCATCGCCAATCGCTTTTTGACTCAGGTCGCGGGCCGACCGCATGCTGCGGCGGTCCTTCGGAGAACCGCCCGTGCCTGCACCGACGCAGCCGCGCTTCCGCATCGGCATCGACACCGGCGGCACCTTCACCGACATCGTTTCCGTCGACGGCCGGACCGGCGCCATGCGCGTCACCAAAGTGTCGTCGACGCCGGCCAATCCGGCGGTCGGGCTGGTCCGTGGCGTCAATGCCATCCTGGCCGAGGTCGGCGGCTCGGCCGACGATGTCGCCGGGCTCGCCCACGGCACCACCGTCGCGACCAATGCGCTCCTGCAGGGCGAAATCTCCTCGCTCGGCCTGATCGTCACCGAGGGCTTCCGGCACATCCTCGAAATCGCCCGCCAGTCGGTGCCCGAGGGCTACGGCAATTCGTATTTCTGGGTGAAGCCGGAGCGGCTCGTGCCGCTGCGGTTCGTGCGCGAGGTCGGCGGCCGGCTGACGTTTCGCGACGAGGAGCTGCGCCCGCTCGACGAGGCGAGCGTGCGGCAAGCGGCACAGTTCTTCCGTCGCCACGGCGTGCGCGCGGTCGGCATCTGCCTGATCCACTCCTATGCCAACCCGGCGCACGAGAAGCGTGTCGCCGAGATCGTCGCCGAGGAATATCCCGACTGCACATTGTCGCTCTCCTGCGCGGTGCTGCCAGAATACCGCGAGTACGAGCGCGCGGTGACGACGCTGGTTGATGCCTTCGTCAAGCCGCACATGGCGCGCTATCTCGCCCATGTCGACGAGGAGTTGGGGCCCGGCTTGAAGCATCGGCCGTTCCTGGTGATGCAGTCGAGCGGCGGCGTCGCCAGCGCTGGCGAAGTGTCGCGCAAGCCGATCACCACCGCACTGTCCGGCCCCGCGGCCGGCGCGCTCGGCAGCGCGGTGATCGCCGAGATCGCCGGTTTCCCCAACGTGGTGACGCTCGACGCCGGCGGCACCTCGACCGACCTGTGCCTGATCGAAGCGGGCAAACCGCACGTCACCAATGGCGGCTCGGTCGGCCGCTTTCCGGTGCGCATTCCGATGATCGACATCGAGACCATCGGCACCGGCGGCGGCTCGATCGCCTGGATCACCCGCGAGGGCCATCTCAAGGTCGGACCCAAGAGCGCTGGCGCCGAGCCGGGCCCCATGTGCTACCCGAACGGCGGCAGCGAGCCGACCATCACCGATGCGAACCTGGTGCTCGGCCGCATCCCGCCGGCGTTGATCGGCGGCGGTATTGCGCTCGGTGTGGCGCGTGCGCGCGATGGCATCGCTGCATTGGCCAGGCGGCTGCCCGGCCATATGAGTGCCGAGCAGCTTGCCCACGGCATCATCGAGATCGCCAACTGGAACCAGGCCAACGCCATCCGGCAGATGACCATCCAGCGCGGTATTGACCCCCGCGAGTTTGCGCTCCTCTCGTTCGGCGGCGCCGGCCCGGCGCAATCGCCGGCGGTGATGGACCTGCTCGGCATGAAGGCCTGCATCGTGCCGCCGAACCCGGGAAATCTCTCCGCCTTCGGCCTGCTCGCGGTGGATTGGCGCACAGATCACATCGTCACCAGGGTGATGCACCAGGATGCGGTCGATCTCTCGGCGGTCGCTTCGCTCTATGCCGGGCTCGAGCGCGAAGCGAGGGAAGCGCTTGCGCGCAACGGCATCGCACCGGATCGCATGCGTCTCACCCGCGAGGCCGACGTGCGCTACGCCGGCCAGTCGATGGAGGTGCGGGTCGCCGCGCCGGCGGGCGCGATCGACGCCGCCTTCTTCGCCGCGCTCGCGGACGCGTTCCATGCCGCGCATCTGCGCACCTTCGGCTACAACTACACCGGCCGTCAGAAGGTGGAGCTGGTCAATTTCTGCGTGTCCGGCTTCGGCCTGATCGAGCGCCCGCAGGTGCCGCGCCTCGACGAGCGTCGCGGCGCAACGCCGGCGCGCAAGGCGATGCGGCCGGTCTATTTCGACGACGCTTTTCGCGACACGCCGGTCTATGACCGCGCCACGCTGCCGCCCGGCTTCCGGCTCGACGGACCGGCGGTGGTCGAGGAATTCGGATCGACGACGGTGGTATTCCCGAAACAGAGCCTCGAGGTCGATCCGCATGGCGTGCTGATCGTGCGTGCGGCGGAGGCGAAGCGATGAACGCTCATCCCTGGCCGGTCGCCCCCGCACGCGCCGCGCAGACGGTCGATCCGATCGTGTTGCAGATCGTCGAGGGCACGCTGAACTCGATCGAGGCGGAGATCGAATATGCGATCGAGCGCACCGCGCGCTCGCCAATGATCCGCGAGGCGCACGACTATCGCGTTGGCCTGTTCGATCGCTATTGCCGCAAGCTCACCGGCCGCTCCTATTCGGCGATGCCCAATGCCGTGGTGCGCGACTTCCCGCCCGAGACGATGCGCCCGGGCGACGTGTTCCTGATGAACGACACCTATCTGACGGAGGGCTCGATCGGGCATCTGCCCGACCTCTGCTCGACCGTGCCGGTGTTTCACGACGGCGAGGTGGTCGCCTACATCCAGGCGTTCGGCCACCATGACGACATCGGTGGCCGTGTGCCGGGCTCGATGCCGGGCACGGCAGTAACCGTGTTCGAGGAAGGCCTCGCGATCCCGCCGGTCAAGCTCTACAGCGAGGGCGTGCGCAACGAGGCGGTGTTCACCATCGTCAAGCGCAACACGCGGGTGCCGGAGATGCTTGCCGCAGACCTCGACAGCGAGGTGCAGGCCTGCATCATGGGCGCGCGGCGGATGGAAGGCCTGTTCGCGCGGTTCGGCCGCGACACGGTCGAGGCCTGCTTCCAGGCCGTTCTAGATAAGTGCCGCGACATCTTCCGCGACGAGCTCCTCCCGAAGATCGCCGACGGCGAATATGCGTGGGAGGACTACGTCGAGCACGACGGCGTCACCGATCCCAAGCTGCACAAGATCGCGCTCAAGATGGTCAAGCGGGGCTCCCGCATCACGCTCGACTTCACCGGCACCGATCCGCAATCGACCGGGCCGATCAACTGGCCGGCCGACTACGCGGGCGGCGCGTTCCTCATCAAGTGGATCGCGCCGATCCTCCGCAACCTCGCCGACACGCCGGAACGTGCCGCCGAGATCCACGTCAACGAAGGCGTTTGCGAGGTGTTCGACGTGGTGTTTCCGCCCAAGGGCACGCTGATCACGCCGGAATGGCCGGCCGCGACCAACGCGCGTTCCTTCGTGCTGTTGCGGTGTTTGGGGCTGCTTGCCGGCGTGGTGGCGCAGGCGGTCGACGGCCGCATGCCGGCTGATCAGGAAACCATTCGCTACACCGGCTTCTTCGGGAGTGATCCCGACGGCAAGCCGTTCCTGTCGCGCGAGGTGCTCGGCGGCGGCTCGGGCGGGCGCTATTACGCCGACGGCAATGACGCGATCCACATCGTGCCGGATTCGCGCAACCAGCCGGCCGAGTTCACCGAGACGCGGTTTCCGCTCATTGTCGAGAAGCTGGCGCTGCGGACCGACTCGGGGGGCGCCGGCAAGCGGCGCGGCGGGCTCGGCTACGAGAAGCATTATCGCGCCCTGGTCGACTGCCGCACCATCGTCACCGCCGACCGGGTGCGGCTCGGCTGCTACGGCGTCAACGGCGGCAAGGCCGGGCGGCCGTTCTGCGTCACGGTGGATGCACATGGCACGGCGCTTGATCTCGGCGGCTTGGTCGACGGCGAGCCGGTCGCGAAGGGACAAGTCGTGCGCGTGGTCACCACCGGGGGCGGCGGCTGGGGCGATCCGCTCGAGCGCGAGCCGGAGCTGGTATTGGGCGATGTCGTCGAAGGTCGGGTCTCCGTCGAAGCGGCGCGGCGGGACTACGGAGTGGTGCTGGCGGCTGACGACGCCGAGGAGTTCGCTGTCGTTACGGCAGCGACGGAGCGGCTGCGCGGCGAAATGCGCGCCGCACGCACCGCGCCGCCAGCTATGATCGACCGCGGCGAAGGCTACGAGCAGATGTTGCGCGGCGAATGTGCGCCGCGGATGCGAACCGGAAGGTAGGAATGGCCATCGAAGTTGCGAAGATCGAGCTCAAGACCGTCCAGGATGCGTCGGGTCTGGAGCAGTGCATCGCCGGCGGACAGTTCACCGCCGACGAGGTGATCGCCGTCATCGGCAAGACCGAGGGCAATGGCGGTGTCAATGATTTCACGCGCATTCTCGCCGACCAGGCGTTTCGCCGCGTGCTGGCGAAGCACGGCAAGCGCAGCGAAGCTGACGTGGCGAAAATCCCGATGGTCTGGTCGGGCGGCTGTGACGGCGTGATCACGCCGCACGCGACCGTGTTCGCGCGCAACGGCAAGACCGGCCCGGCGTCGCAATCGCGGCTCGTCATCGGAACGGGGATGAGCGCCGAGCTGCTTCCCGAGGACATCGGCCGGCCCGCCATGGTGGAGAAGGTCGCCGCCGCCGTGAAGGCGGCGATGCGCGACGCCGGCATCGAGAATCCCAGGGACGTGCACTACGTCCAGACCAAGACGCCGCTGCTGACGATCGATTCCGTGCGCGACGCAGAGTCGCGCGGCAAGCACGTCGCCTGCGAGGTGCACGACTCGATGGGGGTGTCGAACGGCACCACCGCGCTCGGCATCGCCGTGGCGCTCGGCGAGATCGCCATGCCGCGCGCCGAGCAGATCTGCAAGGACCTCGACCTCTATTCGTCGGTCGCGTCATGCTCGTCCGGCGTCGAGCTGACGCAGGCGCAGATCGTGCTCCTTGGCAACAGGGCGGGCGCCGGCGGCCGTTACCGCATCGGCCATGCGGTGATGCGCGACGCGCTCGACATCGACGGCATCTACGATTCGATCCGCAGCGCGGGTTTGACCTTGCCCGAGCGGCCACGCTCCTCTGATCTCGGCGGGCGTGTCGTCAACTGCTTCATGAAATGCGAGGCTGATCGGCGCGGCACCCTGCGCGGGCGGCGGCAGATCATGCTCGACGATTCCGACGTGCATCACCATCGCCATTCCAAGGCGGCGGTCGGCGGCGTCGCCGCGGCGGCGATCGGCGACCCGGCGGTGTTCGTGTCGGTCGACGCCATGCATCAGGGGCCGCATGGCGGCGGGCCGGTCATTGCCATCATCGACGCAGGTGAATAACACCCGTTTCGGCATGGGGCTTGCTTGCATTTGGGGTGACATCGACATGGCGCCACGGCCATGCGATAGCGGAAAGTGAAGCAAACACGCGGAGTTACACGATGAAGACGTTGCGTCGACTGGTAGCCGGGCTGCTCGCCGGAGCGCTCGTGGGTCTCGGTCTCTCCAGCCTGCCGGCGGCGGCGCAGGACAAGGTCAAAGTCGGCGTGTTCCCGGTCTCGTCGTCGCTCCCGTATTTCGTGGCGATCGAGCTCGGCTACTTCAAGCAGCTCAATATTGAGCCCGAGACCATCAAGTTGATGGGCGGCCCGTCGAACGTGGCGGCAATGATGACGAACCAGATCGAGGTCTCGGCCGTGCTGGTCACGCTCGAAGGCCTCAATGCCGGCGTGAAGAAGCCGGGCGTCGCGATGTATATCGCGATGCATAGCCAGAATCCGGTCTACCGGATGGAGCAGTTCGTGGTCCGCCAGGGCCTGGTCGACAAGGTCAAGTCGCTGAAGGACTTCAAGGGCCTCAAGCTGATGTCGGCGCCGGGACCGGCCAATCTCAACACCGCCAAGGGCGTGCTCGCCAAGCTCGGGCTGAAGGATGGCGACTACACCATCGACCAGCTCGACATGGGCCAGCATGTCAACGCCATGAAGGCGGGCACGTTCGACGGCGGCTACACGCTCGAGCCGAGCGCCACCATCATGGAAAGCCTGGGCTTCGCCAAGACGGTCGAGGCCGGCGTGATTTCGAAGTACATCCTCGGCGACGAAAAGGCCGACGCCTTTGCTGCCGGCTGCGCCTTCACCACCGAGTTCATCGAAAAGCGGCCTGACGTCGCCAAGCGCTTCGCGCAGGGCTGGGCGATGGCGGTGGACTACATCAAGAAAAATCCGGAGGCCGCGCGCAAATATCTCGCCAAGAACACGCTGACGCCCGACAATGTCGTCGATACGGTGCCGATGCTCGGCTACATCATGACCAAGGACATGAGCGACAAGCAGCTCGGATACCTGCAGGCCTTCGCGGATTTCGGCACCGACATCGGCGTCGTTCCGGAAAAGATCGACGTCAAGAAGCACCTGAAATCATTCTGACGGCGCGGCTGCCAAAGGACTCCCGATGAGGGGCCGGCGATGAGCATTGCGGAGCAGGCTGTCCGGCGTCCGTCGGCGGAACCACCGTCGACGGTGCCGGTCGGCGGCGCCGGCAAGCGGCCGCACGTCACCATCCGCGGCCTGAGCAAACGGTTCGACAAGGCGGTCATCTACGACAATTTCGACCTCGACATTCCGCGCGGCGAGCTGATCTCCGTGTTCGGGCCGAACGGATGCGGCAAGAGCACCTTGATCAACATGATCGCCGGCTTGATGCCGATGGATGCCGGCGAGGTGCTGTTCGACGGCATGCACATCGACGACATCAAGTTCGGCTACGTGTTCCAGAACTATCGCGAGGCGCTGTTTCCCTGGCTGCGCGCCTTCGACAACATCGCCTATCCGCTCAAGCTGATGAAGGTGCCGCCGCCCGAGCGGCGCGCGCGCACCGAGGCGCTGGTCGCAAGGCTCGGGATCAAGCTCGATCTCAACCTCTATCCCTATCAGATGTCCGGCGGCCAGCAGCAGCTCGTCTCCATCATGCGGGCGCTGGTGGTCGACCCGGAGATTCTGTTCCTCGACGAGCCATTCTCCGCGCTCGACTACGAGATGACGCTGTTCATGCGCGAGCAGCTGCAACGCCTGTTCATCGAGAGCGGCACCACCATGGTGCTGGTCTCGCATGACCTCGAAGAGGCTGTGTATCTGGCCGACCGCGTGCTGCTGCTGTCGCGGCATCCGGCGCGGGTCGCCGACTTCAAGCCGGTCGCTGCGGCACGCCCGCGCAGCGTGGCGACATTGTCCGACCCGGATTTCGTGCAGACCAAGGCGCACTGCCTCGAAATCTTCCAGCGCGAAGTGAGGCGCGCGTGAGCGCCCGCCGCATGGAGCCGTTGCTGCCCTTGATCGGCGTCGCCGGGCTGTTCGCGATCTGGTTCCTTGCGACCTCACGCCAGTGGGTCGATCCGGTGCTGCTGCCGTCTCCGGCCTCGACCTTCAAGGCACTGTGGAACGGCATGCAGGGCGGGCCGCTCGGCTTCGATTTCGTCAAGACCGTGTATCGCACGGCGGCAGCCACGCTGATCGCGTCGGTCATCGCGATCCCGCTCGGCATCCTGTTGGGCTCATCGGAAAAGGTCTATCGCTCGCTCGAGTTCGTCATCGATTTCTTCCGCTCGACGCCCGCCTCGGCGATGTTCCCGCTGTTCCTGGTGCTGTTCGGCGTCGGCGACGAGACCAAGATCTCGGTCGCCGCGTTCGGCGCCATCCTGGTGATCCTGTTCAACGTCGCGTACGGCGTGATGAACGCGCGCAAGACCCGTCTCCTCGCTGCCAAGGTGATGGGCGCCTCGCGGCTGCGCGTGCTGTTCGACGTGATGCTGCTCGAGTCGATGCCGCAGACCTTCGTCGGCCTGCGCAACGGTGTCTCGCTTGCGCTGGTCATCATCGTGGTCGCCGAGATGTTCATCGGCTCCCAGGACGGGCTCGGCCACAGCGTGTTCGAGGCGCAGCAGCTGTTTGACATGCCGCGCATGTACGCGGCGATCTTCGCCGCCGGCGCGCTCGGCTACGGGCTCAACCTGATGTTCCTGCTGATCGAGCGCCGGTTCGTGCATTGGTCGGGCAAGTAGCGGCCAGTGGCGATCATGGCTGACGCATCGTTGACACAAAAGTCTGCGCGTGAGCTCGCGTCGCTCATCCGGAGCGGCGCGGTGAGCCCGCTCGAGGTGCTCGACGCGCATCTCGACGCGATCGCCCGCATCAATCCGAAGCTCAACGCCATCGTGACCCTGGCGGCCGACGCGGCGCGCACCGCCGCTAAGCGGGCCGAGGACGCGGTCACCAGCGGTGCGCCGCTCGGTCTGCTGCACGGCCTGCCGATCGGTATCAAGGACATCACGCCGACCGCAGGCATCCGCACCACGTTCGGCTCGCCGCTCTACAGGGATCACGTGCCGGTCGAGGACGCGGAGGTGGTGCGGCGGTTCAAGGCGGGAGGCGCCGTCATTCTCGCCAAGACCAACACGCCGGAATTCGCGACCGGCGCGAACACGGTCAATCCGGTGTTCGGTGCGACGCGCAACCCGTGGAATCCAGCGCTCAGCCCGGCCGGCTCGTCGGGCGGCTCGGCGGTCGCCGTCGCGACCGGGATGCTGCCGCTCGCCCAGGGCACCGACTTCGGCTGCTCGATCCGCATTCCGGCGGCGTTCTGTGGCATCGTCGGCATCCGGCCGACCCCGGGCCTGACGCCGAACTATCCGATGCCGCTGTCATGGGATCCGGGCCAGGTGCACGGGCCGCTGGCGCGCAGCGCCGAGGATGCGGCGCTGATGCTCGATGCCATGGTCGGCTTCAGCCGGCTGTCGCCGATCTCGGTCGTGCCGCCGTGGGCGAGCGCGCTCGAGGAGGTCGAGCGCGCGGCTGATACGCGCGGCCTGCGCGTGGCCTATGTCTCGGACATTGCCGGCATCGGCGTCGATGCCGAGATCGACGCGATCTGCCGCAAGGCGGCGCTCGATCTCACGGCAAGCGGTGCCGAGGTCGAGGAAATCACGTTCGACGTGTCGGACGGCCGCGCACCGTACCAGACCTGGCGCGGCGCGTGGATGGTCGGCCAGCAGTTTGCGCGGCTCGACATGCTTGAAAGCTTCGGCGACAACCTCAAAGGCAACGTGAAGGCCGGGCTCAAGATCACGGCGCTCGATCTCGCCGGGGCCGAGCAGACGCGCCAGCAGGTATTTCTGCGGTTCCGCGATCTGTTCGAGCGCTTCGACGTGCTGCTGACGCCGGCCGCGCCGGTCAGGCCGTACCCGGTCGAGAAGAATTTTCCCGACGAGATTAACGGGCGCAGATTCGACAATTACGTGGACTGGATCGCGCCGGCGTTTCTCATCACGCTGGTCAGCCTGCCGGCCGGCAGCGTCCCGGCCGGCAAGACCCGCGACGGCCTGCCGGTGGGGCTGCAGATCGTGGCGCCGCGCTTCGAGGAACCGCGCATTCTTTCGGTCGCCAAGTTCGTTCAGGGGGCGGCACAGGTCGGCTGGCCGCCTAGCTATCGCCAGTGACTGTGATGCGCGCGGTGATGATGCCACTGCTGCATGTATAGCTGCGGAGACGGATAGCCGTAGTTTTCTTCCTCGTTCGCCTCGCTGCCGGTGACGATGCCGTGGCCCGGGCTGCTCTGCGCGAAGGTGACACTTGCCCCGCAGACGAGCGACAGCACGATGGCGGTGACGCCCAACATGGTTTTCATGACGATCTCCTGGTTCAGCAGATGTCATGCATGTAGTGCGATCTGTTCCGGACGATTTTGACGGATTGCTCTGGGTTGTTTGGATATGCGGTTTTCCTGCCGCTGTCTCACGCGAGCTGCTGCTGCGCGAAAGCATGCGTGCTCTCGCGCCGGATGTGCTCGAAGCAGCGCCGCTTGATGTCGATGAACTCGGCCGAGAACATCACGTCGTCGGCGCGCGGCCGCGCCAGCGGCACGGCAATGTCGTCGATGATCCGCCCCGGACTCGCGCTCATGATGACGATGCGGTCGGCCAGGATCACCGCCTCGTCGATGTCATGGGTGATGAACAGGACGGTGACGCCGAACTCGGCCCAGACGTCGAGCAGGACGCGCTGCATCATCGAGCGCGTCTGCGCGTCGAGCGCGCCGAACGGCTCGTCCATCAGGAGCACGCGCGGGTTGTTGGCGAGCGCGCGGGCGATGCCGACGCGCTGCTGCATGCCGCCGGACAATTGCTTCGGAAAGCTCTCGGCGCGTGCCGAGAGGCCGACGCGGGCGAGCAGCGAGCGGCCGATCCGCTCGGCCTCGACCGTGCCGATGCCGGCAAGCAGCGGACCGAGGCTGACGTTCTCGATCACCGTCTTCCAGGGGAACAGCGTCGGATCCTGGAACACGACGCCGCGGTCGGCTCCCGGTGCGGTCACGTGATCGCCGTCCACGCTGGCGCGGCCACCGGCCGGCGAAACGAAGCCAGCGAGCACGTTGAGCAGGGTCGACTTGCCACAGCCGGACGGCCCGAGCACGCACACGAACTGGCCGGCTGGAATGTCAAGCGAGATGCGGTCGAGGATCAGCCGTGGCGCCGCCGTGCTGCCGAGCCGCACCACGATGTCCGCGAACGCGACCTGGCCCGATGCGCCGGTGCGCGGCTGCAGCCACAGGCTCGGCGGAATGGGGTTGGCTGAAACGCTCTCCGCGGTCGGAGCCATGAGCCTGCGCCCTAGTTGCTGGCCGTCGCGGCCTCGATGTATTTCGGCACGATGAAGTCCTCGTAGGTCGCGCGCGCCTCGACCTTGGGCAGGCGCTTCTGGTCGGTCAGGAAGGTCGCCGTCGAGATCAGCGTGTCGACGAACTTGCCCTTGGCCTTGGAGCTGCCGAGAAAGGCCTCGGTGATCTGCTTGCTGCACGGGACCATGCCGGTGCCTTTCATCATCCGCTCGGCGTCCTCGACCGAAAGGCTCAGCTCCTTGGCAATGATGGTGGCGGTCTCCTTCGGGTTCTTCAGCCAGTAGTCCACCGCGGCGCATTCCGACTTGACGAACTTGGTGACGAAGTCCGGATACTTGGCGGCGAAGTCGTCCATCACCACGGCGATGTCCCAGGTCGGAAAACCGCGCGCGGCCATGGTGCCGCTGTCCATCAGGATCTTGCCCCCGTTCTGCACCATCTTGTTGAGCGTAGGCTCCCACACATAAGCAGCGTCGATGTCACCACGGATCCATGCCGCGGCCGCGTCGCTCGGCGCCATGTCGAGCAGCTTGACCGAGGTCGGATCGATGCCGTTCTCGCGGAGATAAGCGATCGTCAGGTAATGCGTGGTCGAGCCGAATGGCGCCGCCATGGTCTTGCCGACCAGGTCCTGCGGCTTCTCGATGGCCTTGCTGGTGCGCACGGCGAGCGACTCGACCGGGCCCAGCATGTTGAGGACGAAGATGCCCTTGTATGGCAGGCCGCGTCCGGCGCCGATCGTCGCCGGCGGATTGCCGACGCCGCCGAAGCTGAGCTGGCCGGCCGCGACCGCGCGATTGACGTCGCCGCCGGAGCCGAACTTCACCCACTCGATCGGCACGCCCATTTCCTTCTCGTGCAGGCCGAGACCCTTGGCGACGAGCTGCGCGTTCACGAGGTTGAGGTAGCCGATCACGATCTTGTCGGGCTTCTGCTGCGCCGATGCGCTTGTGGCAAAGGCGACCGAGGCGGCGAGAGCGAGAGCGGTGCGTGTCCATGCCATGTCAGTGAACTCCCCTGGATCGCGCGGTTAGATGAACCGCCACGGCGTGATGAAGCGTTCGAGTTGGCGGATGAGCCAGTCGAGCGCGAGCCCGGTCAGCCCGAGCACGAACAGGCCCATGATGACCACATCGCTGAGCAGGAACTTGCTGGCGTCCCAGATCATCCAGCCCATCCCGGCGGTCGCGGCGACGATCTCGGAGGCGACCAGCACCGTATAGGTGAAGCCGAGGCTGATCCGCATGCCGGTGCAGATGCCCGGCAGGCATGACGGCAGGAACACGTGACGGAACAGTTGCGTCTGCGTCGCGCCGAGCATCTGCGCCGCGCGGATGTGACCGATCTCGATCGAGCGCGCCGCCTGCATGGCGCTGATCGACAGCGGGGGGAGGGCGGCGAGGAACAGCAGCGCGATCTTGGACGCGTCGCCGATGCCGAGCCACATCACCAGCAACGTGTAGAGCGCGAGCGGCGGCAGCGGCCGGTAGAACTCGACGATCGGATCGAAGATCGCCTTGACGTGGCTGCTCAGTCCCATGAGCAGGCCAAGCGGGATGCCGATCACGCAGGCGGTGAGATAGCCCGCGAGAATGCGCCCGAGGCTCGCCGCCATGTGCTCGTGCAGCAGCTTGCCCTGATAGCCGACGGTCAGCACCTCGACGAACGAGTTCCACACCACGTCCGGCGCCGGCAGGAACAGCGGGTTGACGAGCTTGTAACGGCTGAGCACGGTCCACAGCGCGAACAGGCCGATGATGGTGCCGGCGGTCAGCACGTGCTCGACGCGCGGGCGAAATGCGAAGCGCGATTTTCGCGCGGAGTCCGGCGAGGCCTGCTCGACGGTGGTCATTCGGCGACTCCGAGAATGTCCATGATCGCGAGCGCGAGGATCTTCGACGCGGCGACCGCCTTGCCGATACGGATGTATTCGTTGAACGGCGGCCAGCCGTCCTCGCCCGGTCCGAACGTCACTGACGGGATGCCGCGCTCGGCGAAACGGATCGTGTCGTTGAAGGCGTTCTTGCGGTAGGCGCGCGGCTCTTCGCCGAGGATCTGCCGATAGGCGCGCGCGATCGCGGCGGCGGGCTCGGCATTCGGCGACAGCTCCCGCGTGCCGGTGACGAACAGCGCGCCGGGAAACGGCCGCAGCGTCGCGATGAGGTCCTTGCGCTGCTTGACGAACGCCTGCACCGCCGTGCCGATATCGGCGAGCACGCTCTCCTGCGTCATGCCAGGTACGAGGCCGACCACCGCGAACACCGCCTTGCAGCGGTCGGGCGTGAACTGCATCTCGCCAGGCTCGCCGCCGCCGATGCGTACCGGGGTCAGCATGGGCGGCGTGCCGCCGGGCAGCGGCGCCGGCCGATAGGTGAACGGCACGCGCTCGAGCGCGGTGATCAATGCCGCCATCTCGTTGACTGCGTTGATGCCCGTGTCGGGCCGCCAGATGTGCGTCTTGATGCCCTGCGTCTCGATCTCGACCAGGAAGTGCCCCGAATTGGCGACGCCGATATCCATGCCCCAGCTGCCGTCGGGCCGCGTCCAGCCGGTCGGCTCGCAGGTGATCTCGTAGTCGGCGGTCAGGCCCTGCTCGTCCAGCAGGAAGATCGAGCCGTCTGGGCCGTTCTTCTCCTCGTCGACGGTGTAGACGCACTTGAGTGTGCCGGCGAGACGCACGCCGGCGCGCCGGATCGCCTCCACCGCCAGCACGGTGCAGGCGAGATTGCCGCGCGTATCGGAGGTGCCGCGGGCATAGAGGAAATCGCCGTCGCGCGTCGGCCGGAACGGATCGCCGCCGGTCTTGGTCCAGCGCGCCGGATCGCCGGCGGGGTAGGTGTCGAGGTGATCGTTGAGGATCAGCGTCGGGCCCTTTGTGCTCGCACCGGCGAGAAGGCCGATCACGTTCGGGCGTCCGGCCCGCTTGGAGACGAGCTCGACCTCGAGGCCGAGGTCGGTCAGCTTGGCGGCAAGGATCTGCGAGATGCCCTCCTCGCGCCCCGGCGGCATGTCCGGGTCGAGCGGATTTTCGGCGGCGGGCTGACCCGCGACGATCAGCGCGCGGGCGAGGGCGAGCCAGCGCTGCTCGGTGATTTCGGCGGTGACGCGGGCCAGGCGATCCTGCTGCGCCGCGCCGGTCAAGGGGCTTTGGACGATACCCATGGCATCCCTGCTGAGTTCACTCCGGAATGGACTCGCAAAGGACGTGCCACGCGCGCGGGCGAGGGCCGGATTCCGCAGATAACACCGTGATTTCAGGGGGCGCCGTGGCCAGGACGCCGAAAGGCGGAGGGAAATAAATTGCCGTTCGCTCCGGCTCTGCCGAAGGATCGGTCAAACCGATGGTTTTCGGACCTGCAAATCGGTGCGTCCGCGGGCCGAAGGCAATTCTTGACCTCGCGTCACCCAAGGGCAGGGTCTCACGCGAGACGCGCAGATACGAACGTGGCGGCAAGCGACGGTCCTCGTCGTTTCGGCGACGAACCTAGCGAGGGTCGGACTGCCGCAGAATTTCGAAGTTGCAGCGACTTGTCGGGTTTCATGCTGGCGTGACTGCGCCGGCGAGAAAGCTATTCGTCGATGGAATCCAATGCCGCGGATCGATGCGTCGGTGGAATGAATTCGTCGGTCGCGCCAACTGGCGTCGATATTGCTTGGCGCTTTCTTGCTTGTCGCAGCTCCGCGGGGGCTGCAGGTTGCCATGGCATCAACGCCGGAGGCGCGCGTGCATCTTCCTGCCGATCTCTCGGTTGCGACGCTCGAGCGGCTCTACGCGGCGAGACGGCTGATGCCGCGCGATCTCATTGCGGCGCTGCTCGAACGGATCGGCACCGGCCGGCCCGACTGGATCTTCGTGACGCCGCGCGAGGACGCGCTCGCGGCCTGCGCACGCCTCGAGGCGCGCCGCGCGGCCGCGGAGCGGCTCCCGCTCTACGGCATTCCGTTCGGGGTCAAGGACAACATCGACGTCGCCGGCATGCCGACCACGGCGGCGTGTCCCGCCTTCGCCTATATGCCGGTGCGGTCGGCGCGCAGCGTCGAGCTGCTGGAGCAGGCCGGCGCGATCTGCCTCGGCAAGACCAATCTCGACCAGTTCGCGACCGGCCTCTCCGGCGTGCGCTCTCCCTATGGCGCGTGCGGCTCGGTCGGCAATCCGCTCTACGTCTCCGGCGGCTCGAGCTCGGGCTCTGCGGTGGCGGTGGCGGCCGGCCACGTGTCGTTTGCGCTCGGCACCGACACGGGCGGATCGGGGCGGATTCCGGCCGGCTTCAACGGCGTCGTCGGCGTCAAGCCGACGATCGGGCGCGTGTCGACGCGTGGACTGGTGCCGAACTGTCCGACGCTCGATTGCGTGTCCATCTTCGCGTCGACAGTCGACGACGGCGCGCGCGTGCTCGAGATCATGGAGGGCTTCGATCACGATGATCCGTTCTCGCGCGTGCCGCCGGGCGGCGCGAGCGCGCTTGCATCGGCGTTTCGGTTCGGCGTGCTGCACGCGAGCGATCGCGAATGGTTCGGCATGCCGGAATGCGCGGCGCTCTATGACGCCGCCTGTGAGCGGCTGGCCGATCTCGGCGGCACGCCGAACGTGATCGACTTTGCACCGTTCCGCGAGGCGGGCCGCATGCTGTTCGACGGACCGTGGATCGCCGAACGCCGCGCCGTGCTGTCTCCCTTCGTCGACGATCATCGCGCCGACCTGCTGGACGTCACGCGCACCGTGCTCGACTCGGCGAAACGCTACGACGCGTCCGCCACGTTCACCGGCCTTCATCGTTTGCTCGCGCTGCGCCGGCTGGTCGAGCGGCAATTCGCATCGATCGACGTCATGGTCGTGCCGACGGCGCCGCGCCCGTTCACCCTCGCGGAGATGCAGGCAGACCCGATCCGGCTCAACAACCAGCTCGGGCACTATTCGTACTTCGCCAACCTGCTCGATCTGTGCGGTATCGCGCTTCCGAACGGCGCGCTGGCCTGCGGCGTGCCCATGGGCGTGACGCTGCTCGCGCCGGCCTGGAGCGACGAACGCCTCGCTGCGATCGCCCGGCGGTTCGAGGCGGCGCGGCTGGAGGATGCGCGGCCGCGCGTTGCCGCACACGCGTAGCACAGGCTGGCGACGTCAGCCCTCGTGCCTGAAGCCGAGCGCGCCGATGTCGCGAATGACCAGCAGGCCGCGGTTGTAGCGCACGATCCCGCGTTTCTGCAGCTGCTTGAGCTGCACCGTCACCCATTGCCGGGTCGAGCCGATCAGGTTCGCGAGATCGGCGTGGGTGAACGAGGCGGCGATCACGATCCCGTCCGGCTCCTTCAAGCCGTAAGCCGCGGCGAGGAAGGCCAGCAGGTGCTCCAGCCGCTCGGTCGCGGAACGCGTGCCGAGCATCTGCGCCATCGCCGTGTAGCAGCGCGCCTTGAACGACAGCGCGTCGAGCAGCGCGACGGCGATCGGCGCGGACTCGAGCGCGAGCCGGCGCAATTCGGCGCCGGGCAGGAAGATCGTGCTGCTGCGCTGGACCGCCGACGACGCCCACATGTGCGTGCCGCCGCCAAACATGTTGGGTGCGCCGACGAAGTTGCCCGCGAACCAGTAGGCGAGCGTCACCTCGCGGCCGGACGGCGCGGTGTAATAGCTGCGGATGCGACCCGACTGGATCAGATAGATGCCGTCGTGCGGGTCGCCCTGGCAGAACAGCGGCTGCTCGGCCTCGAACACGCGCTGGCGGCCGATGCCGAGAAGTCGTCCGCGCTCGTCTGCGCCGAGGCCGTCGAGCAGGCCCGGAATCCGCTGCATGAGCGCTTCGCGCTCGACCAGCATGATCCCCGCCGTTTCCTCTAGCTCATTGGACACGATGCCTCGCAGCCGGCGAACGGGTTCGCAGGTTTCGGCGTTTCGGGTCCGAGAATAAGGTCAGCGGGGCGGAAAGGCCATGCCGGGGCTGGGCGGCCTCATACCAGCGCTTTGCGCAGTCGCGCGCTGACCAGGTCGATCACCACGACGGCAGCGACGACGATGATCATCTGTGCGGCGGTCTCGCCATAGTGGAACGAGCGGATGCTCTCATAGAGCGTCTGCCCGATGCCGCCGGCGCCGACGATGCCGAGCGTGGTGGCCGAGCGCACGTTGGTCTCGAGTCGATACAGCGCGAACGAGCTCCACAGCGGGATGACCTGCGGAATGACTCCGAAAATCACCTCGGGCAGCCGCCGCGCGCCGGTCGCGCGGATGCCCTCGACCGGGCGTGGGTCGATCGCCTCGACTGCCTCGGAATAGAGCTTGGAGAACACGCCGGTGTTGTGGATGAAGAGCGCCATGACGCCGGCGAACGGGCCGAGCCCCACCGCGACCACGAACAGCAGCGCGAATACGATCTCGTTGATCGCGCGGCAGGCGTCCATCAGGCGCCGCACTGGCTGGACGATCCATTGCGGCGAAATGTTCGCCGAGCTGAGGATCGCGAATGGCGCACCAAGCAGGGCCGACAGCACCGTCCCCCAGATGGCGATCTGGATGGTGACGATCATGTCGGCGAGATAGATGTCCCAGTCGTGGAAATTCGGACGCAGGAATGCCTGCCCGAACTCGGCCATGTTGCGCCAGTCGGTCACCAGCGAGGTCGCCCGCCACATCTCGGTCGGGCCCCAGCTCCACACCAGCAGCCCGACGATGATCAGCCACATCAGCCAGGTCTGCGCACGGCGTGACAGCGGCTGGGTCGGTACGGCGATGTCGTGGTCGGGGGCCGATGTCGGCCGCTCGCCGCGCGGGAGAGAGGACGGATTGCGCGGCGCCAGGGTTGCATCACTCATGGGCTTGGCCTGCGGTCGTCGGGACGGGGCGCCGGACCACGTCTGTCGTGATCCGGCGCGCCGTTGGAGATGCTATTGCGTGCTCGCGAAGCCGGCAGCGAACTCGGCGATCATCTTCTTGACCTCGTCGGTCTTGCCGGCCTTGTCCGCCGCGACGAAGGCCGCGACCCGCTGCTGATAGGGATCGCTATCGGCGGCTTTCTCCAGCGCCTCGATCTTGGCGATCTCCGCCTTGAGCGCGGCGACCTGCTGGGCCTTGTCGGCATCGGAGAGCTTGTCGTCACCCTGGACCTTCAGCAGTGACTTGTTCGCTTCGAGCTTGCGAATGGGCAAGAGCTGACGATCCGAGGACGGCGTGAACGGCGACCAGAGCAGGTTGGCGAGGACCTCCCGCGCGACCTTGTTCTCCTCGTCCGCTCCCAGGCGGCCGTAGCCCAGCAGGAAAGTATAGATCTTGGTCTTGAGCGAGGGATCGAGGTCCTTGCGCCACACCAGCGGATCGAGCGGGATGATCGGCGAGGTCCAGATGATGCGGATCTGCTTGCGTGCCTCAGGCGCGGTGCCCTCGAGGCGTTGCAGGTCCTCGCTGTTGTTGGTGGCGACGTCGACCTGCTTGTTGGCGACGGCCATGGCGTTGGCCTGGTGGCTGGCGTTGCGGACGGTCTTGAAGCAGGACTTCGGCTCGACGTCGCGCGCCGCAAAGATGTAGGCGGTCGGCACCAGGAAGCCGGAGGTCGAGTTCGGATCACCGATACCGAAGTTCAGCGACTTGTCGCACTTCAGCACGTCCTCGAGCTTGGTATAGGCGCTGTCGGCACGCACGATCAGGTGCGAGTAGTAGCCGGTGTTGCCGTCCTTGGCGACGATCTGCGTGAAGACCTGGCCATTGGCGCGGTCAACCGCCTCCATGCCGGACTTGTTGCCGTACCAGGCGATCTGGACCTTGTTGAAGCGCATCGCCTCGATGACGCCCGCATAGTCACTCGCGTAGAACGCCTTGACCTTGATGCCGAGGGCCTTCGACATCGCTTCGACGAACGGCTCCCAGTTCTTCTTCTGGTTCATCGACGCTTCGGTCGAGATGACGCCGAAGTTCAGCTCGGTCGGGGTCTCCGCGTGGGCGGTCGCGATCAGACCGATCGCGCTGACCGCGGCGATCACGGTCTTCTTGAATATCGACACCATGATGGTTCTCCTGTTCGAAGGGGGACGCGGATCGTCTAATGGTGCGACGCGACCGCTTGACGACGCGCGCATGTCCCGGAAAAGTGGACGCCGGTTTTCCGAATAGGACATGCGCACTCGCAAACTACGCGTTCAAATGCGTCCGGGGCTCGGTTGCATGGCGTTGCAGATCGAATGTGGCCACGTCCGCGGGCACCGCCAAGCTTGCGCCGTTGGTCGGCAGCGCTACCCTGGGCTCGTCAGCCCGCGGAGCACCGAGATCGAGCGACGCGAACAGATCGCTGCTTTCCGCGCCGTAGATCGCGTTGAGGAACTCCGGCGTCAGCGCGTGCGACGGCCCGTCGTACACGATCTCACCGTTCTTGAGCGCGATGGTGCGCGGGCAATACTTGAGCGCATATTCGACCTGATGCAGCGACACCAGCACGGTGATGTTGTCGTCGCGATTGAGGTCGGCGAGGATATCCATGACCCGGCGCGCGGAGCTCGGGTCGAGTGAGGCGATCGGCTCGTCGGCGACGATGAACTCGGCGCCCTGGACCAGGGTGCGGGCAATGGCCGCACGCTGCTGTTGGCCGCCCGACAGGTCGCAGCCGCGCTTGAGCGCGTGCTCGGCAATGCCGACACGGGCGAGGGCGTGCATGGCGCGTTGCTTTTGGCCGTGCGTGAAGCGGCCGAACACGGCCTTGAGCGACGGAAGCCGGCCGAGCAGGCCGAGGCACACGTTGGTCAGGACCGAGAGCCGCGGCACCAGGTTGAATTGCTGAAAGATGACGCCGACGCGGACGCGGAGCGCGCTCGCCGCCTTGGCGACGCGACCGCGTTGCTGGATCGGCTGGCCGAACAGCAGGATCGCGCTCTCGTTGCCGCTGTGTCCGTCACTGCGCCGATCCGGATCGATCGGGGTCAGGCCGGCGATCGTGCGGATGAGCGTCGACTTGCCGGAGCCCGACGCGCCGATCAGGCCGACCATCTCGCCGCGCTTGATGGTGAGGCTGACGTCGTTCAGGACGCGCAGGCGCCCGAACGATTTCGACGCTCTGCGCACGTCGAGGACGGATTCCGTTTGCACGCTCGTTGCTCCGCCCGGAGATGACCATGGTCCGGCTACCAGCCGCATATGACAGAGCGATGAACAGGAGGGGCCTCGCGTGGGAGCCACGATGTCGCCGCCGGCCGATCTGTGGATAATTTCCGCGGGATAGTCACACTGTGACGCTGTCGCGCCGGTGTCATCCATTTGCAATCATGCCGTCATCCGCGGCACAAGCCGGCAAAATCGGCAGCCTCACCCAAGCGTTGCCGCACCGGCGGGCGGTGCGTCGCTCGGCTCGCCCAAGGTGAGGCCATGAACGACGCGAAAGCGGGCACCCGGCCCGTCCTGGCGAAGCAATGCAATCGTCTCGATCGCGACCTCGGAGGGAACCTGTGCCTTGTGTTGGGCGTCGCGAAGACATGCGAGCACTTCCGGCGCCTGCGGCGCCGGAAGCCGCCCGGTCAGGGTCATGTGGAAGCGGAAGTCCTCGAAAACATAAGGATAACCCCAGCAGTCGAGCTGACCGATCTGCCGCTCGGTCAGCGGGTGCGCCAGGCGCCGGTTCCGTTCAGCCTCTGTGAGCGGGCTGCGAAAGCGATCGAATTCGCGTACGCAGCGTTGGGCGAGCCCGTCGACCAGCGGGATCGGTGCTGTCGGAACCATCGCGGCGAAACCATCGAGCAACGCAATCGACGCCGGAAAGGCGGGCGGAGGCGAGCAGGTGGGGACGAATTGCTTGAACGCCGCAACGAGGTCTTGTTCCGAGACGTCGCCGTTCAGATGAAACGGGGGCTTCAGCGTTGCATGAAAGCCATAGCGGCGCGGCTCGGCCGTGATCTGCCGCCACTCCGCCTCGGGCAGTTGCTCGCTCGCTCCGGCCGGCAAGTCCTGGCCGGAGTAGGCGTCATAGCCGAGCACGGCTGCGCCGAACCGGTAGAGCGCGCTGTCCGCCGGCGGAACGAAGAACACCGCGTAGCGAACGTTGCTCATTGCATGAGGTCTGCCGGTTCCCGTTCTCGCATCCTTGCGCGTCGGCCGCTCACCAGGCGCTCGGCCTCGGTGAGGTACACGACACGTCCGGCTGCGATTACGCCGATAACGCGCGGCACCCGTGATGCTGCAGCCTCGACGAGCACGAGATCGGCGCGGCACCCGGGCGCGATACGCCCGCGGTCGGCGAGGCCGACGGCGTGCGCCGGAGCTTCGGACACGAGCCGCCACGCCTTCTCGAGTGGCGCGACGCCCCGCTCGGCGAGCCGGAACGCGGCGATCAGCGGCGCCGGATAGTAGTAGTCGGACGCCAGCACCGAGCATAGCCCTTCGGCGACCATGCTGGTCGCGTCGATCCACCCGACGTGACTCTTGCCGCGCATGACATTGGGAGCGCCGAGCACGATGCGGTCGCCCGCACTGGCGGCGTCCTGTGCGGTCTCGACATTTTTCGGGAACTCGCTGACGCGGCAGCCCAGCGCGCGAAACCAGCGCCGCTGCTGCGGGCTCGCGTCGTCGTGCGAGAGCATCGGCACGCCATTGGCATTGGCCAGCTCGGCGATGCGTTGAATCGATGCGGGCACCTCCTCGCGGCGTGCGTGCAGCCGTTCGACCAGTGCGACGAAATCGGCGCGGGGGACACCGGCGCGCTGCACCATCTGATCGATTTTCTCGGGACGCTCGGCGAGACTCTCGGATGAAGGCATGTGATCATTGAACGCGACGGCGTGGATGCGCCGCGCCGCGAGCCAGCCGGCCACCTCGTCTTCGGCGGCAAGGTTGAACGTCTCGTAACGAAGATGAAAGCGCGCGTCGGCGGCGAAGCGTCCGCGCAGCGCCTCGATCGCCTCGAGGATGCGGCGGGCGTTGTCGAGGCCGCGCAAGCCCGGCTCCCAGGAACAGGTCACGCCGTGAAAAACGGTGGTGATGCCGTTGGCGACGGCCTGCCGATCGCTGTCGAGCAGCCCGACGTCGACGGCAATATCGACGCCTGGCCGCGGCATCAACTGACGCTCGAAGGCATCGCCGTGAATGTCGACGATGCCGGGCAGCACCAGCAATCCATCCGCATCGAGCATGGTGTGCGCGGATGCGTCGGCGCCGACGTCGTTGATGATCCCGTCGGCCACCGCGACGCTGGCCTCCTCCAGGTGGTCGCCGACCAGCACGCGCCCGCCCGCAATGTCAAAGTCCATGTCGCTCCTCACTGTGCCGCGTCTGCGGGCTGCCGATGCTGCGAAACTTGACGCTCGTAGGTGTCGACGAAAGCCTCCGCCGACAACGTCCGGAAGTCGGGCAGCGCCCGGTGCAGCTGGTCGTGACTCCAGTCCCACCACGCCAGCCGTTGCAGGCGCTCGGCAACGTGATCGGAAAACCGCTGGCGAATGACGCGCGCCGGATTGCCGGCGACGATCGCATAGGCCGGCACGTCCTTGGTCACGATCGCTCCGGCGGCGACCACGGCGCCGGTGCCGACCGTGCGGCCCGGCAGGATGATCGCGCCGTGACCGATCCACACATCATGGCCGATCACGACCCGATGCGCCCGCCGCCACGCGAAGAACGCGGCCTCGTCGGTCTCACCGGGAAAATAGGCGCTGGCTCGATAAGTAAAGTGCGACTGGCTCGCCCGCTGCATCGGATGGTTGCCGGGATTGATCCGGGTCATCGCCGCGACCGAGCAGAACTTGCCGAATGTCGTATAGGCGATCTCGCTGTCGTTCATGATGTAGGAATAGTCGGCGAGCTCGACTTCGAGCAGCTGCGTTCGCGCGCCCACCTCGGTATAGGCGCCGAGCGTGCAGCCGCTGGCCTCCGCTGTCGGATCAACGTACGGGGTCGGCGACAGGCGTTTTGGAGACATGAGACGTGTGCGGTCTCGGAGATCGGACGGCTGCATAGGTCATCGCCTCCATGACAAACGTGTGACGGTGCGGCAATTTCAACAGGCGGGGGGCGCGTTCAGGTCTCGATGAGGAGCTCGATCCGCTCGGCGGCGAAACGCGCGCGCGTCGTGAGCACCGGGCGTCCGTCGCTGTCGGCATCTACGCTGTCGACCACCAGGACCGGGCGGCCGGCGGCGATCTCCAGGCGCAAAGCGTCGGTCGGATCGACGATCGCCGCGCTGACGCGCGTGCTCTGGCGCGCGTAGTCGTGCACGCCGAGGTGCGCCAGCGTCTTGGTCATCGAGCGCGTCTTTGCATAGATCTTCGCCGCGTCGGCGAAGTGCTCGGCGGGCAGCCACGAGGTCGCCGACGAGAGCGGGACGCCGTCGGCGTGACGCAGCAATTCCAGGCGGACCACCTCCGCGCCCGGCTTTATTTTGAGGCGCTTGGCGATGTCGGCATCGGCGGACTCCGTCGCGCTGGCGATGAGGCGGCCGCCGACGGCGCGGCCGGTGGCGCCGACGATCTCGGAGAAGCGCGTGCGCGAGCGGATCGGGTAGGCGAGCCGCGCCGTCTCGACGAAGGTGCCGCTGCCGCGCTCGGCACGAACCAGTCCGCGCTCCGCGAGCGCGGCGATGGCGCGGCGCACCGTGTGCCGGTTGACGTCGAAACGTTTGGCGATGTCCAGTTCGCCGGGCAGCTTGGTGCCGGGCTTGAAGCTGCCGACGGCAATCGCGCGTTCAAGCTCGTCGGCGACGCGCCGCCACAGCGCCACGCCTGCGCCGGCCTCGTCGTCGATCACGGCGTCGCTCAGAGGATTGCTGCGCGTCATCAAAATGTCACTTGCCCGGCCTAGAAGTTGTCTATTAACATAGACAACTTGAAAATGCAAAACGCGCCGCAAACCACGCCCTCGGATCGAGGTGATCTGGCGAGCCGTCGCCGCGAGGCCATGGCGGTGCTAGCCGAGGGTACCACGGCGGAGATCGCGCGGCTGATGGCGGGCATCGGGCCGCTGCCGACCCACCAGGAAATCCGCAAGGCCGAAAGTGGCTTGGTCATGGTGCGCGGGCGGATCGGTGGCGACGGCGCGCCGTTCAATCTCGGCGAGGCGACCGTCTCGCGTTCCGCGGTTCAGCTGGCGACCGGCGAGATCGGCTTCGGCTATGTGCTCGGACGCGATCAGGAGAAGGCGCAGCTGATCGCCTATTGCGACGCCCTGATGCAGCGCGACGAATATTGCGAGGTGGTCGAGCGCGTCGTTCTTGCGCCGATCCGCAGCCGTCTCGATGCCGCCCGTACGGTGAAGGCGGAGCAGGTGGCGGCGACCAAGGTCGAATTCTTCACGTTGGTGCGAGGCGAGGGCTGAGCATGGTTGCGCCCGCGTTTTCCGATTCAGTGCTTGCGGCCCAGTCGACGTTTCGCGCCGTGCTCGGCGCGACGGCGCGGCCGGGGACCATCGCCCGTCTGACGGAGCGCCTGACGCCACCAAAGCCGCTGTCGGCCGGCGCCGCCGCGATCGCCTTGACGTTGTGCGATCACGACACCCGTATCTGGCTCGATGACGGCCTGCGGACGTCGTCTGCCGTCGTCGAGTGGCTGCGCTTCCATACCGGCGCCCGCGTCGTCGCCAATCCGGACGGCGCCGCGTTCGCCTTCATCAGCGCGCCGCGCGAGCTGCCGCCGTTGGATCGCTTCAGCCCCGGCACCCTCGAATACCCCGACCGGTCGACCACGATCGTCGTCCAGGTCGACCAGCTTCATGTCGGCCGCTGCCTGGTCCTGAGCGGTCCGGGCATTCGCGACGAGCAGCGCGTTCGCATCGCGCCGCTTCCGGACGACATGCCGGAACGGCTCACCGCCAACCGGCGCTTGTTTCCGTGCGGGGTGGATCTGCTGTTCGCAACGGAGGCGGAAATCGTGGCGCTGCCGCGCTCCACTCACGTGGTCGACGGAGGCATCTGACATGTACGTGGCGGCCAAAGGCGGCGAACGCGCAATCGAAAACGCGCACCGGCTGCTCGACCACGAGCGGCGCGGCGACCGATCGGTCCCGGAGCTGTCGCTCGCCCAGATCAACGAGCAGCTCACCCTCGCGGTCGACCGGGTGATGAACGAGGGCTCGCTCTACGATCGCGAGCTGGCGGCGCTCGCCGTCAAGCAGGCGCGCGGTGACCTGATCGAAGCGATCTTCCTGCTGCGCGCGTTCCGCACCACGCTGCCGCGGTTCGGCGCGAGCGAGCCGGTCGATACGGCGGCCATGGATATCCGCCGCCGGGTCTCAGCCACCTTCAAGGACCTGCCGGGCGGCCAGATCCTCGGCCCGACCTTCGACTACACACATCGGCTGCTCGATCCCGAGCTCGACTCGCGGCCGCCGGTGCTGCCGGCGCGTGCGAGGACCGATCACGTGGACATGCCGCGCGTGACGGAACTGCTCGCGCAGGACGACCTGGTCGAGCGCGCCCCGGTCGCGGCGCCTGACGCGCCGGTCGGCGATCTCACGCAGGATCCGCTGGAGTTTCCGGCCGACCGGGACCTCCGGCTGCAGAACCTCGCGCGCGGGGACGAAGGCTTTCTGCTGGCGCTCGGCTACTCGACCCAGCGCGGCTATGGTCGCAACCATCCGTTTGCCGGCGAGATCAGGCTCGGCGAGGTCGAGGTGTCGTTCCTGGCCGAGGAGGTCGGCTTCGCGGTGCCGCTCGGCCGCATCACCGTGACGGAGTGCCAGACCATCAACCAGTTCCGCGGCACGGCGACCGAGCCGCCTCGGTTCACGCGCGGATATGGCCTCGGCTTCGGCCATTGCGAGCGCAAGGCCATGGCGATGGCGCTGGTCGACCGCGCCTTGCGGGCGCGCGAACTCGACGAGGAGGTCAAGGCGCCGGCGCAGGACGAGGAGTTCGTGCTGTCCCATTCGGACAATGTGCAGGCGACCGGCTTCGTCGAGCACCTCAAGCTGCCGCACTACGTCGACTTCCAGGCCGAACTCGGCCTGGTGCGCAAGATGCGCGAAGAATTCGAGGCGGCCGTGGCGCCGACCGAGCTGCGCGAGGCGGCCGAATGAACGCCCGCACCTACAACTTCGCTTACCTCGACGAGCAGACCAAGCGGATGATCCGCCGCGCCATCCTGAAGGCGGTCGCGATCCCCGGCTATCAGGTGCCGTTCGCGAGCCGGGAAATGCCGATGCCCTATGGCTGGGGCACAGGTGGCGTGCAGGTAACGGCTGCCGTGCTCGGCCCCGCTGACGTGCTCAAGGTCATCGACCAGGGCTCCGACGACACCACCAACGCCGTGTCGATCCGAAAATTCTTCGCCAAAACCGCCGGCGTGCGCACCACCACGCGCACCGAGGACGCGACGGTCATCCAGACCCGCCATCGCATTCCGGAGGCGCCGCTCACCGAGGACCAGATCCTCGTGTTCCAGGTGCCGATCCCGGAGCCGCTGCGGTTCCTCGAGCCGCGCGAGACCGAGACGCGCAGCATGCACGCGCTCGCCGATTACGGCGTCATGCACGTGAAGCTCTACGAGGACATCGCGCGCCACGGGCACATCGCCACGACCTACGCCTATCCAGTGAAGGTCGCAGAGCGCTACGTGATGGATCCGTCGCCGACGCCGAAGTTCGACAATCCGAAGATGAACCATTGCGCCGCGCTGCAGTTGTTCGGCGCCGGACGCGAGAAACGCATCTATGCGATTCCGCCTCATACCGACGTGGTCTCGCTCGATTTTGAGGACCATCCGTTCGAGCGCTATCGCCACGACGCGCCCTGCGCGCTGTGTGGCGCGACCGACTCGTTCCTCGACGAGGTGATCACCGACGACCGCGGCAGCCGCATGTTCGTCTGCTCGGACAGCGACTACTGCGAGGGGCGTCGCAACGACGGCCACAAGGGGCATACGGCGGACGCCGCCGCGACGGTCATCGGGGGGCAGGATCATGTCTGACGCCCCGGCCATCCGGCTGCGCCCGGCGAGCTCTGTGGATCTTCCGGGCGTGCTTGCGCTCTACGCCCAGCCCGAGATCGACGATGGCGACATCCTGCCCGTCGATGCGGCCGAGCGCCTGCTCGACCGCTTTGCCGACTACCCGGACTACACGCTCTATGTTGCCGAGCAGGACGGCGATATCGTCGGCAGCTTCGCGCTGCTTGTCATGCACAACCTCGGACACCTCGGCGCGCCGTCCGGCATCGTCGAGGATGTCGTCGTCGATCCGCGCCTGCACGGCCGCGGCATTGGCCAGGCCATGATGCGTTTCGCCATCGAACGCTGCCGCGACAAGGGTTGCTACAAGCTGATGCTGTCGTCGAACGCCAAGCGCGAACGCGCGCATGAGTTCTACGAGAAGCTCGGGTTCGCGCGTCACGGCTACAGCTTTCGCGTCGACCTCGCGGAGGCCGCGCCATGAGCATGGACAATGAACAGCCGCTGTTGATCGCCCAAGGGCTCACCAAGTGGTACGGCCGCCAGCTCGGCTGTCGCGACGTGTCGTTCGAATTGTTCGCCGGCGAGGTGCTCGCGGTCGTCGGCGAGTCCGGCTCCGGCAAGTCGACACTGCTGCACATGCTGGCCGGCCAGCTCGCCGCCTCGACCGGCCGCGTCTCCTACCGCATGCGCGACGGCGTCACGCGCGACCTCGCGATCTTGAGCGAGGCGGAGCGACGGTTTCTGTTCCGCACCGACTGGGGTTTTGTTCAGCAGGATGCATCGCTCGGCCTGCGCATGGGGGTGTCGGCGGGAGGCAATGTCGGCGAGCGGCTGATGGCGGTCGGCTGGCGCCACTACGGTCGCATTCGCAACGCCGCCGAGACCTGGCTTGATCGCGTCGAGATCGATCCGGAGCGCATCGACGAGACGCCGCGCAGCTATTCCGGCGGTATGCGGCAGCGCCTGCAGATCGCCCGCAACCTCGTCACCGAGCCGCGTCTCGTGTTCATGGACGAGCCGACCGGCGGCCTCGACGTGTCGGTGCAGGCGCGGCTGCTCGATCTGCTGCGCCGTCTGGTGCAGGATCTAGGCCTCGCCGCCATCATCGTCACCCACGATCTCGCCGTCGCGCGCTTGCTGTCGCACCGCATCATGGTGATGAAGTCGGGCGAGGTGATAGAGACGGGACTGACCGACCAGGTGCTGGACGATCCGCGCGAGCCCTATACGCAGCTGCTCGTGTCGTCCGTGCTGCCGGCGTGAGGAGACCATGACAGCCATTCTCGACGTTGCCGGCGTGTCGAAGAGCTTCACCATGCATCTGCGCGGCGGAATAAGTCTTCCGGTGGTGCGCGACGTCAGCTTCACGGCACGGGCCGGGGAGTGCGTGGTGCTCGCCGGCCCGTCCGGCGCCGGCAAGTCGTCGATCCTGAAGATGGTGTTCGGCAGCTATCGCTGCGAGATCGGCAACATTCGCGTGCGGCACGAGAATGCAACGACGGACGTGGCGACCGCGACGCCGCGCGAGCTGATCGCGCTTCGCCGGCGCGTGATCGCCTATGTCTCGCAGTTCCTGCGCGCCATCCCGCGCGTCGCCGCGGTCGACGTCGTCGCCGAGCCACTGCTCACCTGCGCCGTCGCGCGGGAGACCGCCGTGGAGCGCGCGGCCGATCTGCTCGCGCGGCTCAATCTGCCGGAGCGGCTGTGGAGCCTTCCGCCGGCGACCTTCTCCGGCGGCGAGCAGCAGCGCATCAACATCGCCCGCGGCTTCGTCGGCGATCATCCGCTCCTGCTGCTTGACGAGCCGACTGCGTCGCTCGATGCCGCCAATCGCGCCGTCGTCACCGACCTGATCAACCGCCGCAAGCGCCAGGGCACCGCGATCGTCGCCATCGTGCATGACGAGGACGTGCGTGACGCGATCGCCGACCGCCTTGTCGATGTCACCACTTTCGCCGCCGCTGCGTGAGGCCGTATGAGCAAACGTGATACGCTTCTGGTGACGAATGCCCGGCTGGTGCTCGCCGACCGCGTGATCGAGCGCGGATGGGTGGCCGCCGTCGGCGGCACGATCGTCGAGATCGGCGAGGGGAGCGCTCCCGAGCGCGGCGAGGACGCCCAAGGCGATATCGTCATGCCGGGCCTCGTCGAGCTGCATACGGACCATATCGAGTCGCATTACGTGCCGCGGCCAAAGGTCTACTGGGATCCGGTCGCGGCGGTGGTCGCCTATGACGGCCAGATCGCGACCAGCGGCATCACCACCGTGCTCGACTCGCTGCGGGTGTGGCGCGAGGAACTGGTCGAGGGCGCCGACGGCGATGCGTTGAAGCTCGCCGGCGCGATCGCAACGGCGCGCGAGGCGGACCTGCTGCGCTGCGACCATTTCCTTCACCTGCGTTGCGAGATCCCGATGCACGGCGTCGTCGAGGAGGCGAGGGAGCTGATCGGACGCAGCGATGTTCGGCTCGCGTCGCTGATGGATCACACGCCCGGCCAGCGCCAGTTCCGCGACGAGAGCAAGCTGCGCGACTATTACCGCGGCAAGAACGGCGGCATGACGGACGCGGAGCTCGACCGCCTGTTCGAACGGCGCCTGGAGCTGCAAAGGCTCAATGGCGCGGAGAACCATCGCGGCCTGGTCGCGCTCGCGCGCGAGCACGGCATGCCGCTCGCAAGTCACGACGACACCACCGCTGACCACGTCGCGGAAGCGATCGACGACGGCGTTGCCATCGCCGAGTTCCCGACCACGGTCGAGGCGGCGGAGGGGCTGCATGCCGCCGGCATCCGCGTGCTGATGGGGGCGCCCAACCTCGTCCGCGGCGGCTCGCATTCAGGCAATATCGCCAGCCGCGATCTCGCCGCGGCCGGACTGCTCGACATCCTCTCGTCCGACTACGTGCCGTCGAGCCTGCTGATGGCGGCGATCGCAATGCCGGAGGTGGTCGCCGGCATCGATCTCGCCACAGCGGTACGTACCGTCACCAAGAATCCGGCCGAGGCGGTCGGGCTCGACGATCGCGGCGAGATCGCCGTCGGCCGCCGCGCTGATCTGATCCGCGTGCACATCGCGCGCGATCGTGTGGCGGCGCGCTGCGTGTGGCGGACAGGCAACCGCGTCGCTTGAGGCGCCACTGCGTTGGTCTAGTACCGCCCCGGGACGTAGAGCTCCTTCGGGATCGGCCCGCGGTGATAGTCGGGATGCCGCACGCGCGACGGCAGCACGACCGGCTCGTGGCGAACCTCCTGGTAAGGAATCTGGCCGAGCAGATGGGCGATGCAATTGAGCCGCGCCCGCTTCTTGTCGTTCGCTTCGACGACCCACCACGGCGCCTCGGCGATATGCGTGTGCTCGAGCATGGCCTCCTTGGCCTTGGTATACGCCTCCCAGCGGGAGCGCGACTGCACGTCCATCGGGCTGAGCTTCCACTGTTTGAGCGGATCGTGAATGCGCATCATGAAGCGGAACTGTTGTTCCTCGTCGGTGATGGAGAACCAGTACTTGATGAGGACGATGCCGGAGCGGATCAGCATCCGCTCGAATTCCGGGACCGAGCGGAAGAACTCCTCGACCTGATCCTCGGTGCAGAAGCCCATCACGCGCTCGACGCCGGCGCGGTTGTACCAGGACCGGTCGAACAGCACGATCTCACCGCCGGCCGGTAGATGGGTGACGTAGCGTTGGAAGTACCATTGCGTTCGTTCGCGCTCGTTCGGCGCCGGCAGCGCGGCGACGCGGCAGACGCGTGGATTGAGGCGCTGGGTGATCCGCTTGATGACGCCGCCCTTGCCGGCAGAGTCGCGTCCCTCGAAGATGACGACGACCTTCAGCTTCTGGTGCTGAACCCAGTCCTGCAGCTTGACCAGCTCGCCCTGCAACCGGAACAGCTCCTTGAAATAGAGACGCCGGTCGAGCTGCTCGCCCTCAGGCCGCTCGGCCATCTCGGCCAGCAGCTTGTCCAGCCGATCGTCGTCGATCTCCATTTCGAGCTCTTCGTCGAAACTGTCCTCCATGTCCTGGTTGACGCGTTGCCGCAGCGCATCGCCGTTCAGCTTGTTGGCCTCGGTCATGGGAACGACTCCTTCGAACAGTTCGAACCGGCGTCAAGGTCCGGTGTCATCGCAATTTAACATTTGCGCGGCCGTACTGAAGGCTTTGTGACAGGACCGCCATCCGTCACGGGGGATCGGAACAAATATACAACAGTGCCTCAGCAGCGTCCTGCGCGCCGTTTCGTGCTGGTCAATCGTCCTGGCGATGGACGTCGTGCACCAGGATGCCGGCGCCGTCGGGCATAGCCAGCCATTCGCGGCGCTTGAGCGTCCGCCGTGTGTCCTCATAGCCGCTCTGCCAGTGCTCGCGCATCGAGGTTCCGGAGAACTCGTAATCCTTGGCGTGGCCTTCGTAGGCCTTCTGCTGATAGATCAGATGGAGAATGGTGATCTCCGGCAGGTTCGACAGGCCCTCGAGCAGCTTGCGCTCGGTGTCGTCGAGCCGGTCGTCCGGGATCTTCGCCAGCGCCTGGTAGAGCCGCGTCTTCCAGGTGTGAATGCGGCGATACACATCGGTCGTGTAGCGCGTGCGCGAGGAATACATGATGTCCTTGTGCCGGGCCATCACGTCCTGGATGTCGCGCGGCAGCACGCCGCGTGCGCTGAACAGGTCGACCTGGAACACCAGCGTGTTCTGCCGGTCCTCCTGATCGAGCAGGTGCTGCAGCGGCGTGTTGGAAACAATGCCGCCGTCCCAGAAGTGGTCGGTGCCGATCTTGACCATCGGCAAAGCCGGCGGCAATGCGCCGCTCGCCATGATGTGCTCGGGCTCGATCAGCTCCTTCGAATTGTCGAAGTAGATGAAATTGCCGGTGAGCACGTTCACGGCGCCGACCGAGAAGCGGGTGCTGCGGTCGTTGATCAGTGAAAAATCGACCAACTCGAGCAGCGTTTCCTTGAGCGGCATGCTGTCGTAGTAGCTGGTCGCGGTCGACGCGCCGGTGAAGCTCATCCAGGGATTGGGGAAACGCGGCGCGAAGAAGCCCGGCTGGCCCGACACCGTCGTCATCCAGCAGCTGTGGGCGTTGCGCGCCTTGCGGAACACGTCGCCGTCCGGCGTGAACGGCCAGATCTTCCGATCGGTGATCTTTTCCCAGAACGTCTGCAGCTGCCGCAGCCGCCGGCTCGGCGGATTGCCGGCGATGATCGCCGAGTTGATCGCCCCGATCGACACGCCTGACACCCAGTCCGGCTCGACACCGGCTTCGTGCATGGCTTGGTAGACGCCGGCCTGGTAGGCGCCGAGCGCGCCGCCACCCTGCAGGACCAACGCGATACGGTCGCACCGTTCGGGGCGCCATCCGGCACCTGGAGTGGCGGCGTGCGGAAGGGGCGTCTGCGACCGCGAGCGAACATCGTGCATGAGGAAACTCGCAATGACGAGTGGCGAAAACCAGCGGCAGTGTTTCGAAAAGCCGTGACTGTCAAATGACAAGCACGAACGAGCAGTGCGACGGATGTCACACGACTGTCGGCGACGTCTCACAATGTCGGCATTGGATCATTGTTTTTCGCCCGACGCTGGTTCGTCGCATTCCTGGACCGCCCACCCACCGAGACTCCCCCCATGCGCAAGGAAGACGTGTTGAAGCTGCCGTCGATGCCGGCGAGCGGGCCGAGCTATCCGGCCGGCCCCTATCGCTTCGTCGATCGTGAATTCATGGTCATCACCTACGAGACCGATCCAGACGTCGTCCGTGAGCAGCTTCCCGAGCCGCTTGAGCCGGTCGAGCGACCGCTGGTGCACTACGAGTGGATCAAGATGCCGGACAGCTCGGGTTTCGGCAGCTACACGGAATCCGGCATGGTGATGCCATGCCGCTTCAAGGGCGAAGAGTGCAATTTCGTCGTGCAGATGTATCTGGATGATGATCCGCCGATCGCAGCCGGGCGCGAGATCTGGGGCTTCCCGAAGAAGTACGCCCACCCGAAGCTCGAGATCGTCAAGGATACGCTGACCGGCACGCTGTCCTACGCCAACCAGCTCGTCGCCATGGGCACCATGGGCTACAAGCACGAGAGCATGGCCGGCAACGGCGTGAAGACGACCGCGCTTCTGTCGAAAACGCAGATTAATCTCAAGCTGATCCCCGGCGTCGACGGCAGGGCCGAGATCTGCCAGCTCGTCGCCTACAATCTCACCGACATCGTCGTGAAGGGATCGTGGCTCGGCCCGGGACGCTTGCATCTTGTGCCGCACGTAAATGCGCCGGTCGCGGATTTCCCGGTCCGCAAGATCGTCGGCGCGCATCATTTCGTGGCCGACCTCACGCTGCCCTATGGTCGTGTGCTGTACGACTACAATGAAGAGTGATATCAAGGAGGACTGATATCGCGACGATGCTCCCGCGGTGGACGCCAGCGATTGCGTCGCGCGGCGACCCAAATGCTAGATCCTGCGTTGCAATCAATACACCGGCACGCGGTGGATATAGTCACATGTCTGTAACGCGACGGTTCTTTGCTGCTGGCCCAAACGACTGAGGGGATAAGGGGACGTGTTATGACTGACATTACTGCATCACCGGGCGTGATTCCGGCCACCGAAGGTCGGCCGAAACTCGATCACCCGGTCAATCCATTGGCTGGCATCCTTTTCTTTGGAGTTATCGGCGCCGCCCTCCTGTTTGTCGCCTACAGCCTCTACAGCGACGTGCAGACGACCGAGACGCGGGTCACGACCTTTGTTCCTTACATCCTGTTGTTCGTGGCCCTGCTGATCGCGCTCGGCTTCGAGTTCGTCAACGGCTTCCATGACACCGCGAACGCGGTCGCGACTGTCATCTATACGCACTCCTTGCCGGCGAACGTCGCCGTCGTCTGGTCGGGCACGTTCAACCTGCTCGGCGTCCTGTTCTCGAGCGGCGCCGTCGCGTTCGGCATCATCGCGCTTCTGCCGGTCGAATTGATTCTGCAGGTCGGCAGCAGCGCCGGCTTCGCCATGGTGTTCGCGCTGCTCATCGCCGCGATCATCTGGAATCTCGGCACCTGGTGGCTCGGCCTCCCGGCCTCGAGCTCGCACACGCTGATCGGCTCGATCATCGGCGTCGGTGTCGCCAATGCACTGATGCACGGCCAGGACGGCACGTCCGGCGTCGATTGGACCAAGGCGACCGAGATCGGCTACGCGCTGCTGCTCTCGCCGCTGTTCGGCTTCACCGTCGCCGCCGTTCTGCTGCTGCTGCTGAAGGTCGCCGTCCGCAATCCGGAGCTCTACACCGCGCCGAAGGGCGAGCAGCCGCCGCCGTGGTGGATCCGCGGCATTCTGATCCTGACCTGCACCGGCGTTTCGTTCGCGCACGGCTCGAACGACGGTCAGAAGGGCATGGGCCTGATCATGCTGATCCTGATCGGCACGGTGCCGACTGCCTATGCGCTCAACAAGGCAATGCCGGACTCGCAGCTGGCCGAGTTCCGCGCGAACTCGACCGCGGCCGCCGCGGTCATCGCGCAGAAGGGCGCAGGCTACAACATCATCGGTGATCCGCGTCCGGCCGTGACGACCTACGTCTCACGCCGCAAGATCAATGAAGGCACCTATCCGTCGCTCGCGGTGCTGGTGCGCGACATCGCCAAGCAGGTCGACGAGTACGGCTCGCTCGCCAAGGTGCCGGCCGAGGCGGTCGGCAACACCCGCAACGACATGTATCTCGCGTCTGAGGCGATCCGCTTCCTGATGAAGGACAAGGAGAACGACCTCAACAAGGATGAGGTCGCCAAGCTCAACGCGTACAAAAAGTCACTCGACAACTCGACCAAGTTCATCCCGACGTGGGTGAAGATCGCCGTCGCCATCGCGCTCGGCCTCGGCACCATGGTCGGCTGGCGGCGTATCGTCGTCACCGTCGGCGAGAAGATCGGCAAGAGCCATCTGACCTACGCGCAGGGCGCCTCGGCCGAGATCGTCGCCATGGGCACGATCGGCGCCGCCGACGTGTTCGGCCTGCCGGTATCGACGACGCACGTGCTCTCGTCCGGCGTCGCCGGCACGATGGCCGCCAACGGCTCCGGCCTGCAATGGGAGACGGTGCGGAACCTGCTGATGGCTTGGGTTCTGACCCTGCCGATGGCAATGATGCTCTCGGCCAGCCTGTTCGTGCTGTTCGTCAATATGTTCTGAACACGCGATTCTTGAACGGCTCATCACGCGATGCGCGGCGTTGGCCGCGCATCCCGCTTACGTTACGGGAACAGATTTCTCGTCCTCGCGTTCAAAGGAGCAGGGGCCAGCAGGGTCTTGGCCATGGTTCCGATCCGAACGCCCTCGGTTTCACGCATCATCGTCATCGTCGGTTTCTCGCTCGCGCTCACCGCGTGCGGCGACTCCTCGAAGCTCCCGGACCAATCGGCGATCGGCAGCAATCCTACCCTTCCCGAGCCGAACCAGACGTTCATTCCGACAGTGCATGTCGCCAAGGCGACCGGCTGGCCTGAAGGCGCAAAGCCGACCCCCCCGGCCGGACTCGCAGTCAACGCGTTTGCCACCGGGCTTGAGCACCCGCGCTGGCTCCTGGTGCTTCCGAATGGCGACGTGCTGGTCGCCGAATCCAATGGACCCGAGCGCCCCGACGATGCGCGCGGCGTCAGGGGCATGGTCTACAAGATGGCGCAGAAATATGCCGGCGCCGGCGTGCCGAGCCCCAACCGCATCACCCTGCTGCGCGACGTCGATGGCGACGGCGTCGCCGAAACCAGGAAGACCTTCCTCACGAATCTTAATTCGCCGTTCGGCATGGCGCTCGTCGGTGAAGACCTCTACGTGGCGAACACCGACGCTGTCGTGCGTTTCGCCTACAAGGAGGGCGCGACCGAGATCACGACGCCGGGCACGAAGCTCGCCGATCTTCCGGCCGGGCCGCTCAATCATCACTGGACCAAGAACATCATCGCCAGCCCTGACGGCGCGCGCCTCTACGCGACGGTGGGCTCGAATAGCAATGCGGCCGAGAACGGCCTCGACAAGGAATATCAGCGCGCGGCGATCCTCGAGATCGAGCGTGCGACCGGCAAGACGCGGGTATTCGCGTCGGGCCTGCGCAATCCGAACGGCATGGCCTGGCAGCCGCAGACCGGCGTGCTGTGGACGGTGGTCAACGAGCGCGACGAGCTCGGCAGTGATCTCGTGCCCGACTATCTGACCTCGGTGAAGGACGGCGGCTTCTACGGCTGGCCGTTCAGCTATTGGGGTCACCACCTCGACAGCCGCGTGCCGAGGAATCCGGAGCTGGAGGCGAAGGCCATCGTGCCCGACTACGCGCTCGGCAATCACACCGCGTCGCTCGGCCTGACGTTCTCCTCCGGCACACTGCTGCCGGAGCAATTGCGCAACGGCGCCTTCATCGGCCAGCATGGCTCGTGGAATCGCAAACCCTTCAGCGGCTACAAGGTAATCTTCGTGCCGTTTGTGGATGGAAAGCCGTCGGGGCCGCCGGTCGACGTGCTCACCGGCTTCATCGATGCCAATAACAAATCGCTCGGTCGCCCGGTCGGGGTGGCGATCGACCGCGCCGGCGCGCTGCTGGTCGCCGACGATGTGGGCAATACGATCTGGCGCGTCGCGCCGACGGCGCAGACCGCCACCCGGCGCTAACGGAAGACAGCCGCCGACACGCGCGCGACGGCTTCGCGTGGATTTGATAGGTTCCGGGCACCTATTTGTCCGGACCATGATCCATGTCACAAGCCGATGCCAAGCTCGCCGCGGTCCTGGCCGCGATCGACGCCGCAAACCAGAAAGATCCGCACCTCGTCGAGCTCGACGGCCGGCGCGAGCCGGCCGAGCTCGTCTATGGCCGTCGCATGAGCGAAACGCTGGCGCGCATCGCGCCGGAGGCGTCCGAGCATCTGCGGATCGCGGCGCGCGGGCAGCACATCGAGCGGTGGACCAGCCCGCGCAAGAGCTTTCCGGAAGGCCGCGCCGGCTATCTTCGATGGCGCAACGAGCTGAAGGTATATCATGCGCGGCGCATCAGCGAGATCATGGCCGCGGTCGGCTACGGGGCCGACGACGTCGCGCGAGTCGGCTCATTGGTGCGCAAGGAGCGGCTCAAGCTCGACGCCGAGGCGCAGACGCTCGAGGACGTCGCCTGCGTGGTGTTTCTCGAGCACTACCTGGTGGACTTCATCGCCAAGACCGACCAGGCCAAAATGCCCGGCATCCTGGCCAAGACGTGGACCAAGATGTCGGAGCGCGGCCACGAGCACGCGCTCAAGCTCGCCCTCCCGCCTGACATCCCGCGGCTGCTCGAGCAGGGGCTGGCGCAGCTGCGCCGGGCGGACTAGCGCATGTCCCGGGAAAAAGTGGCCACCGGTTTCCCGCCTGCGCGAAGCCCTGGCAATGCCGTCCCATGTGGCTTGATGCATCGGCGGGCGAAGGCAGGTCCGAAAGGGCATGCGCAATCGTGAAGGTGACGTCAGGCCGGCGTGAATTCGATGATGGTCTTGATGTCACCCTTCTGGTGGCGGAGCGCATTCTGCCAATGCGCGAGCGAGACACGCCGCGTGATCAGTGCCGCCAGCCACCCGTGATCTGCCTCCCCCAAACACCGCGCCGCCTGCTCGTAATGGGAATGGTTGGCGTTGACGACGCCGACGACGACCTGGTTGTGCAAGGCCATGATCCGAAAGCGCTCCGCCACGTCGATGTCGGTCGTGTGCGGATGCATCGGCAGGCCGACCAGACAGAGAATCCCGCTCGGACCGACGCAGCCGAGCGCGTCGATGATCACGGACGCGACCCCGGTGCATTCGATCACGACGTCGACCGTGAGCTTGACGTCGGCGACGGTCGGTGCGTGATAGGTCGCGCCAAGCTTCCCGACCAGCTGCGGCTTCACGCCGCCGGTGGCGCGATCGAGCACGTGAACCTCCAGCCCGCGTTGCACGCCCATCAGGGCGGCGAGGAGCCCAATTGGGCCGGCGCCGGTGACCAGGACCGTGTGCGGGCGCCCGGAATGCGACCGCAGACTGATCCGCTCGATGTGGTCCCACGCCTTCGCCGCGATGGTGGCGGGCTCGAGCAGCACGCCGAGGATGCCGAGGGACGAGGCGACGCGCACCGCGAATTGCGGCTCGATGCGAAACCGTTCGGCGCCGAAGCCGTGGCGGCCCTTGATTCCGCGCTCGGTGTAGAGGTCGTTGCGGCACATGTCCCATTCGCCCGCGGCGCAGGCGGGACAAGGCACCGGATCCGGACGACGCACGATGCCGACCAGATGATCTCCCTCGGCGAAGCCGGACTCACGCGGCGCGGCCATCACCACGCCGAGCGATTCATGGCCGAGGATCAGGTAATCGTCGCCGGCCGGCGCGGTGCCGTAGTGACCGGCAATAATGTCCCGATCGGTCCCGCATACGCCGAGTGCAACGCTCTGGACCAGGATCGAGCCGTCCGACGGCGCAGGTTCGGCACAGTCGAGCAGACGGGCCGAATTGGCAACGCCAGGGGTCAGCGCAATGGCCCGCATGGGAAATCCCTTTGTGCGCGTTGATTGCGCATGTCCCCGTCGGAAGCCGGTGTCCGCTTCGTCGGGACATGCGCTACTGAAACTCCCGAAAGGGACCCGCGTTCCGCGGGGGGCAGCCCGCTAATTTATTGAAGCTTCGGTAAAATCCGGCTCTTCTGCGCACCGCAGCAAAGTGCGGGAACCTTTCCGGTGCCGCAGTCTTATTTTACGAACCCCCGCCGTGTCGGCTCCCACCCATTCGGATGCAGCGTATGAAAATTGCGCAGATTTCGCCGCTGATCGAGAGCGTTCCCCCTCGGCTGTATGGCGGGACGGAACGGGTGGTGTCCTATCTCACCGAAGCCCTGGTCGCGCAGGGCCACCATGTCACGCTTTTCGCCAGCGGTGACTCCGTTACCGCCGCCGAACTGGTGCCCTGCTGCAAGATGGCGATCCGTCTCGATCCCTCGGCGGAAGATTTCATTCCTCACTACATGTTGATGCTCGACAAGATCGCGTCGCGGGCGGCAGAGTTCGATATCCTACATTTTCATATCGACCACCTGCACTTCCCGCTGTGCCGGACCTTTGCACACCGCACCGTCACGACCTTGCATGGCCGCCAGGATCGGCCCGACAATCTACCCTTCTACGCCGCGTTCAGGGACATGCCGCTGGTATCCATATCGCACGCGCAGCGGCAGCCGATCGCCACCGCCAACTTCGTCGGCACGGTGCATCATGGTGTGCCTGCCGATCTGTACGAGCCGAACATGCAACCGCGCGGCGGCTATGCCGCCTTTCTCGGCCGCATCTCGCCCGAAAAAGGGCCGGTCGATGCGATCCGCATCGCGCGCGCGCTCGGCGTTCCGTTGAAGATCGCCGCCAAGGTCGATGCCGCGGACGAGATCTACTTCCGCGATCAGGTGCAGCCGCTGCTCGATGGACAGGGCGTCGAATTCGTCGGCGAGCTCGATGATCGGCACAAGGGCGACTTCCTGCGCAATGCGTCGGTCCTGCTGTTTCCGATCTGCTGGCCCGAGCCGTTCGGCCTCGTTCTGATCGAGGCCATGGCGTGCGGCACGCCGGTGCTCGCCTACGACAGCGGTGCGGCGCGCGAGGTGATCGACGACGGCGTCACGGGTCGGGTCGTCAGGACGCTCGACGATGCCATCCTGGCGCTGCCGAACGTGATGCTGCTCGACCGGCGCAAGGTGCGCCGGCGCTTCGAGGAACGTTTCTCGGTCGAGCGGATGACCAATGACTATCTCCGGATATATCGGATGCTGCTGAAACAGTCGCATCCCGAACGAAGTCTCCGGGTCGGCCTCTACGGAGGGGCACGCGTCAACGGAGACGAACCCGTCACCGACGCTGGCCTGCATGTCAACTGAAAGCCTGCCTTCGAATTTGTGGGGAACGGAGGACGTTCCCGAGCAGCCGTTCTACATTCCCGCGACGGGCTCTCCCAATCGCGCGCGCTACACGATGAAGCATGGTGACAGCTTCCTCGTGCTCGACAGCCACGGCGACGTCGGGGTGTCGGCCGGCGGCCCGGACGGCCTGTTCCACCAGGACACGCGCTACCTGTCGCACTTCGAGCTGCTGATCAACGGCCGGCAGCCGCTGCTGCTCGGCACCAATCTGTCGGACGACAGTTGCATCATGACTGTCGACCTCACCAATCCCGACATCTTCTACAACAACCGCATCATCGTGCAGAAAGACCTGCTGCACATCTGCCGCACCGTCTTCGTGTGGCGCGGGACGGTCCACCACCGCTTCTCGGTGCGCAATTTCGGCGCCCAGCATGTGCGGGTGCTGTTGTCGCTGACCTTCGACAACGATTTCGCTGATCTCTTCGAGGTGCGCGGCACCGAGCGGACCAGGCACGGCGTGCGCCGCTCGGACGTCGGCGAACGCAACGTCAAGCTCTCCTATGTCGGTCTCGATCACGTCACGCGCCGCACCGAGATCACGTTCGATCCGCGTCCAGACGATCTGTCGCGTTCGCTCGCATCGTTCCGCCTCGACCTTCCGCCGCAGAAGGCGGTGTCGCTCTATGCGTCGGTGTCCTGCGATCCGTCCACGCTCGCGCCGATGCCGTTCCTCAAGGGCCTGCGCCGCGCGCATCACGAGTGCAAGCGGCGCATGGACGTCGACACGACGATTCACACGTCCAATCCGCTGTTCAATGAGGTGTTGCGCCGGTCGACCGCGGATCTGGCGATGCTGATGACCGACACGCCGCAGGGGCCTTATCCCTATGCCGGCATTCCGTGGTATTCGACCACGTTCGGCCGCGACGGCCTGATCACCGCCATGCAGTGTCTGTGGCTCGACCGCCGCGTTGCGCTGGCCGTTCTGCAGCGGCTGGCGGCGCTGCAGGCGACAACCACCGATCCTGCTTCGGACGCGCAGCCTGGCAAGATTCTTCACGAGATGCGGGCCGGCGAGATGGCAAACCTCGGCGAGGTGCCGTTCGCCAAGTACTACGGCAGCGTCGATTCCACGCCGTTGTTCGTGCTGCTGGCCGGACAATATGCCCGCGCGACCGGCGACCTCGAGTCGCTCAAGAATCTCTGGCCGACGATCGATCGGGCGCTCAATTGGATCGACGGTCCGGGCGATCTCGACGGCGATGGCTTCGTCGAGTACTACCGCGCCACCGAGAAGGGCCTGGCCAACCAGGGCTGGAAGGATTCCTACGACGCCATCTTCCACGCCGACGGACGCCTCGCGACCGGACCGATCGCACTCGCGGAAGTGCAGGGCTACGTCTACGCCGCGAAACAGCTCGCCGCGTGGTGCGCCAGGCAGCTGGGCTTTGTCGATCGCGCGCGCGTGCTGGCGGAGCAGGCGGACCGCCTTGCCGAGCGCTTCGAAGCGGCTTTCTGGTGCGATGAGATCGGCACCTACGCGACGGCCCTCGATGGCGAGAAGACTCCGTGCCGCGTCCGCACGTCCAACGCCGGCCAGGTGCTGTTCAGCGGCATCGCCCGGCCGGAGCACGCGCGCCGCGTGGTGGCCGGCTTGATGGATGCGAGTCAGTTTTCCGGCTGGGGAATCAGGACCGTGTCGACCGCCGAGCGCCGCTTCAATCCGATGTCGTACCACAACGGCTCAGTTTGGCCGCATGACAATGCTCTGATCGCCGCCGGGTTCTCGCACTACGGTGCCAGCAGGGAAGCGGCGCGGGTGTTTCGTGCCCAGTTCGATGTCGCGAATTACATGGATCTGCGCCGTCTGCCCGAATTGTTCTGCGGCTTCCCGCGCTATCACGGCCGCGGGCCGACGCTCTATCCGGTTGCTTGCGCGCCGCAGGCCTGGGCGGCAGGCGCTTTCTTCATGCTGCTGCAGGCGACGCTCGGCGTCCGGCAGGACGCGCAGCATGGCGAAATACGGTTTGAGAGGCCGACCTTGCCCGACTTTCTCGATGAGGTCGTGCTGAACGGTCTCGCGGCCGGCGATGCCACGGCGGACGTGGCGGTCCGCCGCCACGGCAAGGACACGGTCGTCGAGGTGCTGGCGCGCCACGGCGACGTCGAGATCAAGACCGAACTGGCGGGTTAGCGCATGCAGACCGGGACTCCGACGCGTCAGGCTTTCATCGGGCTTCCCCTACCGGACGTGCCCGACATGACGCGCACCGCGTTGTTGCTCGACGTCGACGGCACGATCCTCGACATCGCGACGACGCCGACCGGCGTGGTGGTGCCGCAGACGCTGCTGGCGACGCTCAAGCGCCTGCTCGCCAAGTCCGACGGCTGCGTCGCCTTCGTCAGTGGCCGGACCATGGAGAATCTCGACTCGCTGTTTGCGCCGCTCGTGCTGCCGGCGATCGGCGGTCACGGCGCCGAAATGCGGCTCGACCCGCATGCGACGAGGATGCGACGGTCGCCGACGCTGCTGACCGAGACGCTGCGGCGGCAGCTGCGCATGCTCGCCGCGGTCGATCCGCGCATCCTGTTCGAGGACAAGACCTCTTCCATTGCGCTGCATTATCGCCTGGCCCTGCATCAGGAAACCTTCCTGAAGACCAAGGTCGCCGCGATCACGGCGGCCGAGCCTTACGGCAATATCGAGATCCTGTTCGGCAAGGCAGTCATCGAGATCAAGTCGGCGCGCTATTCCAAGGGCACGGCGGTGCGCGAGCTGATGACGCATCCGCCGTTCGCCGGTCGGACTCCCGTGTTCATCGGCGACGACACCACCGACGAGTCGGTTTTCGCGATTTTGCCGGAGCTGAACGGCCGTGGATATTCCGTCGGCCGCACGGTGCCGGGCGTTCAAGGTGCGTTCGGATCTCCCGACGATGTGCGGGCCTGGTTGGCCGCCATCTGTCCAGATACGGGTCGGCAACCATGAACGACTTCGGTCTCGATCTCGCCGTGATCGGAAACGGCCGCACCGCGGCGCTGCTCGAGCCGGCGTCGCGCCTGGTGTGGTGGTGCTATCCGCGTTTCGACGGCGACCCGATCTTCTCGCGCCTGCTCGCAGGCGATGAGGAGAAGGGGTTTTGCGACGTCGTGCTCGACAACATGGCCGACTTCTCGTCCGATTACGAGCGCAACACGGCGATCGTCTCGACCGTGCTCACCGACCGGCAGGGCGCGTCGGTGAAGATCACGGATTTCGCGCCGCGCTTCCGGCAATTCGACCGCATCTTCCGGCCGCCGCAGCTGATCCGCATCATCGAGCCGGTCGCCGGCCTGCCGCGCATCTCGATCCGCGTGCGTCCGACCAGCGATTATGGGCAGCCGATCACCGACAGGTCGGTCGGCAGCAATCACATCAGCTATCGCGGCAGGAACGTCGTGATGCGGCTCACCACCGACGCGCCGCTCGCCTATATCGAGCGCGAGGCGGCGTTCGTTGTGACCCGACCGATCTACATGGTGCTCGGTCCCGACGAGACGTTGCCCGCCGACATCGGCATCACCTGCCGTGAGTTTGCGAACCGCACGCGCGACTACTGGATGGAATGGGTGCGGCGCCTGTCGATCGCCTATGATTGGCAGGAGGCGATCATTCGCGCCGCCATCGCGCTCAAGCTCTCGAATTTCGAGGAGACCGGCGGCATTGTTGCGGCGCTCACCACGTCTATACCCGAAGCGCCGGGCTCCGGTCGGACCTGGGACTACCGGTACTGCTGGCTGCGCGATGCCTACTTCGTCGTCAAAGCCCTCAATCGCCTTGGCGCCACCCAGACGATGGAGGACTTCATCTCCTTCATTCTCGGCATCGCCTCGCAGGAGGTGGTGAAGCCGGTCTACAGCGTCGTGCCGTCGGACCCGATGGACGAGACCATCGCCGCCAATCTCAAGGGCTATCGCAACGACGGGCCGGTCCGCATCGGCAATGCGGCGGAGAGTCAGGTCCAGCACGACACCTTCGGCAGCATCATCCTGGCCGCCATGCCGATGTTCTTCGATCGTCGCCTGCCGCGCCGGGGCGACGAGGGGCTGTTTCATCTGCTCGAAGGACTCGGCCACAAGGCGGCGAAAATGGCGTTCACGCCGGACGCGGGGATCTGGGAATATCGCGGCCGCGCGCGCATCCACACCTATTCGGCGGCCATGTGCTGGGCCGGCTGCAGCCGCCTCGCGGCGATCGCCTCGCATCTGGGCATCGAGGACCGCGCTCGCTCCTGGTCGGACACCGCACACAGCCTCCAGCACACGCTGCTCGAGCAGGCCTGGAACGAAAAGCGCGGCGCCTTCACGGCCGGCTTCGGAACCGACGAGCTCGACGCCAGCGTCTTGCTTCTGCCCGAGATCGGCCTCCTGGAAACCGAAGATCCGCGGTTTCATCGCACCGTGGACGCCATCGAGCGCGAGCTTCTGCGCGGCAGGCACGTGATGCGTTACGCCAGCGAGGACGATTTCGGACTGCCGGAATCGGCGTTCCTGATCTGCCGGTTCTGGCTGATCGACGCCTGGTGGTGGATGGGCCGCCACGAGGCGGCACGCGATCTGTTCGTCGACGCGCTCGGCTACCGCAACCGCTACGGCCTGCTGGCCGAGGACATCCACCCGCAGACCGGCCAGCTGTGGGGCAACTTTCCGCAGACCTATTCCATGGCGGGACTGATTCTCACCGCCATGCGCTTGTCGCGAAGCTGGGAGGATCGATATTGGCGCGGCTGATCGTCGTATCCAATCGCGTTGCGGTGCCCGTGCCCGGCGGCGCACACCGGGCCGGAGGCCTGGAGGTTGCGCTCGCGCCGACATTGCGGCGGCATCCGGGCGTCTGGTTCGGATGGAGCGGCAACGTCGTCCCGCGCGAGCAGATCACCACGCAGACCGTCGAGCAGATCAAGACCTCCTACGTCGTGACCGACCTGTCCGAGGAGGACTATCAGGAATATTACAACGGCTTTGCCAATCGCGTGTTGTGGCCGATCCTGCACTACCGGATCGATCTTGCCGAATTCAACCGACGCGACCTGACCGGCTACCTGCGCGTCAACCAGCATTTCGCCGCCGAGCTGTCGAAGATCCTTCGTCCTGACGACGTGCTCTGGGTGCACGACTATCACCTGATCCCGTTCGCCGCGGAGATGCGGCGGCGCGGATATGCCAACCGCATCGGATTCTTCCTGCACGTACCGTTCCCCGCCGCGGAGGTGATCACCGTCCTGCCGAACCACGAGCGTCTGATCCCGCTGCTGCTGCAATACGACCTGGTCGGATTCCAGACCGAGAGCGACGTCGGCAATTTCGTCCGCTACGTTATTTCCGAGAACCGCCGCACCAGCGGCGACGCCCGCATCTTCGAGGCGACCGAGCATCAGATCGTGTTCAGCCACGGCGGTCGCCAGACCCGCATCGGCAGCTTCCCGGTCGGCATCGAGGGCCGCGAGTTCGAGCGGCTGGCGCGCCGCGCCGTCAAATCGACGTTCGTGCGAGACGTGATGAAGAGCCTGGGCGATCGTGCGCTGGTGATCGGCGTCGACCGCCTCGACTATTCGAAGGGACTGATCCAGCGCATCGAGGCGTTCGAGCGGTTCTTCGCCAACGCGCCACACTGGCGAGGCCGCGTCACCTACCTTCAGATCACGCCGAAAAGCCGCTCAGAGATTCAGGAGTACCACGAGCTCGCGCAGGCCGTCGGCGCCGCCGCGGGGCGGATCAACGGCCAGTTCGGCGAAGTGAACTGGACGCCCATTCGTTACGTGAACCGGGCCTATAGCCGGTCGGCCTTGGCCGGACTGTATCGGTCGGCACGCGCCGGCCTCGTTACGCCGCTGCGCGATGGCATGAACCTGGTGGCCAAGGAATATGTCGCGGCCCAGGATCCGGAGGATCCGGGTGTCCTCATCCTGTCGCGCTTTGCCGGCGCCGCCTCCGAATGCGAATATGCGCTGCTGGTCAATCCCTATGATACGGAATCCGTCGCCAGCGCGATCGGCCACGCGCTGGAAATGCCGCTGGCCGAGCGGCGCGACCGCCATGGGCGCATCATGGCCGCGTTGTCGCAGAACGACCTGACCACTTGGGGCGCGCGCTTCCTGCAGTCGCTGTCGCAGTCCCCGGCGATCACCAGCGACACCGACACCGAGCCGCCGCGGCGGCGCTCTGCGATCTAGTGATTGAGAGTTTGAAAAGGCTAGCAACCGGTCGTCGGCGCTGCCGTGGACGCGTTCGAAGCGCGCTCGGCAATACGGCGGAACTGCGCCAGGGTGCCGAGCAGCGCGCCGCAATTACGGCAGGTGATATGGCCGTCATCCGTCAGCAGAGTCGGATACGACACAGATTGGCTGCGACACCGGGAACATGAGAATTCGATGCTGGGCATTTTCTTCTTCGCATTCGTCATTCGCAAAACTCCAACCAGATCAAGTTTCAAGTACCTGGAGCTAATGAAATAAATTCCAGCTCCTGGAAAACGGCTGAGACAAGACTTGGTTCCCTTGATGCGTACTTGTGCGCGTGGCTTTGAAGGATTCAACGCTCATTGAACATCCGGTGGAACTGATCGCTGATCGGCTTGAGCAGATAGCTGGCCATGGTGCGTGAGCCGGTTTGCAGGAACACCTCGACCGGCATTCCGGACACCAGCGTCAGCCCTGACAGCCGATAGCGCTCGGTTGCCGGCAGCGTGATCCTCACGGTGTAGAACGCGGTATTGGTCTGCGCGTCGTGGCCGAGGTCGGCGGACACATAGGCGACGCTGCCGGCCAGTTGCGGGGTCGTGCGCTGATTGAAGGCCGTGAACCGAAGATACGCGTTCTGCCCGCGCTTGACCTGGTCGATATCCTGCGGCGGCAGCCGCGCCTCGATTTCCAGATCATCAGAGACCGGCACGATTTCCATGATCACGTCGCCCGGCCGGATCACGCCGCCAATGGTATGCATCGAGAGCTGGTGCACGATGCCGGCGTTGGGCGCGCGGATCGCCACCCTGTCCAGCTGATCCTGCGCGGCCACGGTCTTCTCCGTCAGCTCGGCTTCCTTGTCCATCGCGTCGCGCAGATCCTTCATCACCTCGGCGCGGAACTCCTGGTCGACACGCACGATCTGCAGCTGCGCCTGGCCGATCTTCGCCTTGGTTTCGGCGATGGTGGAGACGATCTGGCCGCGTTCGCCCTCGAGACGGGCGGCGTCACGCTTCAGGCTCATCATGCGGGTGATGGGCACGAGGCCCTTGTTGAACAGCTCCTCCACGCCGCTGAGCTCACCGGAGATGAGGGTGAGTTGCGACGACTTGGATTTCAGCTGCGCGTCGAGACCGCCGATCTGTTCTTCGAACTGGCTGATGTTGCTCTGCAGCAGCTCCTTCTGGCCGTGCCGGGTGCTGGCACGCGCCTTGAACAGTGAGACCTCCGAGGCGGCGAGCTGGTGGTCGACCTCCTCGCCGATGATGAGCTCCGCCGCATCGTCGCGCTCGGCCACCAGCCGTGCAATGCGGACGCGCACCTGCTCGAGCTGATTGGTAACGACCTGACGGCTCGCACGCACCTGCGTCTCATCGAGGCGAACCAGCAGATCGCCGGAGTTGACCCGCATTCCGTCCTGCACCGGAATCTCTGCGACCACACCGCCGTTCGGGTGCTGAATCTTTTTCACGCTGGATTCGACGACCAGCGTGCCGGGCAGAACCACGGCCGCCGACAGCGGCACCAGCGTCGCCCAGCCGACGGCGATCCCCACGCCGATGATCAGGACGCGCAGCGCCATTCTCAGCTCGCGTTCATATGCGCCGTGAATTCGCGTGAAAAAGTCGCCGCCGCTCTGGGCGTCCCGCGATCCCGACACGACGAATGCGAGCCACGCCTGCAGCTGCCCGCCGGCGGCGCCGACGCGCGATCGGAGATCTGGCGCGACGGTGGGTAAGACGGGTGGCGGCGGGTCGACGCGCGCGCGGTCTGCCGTCGGACGCTGTTGCGGGTGAGCGTAGTTGTCCGGCGCGAGAGCCGGTGACGGTGCATGCCGCAGGTCGGATCGAACGGTGGTCGGCGGATCGCGCCATCGTTGCTCGACGTTCACAACGCCGGTCGGCTGATCGACATCGGGGCGGCCGCCGAGGCCCATACGTTCCAGGCAGCGTGCCCAGGCACGCCGCACTGCATTGCCTTTCTTTCCGGCTCTCGCCTTGCCGGACGTGGCTGGTCGCGGGGACTTGTTTGGCCGGCGTGGTCGTGCGGCGCCCCGCTGCTCGTCGTTCCGATTGCGGTCGAGCGCGTGTTGCAGTCGTCGCAGCTCGAGGATCAGCGCGTCGCCCTGCGGTCCGACGGTCGAAGTCTCCCGGCCGCGGATCCCGTGTGGCCCCGCCGGACCGCCGCGCCTGTGGTCGGACGCGGTCATGCCGGCGCTGTCCCCGCCGCGACGGCGGGGGCCTTTTCTGCGTGTACGGATTTCATCGCCGTGCGCGTCTTGGCCGAGCGCGCGACGCGCGCGAACAGCTCCTCGCGCGGACCGAACGCGATCATGCGCCCCTCGTAAAGGACCATGGCGACGTTCAGAGCGGAAATCGCATCCGGGCGATGCGAGACCATGATCACAATCGATCCTCTCTTGCGCAGCGCCTCGATCGCGCGGCTCAGCGCGAGCTCGCCTTCGGCGTCGAGATTGGCGTTCGGCTCGTCGAGCACCACCAGAAATGGACGGTCGAACACCGCGCGGGCGAGGCCGATGCGCTGGCGTTGCCCTGCGGACAGGTTTCCGCCGCGTTCGCCGATGCGCGTCGCGTATCCATCCGGCAGCCGCAGGATCATGCCATGGGCGCCGGCGAGCTGTGCGGCCTCGATGATGGCGTCCGACGTCGCGGCTTCATCGAAGCGAGCGATGTTTTCTGCGACCGTGCCGTCGAACAGGGCCACGTCCTGCGGCAAGTAGCCGATGTGACGCCCGAGCTCGTCGGGATGCCATTGCTCCAACGCGGCGCCGTCGAGACGGATGGCTCCGTTCGTCGCGGGCCAGACTCCGACCAGCGCCCTGACGAGCGATGATTTGCCGGCCGCGCTCGCGCCGAGCAGCGCCATGCCCATGCCGGCCGTCAGCGTGAAGGAAACCCCGGAGATCACCGTCTTGTCCCGGCCCGGGATCACGACGGTCAGGTTCTCGACCGACAGCTGTTGGCGCGGGCGCGGCAGCACGACCGCAGGCACGGCGGCAGGTGAAGTCGCCTTCAGGATGTCACGCAGCCGTTTGATGCCCTGCCGCGCCGAGATGAGCTGCTTCCAGTTTGCGAGCGCGACCTCGATCGGGGCCAATGCGCGCCCCATCATGATCGACGACGCGATCATCACGCCGCCCGAGGCCTGCTCGATGACGACAAGGTACGCGCCGATTCCCAGCATCGCCGATTGCAGGACGTAACGAACGACCTTGGCGATCGATCCGAGGTTTGCATAGACGTCGCCGACCTGAACGTTCTGCTGAAGGTATAGCTCGTTCGCGTCCGACCATCGTGCGGTGAATCTCCCGGTCATGCCGAGGGCGCGCACCACTTCCGCGTTCTGCCGCGTCGCGTCAGCCATCACCTGCCTGTGGGCGTTGGCGTCCATAGCCGATTTGGCGGCATCCTTCGTGCGGTGCTCGGTGAGCAGTGTCATGCTGACGATGGTCGCGGCGCCGCACACGGCGACGATTCCGATCACCAGGTGAAAGACGAACAACGTGATCAGGAAGATCGGAATCCAGGGCATGTCGAGGAACGCCGTGGGTCCCATGCCCGATAGAAATGTGCGGATCTGATCGAGGTCGCGTAATGGCTGCTGCGCGACCATCGGCTTGGCGCCGCGCAACGGCAGCGTCGCGATCGCGTGATGGATCGGCTGCTGCAGGCCGACATCGAACAGCGCCGCGACACGCCCCAGCATGCGCGCTCGCGCGGCCTCGAAAAATCCCTGGAGCAGGTACGCGACCAGGACGAACGCGGACAACCCCAGCAGCGTCGCGACATTGTGGCTGGGAAGCACGCGATCGTAGACCTGAAGCATGTAGAGCGAGCCCGACAGCATCAGCAGGTTGATCACGCCGCTGAACACGGCGACGCCCAGGAGCCGTCGCGCGCTTCCGCGCAGCCCGAGCATGACCGGGTCATTCGATTCCGAAATGGACATACGCAACTCACCAGCGGAATCGACCGAGGCTGAATTGCTTCGTACGCGATGATGAAGCATTTGTGCTGACGACTGTGATCGTCGATCCGGACAGAAGTTCGGCGGAATTTGGTTCGTCGATCGACTCGCGCGCTGTCGCGACTCGATACGTATGATCCCGCACGCCTGATATTGACTGCCCCAACGTCTGCAATTCAGACCGAGCCGCCTTCAAACCACCCATGAATGATCACACAGTCGGACTCGCTCGCTCTCAATTCAGTCAGATCGTCGCCAAGAAGAGGGACAACAAATTTCGTCTTGGAATTATTCCATACAGATTTTCCAGGGGGCGACACATCTCAGAAGCAGGAGGGAGACATGGCGCACGACAGACACGGTGGCGCTGCGTCTGGACAATCGGTCTGAGGGTGCAGGGATGCCGAAACTCTGCACGGTGGAGGTCAACGGGGAAAGGTTCCGCGCATATCGTGGCGACGTGCTGCTGGACGCGGCGCTGGCCAGCGGCGTCGACATTCCGCACGATTGTCGCTCGGGAATTTGCGGCACATGCAGCGTGCGCGTTCTGACCGGCCGCTTTTTCGGCGGCGAGACCGCCAATTCCGATGTGGTTCAGGCCTGTCGGTGCCGCGTGGTCTCCGACATGAGCATCCTGGTCGAGAAAGTCCCGGACATTGTTGAGGTGTCGGGGTGCGTCAGCAATCTCGTCCAACGCGCCGAGGACGTGGTCGAGGTGTGCGTCACGCTCCCGCAGCCTGTCGCCTATCTGCCGGGGCAGTATTTCTCCGTACAGTTTCGCGGCTTTCCGGCCCGCTGCTACAGCCCGACGGTCCCGCTCGATTGGCCGAGCGACGCGCGGCCGTTGCGGTTTCACGTGCGGCAGGTCGACGGCGGACGCATCTCGTCTGCGCTCGGCAGCAGGATCGTCGAGGGCCGTCGCGTCAAGCTCAACGGTCCATTCGGCTCGGCCTATCTGCGGCGGGATCATGGCGGGCGCATGGTGCTTGTCGCGAGCGGCACCGGCTTTGCGCCGATCTGGGCCATCGCCGAGGCGGCCATCCGCGAACGTCCGAAGCGCGAGCTCGTGCTGATCGTCGGCGCCCGCACGCTCGACTCGCTTTACATGATTCCGGCGCTGTGCCGTCTCGCCTTGTTTCCCGGCGTCACCATCGTACCGGTCGTCTCGGAGCGGCAGTCGATGTCTCGCGCGGTGCACGTAGGCCGGCCGACCGATTACATGCCGGCGCTCTCGCCGAGCGACGTGGTCTATGCAGCCGGCGCGCCGGCGATGGTCGAGGCGGTCGCCCGGATGGCCAAGGCTGCCGGTGCAAGCTGCTTCAGTGATCCGTTCGAGCCGAGTCCGGCCGGCGAGTCGGGGCCCGGCATCCTGTCGCGTGCGGCTGTCTGGCTCTCCGCCGAGCGACAGGCATCGCCGCCGCTGTCGATGGCCGATTGGACGTTTGAAGATCCCAGCATCGGACGGGCGATCCCGGCGCTTGCCGACGCATCACGCTTTCGAGCGAGGTCGGCCGCTGACGGCGCGAGGCGCTGACGTATACGTCGGGCGCGAAGCCGAACGAGCCGCTCATCTCGACGTGGTGAGCGCGCGCGGCCTCGCGGCCAACATGGCCGAAAATTGGCGCTGCCATCAAGTCGTCGCTAAGATTGCCGCGTCGAGACGCGATGCCTCGTGCGGAGTGGGCACGCGCATCTCTCCATCGCACGCGCGCCGCGCACATCAATCGGCAAGTTTGCACCGCAGCCACATCTGCAAATGGCCATAATCCATCATTAACAAAATCATTCGAGCGAGCGACGAGTCTGTCGGCAAGCTCTCCAGAGAACAACGCTGCTCAACCACGAGGTGGAACGACCGAGCGAAGCCAATGCGACGGCGAGGGGACGTCGTCGCGCGAGTAGGTTTGTGTGTGTGTGAGGGGGATCATGTCTTCGATCGTTCGCATTTCGAATTTCACGTTTTACCGGTCCGGTCTGTTATTTCGATGCGTCGCGTCTCGCGCTGAGGAGGTCGGTTTCCGCCGACCCAGTGCGAGCCGGCCTTGTCGCCGTTATTTCGCCTGCCTCGCCGAGCGGCCGCGCTGATTGCGAGGAGGCGACATGGGGCGTCGTGCGAGTCCGAAAACCGATTTTGGCACGGTCGTACTGCATTGGACGTTGGTGGCGCTGCTGGTCGCCAGCATCCTCACCGGCCTGCGGATCGCGACCGTGTCGCCGGACGACATGGCATGGGTGCATGCGCTCGACAGCGTGTTGCCCAGCACGGCCGTGTGGACCATCCACATGCCGGCCGCGGTGGCGCTGTTCGGCCTCGCGCTCGCCTACGCGATCTATGTGCGCCGTGCGGGCCTCACGCGGCGCACCTTGCCCGACCGGGTGCGCCTGATGGGGCTGTTGCGCGGCGGCCAGCCGCGCTGGACCGCGATCAACATCATTCTGACCTGGGTTCTGCTGCTGACGCTGGTCGGCGAGATCGTCACCGGCTGCCTGATGTATCTCGGCTACGGCGGCGTCGTGGTCGAGCTGCACTGGTCCGGCATGTGGCTGCTGCTCGCCGGCGCCGTCGGCCATGTCGCCACCCACTGGGCCATCGGCGGCATGGGCCAGGTCACGCGCATCCTTCGGCCCGGCCGGCTGCCGCCGCCGGCGCCGCCATTCGATCCATTCGATCTGATCGCCGGCCGCGATCCGGCGCCGCGCGTGCCGCTTGAGCGCCCGATCGGCGAGCCGCGGCGGCGCGAGGCGCCGGTCGAGCCGACGCCGCTGGCGCCTCGGCAGGATGTCTCGCTCCAGGCGCATCCGCTGGTCGTCGCGCTCAGCGTCGCGATTGCGGGAATGACCATGATGACCGTCGTCGACCAGGCGACGCTGCGCGACGAATTGCAGATCCGACGCATCAAGCCATCCGAGGCGCCGGTGCTCGACGGCGACCTCTCCGACGCCGCCTGGAGCTCGGCGCGCCCGTTGGTGGTGTTGACCAATCAGGGCGCCAATTTCGACGGCCAGGGCTCCTCGGTGGTCGAGATCCGTGCCGTGCACGACGGCGAGATGGTTTATTTTTCCTTCGTCTGGAGCGACCCGACCCGATCCTTGAAACACCTTCCGCTCATCAAGCGGGAGGACGGCTGGCACGTCGTCCAGGGCAAATACGATCTCGGCGACGAGCACGAATACCACGAGGACAAGTTCTCGGTTCTGCTCACCACCAACGGCGTGCTGCTCGCGGGCGACCGCACCTTCCATGCCGGCCGCGCGCCGGCGGATGGCAAGCCCGCGACGTTCTCAGGACGCGGCCTGCACTTCACCACCGACGGCAGCATCGTCGACGTCTGGCAGTGGCACGCCGCGCGCGGCGGGATGCTCGGATATGTCGATGACGGCCACTTCGGGCCGCCGGCCGAACCGACGCCGGACGAGCTCGCGGGACGCGCCGCCTACAAGGGTGGCTTCGCCGCCGATCCCGGCACCGCGAACTACACGGACAATTTCGAGCAACGCGGGCCCGGCGGCTATGCGCACCCGGTCTGGCCGAAGCGATTGCCGAAGGACTGGCAGCAGACCTGGGCCGCCATGGGCCGCGTCGACGTGAGGTCGAACATCGGCGAGAGCGACGGCGCGCGATGGTGGATGACCGAGGCCGAGTCGGTGCCGTATTCGCCGGAGGCCGATGCGCAGTATCCGGTCAACGCCATGATCCCCGGCGTCATCATCGCCGGCGAATATTCGGGCGACCGCGCCGACGTCCGTTGCGCGGCGCGCTGGGCGGCCGGGCGCTGGGCGCTCGAGATCGCGCGCCGGCTCGACACGAAAAGCCGTTACGACGTCCGCATCGCCAGCGGCGTGTTCATGCGGGTCGCCGCATTCGATCGTTCTCAGATCCGCCACACGCGGCATATCCGGCCGATTCGGCTCGAGGTGGAATAGATGGGAAAGACTCATCGCGTCATCGTCAATGGCCAGGAGTTCACGGCCGGCCGCGGCGACCTGCTGCTCGACGCCGCGCTCATGAACGGGATTCACATCCCGCATGATTGCCGCTCCGGTCATTGCGGGACCTGCAGCGTGCGTGTCGTCACCGGCGAGCTGTTCGGCAGCACGGACTGGCGCGATGCCAGGGCGTGCCAATGCCGGGTCATCTCGGACGTCGAGGTGGCGGTCGAGGATGTGCCCGAGGTCACGACCGTGACCGGCCGCGTGACCGCGGTGATGCCGATGGCGCCGGATATCGTCCTGGTTCGCGTCACGCCGGATGAGGACGTGGAATATCTGCCCGGCCAATATTTCCAGGTGCAATTCCGCGGCTTCACCGCGCGCTGCTACAGCCCGACCGCGTCGTTGGACCGCTCCGACGATCGACGGTCGATCTTCTTCCATGTGCGACGGCTGCCCGGTGGGCACGTATCCTCGGCGCTCGGCGCCGCCATCAAGAACGGGCATCGCGTCAAGCTGAAGGGTCCGTTCGGATCGGCCTTTCTCAGGCTCGGCCAGCGGAACCGCCTGGTCCTGGTCGCGAGCGGAACCGGATTCGCGCCGATCTGGGCGATCGCCGACGCGGCCATGCGGGAGAATCCGCAGCGCGCGCTCGTGCTGGTGGTCGGCGCGCGGTCGATCGAATCGCTCTACATGATCCCGGCGCTGTGGCGGCTCGCCGGATGCCCGAACACCACGATCGTTCCCGTGATCGGCAACCCGCACACGAAGACGCGCGGGATGCAGACCGGGTCGCCGACCGACTATGTGCCCAAGCTCTATCCGGACGATATCGTTTATGTCGCAGGGGCGCCGCGGCATGTCGAATCCGTCAAGAACGTGGCCGAGGCGAGCGGAGCGACTTGGTACGCTGATCCGTTCGTGCCCAGCGCGGAAGGGCAGGAGGGGCTTCTCTCGCGCGTCATGAGCCGACTCCTCGGCGACACCAAGCGAGGCTCGCCGCCGACGGTGCCGGCGCCGCCGCGTCCGCCGCGCAACGACATCACTCGCGATGCAGCGCCGCCCGCGCGCGCGCCGCAGCAGCCGCCTGCCGCGCGTGCACCGCAGCCGCGTCAGCCTCAGACCCAGCCGCGCCAGCCTCAGGCCCAGCCGCCCGCACCGCATTCGCCCGCACCGCATCCCCAGGCGCAGCGCCCACAGGCGCCGCAGCCTTTGCGTTTCGACCGGGCTGCTGCGCCGCTGCGCATGCCGCGCTCGTAGACACCGCGCGGCTTTTCTCGATCAGGCACAAAGCGAAGGGCCGGGATTTCTCCCGGCCCTTCGTTCGTGATGAATATGTGGCTACGTCACATATTGTGGTGGCCGCCGTCGGTGCCGCCGTTCGGCAGTATGCCGTCATCCTCGAGCTCGAAATGCACGCCAGCCGGCAGCTCGCCGACGCTTTCGTAGGCGCCGTAGACGGTCTGGGTCACCGTGATGTCGCTGGCCTTCACCAGGTTGCCATAAACGGTGATCGTGCCGAGCAGGTCCTCGTCATGCGCGCCGGCGTTGCCCTGCTGGCTGATCACGGTGATGACGCTGTCGAGACGACCGTCGCCGTTGACGTCCTTGTGGTCGATCGACTTGACCTCGGCGGTGTGGCCCGAGATTTCGATCTTGTCGCCCTGGGCGCGATTGAAATCCCGGATCACGTCGTTGCCGATTCCGTCGACCCAGTGGTCATGGACGTTGTTGTTCTCGCCCGTCACGCCGACCCAGTCGATCGTGCCGTCGGCATTGACGTGCTTGGCGACGATCTCCTCCTTGGCGTTGACGTTCATTTCGAAGCGGAAGGTGTCGCCCCCCGCGCCGCCGATCAGCGTGTCGTTTTTCGCCGTGAACGCGGCGGATTCGGCGCCGAAGATGATCGTCTTGCCATCCTGTGCCGCCACCATCTCGCCGGCATCCGAGCGGCTCAGCAACACGTCGTTGCCGTTGCCGCCCTCCATCCGATCGGCGCCGAAGCCGCCGACCAGAAGGTCGTTGCCGGTGCCGCCGCTGAGCGTGTCGTTGCCGGACCCGCCCCACAGCTTGTCGTTGCCGGAGCCACCGTCGAGCGTGTCGTTGCCGGCCATGCCGGAAACGGCATCGTCGCCGCGGCCGGCGAACAACATGTTGTTGCCGGTCGAGCCGTTCATGTGATCATGGTCGGCGCTGCCGCCGGTCAAGGACGAGAGCAGGTCCTCGAACCGGTTGCCGCCACCACCAAACAGCCATCCCCAGTTAAAGAGTGGCATCGCTTACCCCTTCCTGTTTGAGAGCGCCTCGACAAGCAACAAACGACTGTCGCCCCCGCGATCGCGACGGCCCAGCACACACAAGGAGGTGAGGCGTGACCCCTCCCAACTGCAAAGGAAACACGCGATCAAGCCCCGGGCGGGACCATCTCTGGGCAAACCTTCTGCCGTGCTGGGGCGGTGCTGAGGCTCTTTTACGACCGCAGTCGCAACAGGTTGCCTTCGAAGTGCCTCCGCTTCTCCGCAGTAACAGCAAACTTTCCGCCGACCGAGCATGCGACAAGCGGTGACAATTCGCTTGCGGGGGTGAGCGTCATGGTCGTGTCCTGTGTTTCTTCTTGCCTGAATGCCGCGACATTCGCGGAGCTCGACCGAGCACCAAGCCGGCGCGCCGCATCTGAGATGATGGCGGCGGGACGACGTCTCGGCGCAATCGATCACACGGCGGTCCGCTGATCATGCTCGCGCGCTCGCCTGCCGCCGTCGCGGCTCCGCCCGACGAGGTCACCGAGGCATTGAAGCAATGCCGCCCGGCATTCACCGGCGTTGCGGTGTTCTCCGCCTGCGTGAACGTGCTGAGCCTGACCGGCTCTCTTTATATGCTGCAGATGTCCGATCGCGTCTTGGCGAGCCGCAGCGTCTCGACGCTGGTCTTCCTGTCGCTTCTGGCGCTCGCCGCCTATCTGCTGTTGGGCGTGCTCGACGCGTTGCGCCACCGCATGCTCTCACGCATCGGCGCCAAGTTCAGCGAGGCGCTCATGTGGCGCATCTATGGCGCAGGGGCAGAGCTCGCACTCAAGGGCTCGCGGCCGACGGTCGCGACCCAGGCGATCCGCGATCTCGACCAGGTGCAGAAATTTCTCTCCGGCTCCGGGCCGACGGCGTTCTTCGACATGCCGTTCATGCCGCTGTTCTTCATCGTCGCGTTCCTGATGCACCCGTGGTTCGGGCTCCTGATCATCGCCGGGGGCGCCGTCATTGTCGTGCTGTCGATGCAGACGGAGCTGCGGACCCGCGGGCCCACCATGGCCGCCACGATCAGCGGCGCGGCACGGCATGCGATCGCCGAGGCGAGCTTCCGCAATGCCGAGGTGCTCAGGGCCATGGGCATGACCGGCGCTTTCACGCAGACCTTCATTGAGGCGAATGCGCGCTTTGCGGCGCATAGTCTCGAGGCCAGCGACGCGGCGGGCGGGATCGGCGCGATGGCCAAGGTGTTTCGCGCCGTCTTGCAATCGGCGGTGCTCGGCCTCGGCGCCTATCTCGCGATCCAGGGCGAGGTGACGCCGGGCGCCATGATCGCGGCCTCGATCCTCACCGCCCGCGCGCTTCAGCCGGTCGAGGTGGCGGTCGCCAGTTGGCGAAGCTTCGTCGCTTCGCGCCAGGGCTTCGGCCGTCTGCGCAAGCTGCTCGCGGAGGTCAGCCAACCGGCGGAGCGCCTGGCGCTTCCGCCGCCGCGGTCACGGCTGTCGGTCGAGAACGTCTACGTCGTCGCGCCGGGTCAGATGAGGCCGATCATCAACGGCATCTCGTTCGAGCTCAGAGCCGGACAAGGTCTCGCCATCATCGGGCCGAGCGCGTCGGGGAAGTCCACCCTGGCCCGCACGCTGATCGGCGTCTGGGCGGCCGCACGGGGCAAGGTGTGCTTCGACGGCGCGCCGATCGAGCATTGGGACAATGCCTATCTCGGGCGGCACGTCGGCTACCTGCCCCAGGACATCGAGCTGTTCGACGGCACGGTCGCCGCGAACATCTCGCGTTTCGAGCCCGACGCGTACGCCGATGACATCATTCAAGCCGCGCGCGACGCGGCAGCGCACGAGATGATCCTCGGTCTGCCGCAGGGCTACGAGACGCGCGTCGGCGACGACGGCGCGGCCCTGTCGGCGGGCCAGCGTCAACGTGTCGGCCTGGCGCGGGCGCTCTACGGGCAGCCGTTCATCGTCGTGCTCGACGAGCCCAACTCCAATCTCGATTCGGAAGGCGAGGACGCGCTGGTCGACGCGATCATCGGCGTGCGGGAGCGGGGCGGCATCGCCGTCGTGGTGACGCATCGGCCGACGGCGCTGTCCAGCGTCGACCTGGTCGCCGTCATGGTCGGCGGCCGGCTGCAGGCCTTCGGCAAGAAAGAAGACGTGATGCAGCGCATGACCCGTCAGGCCGGCCAACGGCCGGCGGAGGTCCAGAAGGCTCCGGACACGCAGCAGGTCCACAAGGCTCCGGACGCGCAGCAGACCGCCGCCCAAAAGACGACGACGCGCGAGACGGCCTAGGGGGAGCGATGAACCAACGGACATTCGAACCGGAGCATCGGCTGTCGCGGCGTGACGCCGCCAAGGAGGCGTTCAAGGACCTCCTGCTCGAGGCTTATCGCGAGCGCGAAGCGTTGCTGCGCGGCCGGGTCACCCTGATCCCGGAGCAGCATGACATGACCGACGCGCGCGTCGCGCCTTCGCATGCGGACCGGCCGCGTGTCGACAGGGCGCGGACCGAGAGGCCGCGGATCGACACGGCGCGGATCGACACGCCGCGGACCGACATGCCGCGGACCGATGCGCCGCGGGCGGAGCGGCCGCATCGGCCGCCGCATCTGCGCGAGGTGGAAAATCCCCGCCCGCGGCCGACCCCGCGATTGCTGGACATCACAGGCGGAGAGATTCAGCCGCCGCGCCCGCGTGTCGCGGAGCGAGATCAGCGGGTCGTCAATCTCCGCACGCGCGAGGCGCCTCCCGCCAACGTGGCGCTCAGGTCACCTGAGCCGGGCCCCATGCCGTCGCGGCCGGAGATCAAGGCGCTCGCCTCCGCGGCCACCGCCGTCACCGCAAAGCTGCCGGCCACCGTTGCGCGCAATCTGGTGGACACTTTCCTTCCGTCGAACGAGAAGGAGGCCGATCACGACGTCGCCCTGCAGCGGCTGTGGAAGCGTGGCCTCGTTTTCATCGCGGTGTTCGGCGGCGCGCTCGGGTTCTGGATGGTCGCGACCACCATGTCGAGCGCCGTGATCGGCCCCGGTCAATTCGTCGTCGACGGCAGCGTCAAGAAGGTCCAGCACCCGACCGGCGGCGTGGTCAGCCAGCTCCTCGTGCGCGAAGGCGACCAGGTGGCGCAGGGCGACCTGCTCATTCGCCTCGACGAGACGGTCATGCGCTCCAACTACCAGGTCGTCGCCGGACAGATCGACGAGCTCATCGGCCGCAAGGTGCGGCTCGAGGCGGAGCGGGACGGCAACGACGCGATCGACATTCCTCCCGAGGTGGCGAGCCGCATGAACGACCCGGAGGTCGCCCGCATCGTCGCCGCCGAGCGCAAGCTGTTCCAGGCGCGGCGCTCGGCCCGCGAAGGCCAGCGTACCCAGCTCACCAAGCGCATCACCCAGCTGCAGAACGAGATCGTCGGACTGCGCGCGCAGCTCGAGGCCAATGGGCGCGAGAGCGGGATCATCGCCGACGAATTGAAAGGGGTGCGTGAGCTGTTCGCCAAGCAGCTGACGCCGATCATGCGGTTGAGCGCGCTCGAGCGCCAGGCCGTCAACCTCAGCGGCCAGAAGGGGCAGCTCACCGCGTCGATCGCGCAGACCGAGGGCAAGATCGCCGAGATCGAGCAGCAGATCCTGAATATCAACGAAGACCTCCGCGCCGAGACGCAAAAGGAGCTGCGCGAGGTCCAGGGCAAGATCGCCGAGCTGTCGGAACGCCGCATCGCCGCGGATGACACGCTCAAGCGGGTCGAGATTCGGGCGCCGAGCTCCGGGACCGTGCATCAGCTCGCCGTGCACACGGTTGGCGGGGTCATCAGCGCCGCCGAGCCGGCTATGGTCATCGTTCCCAACAAGGAGGAGCTGATCGTCGAGGCGAGGATCACGCCGCAGGATCGCGACCAGCTCCAGCTCGGCCAGAAGGTGGTGGTGAAGGTGCATACGTCGAACCAGCGCAACACGCCGGAGCTCAATGGAACGCTGACGCGGATCGCCGCCGACGTCTCCAAAGAGTCGAACACCCCAGCGCCCTACTACCAGGTCTGGGTGACCGTCGCGAAATCCGAGCTGACGCGCCTGCGCGGCGTCCACATCAACGCCGGCATGCAAGTCGACGTGTTCATCGAAGCCGGGTCGCGCTCGCCGCTCAGCTACCTGCTCCGGCCGCTCACCGACCAGGTGTCCCGCGCGTTCCGCGAGCGTTGAGAGACTGCAAGTCTTTGTCCGCGCGGACGTTGTCCAGTGTTGCGTGCCAGGGGAAGGGGTCCTGATGTCGGTTTGTAGGAGGGTCAGCGTGCTTGGGCTTGCGACGATTGCGGTGCTCGGGCTCGCCGAGCACAGGCACGCGCATGCCGAGACGCTGACGGCCGCTCTCGCCAAGGCCTATATCAACAATCCGCAATTGAACGCACAGCGCTCCTTCGTCCGGCAGACCGAGGAGCAGGTCAATGGGGCGATGGCGGGCTACCTGCCGCGCTTCGAGCTGAACGGCAACGTCGGTCCTCAGTATACAGACAGCAAGTTCAGGCACACCGACTTTCACAAGCGCGAGCAGGTGACGGCCGGCAGCGTTGGCGTGACCGGGTCGCAGACGCTGTTCGACGGCTTTCGTACCACCAACAACGTGCGCGCAGCCGGCGGCAAGTCACAGGCCGCGTATGAGGTGCTGCGCGTGATGTCGCAGCAGATCCTGCTCGATGCCACGACCGCCTACATGAACGTCATCCGCGACACCGCGGTTCTGCAGCTGCAGCGCCACTACGTGGAGATGCTGCAGGAGCAGCTCAAGCACGCGCGTCAGCGACTCCAGTTGCGAGAAGTGACGAAGACCGACGTCTCGCAGGCGGAGACACGCCTGGCGGGCGGCCGCTGGCAGCGGTCCGCCGCCGAAGCGGCGCTCAACGCCTCGCGCGCGGCGTACCGGCGCATCATCGGCGAGGAGCAGAACGACACGCTGACGCCGGCCACCACGGTCGACCGCCTGTCGCCGCAGACGGTTCAGGAGGCGATCGCCGTCGCGCTCAACGAGAATCCGTCGGTGCTCGCAGCCCAGCTCGGCATCGACGTTGCCGCCATTCAGGTGAAGATCGCCGAAGGCGCGCTCTATCCGACCGCGAAGCTCGAGGCCGGCGTGCAGCAGAACTGGAGCATGAACACGGCGGTCGAGCGGCAGTTTCAGGCGGGCGCCTTCGTCAGCCTGTCGGTGCCGCTCTACCAGGGCGGCGCCGACTACTCAGCGATCCGCGAGTCCAAGGAAGCCGTCAGCCAGAAGAAGTTCGATCTCGACCGCACGCGCGACCTTGCGCGCGCAGCCGTCGTCGAGGCGTGGGGGCAGCTCACCGCGTCGAAAACGCAGATCGAAGCGGCGCAGTCGCAGGTCGCCGCCGCGGAGTCCGCGCTCAACGGCGTCGAACAGGAAGCGCGCGCCGGCCAGCGCACCACGCTCGACGTCCTCAACGCGCAGCAAGAGGTGGTCAACGCCAGGATCACGCTTGTCACGACGCAACGCGATCGCGTGGTTTCCTCGTACGGGTTGCTCTCCGCGATCGGACGCCTGGAGCCGGAGATCCTTCAGCTGTCGGCCGCGGTCTACGATCAGAGGCAGCCGAAGGCTGCGAGCAAGTAGAGTTGGAGGGATTTTGACCCCGGATTGACGCGAGTCCACCTCTCCTCGTTGGCGAGGGGTCGCGAGCGACTGTCCGCCGAAGCTCGACTTGTCCGCCGAAGCCCGCAGGGCGAAGGTTGAAGAGCGAAGGCGGAAGCGAGCGGGTGAGGGGGCGCCCCTCATCCGGCGCACCATGTTCGCCGACCTCTCCCCAACGCGGAGAAGTGCCTGTTCGGCGGCGCCCTGCCGCCGATCGTTACGGCGCCGATCGCAATGCCCGCAAATGGCGGATCGGGCCGCCCGGCGCGATCGCCTGCGCCGCGGCCACGATGGCATTCGCGTCGATGCCGTAGTGCTGATAGAGCTCGGAGAGCGAGCCGGTCTGGCCGAAGTGCTCGACGCCGAGCGCGCGCACACGGTGGCCGTTCACGGCGCCGAGCCATGCGAGCGTCGCCGGATGGCCGTCGAGCACGGTGACCATGCCGCAATGGGGTGGCAGGTCGGCGAACAGCCGTTCGATATGGGAGCGGGCGTGCACCAGCCCGCGCTCGCGCGCGCGCTGCGCCGCGGTCCAGCCGGCGTTGAGACGATCCGCCGAGGTGACCGCGAGGAGGCCGATGTCGCGCCGGTCCTCCGCCATCAGGCCGATCGCCTGGATCGCTTCCGGTGCGATCGCACCCGTGTAGGCGACCACCACCTGGCAGTTCGGGCCGGGCGGGCGCAGCCAATAGGCGCCGTCGACGATCGCCTGCCGCAGCTCAGGCGTCATCGTACGCCTGATCTGCTCGATCGGCCGTGTCGACAGCCGCAGATAGATCGAGCCGCCGGTCTCGTCGCGCAGCCAGTTGCGCTCCGACGCGGCGGCATCGCCGTCCTTCTGGATGTAGTCGAATGCGAAGGCGAGAATGGCGGCGAGCTCGTCGACGAATGCCGGCTCGAACGCGGCGAGCCCGTCCTGCGCCATGCCGATCAGCGGCTGCGCGATCGACTGGTGCGCGCCACCCTCCGGCGCCAGCGTGATGCCTGACGGCGTCGCCGCCACGATGAACCGCGCCTCCTGGTAACAGGCATAGTTCAAGGCATCGAGGCCGCGCGCGATGAACGGATCATAGAGCGTGCCGATCGGGATCAGCCGCTCGCCGTGCAGCGAATGGGACAGGCCGAGCGCCGAGAGCAGGATGAACAGGTTCATCTCGGCGATGCCGAGCTCGAGATGCTGGCCCTTGGGCGAGAATTCCCAGTTGAAGGTCGACGGGATGCGCTCGCTGCGGAAGGTGTCGGCCATCTGCTGCCGCGCGAACAATCCGCGCCGATTGACCCACGGGCCGAGATTGGTCGAGACGGTGACGTCCGGCGAGGTGGTGACGATCCGCTCGGCGAGCGTCGTCTTCTCCCGCGCGATCTCGTTGAGCAGGGCGCCGAACCCGGTCTGGGTCGACATCTCCGGCTGGATCGTCACGGCGAGCTCCGACGGCACGTCGATGCGCGGCGGCTTGAACCGGCGCGGCCCGCCGGCGGCGAACGGCACGCGGTCGAGAAATTTTTGCGCGGCATCGCTGGCGATGCTCAGGCCCTCGAACGCGTCCCACTCGTGGCCGGGCCGGATGCTCATGGCCGCGCGAAAATTCTCCATCTGCGCCGGCGTCATCAGGCCGGCGTGGTTGTCCTTATGCCCGGCGAACGGCAGCCCGAAACCCTTGACCGTGTAGCAGATGAAGCAGGTCGGCCGGTCGTGGTCGATTGCGCTGAATGCCTCGATCAGCGACGGCAGGTCGTGGCCGCCGAGATTGTTCATCAGCCGAGCGAGCTCGTCGTCGCTGCGCGACGCGATCAGCTTCGACACCGCGCCCTGGTCGCCGATGTCGTCATTGAGCCGCTTGCGCCAGGCGGCGCGGCCCTGGAACACCAGCGCCGAATAGAGCTGGTTCGGACATTGGTCGATCCACGCGCGCAGCTTGTCGCCGCCGGGCTCCTTGAAGGCGGCCTGCTGCAGCGAGCCGTACTTGAGGATCACCACGTCCCAGCCGAAGTTTTCGAACAGCTGCTCGTAGCGCTCCCACAGGCCCTCGCGCACCACCGCGTCGAGGCTCTGGCGATTGTAATCGATCACCCACCAGCAATTGCGCAGGCCCTGCTTCCAGCCTTCGAGCAGCGCCTCGAAGATATTGCCCTCGTCGAGCTCGGCGTCGCCGACCAGCGCCACCATGCGGCCTTCCGGACGGTCGAGGCTCCAGCCGTGCGCCCGCACGTAATCCTGCACCAGCGAGGAGAACAGCGTCTGCGCGACGCCGAGGCCGACCGAGCCGGTCGAGAAGTCGACGTCGTCGACGTCCTTGGTGCGCGACGGATAGCTTTGCGCGCCCTTGTAACCGCGGAAGTTCTCGAGCTTTTCGCGGCTCTGCTTGCCCAGGAGATACTGGATCGCGTGATAGATCGGCGACGCGTGCGGCTTGACTGCGACGCGATCCTGCGGCCGCAGCACGCGGAAATAGAGCGCCGCCATGATGGTCGCGAGCGATGCCGACGAAGCCTGGTGGCCGCCGACCTTGAGGCCGTCGGCATTGTCGCGCAGATGGTTGGCGTTGTGGATCATCCAGCTCGCGAGCCACAGCACCTTGCGCTCGAGCTCGCCGAGAATGCGCAGCTCGTCCGGCGTCAGTCCGCTCGGTCGTCGGTCGTTCATCGGGTCGGCCTCGATTCGGCGCTTATATAGTGTCCGACCTGCGCGGGCAGAGGCTGCCAATCCTGATCACATCGGCGAGACAAACTGGTGTATTCTGCCACAAACGGCGGCAATTTGGGTGATTTATGCCAATTCCCAAGCTGGACGATCTCGACCGGAAAATCCTGGAACATCTTCAGGCGGACGGCCGCATGAGCCTGGCCGACCTGGCTGCCAAGGTCGGCCTGTCACCGTCACCCTGCCTGCGGCGGGTCCGCAACCTGGAGCGCGCGGGCGTGATCTCGCGCTATGTCGCCGTGCTCGACCAGCGTGCCGTCGGCTTGCCGGTCAGCGTGTTCGTCTCGATCAAGCTCGAGAAGCAGCGCCAGGAATCGCTCGATCGCTTCGCCAAGGCGATCGCCCGCTGGCCCGAGGTGCTGGAGTGCTATCTGATGACCGGCCCGCGCGACTACTGGCTGCGCGTCGTGGTGCCGGACCTCGCCGCCTACGAGCGTTTCGTCAAGCAGAAGCTGACCCGGCTCGAAGGCATTGCCTCGATCGAGTCGAGCTTCGCGCTCGAGCAGGTGAAGTACACGAATGTACTGCCGGTGGCGCTGGCGTAGCGGGGTCCTCACGGCGCATAGGATCATCCCGGCTCATGCAGCCGGGATGATCTCTGGTTGACTTGGCGACTTGACTTGGCGACTTGACTTGGCGACGACGCGTCAGTGCCAGATGTGCTCGAAGTGATGGTGAGCAGAGTGCTCGACGTGATGAGCGGATTGATCAACGTGATCATGGCCGGACGTCTGGTCGTCATCAGCAGAGTTTGTTGCGCCTCCATTGCCATTGTTGCCACCGGCAGCATTGCCGCCAGCGGTGTTGCCAGCGGCAGCACTGCGCACGTCCGTGCCCAGCGCGGCGACGCTGGCATCGACGGCCTGCGCGTCGCCGTTCAGCAGGGCACGAATGAGCGCCGCGATGTCGTTCGCAACAGCGCCGGCAATCGGTACGGTCGCTGGCCCGTCTGAACCCTGGTGCGATGTGGCGGGGTCACCGCCGGTCCCGGTTGCCGGAGGCGACCCATCGCCTGCCGGCGCGCCGCCGCCACTTCCTCCCGCTTGCGTGCCGCCGCCATCCGCCGGGGCGCCGCCGGCCCCTCCGGCCTGTGCGCCGCCGTCTGTCGGGGCGCCGCCCCCATCTGCCGGAGCGCCGCCACCACCTCCGCCAGCTTGCGCGCCACCGCCATCTGCTGGAGCACCGCCGCCGTCTGCGGGCGGCTGCGGGTTCGGGGTCACGGCCGTCTCCTGTGCCGCTGCTATCACATCGGCATAGGTGCCGCCGTCCGCCTTCATGTTGTTGCTGCCGACGTCCGCGGAGTTCGTGGCAAGCTGCTCCGCCGCCGCGGCGACTTCGCCCGCATTGTGCGTCTGCAAGCCTTCGATCAGCGCGGTCGCCGCGACGCCGCTCGTGCCGTCTGTCCGGAATTCGTTCCAGAACCGCGCCGACCACAGGCCGCCTTGCGCCTGATCGAACGCGTTGGCGCTGTCGCGGTAGGTCTGGATCTGCGTGATCAGGTCAGCAGCATCGGCCTGGAAGCCGCCGTTCGCGATTGCGACCGCCGCCTGTCCAAGGTGGTTGCTGTCCTGGATCCATTGCGTGACAAACGCCTCCTGCTCGGCATTGTCGTGAAACGGCGTAGCCGGGATGTTCAGATCGGGCAGCGGCGTCGGATTGAACAGCGCCTGAACGCCCGGGTCACCCTGGGCGATATCGATGATGTCGCGATGGATGTCGTTGATCGCACGGCCGACGAACTGGCCGAGATCGGTCCCCAGGATCAGGGTGCCGGTCGGCGAGTTGGCGTTCACGACGGAGGCGATCTCCTCATCGAGCTGCCTGATGATGACGTGCGTATGCAGATCGCTCAGGTTGTTGATCTGCGGGACCGCCTCGCTCAGCGCTTGCTGGACGCCGATCAGGTCCGACACGATCAGGTTGACCTGATCCGGGCCGACACCGCCGATCTCGCGTGTCGTTGCGTCATTGAACAAGTCCGTGGCCGTCAACGCCATGGCAATTCTCCCCTGTTTGCGCCCCCGCGCTCACAAAATCTGATTGCACAGCGGCAATGACGCGCACGAACGCTCCGCCAGCCGAGATGCATGGCGGCCTGCCGAGCGATTGCGCGGAAGAGCCGAGAAATGCACCGTGCGAGTCGACTTTGACGGCAGAGCGGCACTGCAAAGGCATTGCTTGGATATTGTTCGGCCCGCGAGCCGTTCGGAGTGCGGCACCAGTATGGTGTTTCTGAGAATCGCTTGCCCTCGCGACGACCGCACCACGCGCTGGCAACTTTGCTATTGTGCTGCAAGACCCGGTACATGGACGGCTCGGCGATGGCGCCCGCAATTGCCCTTGAAAAGCTCGACTCGGTCGCGCGGTTGACGCTCAATCGGCCGGAGCGTGCCAATGCGTTGACGCAAGGTATGCTCGACGAGATCAACGCGGCGCTGGACGCGCTCGAGCGCGATGCGAGCATCCGTGTGGTGATCGTGCGCGGCGCCGGCGCGGCGTTCTCGTCCGGCTTCGATCTCAAGGAGCAGATGGAGCGGCGACCGTCCGGCACCGAGCAGTGGCGCCCGCTGCTGCGCAAGGACTTCGACACCACCATGCGGTTCTGGCACTTCCCGCGCCCGACCATCGCGGCGGTGCGCGGTCCGTGCCTTGCCGGCGCGTGCGAGCTGGCGCTCGCCTGCGACATCACCATCGCCGCGGACGACGCGTTCTTCGGCGAGCCCGAGCTGAAGTTCGGCGCCGGCATCGTCACCATGATCCTTCCATGGGTGGTCGGTCCGAAGATCGCCAAGGAGATCATCCTGACCGGCGAGGACCGCATCACGGCGGCGCGCGCCAGAGAGCTCGGCCTGGTCAACCGGATCGTGCCGGCCGGCGAGCTCGACGACGCGGCGCTCGCGCTCGCCCGCCACATCGCGGCGATCGATCCGGACCTGGTCAAGCACACCAAGCAGGCGATCAACCGCGCGTACGAGGCGCAGAACATGCTGGCGGCGCTGGAGGAGGGGCTCGCCATCGATCTCGCGATCGAAGGCGCGGGCTCGCCGGACAAGATCGCGTTCATGGACATCGCCCGCCGCGACGGATTGAAGGCCGCGCTCGCCTGGCGCGACGCGCGGTTTCGGAAATAGCCCGACATGAGCGAGCTTGCGCATTTTCTTGCCGCCGCGCTGCGCTCTGCGTCCCACCACGTTGAAAGCATCGACGGCAGTCGCGTTGCGCCGCAGGCGCTGATCACGCTCGCCGAGCGCGTCGCGAAAGGACTCGCCGATCGCAACGTCCGCCCGGCCGAGCCCGTGCATGTGCGCATCGGCAATCGGCCAGCCGATATCGGCGCGCTGCTCGGCATCTGGCAGGCTGGCGCCGTCGCGGTGCCGGTCCACGTCTCTGCTGCGCCACTCACCATCGCCTCATTGCAGGCGTCGACCGGCGCGCGGTTCCTGGTCGACGGCGACGACGTAGAAACGGTCGCGTCGTCAACCCCCACCGAGCGGTCGCTGCTGCGCGACGCGGCACTGGTGATCTTCACCTCCGGCAGCACCGGCCAGCCAAAGGGCGTGGTCATCGGTCACCAATGCTTGACCAGCAAGCTCGGCGTGCTCGATCGCCTGCTGAACATTCGCGCCGACGACCGTGTGCTCGTGCCACTGCAGCTGACCTTCATCTTCGGCCTGTGGGTCAGCCTGCTCGCGTTGCATGCGGGCGCGCGGCTGGTGCTGGTGCCGAGATTCTCTGCCGCAGATATGGCGCGTAGCCTCGCGGGTACCGCGACCGTGATCGGCGGCGTGCCGTCGATGTTCCGCGCGCTGGTCGCCGCGGGAATGTCAGCGCCCGGCTTGCGGCTGATTCTGACCGGCGGCGAGGTTCTGCCGGTGCCGCTCGCGCGGGCGCTGCGCGCAGCAGCGCCGAACGCCGGGCTCTATGATCTCTACGGTCTGACCGAAACTGGATCGTGCGACTTCGTGCTGCGGCCGGACAATCAGCCGGATGGCCTCGGCACGATCGGCACGCCGACCGACAACGTCACCTTCCGCATCGAGGCCGGCGAGCTGCAGATCCGCACGCCGTTCGGGATGCTCGGCTACCTCGACGCGCCGCAGCTCACGGCCGACTCTTTCACTGACGGCTATTTCAAGACCGGTGACCTGGCGTGCGAATCTGGTGGCCGCGTTCAGCTGATCGGCCGCGCCAAGGACATCATATCGCGCGGCGGCATCAAGATCGCTCCGCTGGAGATCGACAATATTCTTTGTGAGCACCCCGACGTGATGGCGGCGTTGTGTGCCGGCGTGCCCGACGGACGGCTCGGCGAGGTCATTCACGCGGTGATCGTGCGTCGGCCCGGGTGCGACGTCAGTGCGGAAGTGCTGCGCGACTGGATGCTGGCGCGGACCGAGCGCTTCAAGGTGCCGGAAAAATTCTATTTCAGGGACGCGTTGCCGGCCGGGCCGACCGGCAAGGCGGATCGGCGCGCCGTCGCGCGGCTCGCGTCGCCATGACTAATGCGAGATCATCCATGGCCGTTTCGACGGGAACACCTTGGCGCCATTTTTCGTGCGACGCATCGAGTGCGACGGCGTGCCCGAGCAGCACGTGCAGCCGGCGCCGTGCGCCTTGCTCTGCGACAGCGTGCGCGGCGCGTGTGCGCTGCGCTCATTGGTGGCGTGCGCCGTGCGCAGCTCGGTCGACATGGTCGAGAAATGCGGCGCGCGCAGGAATGCGCGCGGCGCCGGCGTGCCGCACTCCGGACAATCCGAGGTCAGATCGCATTCGGCCATCGGCCGCATCATCGTGAACGGGCCGCAATCGTTGCAGAGATAATCGTAGACGGGCATGGCGTTCCCCATTGCTTGAGACTGTGGAGGTCCGGGACCGTGCCGGGTTCGGCCCGGACCTCCTCTGCCGGATGTGGGTCCTATTTATCCGGCGAGAGCGGCATCGGGACTCCCCCCAATGAATGCACCGTCGGGCCGGCGGCGCTCGGCATCACGTCGAAGTCGAAGATGTCGGTCGGCAGCCACAAGGTCGCGCAGGCGTTCGGGATGTCGACGACGCCCGAGATGTGTCCCTGGCATGGCGCGGTGCCGAGGATCGCGTAGGCCTGTGCTTTCGTGTAGCCGAACTTGGTCAGGTACTCGATCGCGTTGAGGCATGCTTGGCGGTAGGCGATGTGGACGTCGAGGTAGTACTGCTTGCCCGCCTCGTCGACCGAGATGCCTTCGAAGATCAGGTAGTCGTTGTATTTCGGCGTGATCGGGCTCGGCTTGAAGATCGGGTTCTTGATGCCGTACTTGGCCATGCCGCCCTTGATGATGTCGACCTTGAGGTGCAGCCAGCCGGCCATCTCGATCGCGCCGCAGAAGGTGATCTCGCCGTCGCCCTGGCTGAAATGCAGGTCGCCCATCGAGAGCCCGGCGCCTTTGACGTAGACTGGGAAGTAGATCTTCGAGCCGCGCGACAGGTCCTTGATGTCGCAATTGCCGCCGTGCTCGCGCGGCGGCACGGTGCGCGCGCCTTCGGCCGCGACCTTGTCTTTCGCCGCGCCGGTGGCGCGGCCGGCATGGGCGGTGGCGCCGAACGGCGGCGCCGCGAGCGGCGGCACGCGGTTCGGATCGGTGGCGATGAACGCGGTCTCGCGCGCGTTCCAGGTGTCGAGCAGTTTCTGGTCCGGCAGGCAGCCGATCAGGCCGGGGTGGATCAGGCCGGCGAAGCTGACGCCCGGCACATGGCGCGACTTCGTATAGAGGCCGGAAATGTCCCAGATCGACTTCTGCGCCTGCGGGAAGTGATCGGTGAGGAAGCCGCCGCCGTTCTGCTTGGAGAAGAAGCCGTTGAAGCCCCACAGGCTCTCCGGCAGCGCGCCGACGTCGAGCAGGTCGACCACCAGGAGGTCGCCGGGCTCGGCGCCCTCGACGCCGATCGGTCCCGACAGGAAGTGAACGATGGTGAGGTCGATGTCGCGCACGTCGTCGGCCGACTCGTTGTTCTGGATGAAGCCGCCGGTCCAGTCGTAGGTCTTGACGATGAAGTCGTCGCCCGGCTTCACCCAGGCGACGATCGGGATGTCCGGGTGCCAGCGGTTGTGGATCATGTCGTTCTTGTAGGGAGACTCCGACAGATCGATGTCGATCAGCGTTTTCACCCCGCTCGGCTTCCCCGTCATCTGTGATGTTGTCATCATTTGGTTCATGGCCGTCTCCCTTCGTGAACGCTCCTGTTAAACCGCGAGAAAACGTGCAATCGCCGCCTCGTCGACGCGGGCACGCGTATCGGAATGGACGATGCGGCCGTTCTCCATCACGAGGATGCGGTCGGCCACGTCGAGGATGAAGCTGAGCACCTGCTCGCACACGACGATGCAGAGGTTGGTCATGTCGCGGATCTGGCGCAGGAGCCGCGCGATGTCCTTGATGATCGACGGCTGGATGCCCTCGGTCGGCTCGTCGAGCAGCAGGATCTTCGGGTCGCTCGCCAGCGCGCGGGCGATCGCGAGCTGCTGCTGCTGCCCGCCTGAGAGATTGCCGCCGCGCCGCTTCTCGAACTCCTTGAGGATCGGGAACAGCGCATAGATCTCGCGCGGCACGATGCTCTTGCCGGTGACGACGAGCCCGGTCTCGATGTTCTCGAGCACCGTCATGGTGCCGAAGATCTGCCGGCCCTGCGGCACATAGGCGATGCCCTGCTTGACCCGCGCATGGCTCGGCAGGCCGGCGACGTCGTTGCCGTCGATCAGGATCTGGCCGGATTTCGCCGGCATCACGCCGATCAGCGACTTCATCAGGGTCGACTTGCCCATGCCGTTGCGGCCGACCACGGCGACGATCTCGCCCGGCTGCACCGCGAGGTCAATGCCGTGCAGCACCTCGCTCTGGCCGTAGGCGGCGTTGAGATTGCGGACCTCGAGCATCACGATCTCCGTTCCTTGTTCGTCAAAGCGGGCACTGCCTCTCGCTCCCTCCCCCGCTTGCGGGGGAGGGTTGGGGAGGCGGTTGAGTCGGAAGGCACGTGGCGTCGCCGTGCCCCACTCACAATCGGCTGTGAGATCATGTGCGCGCTCATCCTCAGTGCCCCAGATAAACTTCCTTCACCTTCGGATTGGCCTGCACCGTCGCCATGTCGCCTTCGGCCAGCACCTTGCCCTGGTGCAGCACGGTGACCCGGTGCGCGATGCTCTCGACGAACTTCATGTCGTGCTCGATCACGATCACCGAGCGGTTCTTGATGACCTCCTTGAGCAGCTCGGCGGTCTTGGCGCGCTCGGACACGCTCATGCCGGCGACCGGCTCGTCGAGCATGAGCAGCTCGGGGTCCTGGATCAGCAGCATGCCGATCTCGAGCCACTGCTTCTGGCCGTGGCTCAGCGTCTCGGCGAGGCGGTCGAGATGGTCCTCGAGGAAAATGGTGCGGGCGATCTCGCGCACGCGCTGGACGATGTCGTCGGCGCGCTTCCAGAACAGCGCACCGACGACGTCGCGCCCCCGCGGATATGAGATTTCCAGGTTCTCGAACACCGTGAGGTCCTCGTAGATCGACGGCGTCTGGAATTTACGGCCGATGCCGAGCTTGACGATGTTCTGCTCCTTGAGCCCGGTGATCTCCTGGTCCTTGAACTTGATCGACCCGTCGGTGAGCCTGGTGCGCCCGCAGATCAGGTCGAGCACGGTGGTCTTGCCGGCGCCGTTCGGGCCGATGATCACCCGCAGCTCGCCCTTGTCGATGTAGAGGCTGAGGTCGTTGACCGCCTTGAAGCCGTCGAACGAGACGCTGACGCCTTCGAGCGCGAGCAGGAAATCGGTGCTTGAGGCCATGGTCGCGCTCCTCACTCGGCCGGGGTCGGGCTCGGCGCGACGCGCGCGCTTGCGCCGCGTCCGAGCCGTCCCAGCCAGGTGAACAGCGGCATGATCTGGTCCGTGAACAGCCCGGCCAGTCCACGCGGGAACAGCAGCACCACCGCGATGAACAGCCCGCCCATCGCGAACAGCCACAGCTGCGGGAAGGTCTCGGAGAACGCGGTCTTGGCGAAGTTGACCAGCAGCGCACCCACCACGGCGCCGACCAGCGAGTGGCGCCCGCCGACTGCGCAGAAGATCACCATCTCGATCGACGGCACGATGCCGACGAAGGACGGCGACATGAAACCGACCTGCAAGGTGAACATGGCGCCACCGACGGCGGCCATGGCGGAGGCGAGGCAGAACACGAAGACCTTGAAATTGGCGACGTCGTAACCGGAGAACCGCACGCGGTCCTCCTTGTCGCGCACCGCGACCAGGATGCGGCCGAGCTTGCTCGCCAGCACGAAGCGGGCGATCAGCATGGTCGCGAGGAGCGAGATGCAGCAGACGAAGTAGAGGATGTATTTCGCGTGATCGGTGCGGATGTCCCAGCCCCACAGGGTCCGCAGGTCGGTCATGCCGTTGATGCCGCCGGTATAGCCCTGCCGGCCGACGATCAGGATGGTCATCACCGCGGCGAGCGCCTGGGTGATGATCGCGAAGTAGACGCCGCCGACCCGGCGCTTGAACATGGCGATGCCGACGATGAAGGCGAAGATCGACGGCACCAGCACCACCGCCATCAGCGCGAACGGCAGCGACTTGAACGGGATCCAGTACAGCGGCAGCTCGGTCAGCTGATTCCAGTCCATGAAGTCGGGGATGCCCGGCGTCGACTGGATCTTGGTGTTCGCGACGCTCGACGCTTCGAGTTTGAGGAACATCGCCATGCAGTAGCCGCCGAGGCCGAAGAACACGCCCTGGCCGAGGCTGAGGATGCCGGTGTAGCCCCAGCACAGCACCAGGCCGACCGCGACGAAGGCGTAGGTCAGATACTTGCCGACCAGGTTGAGGCGGAAGATGTCGACGGAAAGCGGCAATACGACCATGATCAACAGTGCGATCAAGGCGAAGCCGACCAGTTCGAGATTTCGGTTGTTGGTTGTTGAGTCGGACATCGGCGTTGTCACCTTCTGACCTTCAGGACGAACAGGCCCTGCGGACGCAGCATCAGGAGCCCGATGACGATGAGCAGCGTCGTGACCTTGGCGATCGAGCCGGACATGAAGAACTCGAGCGTCGACTGCGACTGCGAGATGGTGAACGCCGAGGCGATGGTGCCGAGCAGGCTCTGCGCGCCGCCGAACACCACGACCAGGAACGTGTCGACAATGTAGAGCTGGCCGGCAGTCGGCCCGGTCGAGCCGATCATGGTGAAGGCCGAGCCGGCGACGCCGGCGATGCCGCAGCCGAGCCCGAAGGTGAGACGGTCGACGCGCCGCGTGTCGATTCCGACCGCGTCGCTCATCACCCGGTTGGACACGACCGCGCGGACCTGCAGGCCCCAGCGTGACTTGAACAGAAGCAGCGCCACGATCACGGTGATGACGATGGTCAGGCCCATCACGAACAGGCCGTTGATCTGCACCTCGATCGTGTCGGTGACGGGCAGCGAGCCCATCATCCAGCTCGGCAGCTCGACGCCGACCTCGCGCGGGCCGAAGCCGGAGCGGAACGCCTGCTGCATGATCAGGCTCAGGCCCCAGGTGGCGAGCAGGGTGTCGAGCGGGCGCGCGTAGAGATGGCGGATCAGCAGCCACTCGACGAGCAGACCGAGCGTGCCCGACACCACGAAAGCGATCGCCATCGCCACGAAGAAGTAGACCGGGTAGGCGCCCGGCGCGTAGCTCTGGAACAGGTGCGAGGTGAGCCAAGTCATGTAGGCGCCGAGGATCATGAACTCGCCGTGCGCCATGTTGATCACGCCCATCTGGCCGAAGATGATGGCGAGGCCGAGCGCCATCAGCACGAACACCGAGAACAGGATCAGGCCGGCGAACGCCTGCATCGCGAAGATCGAGCCGAGCTCGCCGAGCGAATAGTCGAACATTACGATTCCCCTGCCGCGCGAAGCGGATTGCGAATGTCAGTCGCCGAGATCGAGATCGGAGATGGGGGACGCCGCCCCGGGCGAGGACGTGCCGGGGCGGCACCCGCTCACTGGTAGCCCTTCGGGTAAGGATCGGGCTCCATGAGGTTCGCGGTCTCGTAGATCATGTCGTACTGGCCGTCGGCCTTGGCGCGTCCGACCCGCGTCTTGCTCCACAGGTGATGGTTCTCGTGGACGCGGACATAGCCTTCGGGCGCGCCCTTGAATTCGACGCCGGGCGACGCCGCCGCGATCTTGTCGATGTCGAACGAGCCGGCTTTCTCGACGGTGAGCTTCCACAGCCACGGCCCGAGATAGGCGGCCTGGGTGACGTCGCCGATCACGGTCTTGTCGCCCCACATCTTCTTGAACGCCGACACGAACGCCTTGTTGTTCGCATTGTCGAGCGACTGGAAGTACTTCATGCAGGCATAGGCGCCGACGATGTTCTCGCCGCCGATGCCGTCGATCTCGTCCTCGGTGACGGAGATCGTCATCAGGGTCTGCTTGTTGAGATCGATGCCGGCCGCCTTGAGCTGCTTGTAGAAGGCGACGTTCGAGCCGCCGACGATGATCGCGTAGATCACGTCTGGCTTGGCGAGCTTCATCTTGTTGATGACGGAGTTGAACTGCGTCGAGCCGAGCGGGAAATACTCCTCGCCGAGCACCTTGAGCTTGAGGAAGTTCTCGATGTGCTTGCGCGCGATCTTGTTGGATGTGCGCGGCCAGATGTAGTCGGAGCCCAGCAGATAGAAGGTCTTGGCGCCCTTCTCCTTGGCCACCCAGTCGAGCCCGGCGATGATCTGCTGCGTCGCCTCCTGGCCGGTATAGATGACATTCTTCGAGGCCTCGAGGCCTTCGTAGAAGGTCGGGTAATAGAGCATGCCGTTGTACTGCTCGAACACCGGCAGCACCGCCTTGCGCGATGCCGAGGTCCAGCAGCCCATCACGGAGGCGACCTTGTCGTTGACGAGGAGCTTCTTCGCCTTCTCGGCGAAGGTCGGCCAGTCGCTGGCGCCGTCCTCCTGGATGAACTTGATCTTGCGGCCGAGCACGCCGCCCGACGCGTTGATCTGCTCGATGGCGAGCTTCTCGGCCTGCACCGAGCCGGTCTCCGAGATCGCCATCGTGCCCGTCACCGAGTGAAGAATGCCGACGGTGACCTCGGTGTCGGTCACCGCGAGCCCGGTCGTGTTGACCTTGGCGGTGGGAAATTGCTGCGCCAGTGCCGCCGGCGGCAGCAGGGCCGACGCGGACAGTGCGGCGGTCCCGAGCAGCAGCTTGCGGCGGAACGGGGATTGAAGATCGGTTGGTCCAATTTTTTCCGAAGACATGCGACGCCTCTATCCAGCTTTGTTGTCGAGCCCTGTTGTCCTCTCGGAAAACGACGCGCGTCGTTCTCCATGGACTCGATGCTGATCGTGATTGTTGCGTCGCAGCATACGTCGATTGACGTATACGCCTACGCCGATTGGCGCAGCAAAATCCCGATGAATTGGGGCGATGGTGGACCGAGGCGATGCTCGTGCAGCGACCCGCCGCGTGCATTATTTTGCAGCGCACATTGCACGCTATTTGGCCATACGGACCGCCGTCCGGCCCCGTAAACTCGGACGGCGGCCGCGCGGAATTTCACGCGCAAGATACTCGACAAGACACTCAAACAGACGCGGCGCTCTGCCAGGAAACGACAAGCGCGGGCATCGAACCCGGACGGCGGGGGCCGGTCGGGGAGGGGCGAAGTCTGCTCGACCTGCGATCGACGGGCTGGTGTCGATGACTGCGCAACAGAGGATCGTCCGCGTCCGGCGCAACTACAATCGGTGGGTCGCCAACCAGACGCTCGAAGACTACGCGCTGCGCTTCACCGCGAAGAGCGCACGCAAGTGGTCGAGCTTCCGCGTCGCCAATACCGCCATCGGCGCGATCTCGTTCCTTGCGCTCGAAGCGATCGGCGGCGCCATCACCCTCAACTACGGCTTCACCAATGCAGCGATCGCGATCATGGTGGTCGGCGCCATCATCTTTCTCACCAGTCTGCCGATCACCTATTACGCGTCGACCTACGGCGTCGACATCGACCTGCTCACGCGCGGCGCCGGCTTCGGCTATATCGGCTCGACCATCACCTCGCTGATCTACGCGTCGTTCACCTTCATCTTCTTCGCGATCGAAGCGGCGATCATGTCGCTCGCGCTGGAAATGTGCTTCGGCATTCCGCTGTCGATCGGCTACGTCATCAGCTCGCTGGTGGTCATTCCATTGGTGACGCACGGCATCACGCTGATCAGCCGCTTCCAGCTGTGGACGCAGCCGGTCTGGCTGGTGCTGCATCTCTTGCCGTTCGCTTTCATCGCATTGACCGACGCGGCCGCGTTCACTGAGTGGACGCAATTCCCCGGCACCGCCGAGAAGGATGGGCACGCGTTCAATGTGCTGCTGTTCGGCGCGGCATCGACGGTGGTGTTCTCGCTGGTCGCGCAGATCGGCGAGCAGGTCGACTTCCTGCGCTTCCTGCCGCCGCGCGCCGAGCGCAGATTTGGCTGGTGGAGCGCGTACCTCTCGGCCGGGCCCGGCTGGATCATTCCCGGCACGCTGAAGCTCCTTGCGGGCTCGTTCCTGGCGTTCCTCGCGATCAAGCATGCAGTGCCGGCCGAGCGCGCCGCCGAGCCGACCCAGATGTACCTGATCGCCTTCCAGTACGTGGTGTCGTCGCCCAACGTCGCGCTCGCGCTGACCGGCGCCTTCGTCATCATTTCTCAGATCAAGATCAACGTGACCAACGCCTATGCCGGCTCGATCGCGTGGTCGAACTTCTTCTCGCGGCTGACGCACAGCCATCCCGGCCGCGTCGTCTGGCTTGTCTTCAACGTCGCCATCGCGCTGATGTTGATGGAGCTCGGCATCTTCAAGGCGCTGGAGCATATCCTCGGGCTCTACTCGATCGTCGCGGTCGGCTGGGTCGGCGCCCTGGTGGCTGACCTCGTCATCAACAAGCCGCTCAAGCTTTCGCCGCCGGTCATCGAGTTCAAGCGCGCTCACCTCTACGACATCAACCCGGTCGGCGTCGGCGCCATGGTGCTGGCGACCGCCGCGGCGATCCTGGCCTATTGGGGACTGTTCGGCGAGGTCGCGCAGTCGCTCGCGACCTTCGTCGCGCTCGCCGTCGCCTTCGTCGCCGCGCCCGTGATCGCCTGGGCGACGCGCGGGCGCTTCTACATCGCCCGCACGCCGTGGAAGAGCTGGGGCGACCAGCGCACCATCCGCTGCGCGATCTGCGAGCATCAGTTCGAGCCGGAGGACATGGCGCATTGCCCGGCCTATTCCGGGCCGATCTGCTCGCTGTGCTGCTCGCTCGAGGCGCGCTGCCGCGACTCGTGCAAGCCGCACGCGCGCTTCTCCGATCAGATGCTGTCGTGGCTCGGCAAGACTCTGCCGCCCTGGGTGATCAAGCCGATCAATACGGACGTCGGACACTATCTCGGCGTGCTGGCGCTGTTCGCCTCGGTGATCGGTCTTGCGCTGCTGTTCGTCTATTTTCAGGTGTCGTTCGACCCGTTCATCAACAAGGACGTGCTCAAGTCGACGCTGTGGACGGTGTTCTTCATCCTCACCATCATCGTCGGCGTGGTGGCGTGGCTGTTCGTGCTGGCGCACGAGAGCCGCCGCGTCGCCGAGGAGGAGTCACGCCGGCAGACCGATCTGCTGATCCAGGAGATCGACGCACACAAGCGCACCGACGCCAAGCTGCAGAAGGCGAAGGAGGTCGCCGAGGCGGCGAGCAAGGCCAAGAGCCGCCACGTGGTCGGGCTGAGCCACGAGTTGCGCACGCCGCTCAATGCCATCCTCGGCTATGCGCGCATCCTCGAGCGCGATCCGTCGATGCCGGCGCGGCGGATGGACGCGATCCGGGTGGTGCGCAGGAGCGCCGAGCACCTGTCCGGACTGATCGACGGGCTGCTCGACATTTCCAAGATCGAGGCGGGCCGCTTCCACCTCAACCGCAATGAGGTGCGTCTGCCGGAATTCCTCAACCAGCTGGTCGACATGTTCCGCCTACAGGCGGAGAGCAAGGGCATCGCGTTTCATTTCATCGCGCCGCGCCACCTGCCGGCGGTGGTGCATGCCGACGAGAACCGGCTTCGCCAGATCCTGATCAACCTTCTCTCCAACGCGATCAAGTTCACCGACCGCGGCCACGTGACGTTCCGGCTGACTTATCGCAGCCAGGTGGCGCGGTTCGATGTCGAGGATTCCGGCATCGGCATCGATGTCGGCGACCTCGAGCGGATCTTCGTGCCGTTCGAGCGTGCCCGCTCGGCCCGCGCGCGGGAAACCACCGGCACCGGCCTTGGACTGACCATCACCCGGCTCCTCGCCGAGACGATGGGCGGCGAGATCACAGTGACGAGCAAGGTCGGCGTCGGCAGCACGTTCGCGGTCAAGCTGCTCCTTGCCGAGGTGGCGCGGCCGCGCATCGCCTCGATGATGGAGGAGCGCATCCGCGGCTATGTCGGTCCGCGCCGCTCGGTGATGGTGGTCGACGACAACACGGTGCAGCGCGACCTGATCCGCGAGTTCCTGGTGCCGATCGGCTTCGCCGTCGTCGTCGCGGAGAGCGGCGAGGAGTGCCTGCGTCTCGCCGAGCGGGAAAAGCCAGACCTCGTCCTGCTCGACGTGTCGATGCCCGGGATGGACGGCTGGGAGGCCGCGCGGCGATTGCGCCAGACTCCGGAGCGGCCGGCCATCATCATGCTGTCGGCAATCGCGCCCGACAAGGAGCGCGAGCTCGCGCCCGACCGGGCGCACGACGACTACATGGTCAAGCCGGTCGACTTCCGGCAGATGCTCGAGAAGGTCCACACGCTGCTCGATATCGAGTGGACCTACGAGGTAGCCGAGACGCCGCAATCGCGGCCGGTCTCGATCGCCGCGCTGCCCCGCGATGCGGTGCCCGGTCGCCGCGAGGTCGACGCGCTGATCCATCTCGGTCAGATCGGCCACCAGCGCGGCATCCTCGAGCGGCTGCTCGAGATCGAGCGGACGTCGCCCGCGCATGGAGAGTTCGTCGCGCAACTGCGGAGTATCGTCAATGCGTTCGATCTCAAGCGCTACGTCGCCGAGCTGGAGGCCCTCCGCAGCACTCATGCCTAGCAGGGACACGCGCGATATCGTGCTGGTGGTCGACGACTCGCCGGACACGCTGCGGATGTTGACCGACGCCATCGAGGACGCCGGCATGACGGTGCTGGTCGCCCGCGAAGGCACGCATGCGCTGTCGATGATCGATCGCGTGACGCCCGATGTGATCCTGCTCGACGCGGTGATGCCCGGCATGGACGGGTTCGAGACCTGCCGGCAGCTCAAGCGCAACAACGCGCTGGTGCACGTGCCGATCATCTTCATGACCGGGCTCAGCGAGACCGAGGACATCGTGAAGGGGCTGGGAGCGGGCGGCGTCGACTATGTGACCAAGCCGATCGTGCCGGAGGAGCTGATTGCACGTATCCGCGTGCACCTCACCAATGCGCGTATGGCGAACAGCGCCCGCGCCGCGCTCGACGTCTCGGGCCGAGTCCTCCTCGCCGCCAACCAGGCGGGGCGGATCCTCTGGTACACGCCGCAGGCCGGCACGCTGCTCGGCGGCGTGTTCGGCAAGACCGAGGTCGACGGCTTGGTCTTGCCGCCGGAGGTTCAAGCGTGGCTGGCGTTGCAGACGCCATCCGGCGGCGTCTTCGGCGCGTCGCCGCCGATCGCGCTCGGCCGCGGCGATGCGCCGAAGCGCCTGCAGCTGCACTACATCGGCCAGATCACCGCGAACGAGATCCTGCTCCGTCTGGTCGAGGCCGACACCGACAGCGACGAGTTCGTGCTCCGCCGCAAGCTCTCGCTCACCCAGCGCGAGGCCGAGGTGCTGCTGTGGATCGCGCGCGGCAAATCAAACCGCGATATCGGCGCGATCCTCGACCTCAGCCCGCGCACCGTGAACAAGCACCTCGAGCAGATCTACAACAAGCTCGGCGTCGAGAACCGCACCTCGGCCGCTGCGCTGGCCGTGCGCACGATCGGGGTGAGGTGAGGGGTGAGGCGGAATTGGAATTGAGGCGGTGCCACGCGCACTGAGCGCTCCCTCCCCCCTTGTGGGGGAGGGTTGGGGAGGGGGGTGAGCCGCTTGCTCCGAAGAGAATCGCTTGGCGGACTGCCTCTACGACGCCTTCCAGATTCGACATGACCTGCTCATTTGTGAAGCGCAGCACTCGAAATCCTTCAGACATCAAGAAAGCATCGCGCCGCTGATCCTTTCTTTGAGTTTCTTCGAAATTGTGGGATTCGCCGTCAAGCTCGATGATGAGCTTTGCGGAAAAGCAAACGAAATCGACGATGTAGTTTCCGATCGGAACTTGACGACGAATGCCGACTCCCTCCAGCCGATTGGCTTTCAGGTGGCGCCACAGCAAGGTTTCGGCGGGCGTCATCGCCCGGCGAAGCTCCTTCGCCCGGCTGCGCTGGCGGTCGCTGACAACTGCGTGCGGCATCCGCGGCTACCCCCCTCCCTGACCCTCCCCCACAAGGGGGGAGGGAACGGAGAGAGCCTTCGCCGGCCCGCAAGGAAGAACCGAAATCACGAACTCAATCCCCCCGCCAGCGTCGGGA